>Ga0187893_10008162_pt1 | contig 16689 bp, 16 predicted proteins | sample MA1701074metaG_FD_139574 | JGI IMG/M metagenome (GOLD analysis project Ga0187893, IMG submission 139574) | White microbial mat communities from a basaltic lava cave in the Kipuka Kanohina Cave System on the Island of Hawaii, USA - MA170107-4 metaG ...
CTCCAGGTAGCGGTCGAGTGCCTGTCGCTCGCAAGTGGGGATGAGCCCAAGGTGCCGCTCCGGCAGCTCGAGCTCCGGCACCTCCGGCAATGCGCCGAGGACCGGGATCTTGGTCAACGCCTCGATCGCCTCCTGCGTCCAGTCCCGGTGACGAGCCCCGCCGACCCTGTTGAGCAGGACGCCGGCCAGCCTCAGCCCCGGATCAAGCGTGGCGTACCCCAGTACCATCGCCGCGGCGCTTCGGACCGTGCGGCCCACATCCAGAACCAGCAGAACCGGCGCCCGGAGCAGCTTGGCCACATGCGCGGTGCTGCCGACCTCCTCCAGGCCGCTCAGGCCGTCGAAGAGTCCCATGACCCCTTCGATCAGGGCGAGATCGGCCCCTTCGCTCGCGCGGCCGAACAGCTCGAGGATCGTTCCCTCCGATAGCATCCAGCTATCGAGGTTGCGCGACAGCCGGCCGGAGGCGACCGTATGGTAGCTTGGATCGATATAATCCGGGCCGACTTTGTACGGCTGGACCCGTAGCCCGCGCCGCGACAAGGCCGCCATCAGCCCGATCGCGATCGTGGTCTTGCCCACGCCGCTCGTCGCTCCGCCGATCACCAGGCGGGGGACCTGTGCCTCGGTCATTGGAATCGGCCGGGATGGATGAGACGCGCCAATGTCTCCAGCCCCTCGACGATCCTGGGCCCAGGGCGGCTGATCAACTCTGCATTGATCGAGTGGATCGCCCCCTGTCGCACCGCCCGCACGTGTTGCCATCCGGGACGGCGGACTACCATCGCGGGCGTCTGCGGGTTCGTCGGCACCTTGGCATCGCCGAGAACGATCACATCGGGGTCGGCCCTGATCAGTTCCTCGAGGCTGAATTGGGGCCAGACGAGCCGAGAGGATCCGGCGACATTGGCTCCGCCGGCGAGCCGGATGAGAACATCGACGAAGGAGCCGGGGCCGGCGGTGAATGGGCGAGTCGGATCGTCCCCGTCAAGCTCAACAAAGACCCTGGGTCGCGGGGCGCCCTGCACCTTCGCGAGGACGGCATCCACGCGGTGCCGCATCGCGCCGACGAGCTGCTCCGCATTCGCCTCGGTGCCCAGGATCCGCCCGATCAGGCGGATATTGCGATAGACGTCCTCCATCGTCCTCGGCGACAGGATCAGAACCTTGATCCCCTGCCGCTCGAGCGGCAGGAGCAGCTCTGCAGCGCCGCGGGCCGACAAGATCAGTTCGGGCCGCAGCCTGACGATGTGCTCCAGGCTCGGGTTGAACGGTGCAATCTTCGGCTTCGACCTTGCGATCGGGGGATAGTCGCTCCACTGATCGACCGCGACGATCCGATCGCCGGCCCCGAGCGCGAACACAATCTCCGTGTTGCTGGGTGCCAGCGTCATGATCCGCTCGGGCGGTCGCTGGACGACGAACGTTCGCCCTGCATCATCGGCGAAGTCGAGAGCGGCCGCATCGGCCGCCGCCTCCCCCGCGACGAGGAACGCGACGAGGAGCACCCAGGTGCGATGCCTCACAGGCTCCCCTTCAGGCCGAGCAGGAAGGTGGTCCCGGGGGAGGAGAAGCCGAAGACCTGCTCGTACTTCTCGTCGAGGAGGTTCAAGATCTTCCCGAACAGCGTCAGCTCTCGCAGGTGATACCGGTCCTTGAGGAGCCGGTAGGACGCAGCGAGATCGACCGTCGTGTAGCCGGGATTGGTCACTCGTGGGGCCGGGAACGTGCGGAAATCGAGGTCCTGCCGGTCACCGACGAAGGTCACGGTCAGCGTCGCATGCAGCGAGTCCCAGATCTGATCGATCGTCAGCGACCCGCTGTGCTCGGGCCGACGGACCAGCGGTTCGCCGACGACCAGCTCGGTCCCCCCGGTGTCGTTCTCCAGCACCTTGGTGCTGAGAAACGTATACGTCCCGCCGATGGTCAACCCGTATCCCGCACGGATTCTGGCCGCGAACTCGACCCCCTCGGCTTTGGCCTTCTGGACGTTCTCGAAGCTCGGCGAGCCGCCAACGAAGGCGATCAGGTCCTTGAACCGTTGGTTGAAATAGGTGACGGAGAGGTCGGCCAGGCCCTTCAGCACCGGCTGGTCGAACCCGATCTCCCAGCTCCTGGACTGCTCCGGCCGTAGATTCGGGTTGCCGATGACAAATGGACTCCCGGTGCCGAAGTTTTCGATGAAGCTCGGCGCCTTGATCCCTTCGCCATAGCTTCCACGAATCTTGGTGTCTGTAGTTGGAACGATGTAGGCCACCGAGATTCGTGGGGTGACCTCGGTCCCGAATTTGCTATTATCGTCCACTCGAAAGCCAGCGGTCAAAAAGAGGCGCTTCTTCCAGTCGAGCTGGTTCTGGAGATAGAACCCCTTATTGTCCCGGCTATCCTTGTTTGAGGACGAGAAGGGAAAGGGGGTATCGGTGCCGTCGGTGCGCTGATCGAACCCCTCCCATTCGTAGCCGACGCCCGCCGTCAGAAGATTGGAGATGTCGAGGACTGTCGGGGCGGTCAGGTTCCAGAAGTAGTCTAATGAGAAGCGTCGCTCCTCATTCCTGCTCCGCAACGTCGAGAAGTCGCAGCACGGGTCAAACCGATCCTCGCTGGCGAAATCTTGCTTGTACCAACTGAGCTGAAAGGTCTGTTGCCACCAGGGAGCGAACGAGTGATTCACCTTGCCGCTCAGGAGCAGTCGCTGCCGATCGCTGAATTGGTGGGGATCGACCGGGTCAAAACGGTCGCCCGCGCCGCCGGTGGGAAACTGAAACTCGCTGTCGGTGTACCGGACGGTGAAGTTCAGGTCGAGGGCCTTCTCGATCTGGTAGTCGAGTCGGCCGCTGACGGTCGTCTCACGAAACGCATTGTTGATCGGGAGGCTCCCGTCGGTGTCGGTCCTGCCGACAGCGAGCGAGTAGCCGACTCGCTCGGCACCCCCGCTCAGGCTGACCTTCTCTTCGAACGTATTCAGGTTCCCGCCAGCGACAGAGCCCTCGATGCGCGGCGCTCCCTTCCCCTTCTTGGTGAAAATCTGGATCACCGATCCCATCGCGTCAGCGCCGTAGAGCGCGCTGTGCGGCCCGCGGATGATCTCGATCCGCTCGATGTTGTCGGTGCTGAGATCGCCGAAGTCGAAGAAGCCGCCGGCGTCGTTGACCTTCACCCCGTCGATGAGGACCAGGTTGAAGTTGGACTCGCCTCCTCTCGGAAACACCGTGGTGGTGCTCCCCCGGCTCCCCTGCTGGGTGACATTCAGCCCTGGGACTTCGCGCAGGAGGCTCGGAATCTCGGTAGCCTGACGGGCCGCGATCTCTTCTTTGGTAATCACGGTGACCGACGCGGCAATATTCTTGATTGGGACCTCTGTCTTGGTCGCCGTCACCACGACTTGGCCCAACTCCACAGGGTCCTCGGGGGCCAGCCCCACCATCTGCCCCCAAGCACGGCCGGGTCCACCCGCCCATAGAATCGTCGCCGCCAGCATGCCGTGAAGGAATCTCCTGACCTTGCTCATCGTCCGCCCCCTTATCCGCGAAGGTGGTGCGTGCTCACTCCTCCCCCTGGATAGGTCTCCTGACTCGTGGATCGCTGCCGGCCCTGCGCCTTCCCATGCCTTCCACACACTCAGTTCAAGCTCGGGCTTGTCCTGAGCGAAGCGAAGGAACAGTGGCGTGTTGCAGGGCGGCTCCCCACTCACAGTGGCGGGACCGTGCTGGCTTCGGTCGGCCGCTTTACGCGAACGCCGCTCCAGCTTCCCTTACATCCAGGGGCACCCCGTTCAACTTACGCGCGCGTGCGCGCTTCTCTCACCCCCTTTCCTACTTCCCTCTTCAACCCGGTGATCGCGAACAGCGCCGACAGATCGAGCGATCCGCGGATCACCTCCTCAAGCCGGTCATAGAGCGCCGACCGGAACGAATCGCCGTTCTCACCGATCGGAGCCGCGACCGGCCCCAACCCTTTGCGCTCGCGAAGGACGTTGAGCACGTGGCGGCGCAGGCCAGCGTGGTCGAACAGCCCGTGCAGGTATGTCCCCCAGACCAGACGATCGGCAGACAACGCGCCATCGAACCGTCCGTCATCCCCCAGGAACCGGAGAAATGGCAACGTCTGCTCGCCCAGCGCCGTCACGCCGAGATGTATCTCATATCCCTCGAGCGGCCGGCCCAGCTCCCAACCGAGGTGATCGCAAGGGACTGCCCGCACCTGCGCGACACGCTTGTCACTGGTCAGGACCGTCGAGACATCGAGGAGCCCCAACCCACGCGTCTCCCGCACCTCGCCTTCAACTCCCCACGGGTCCCGAATCGAGTGGCCCAGCATCTGGTAACCACCGCAGATCCCGATCACGCCGTTGCCGCGACGCCGATGCTCAAGGATGGCCACGTCGAACCCGAGACGCCGCAGGTGGTCGAGGTCTTCGATGGTGTTCTTGCTCCCCGGCAGGATCACGAGATCGACCTCCGAGATGTCATCCGGCCGCTCCAGAAAGATCAGCGACACGCCGGGCTCCCGAGCCAGCAGATCGAAATCGGTGTCGTTCGACAGGTGCGGGAGCGCCACGACGCCGATCAGGAGGTCCGCCTGACGAGCGTCCCCGATCCGCGCAGAACTCCTGGCCAGGCTATCTTCGGCAGGAAACGGAAGGTCATCGAGCGCCGGGATGACGCCGAGGACCGGCCGGCCGGTCTCGGCCTCGAGAAAGCGAAGGCCGGGGCGAAGGAGCTCGACGTCACCGCGGAATTTATTGACGACAAAACCTCGTACCCGCCGACGCTCGTCATGATCAAAGAGAGCCATTGTCCCGACGATCGACGCAAAGAGCCCGCCCCGATCGATGTCCCCGACAAGGAGCACAGGCGCGTCTGCCATCTCAGCCACCCGCATGTTGGCAAGGTCCCGATCCTTCAGATTGACCTCGACCGGGCTCCCGGCCCCCTCGATCACGATCAGGTCATGCAGGGCAGCCAGCCGGCGGTAGGCCTGCTCGATAATGGCGAAGGTGTCATCCTTGAATCGCTCGTAACGCTCCGGCGACATCAGTCCGACGGCGCGCCCCAGCACGATGACCTGACAGCCGGCCCTCGCGTCCGGCTTGAGGAGGATCGGGTTCATCTCGACGCTCGGCACGACGCCCGCGGCCTCGGCCTGAACAGCTTGCGAGCGGCCGATCTCGCCGCCATCCGGCGTCGAAAACGAGTTCAGGGCCATATTCTGCGCCTTGAACGGCGCCACACGGTACCCGTCGCGAGAGAAGAGGCGACAGAGTGCCGTGCAAATAAGGCTCTTTCCTACGTTGGAAGCGGTCCCCTGGACCATGATCGCTTTCGCGGGCATCACAACACCTGGCGCGCCGACTCGCGCGGGATCGGGTCGAAGAAGAGCTCTGGATGGATCAGCTTGGCCAACAGCTCGAGGCCATCCACGAGACGGGGACCCGAGCGACTGAAATAGGCGCTCGCATCGACGGCATAGACCCGGCCCCGCCTGACCGCGGGCAGATCCGACCATCCTGGCAGCCGGGTGAGGATCGGCAACTCCGAAACGGCGCGCGAGACGTCGAAGCCACACGGCATCAGGATGATCACCTCCGGGGCATATGCGACGACCCGGTCCCACTCAATCCGAGTCGATGGTTTCCCTTTCATCCCGAGGCCATCGGTCCCTCCGGCCAGCTCGACCATCTCCGGCACCCAGTGGCCCGCAACGTAGAGCGGGTCGCTCCACTCGAGACAGAAGGTCGCCGGCCGCGCCGCCACGCGCGCCGTGATCGTGGCCACCCGGTCGATGCGGCCCTGAAGCTGCTCAACGACCGATTCGGCCTCCCTCTCTTTGCCGGCCGCTTCCCCCACCCGGCGAATATCCTGCAGGACATCGCCGAGCAGAGCGGGCGAGAGGGAGAGGAGCCGCGGGCCGCTCCCGAGCTGCTCGATCGCGCGCTTCACCTCGAGGTACGAAACGGCGCAGACGTCACAGAGCTCTTGCGTCAGAATCAGATCGGGGTCGGCGCGCCGCAGGCGATCGAGGTCGATGGCGTAGACGCCGATCCCCTGACGAAGGTGCTCCATGACGGCGTCATCGATCTCGCGGCTCGTCAACGTGGAGGCGTCGAAGACCGAACGGATAACCGCCGGCTTCGCCGCCGCCTCCGGTGGGTAATCGCACTCGTGACTGACCGCGAAGAGCTGGTCGCCCAGCCCGAGCGCATAGACGATCTCTGTGGCGCTCGGCAGCAAAGAACAGATCCGCACCGCCATCTCCTCCCGGAAACAAAAAACCCCGCTCCTCCGAGGAGGATAGGGGTTTTGCGCCGCCCTTCCCCTCGGAAGGTCCTCAGCACCTCGGGGCTGGGCAGGTTTCCTGGCTCGCGGCTTCCCTTACTCTCTGCGCCTTCCCATTCCTTCGCCCGCCCTTGGCGCAAGTTCGGGCTTGTCCTGAGCGAAGCGAAGGAACAGTGGCGTATCGCAGATTTCAACGCCGCTTACAGTTGCGGGGCAGCAACGGCTTGGCCCCGCCGGAGTTCCGGCACGGGACGTCACCGTTTTCCCTGTCTCCACCTTGAGTGGACCCAGCCCCGCCCGACTCGAGCGGGACAGGCGATATCTAACGCAGCAGGCGTTCACTGTCAAGAAAATAAGGGCTCTTGGAAATCGTGTGGGTAGCCGACCCCACCTGCGCTATGCTCAGACCCTCGAAAGGAGGGTCAGACCGATGCTCGATATTGAGCTGTACCGAGCGATCTTGGGTCTCCCCATCCCCTGGACGGTGCTGGGCGTGGACCTAGACGTGAAGTTATTTTTGGGACACTACACCAGTCTGGAAGGCCGCCCTGCCCTCTTCTCCTCACGCCTCACCCGTTACCCCTCACCGATTTCCCCTTGACATCTCTGTAATAACATCGTATCTTACTAAGTAAGATTCAACCGAACAGGAGGTGACACGATGCGTACCACCAAGACGTGGACTATTTCGCTTCCGCCTAAGCTCATCAGAGAGGCCGAACGAACAGCCAGGGAGGAAAACCGAACCAAGAGCGAACTACTCCGCGAAGCCTTGCGCCTGTACCTTGAGGACCAACGCTGGCGGAAACTTCAGAGAAAGACCGCCCTCCAAGCACAGGCGCTCGGAATCAGAACGGAGGAGGATGTCGATCGAATCGTGCACGCGGTCCGCAAATAAGCCCTCCACTCCATGCGGATTGTCCTTGACACCAATGTCTTGATCTCCGCCCTGGCCTTCCCGGGGAGCAAGCCGGATCACATCCTTTATCGCATCCGCAGAGGAGACACCGAGCTGTTCATCTCCCCTTTCATCCTGTCCGAGCTCGACCGTGTTCTGCGAGAGAAATTCCGCTTCACCAAAAAGGAGGCGGATGTTCGGGTCAATGCGATCCGTGCCATTGCCCATGTGATTACACCCACAGAGCGGATTACCGTTGTGACCGCCAACGATGATGATAACCGCATCTTGGAGTGTGTTGCTGCGGCTCAGGCGGAGTTCCTGGTCACAGGCGATAAAGAGCATCTGCTCCCTCTAGGATCCTACCGTGGCACCAAGATCGTCACTCCGGCTCAATTCCTTGATCTGCCGGTACCTCGTTAATCCGCTAGCGCAGTGTCCCAAAAATAACGGCTCTTCACCCTGCCCCTACGAGGATCATGATCCCATGCATACGGTTCGACATGACCCGACCCGCCTCCATCAAGGCCGACGTGTCCGGGGTAGAGAAAGAACAACACCCGGTTACCCACCCTGAACCCGGAAGAGCCAAAATAAAAGGCACCCCGGAGAACGCGGGGTGCCTTTTATTCTACTTCTTGGAGCTACTCCAAGGAGATTACTTCTTCGGAGGTGTCGCGGGCGTGGCTGGTGTGGCCGGCGCCGCGCCCTTCTTCTCCTCCGCTTTCTCTTCCTTCTTTTCGGCCTTCTTCTTGGCCTTCTTCTTGGCCTTCTTCTTCACCTCCTTGCCTCCGCACGGGTTGGCCGGAGCCGACTTCTCTGCCGGCTTGTCCGCAGGCTTGGCTGCCGGCTTGTCCGCAGGCTTATCGCCCGGCTTCGCCTGCGCGAAGCTCAGGCTGGCGAGGGAGACGCTAAAGAGGACCGCCATGAGGAGAGCGGAAAGTTTCTTCAGCATCGGATCGAATCACCTCCTCCCCAGTTGAGACGTATGACCCAAAAGTCTGCAACGCAAAGAGCGAGCAAACTATTGCCTGACCAGAACAACAGCAAGTGGAGTGCCAATTCCCGGCGGGGAACGAAATAGCCTCTCGACATTTAGACTCAAATATTTACGACTAGCCTGTGGACAACTCGATCGCCGGAGCCTGAAATGAAAGGGGGTCCACCACCGGGTTTGGGGAAAGCCCCACCTCATTTGGGGCATTTTTTCCGTCCCGCACGTCTCAGAGCGGTGATGCTATCAGGCGCGCCTGGTTGCCTTCCATCGCCTGGCAGACTCGAGGATCTCTTGGGCATGTTGGAGAGGTGTCTCGGACCGGCCTTTCGCCCCCAGCATCCTGGCGATCTCATGGATTCGCTCGTCCCCTTCCAACACCCGAACAGAGGTTTCGGTCCGATTCCCTTTGACCCGCTTGGAGATCGAAAGGTGCCGATCGGCCAGGGCGGCGATCTGGGCAAGATGCGTGATGGAGAGGACCTGGCGCTCTCTGGCAGTCAGCCAGAGCTTCTGCCCCACTACCTCGGCCATCCCGCCGCCGATCCCCGCATCGACCTCGTCGAAGATCAGTGTCGGGATCCGATCCGAGGCCGCAAGGATCGCTTTCAGGGCGAGGGCCACCCGGGATAACTCTCCGCCCGATGCGATCCGGCCAAGCGGCTTCAGCTCCTCGCCTGGATTCGGCGCGATCAGGAACTCCACCTCATCCGCTCCGCTCGCCTCGAGACGAAGGCCGCCGGGCCCTTGCCTGGGCCTGACCTCGATCGCGAAGGCTGCCTTGTCCATTCTGAGGGCCTTGAGCTCTTGGCGCACCGCCTCGGCCAGTCGGCCGGCGGCGGCAGTACGTTGCGCGGTGAGGGCCGTCGCCTCGCGAGCGAGCGCCTTCTCCACCTGCGCAAGCTCCCGTTCGACCTCCTCGCCCCGCTCCTCTGAACTCATCAGGCGACGCAGCTCATCGTCGGCCGACGCCGCGAATTTGAGGATCTCCGCGATCGAGCCGCCGTACTTCCGCTTCAATCTCCCGATCTCGTGCAGGCGCGCCTCCACCTGCTCCAGCCGCTCAGGGTCAAACGCCACGCGCTCCCTGTAGTCCCGAAGCTGGGCCGCCGCATCCTCGACCGAGGCGATGGCTGCCTCGCACGCATCGACCGCCTCCGTGAGCCGCGGATCGATCGCCTGCGCCTCACGAAGCCTCGACACGATCGCGGCAAGGCGCCCTGCCGCCGAGCCCTCCTCGCCGTAGAGCCCTTCGTACCCGAAGTGCGCGGCGGCATGGAGCTTCTCGGCATGCGCCAGGATCGTCCGCTCCTGTACCAACTCCTCCTCCTCGCCATCAACCAGGCGGGCCGCCGCGATCTCCGCTCGCTGGTGTTGGAGCAGGTCGAGATTCCGAGCCTTGTCCCGCTCGCCCGCCCGCAAGGAGTCGAGTTCCTCCCCGAGCGCCTGCCGCCTGCCATAGAGGGCGCGGAACGACGCGACGTCGCCTTCGAGGCCGCCATACGCGTCCAGGAGGAGGCGCTGCCGAGCGGGCTGAGTGAGGCCCGCGCCCTGGTGCTGGCCGTGGACCTCGACGAGGAATTCACCGAGGCTTCGCAGCGTGGCCGCGGACGAAAGGCGGCCGTTCGCGTAGGCCTTGCTCTTCCCTTCTCGCAGGAGCTGACGCCGCACCAGGAGGAACTCGTCAGGCGGACAGTCGACCCCCCCCTCCGTGAGGAATCGGCGAGCCTCATCGCTGTCAAGGTCGAAGGCTGCCTCCACTGTCGCTTCGTCGCTCCCCGTGCGGATCTGTTCCACCTCGCCCTTCGTCCCGAGCGCCAGGCCGAGCGCGTCGATGATGATCGACTTGCCCGCGCCGGTCTCGCCGGTGAGGACGTTGAAGCCCTGGGCGAACTCGACTCGCAACTCGTCGATGAGGGCGAAATTGCCGATGCTCAGCTCGCGCAGCACGGCGTCACCGCTCGCCCCATTTGAACTTGGCCCGGAGGATCTGGAAGTAGCTCTTCCCCGGCACCTTGATCAGGGCGATCGTATGGTCGGAGCGGCTTACCTCGATGACATCGCGATGATGGAGCGTGAATCCGACCTGGCCGTCAAGGGTCAGGTAGGCCGACTCGCCCTCCGATGCCTGCACGATCTTGACGGTCGCGGCATCCGGGATGACGAGCGGGCGAATGGTCAGGGTGTGGGGGCAGATCGGCGTGACCACCAGCGCCCCAAGCGTCGGATAGACGATCGGGCCGCCGGCCGACAAACCGTACGCCGTGGAGCCGGTCGGGGTGGAGATGATCAGGCCATCCGCCCGGAAGGTGGTGACGTATTGGCCGTCGATCCAGGTCTCCAACTCGATGATCCGCGCCAGGTCGCTCTTGTGGATCACCGCGTCATTGAGGGCGACGTAGTCGGCGACCCGCTCCCCCGCCCGGTGGACCGCGGCGCTCAACAGGATGCGCTTGGTCACCTCATGGGTTCCCTGGAGAACCCCCTCCAGGGTCGAATAGAGCTCCTCAAGGGTCACCTCGGTGAGAAAACCGAGCCCTCCCAGGTTGACGCCCAGGATCGGCACGTCCCGCGCCCCCACCAGTCGCGCCACAGACAGGAGCGTCCCGTCCCCCCCCAGGACGAGGAGGAGGTCCACGAGTTCCGGGAGCGCGGCCTTTGGATGACCGCCGGCTGCTCCCGCCAGGGCCGCAGTCTCCTCATCGAAGAGCGGCTGCACGCCCCTGCCCTCAAGCCAGGCGAGCAGGTCCTTGAGGACAGCCCGGGCTTCAACCTTGTGTGGCTTGGCGATGATCCCAACCCGCTTCATGTCTACTGTCTCACGGCCCTCTCGGCCGCCTCTTCAGGATCGATGCTTGCTCTGATCCTTCGCCCTTCGACAGGCTCAGGGGGCTCAGGCCGACCCTGCTTCGGGCAGGGTCGGCCCAGGTGGAGAAAGAACTCCCGGTTTCCCTTCGGCCCGAGGAGGCGCGAGGGGGCCGCACCCAAGATACGGAAGCCCAGCTCGACAGCCAAGCGGCCGACGCGCAGGACAGCCTCCCGGTGGTGTGCAGGGTCGCGAACCACGCCGCCCCTTCCAACCTGTCCTTTCCCGACCTCGAATTGCGGCTTCACCAGCGCCAGAACCTCCCCAGAGCCGGTCAGAAGGGGAGGAAGGAGCGGCAGGACCATCGAAAGGGAGATGAACGACAGATCGACCGTGGCGAGGTCCGGCCGGTCTGGGAAGTCGGCCGGCCTGAGTGTTCGGACGTGGGTCCGCTCCATCACCACGACCCTGGGGTCAGCCCGAAGCCTCGCGTCAAGCTGGCCGCGCCCGACATCGACGGCATAGACCAGCGCCGCGCCGTGGTGAAGGAGGCAGTCGGTGAATCCCCCGGTCGAAGCCCCGAGGTCGAGGCAGACGCGCCGAGCGACGGCGACACCGAACTCCTCGAGCGCCCCCTGGAGCTTGACTCCTCCACGCCCCACATAGGGATGGTCGGAAGCCTTGAGCGCGACCCCTTGTGTCGCCCGGACCAGCGTTCCTGGCTTGTCGATCACCTGGCCATCGACCAGGACCTTGCCGGCCAGAATCAGCGCCCTCGCCCGCTCCCTACTCGTCGCAAGGCCCTGCTCCATCACGGCAACATCCAGACGAATCCGCCTCCGCTTCCCACCCGGCTCACCCGCCGCCCCACTTGTCACCGTCATCGCCGATCGTAGGAGGCGGGCGCGTCACCTCCGCCTGGTCACGACGAAGTCGGCGAGGGCCCGCAAGGCCTCTCCCCGCCCCCCAAAGAGGCTCAGGGCCTGCTTCGCCTCCTCCGCCAGGCGATGCGCTCGGCGTCGCGACTCCTCGAGTCCCAGCAGGGCCGGGAAGGTCGCTTTATGTTTTCGCGTATCGCTTCCGGCCTGCTTCCCGAGGGCCGCTAGGTCGCCCTCCAGGTCGAGGATGTCGTCCACGATCTGGAAGCCGAGACCAATCCGCTCGCCGTAGCGGGTCAGCGCCTCCATCTGCTCGGGCCCGGCCGACGCGATGATGCCACCCACCCGTAGACAGGCCCGAAAAAGGGCGCCGGTCTTGTGAGCGTGCAGGTATTCGAGGGTCTCCAGATCGACCAGCCGATCCTCCTGGAGGATATCGACCACCTGGCCGCCGACCATTCCAGTGCTGCCCGCGGCCTGGGCGATCTCGTCGATCACACGAAGGCGCGCCCCTGCTCCCACCTGGTCCATCGCCGGCTCTGCCGACAGGAGGATGAAGGCCTGCGTGAGGAGGGCGTCGCCGGCAAGGATGGCCATCGCTTCGCCGTAGACCTTGTGACAGGTGAGGCGGCCCCGGCGGTACTCGTCGTCGTCCATCGCCGGCAGGTCGTCGTGAATCAGGGAGTAGGTATGAATCAGCTCGACGGCGGCCGCGGCCGGCAGCGCCTGGTCCGCCCGGCCGTTCGCGGTCTCCGTCGCGGCCAGGATCAGGATCGGTCGAAGCCGCTTGCCGCCGGCGAAGACGCTGTACCGCATCGCCTCGTGGATCGTCTTCGGGTGGGCGTCCGCCGCGGGAAGATAGCGCCCCAGTGCTTCATCGACGACAAGCCGGCGGTCCTCCAGGTACCGCGCGAGGGCCTCCGGCGTCACGCGCGCCCCCCGATCATCCTTCCTCCGTATCCTCTTCCCCTTCGCCCTTCGACGGGCTCAGGGCGCTTAGGTCGGGGAAGGGGCGCTCCTCGAGCCGGCCCACGCCAGCCTCCCCGCTTCGCACCAGGATGTTCACCCGCCGTTCCGCCTCGTTCAGCCGCTCTGCGCAGAGCTTGGCGAGTCGCACCCCCTCCTCGAAGATCGACAGCGCCTGCTCGAGGGGGAGGTCTCCGACCTCGAGCCGGGATACGATCGCCTCGAGCTGCTTGAGGGCCTCTTCGAATCGCACCTCCTCCGTCACCTCTCCCCTATCCTTCGTCGGCGACGACCTCGCGGACGTCGCAGCGTACGCTTCCGCGGTGCAGCCGGATGTCCACCTGATCGCCGGCGACCAGCATCGCGCTCTCCTTCACGATCTCGCGGCCAGGCAGGCGGAGACAAATGCTGTAGCCGCGGCTCATGATGGCCAGCGGGCTCAGCGAGTCGAGCTTGCCCGCGAGCGCCCTGAGCTCCCCATGGAACAGCATCAACCGGCGATCGGCCCAGCCGACGAGATCCCTCCGGAGCTCGGCCAGGCGACGGCGCCCCATTCGAACTCGCTCGATCGGATTGAGGAGACGGAGGTGGCGATCCAGCCCCGCCACGCGCACCAGGAGCGCGTGCAGCCTGGAGCGAACGACTCCGCTCATCCGGGCCTGCAGGTCATCCAGGCGCTGGGCAAGCTCATCCTTTCTCGAGACGACCAACTCCGCGGCAGCCGATGGCGTGGGGGCTCGAAGATCGGCCACGAAGTCGGCGATCGTGTAGTCAACCTCGTGCCCGACGGCGGAGATCACCGGGATCTTGGAGTCGGCGATCGCCCTGGCCACGATCTCCTCGTTGAAGGGCCAGAGATCTTCCATCGAGCCGCCCCCCCTCGCGAGGATCAGGACATCGAGTCCGCCGCGCCGATTCAGCTCGCCGAGGGCATCGACGATCTCGGGCGCCGCCTGGTCGCCCTGGACCGTCACCGGGTGAATCAACACATCGACGTTCGCGAAGCGGCGCCGGAGCACGTGGAGGATGTCGCGGATCGCTGCTCCGGTCGGCGACGTGATCACGCCGATCCGCCGGGGTAACATTGGGATCGGCCGCTTTCTGGCGTCGTCGAACAGCCCCTCGGCGGCAAGCCGCTCCTTGAGCTGCTCGAAGGCGAGTTGCAATGCCCCGAGGCCCTTGGGCTCCATGTACTCCACAACGATCTGGTACTCCCCGCGGCGCTCGTAGACGCCGAGATCGCCGTAGACCAGGACAGCCAGCCCATCGTCCGGCCGGAACTTAAGCTGCCGGTTCTGCATCCGGAACATGACGGCTCTGATCTGGCTCTCCTGGTCCTTGAGGGTAAAGTACATGTGGCCGGACGAGTGGTGGTGAAAATTGGAGAGCTCCCCCTCCACCCAGATCCCGGAGAGAGAATTTTCAAGAAGGGCCCGAATCTCGACCGTGAGATCGCTGACCGTGTAGATCCTTGGCGGCTGGACACCGGCCATGCCGGTCTCTTAACACACGCTCCACCCTTTGTCAAACCCTTTCCCCCGGTTGTGCCGAAGTGCAGGTGGTGGTGGTTGTAGACGCGGAGGTAGGCCGTGACCTTCGAGACAGCGCGCAGAGAGGCCTGCTGGAAAGAGGCAGCCTGGCGTCACCCGGCCGGAAAGCAACCCGGACTGCCGGAGGTGTGTCCCCGCGCCTGAAAGGGGGCGCTACTGCTGGGAAGAAAGGAGGCTGTCGATGGCGTCCTTGAAACTGGCGTAGGGCTGGGCGCCTTTGAGCACCCGGAGGACTCTGACCGTTGGCGCATTCGGCTGGGTCACCCCCAGGAAGAAGGCAGGGGTGCCTGTCACGCCGGCGTTCTGTCCGTCGGCCAGGTCCTTGCGGATCCTCGGCGCGTACTTGCTGCTCTCCAGGCAGGCCTGGAACTTGGGCCCGTCGAGCCTGAGGGCGTTGGCATGACCGGACAGGTCTTTCAGGCCGAGGGCTCGCTGATTCGCAAAGAGCCGGGCATGCATCTCCCAGTAGGCCCCCTGCTCACCTGCGCAGTGGGCGGCCTCGGCCGCTTTGAAGGCGTCTCGGTGGATCGATTCCAGGGGGAAGTCGCGGGCGACATACTTCAGCTTGCCGGTCTTGATGTACTCCCGCTCAAGCTGGGGCAGCGTCTCACGGACGTGCCGGGCGCAGAAGGGTCACTGGTAGTCCGAGAAGTCTATGAGCGTGACCTTCGCGTGGCGCTCGCCTTTGAAGGGTGCACCCTCGACCTCCAGCATCACGTCGCGGGGTTCGCCCGGGGCGGGGGCCGGTCTGGCCCGGAGCAGCGTCTTGATCTCCTGCAGATCCTTCTGAATGGCGGTCTGCCCCTCCTTCAGCGCCTCGAGCTCTTTTCGGAGGGCCTTGAGCTCGTCACCCGGTGGTTGGGCCACGGCGGCGTGAGGGGTCGAGAGCGTGAGGGCGGCGAGGGCGGCCACCGTGATCAACCTCTTCATAGGGGGCTCCTGTTTGCCGAGAAGAATTCGTCCCCTTCGCGGAGTCTATCCTGAGCGAAGCCGAAGGGCTCCGAGCTTCGGCTCACACGCGCCTCGCAATGACACTGTTACCAGAGGACCCTCCTCAGATGGGGTATTCGTGATCAGAATGCCAGATAGCGAGGTGAGGTGATTGAACAGTGGCTGATTTTTCATTAGGCCCTCATCAATGTCAAGAAAAATTGTATCTTGCTCGTGGATATCTTGACGTGCTCAGATCAACACTCTTCCGAAGCAGGAAGGAGTGTCTTGCCGCTATCTGTGCAGGGCACTCATGGTGGCGACATCGATCGTCCTGCCATCCGTCGTGATGGTCACCGCGCCATCCCGGTCGGTCCGGTAGAGCGTGGTGCCCATCGCCCGATACCGCTCCAGGGTCTCTGGATGCGGGTGCCGGAACGGGTTTCGATGGCCGGCGGACACGATGGCGACCGCGGGTCGAACCCGCTCGAGAAATACCTGAGTGCTGCTGGTCCTGCTGCCGTGGTGAGGGACCTTCAGCACCGTCGCCGCCAAGTCGGCCTCCTGCTCGACCAGCAACCGTTCCGCCTCCTCCTCGATATCTCCGGGAAACAGCATCCGGATGTCTCTGTAGCGCAGCCCAAGCACCAGGGAGTTGCTGTTGACGTCGGATGAGAAGCCTCGCGGGGAGCCCCGCAGGGGAGAGGCTTGGGGGTGGAGGACCGCGATCGTCACTGGATCGAACTCCGAGGTTCCATATGCGGCCTCGAGGATCTTGTGCGGAATTCCTCTGGCACGCAGCACCTCCTGGAACCAGAGGTAGGAGGGGCTGCCGACGCGCTGCCCCCCATCCCAGACCTGAGCGACCGGGAAGTGGCGCAGCACCGCCTTCAGACCATTCAGGTGATCCGGGTGCGGGTGGGAGAGGACCACAAGGTCGAGGCTGGCGATCCAGCGGGAAAGCAGAAATGGGACCACGACCTGCTCCCCGATGTCGAATCGTTCGTCATACAGACCCCCTCCGTCGATCAGGATGGCTCGCCGCCCCGGAAGTTCCACGACGATCGCGTCGCCTTGGCCGACATCGAGAACGGTCACACGCAGGCGCTCGGTCGAGCGCAGATCATACAGCCGCATACAGATCAGGATGACGAGAGCGAGCACCGCCGAGACTCCCGTCCATTTCAGCCAGCGCCGTCCCGCCGCGATCGTGCAGGCCCCCAGCGCGAGATAGTAGCAGCCGATCATCGCGGCCGAGGGCGAGAAGACCGGGACCGACGCGAACGGCAGGCGCGCGAAGCTGTCGGCCACGTTCACGGTGAGATCGATGAGCCAGGTGATGAGGGCCGCGAACAGACTGAGCGAGTCCGGGATGACTGTCGCCAGCAGCGC
>Ga0187893_10008163_pt1 | contig 16688 bp, 17 predicted proteins | sample MA1701074metaG_FD_139574 | JGI IMG/M metagenome (GOLD analysis project Ga0187893, IMG submission 139574) | White microbial mat communities from a basaltic lava cave in the Kipuka Kanohina Cave System on the Island of Hawaii, USA - MA170107-4 metaG ...
CTGAGGCAGCCTCTAAGAACCTTCTTTTCGATAACGAGGAAGCAAAAGCTCAAGTTATTGAACGAATTCCATCTAGGCGATTTGCCAATCTGGATGAAATTGCCAAAATTGCTCGCTTCTTACTCTCAACAGAGGCAGCTTACATAAATGGTGATGTCTTAACCGCCGATGGGGGCGCATGCTTGGGTAGAGGTTTTTTAGATTTGATGGCCAATTCAAATAGCTTCAGAACCAATAAATAAATTCAGCGACTGTAGTTTTTCCACTGCTTCGAAAAATTCCAACAAAGCACTTTCAGCGCTGGCTGCTTTGCTGTAGACAATAGCCACGGCAGCTAAGTCGGCATAGACAGTTGGTTTGGCTTGCGCCTCGGTTATTATCTGGACAATGCCCGGTGTAATTTCCACATAACGTCCCAGGTGCGTTTCAGGATCACGATAAACGGCCACATAAACATCCCTGGGAGAGATATTACGCGGTAATTGCCCCTCACGCAGATAGTCCACAATTACAGGCACTGGATACTTATAATTGCGTATTGTCAAAACCGGATTCACAACGGGAGCCATTTTTTCAAACTGGACTGGTTCAGATAATGGCATATGAGGCAAGACTTTTATTTGCCGAGCATCTTCCATCAATTGCAATTCCACCCACTCATAATCAGCAAGATCTGCCAAATAGGGGAACTTGCGCAGATGGTGAGGGCAATGTTCTATTAGATATTCGCTGAATGAACTGGCCGCCATATTCAAGCGATAATGCTTAGGCGGGCAAGTCTCAAAATAACCATCTATAGTTTCTTGCCATTTCTTGTTCAAAAGGCGAGCACAACCAGGGAATACGGAAAGCATCAAGTCGCTGCGACCAATAGAGATGAGCTGAGCATAAGTACGCACACCACGTTCATCAATTGTTGAAGTTATGGAGTTGGCAAATTCCGCCTCAGGCAATTTGCCGCTCTTCAAAAAATCCAAGCGCGACGACTCATTTGTCCAGAGGACACTAAGCGTTTTTTCCAAATCAGTGAGTGACACTGGCAAGATTCTCACCTCTTACGAGTTCAACTTGAGCCGACTGAGCTATCGTTTTGATTTTCGAGATTTCAGACAATATCTCGTCAAATTCAGGGAAATTTTGATCGCGTTCTAAAAGGACCCCACAAACCGATGTTTTTCTAAGCACCGCATCTAAGAGTTCATAAACAGGCTCAATAATCGGAGAGCCGTGCGTGTCAATAGTAAGCTCCTTGCCTTTTTTGTGACCGGCAATATGCATCTGCACAACCCTTTCCAGGGGAAGCGTATCTAAAAAACTAGACGCATCAAAGCCATGATTCACAGCATTAACATAGACATTATTCACATCGAGCAATAGACCGCAATCAGCCTGCTCAAGAATTTCTGTAATGAACTCGCCTTCAGTTAAATCTCCATCAGGCAAATACATGTAAAAGGAAATGTTTTCCAAAAGAAATGGCCGTCCAACAAAATCTTGCACTCGTTTTACACGTTCAACTATGTGCTTTACAGTGCTACGGGAAAAGGGCAGCGGCAAGAGATCGTGCAAATAGCTGCCTTCGATGCTGGAAAAACAAAGATGATCGGAAAACCACGGAATATTGTATTCATCAAGCAAGGTTTTCAATTGCTTTAGATAGTCGAAATTAAGTTCGTCTGTTGAGCCAATGGAAAGATTTACGCCATGAGAGATGAGAGGAAAAGCGGTGGCTGCATCATTTAGCACTTCACGCGCTCTCCCCCCAACACCCATGTAGTTTTCAGGTACAAGTTCGAGGAAGTTAATTTGTGCTCGATGGGCAAGTGTCTCTTCTGCCATGTCGCGACGCAAACCTAGACCAACGCCTAAGTTTGGCAAATCACGTTTAAGCTTGAGAAAACCTGTCGGCACAAAAACCTCTATGAACCTTACTTGCTTTCGCCGCCGTGGCAGCCGCCTTCGCCACCCTTGCAAGCGCCTTCTTTGCCCTTGCAGGAATGCTCTTTGCCCTTCTTCTCTTTCTTAGCGGTCTTCTCAGCCTTTTCAGACTTCTCAGCGGTCTTTTCGCTGCCCTTGTCTGCGGACTCTGTTGTTCCTTCAGACTTGGTTTCAGCCTTCTTCTCTTTCTTGGCAAGCCTTAGAGCATTCTTGCTATGAGAGATTTGCGAAGGTGAATTCTTTTCACTTACGCCAAGACCATGAGCCTTGTCAGCAGCAGAAACTGCACCTTGAGAGGCAATTCCCAAAGCAGCAACCAAAGCAGCAGCTAGTTGCACTTTATTGAGGTTATTCATGAACGATCCTCCTGTTCATAATTCCACTAGTATCCAGTTTTAAAATCCCAAGGACATGACAAATTACTGTCAGGAAGTCTTGGGAGAGTCCACAATACACTATGAAATTGAAAGCTAAAATCCTTTATTACTTCCGTCTTAATAAGCTTGCTACATAGACGCCCGATAAACACTTTTGTTGCCAAGCGAAGATAATATCGCGCTCTGGGAATATAGAAATTGTCACAACTCCAGCCAGACCACAACTTCATAGGACAAAGATTTGCCTAGTAATCTCAAGAAAGAGACTCAAGCAACAGTCAAAGAATCCAGCCGTGTAGTTGGCGAAGTAATTTCATCGTCAATTACCGACTTTGTGACCGAACTCTGGTCAAAAGACAAAGATGGTGAAGAGCTGGAAATATTGCGTCCTAATTTCGGCAGTTTCCTCCGCGTAGAATCAGTTGAAGAAGGCATAACTGCCTATGCTGTTGTCTACAACATAATTACTGGTCCTTATGATGCGCAACACAAACCCTCAGCATTAGGCTTGAGCCGGCAAGAATTGCGCATGGAGCAGCCTCACATATTTTCTCTTCTGCAAACACAGATTCATGCCACCATAATTGGCTTTAAACAAGATGGTCAATTGCATCAGTATTTGCCGCCCAAACCACCACAAGTGCATGATTTTGTTTTTGTTGCCGACCCTGATGAAGTTGCAGACTTAACCGCAGATCAAGGCTTCCTGCGTCTTTTAACCAATGTGCAAAGTGTACCCATTGATGAACTTCTGGCAGCCTCCATCAGGCAAGCACAGGCTTGCCACAGGGATTGCAAAAAGGATTACCATGCGTTTCTAGTTGACGCAGGCAAAGCACTCTCACATTTAATACGTGATGATTATGACAGGCTCGTTTCACTCTTGAAAAAAATCAAGCCTTACTGAAATCAGTATCGGCATATTTCAAATACACAAATACTGCAAAAGCAACAATGATAATAAGCACGGTTGAAACAGCCGAGCCAAATGCCCAGTCTCGAACGGTCAAGAATTGATTTTGGATAAGATTGCCAATGAACATTGTTTTGGCACCACCCAATAAATCCGGTGTTACATAATCACCCAGACTAGGGATAAAAACCATAATCACACCAGCCACGATACCACGCGCACTAAGCGGCAAAGTTATTCGACAAAATGATTGCCACGGTGTTGCTCCTAAGTCCGCTCCGGCTTCCAGCAGCTTCAAATCAAGTTTTTCAAAAGCCGCATAAACAGGCAAGATCATATATGGCAAATAGTTGTATACCATGCCCAGCATAATTGCTGAAGGTGTATACAAAATAGCCGGAGCATTAAAAACCCCAAGAAATTGACAAAATTCGTGAAGCAAGCCCGTCGGGCGCAAGATAATCATCCAAGCATAAATGCGCAGCAAAAATGATGTCCACATGGGCATCAGCAAAAGCATCATCATTAGGTTTTGCCGACCTTTGGGAACGCAAAAGGCAAGCCAAAGGGAAAGCAGAAAACCTAAGACCAAACAAATGAGGGTCGTCGAGGAGGCTAATAACAAAGAACGCCATAAAGTAGTTAGATATGGTCCGGCAAAGAATCTTATGTAATTGGCCAAACTAAAGCCAAGAGAAATACGCCCCAACTCGTCCCGATAGCCCAAGGAAAAGACAAGCAGAATGCAAAGAGGCACAACCATAAATACCGCCAGGTATATCCCGGCTGGTATAAGAGTAAAAAAACCTGGTCGCCACTTGACTTGCAGGATGACACCTCATTTCATCTAGTTGAGCCCGCAAGGCAAATGATATAGATAGCCAAGTCATCATTCGTTAGTATTTTTTGATCATAATTAGATTTCGGGTAATTACGTTCGATAATGAAGGGAGCTGCTATCGGCCTTAGAAGTTTTCCGATGCAGGTTTCCAATAGCAACCAGGGAAAACCAAATGTCACAAGTGATTACCAAGAAATTTAACGGATTGAACGTTCCAGCCGGCGAAAAGATCGTTTTTGTAAACGGCAAGCCGGTAACTCCAGCCAAGCCAATTATTCCTTTCATTGAAGGTGACGGCACAGGCGCCGATATTTGGCGTGCTTCCAAGCGCGTATTTGACGCAGCTGTAGACAAGGCTTATGGCAAGGACCGCTCCATTGCCTGGTTCGAAGTGTTTGCCGGCGAAAAAGCCAATGAGAATTTTGGCAACTGGTTGCCGGAAGATACCCTAGCTGCCTTGAAAGAATTTGGCGTCGGTATTAAGGGGCCTTTGACCACACCAGTAGGCGGTGGTATCCGCAGCTTAAATGTCACCTTGAGACAGATTTTTGACCTTTATTGCTGTGTTCGCCCTGTGCGTTATTTCCAAGGCGTGCCATCACCTGTTGTTGCTCCGCAAAAGCTCGATGTGGTTATTTTCCGCGAAAACACTGAAGACGTTTATGCCGGCATTGAATACCCAATGGGTTCAGAAGAAGCCAAAAAGCTCATCAATTTCATTGAAGGCTTGGGTAAGAAAATTCGCCCAGACTCAGGCATTGGCATCAAACCAATTTCTAAGTTCGGCTCTCAGCGTCTCATTAAGCGCGCTATTCAATACGCGATTGCGAATAAGCGCAAGAGCGTGACCATGATGCACAAGGGCAATATCATGAAGTTCACCGAAGGCGCCTTTAGAGATTGGGGCTACGAATTGGCTGGTGCTGAGTTCAAAGGCAATGTCGTCAGCGAAGACACTTTGTGGTCCGAGTTTGAAGGCAAAATGCCCGAGAATAGGGTTCTCTTGAACGATCGCATTGCCGACTCTATGTTCCAGCAAGTGCTAACACGTCCAGATGAGTATTCGGTTATCGCCACAACCAACTTGAACGGCGATTACCTCTCGGATGCTTGTGCTGCACAAGTAGGCGGGCTGGGAATAGCCCCAGGCGCCAACATCGGCGATGAATGCGCAATTTTTGAAGCAACGCACGGAACTGCACCGAAATACGCCAACAAGGACGTTATCAATCCAGGATCGGTAATTCTTTCCGGAGCGATGATGTTCGAGTATCTCGGCTGGACCGAAGTGCGTGACATTATTCACAGTGCATTCGGCAAGACAATTCAGAAGAAGCTGGTTACCTACGATCTCGAGCGCTTGCTGCCTGGTGCAACAAAGCTCAAGACCTCGGAATTTGCTTCAGCCATTATCGAGAACATGTAAAGTCGAAAGTCTCAAAAGAGGAACCCGGTCATGACACAAGCCCAAATTGCCAAAGAAAAACTCGTCTACTTGCGCCAGTGGGTTGGCGAACGGGTAGTGGTGACATCCGTGCAAGACAAAAACTTCACGGGCACATTGACCAACATTGTTTTTGATGGCACTAGGCTCATGTACATCATGATCGATGATCGCATTTGCGTTAACTTCGATCATATAGTCGAGGTCCGTCTCGAAAAATAGTGCGCATCATCTTCCTTGGGACACCTCAAATAGCTGTGCCCACACTAGAAAAGCTAATTGATTGGCCCAAGGGGGAAGTTGTTGCCGTTGTCACCCAGCCTGACAAACCAAAAGGCCGTGGCAAACACTTGCACATGCCGCCAACAAAAATTGTCGCAGAAGACTTTGGCATACCTGTCTTGCAGCCAATTAAGCTTTCCAAGTCTCCCGAGACAGTACAGGCTATGAAAGATCTTCAGCCGGAAGTTCTCGTGATGGTTGCCTTTGGACAAATTCTCAAGCAGCCCGTATTAGAGATGGCCCCCTATGGGGTAGTTAACCTGCACGCTTCGCTCTTGCCAAAACTAAGAGGACCAGCGCCTATTAATTGGGCAATTATCAACGGTGAATCATCAACCGGCATAACTACCATGTTCACTGATGCAGGCGTGGATACAGGCGACATGCTTTTAAAGCGTGAGGTGCCCATTGAAAAAGACATGAACGCTGAAGAATTAGGTCAGGTTTTGGCCAAAGCCGGCGCTAATCTGGTCATTGAAACTCTCGAGCATATGCTTGTGGGAAGCCTGAGACCGGAAAAGCAAGACAACGACCAATCCACTCATGCTCCTATGATGGGCAAGGAATTGGGCATCATTGATTGGCAAAAGCCTGCTCAATCAATTCACAATCTTGTTCGTGGTCTTGTTCCCTGGCCAGGTACATCCACAACCTTTGACGGCAAGCCGCTCAAAATAGTAAAAACCAGATTGCCTTATCGCCTGGTGGATATTTCCGGTCAAACAAGCAAACCCGGCGAGATAGTAAATATTGATGATGTGCTGACAATTGCTTGTGGCGAAGATGGCTCAGACAGATTGGAGATTATCGATGTGCAACCAGCTAATAAAGCTCGCATGCACGCCAAAGACTGGGCTAATGGAGTCCATCTAAAGCCTGGTCAAGTGCTGGGTCAGTTATGAAAGAGAATTCCAGCCAAGGCAATTCCGGACTTGCTTCCAGAAAACTAGCCCTGGAAGCTCTGATCAAAATAGATCTAGATGCCGCATATGCCAATTTAGCCTTATCGGCAGCCTTCAAAAGAAAGACTCTACCGGAACGTGATCGTGCTTTTGTAACTGCCCTAGTGCAAGGCGTGACTCGCAATAGACAAAATATTGATCAGGCAATAAATAAGCTATCAAAACGCCCTTTAGAGAAAATGCCAGTGTCCTTGCGCAATGTTCTTCGCTTGGGAATATTCCAACTGCAATTCATGCCCGATATTCCAGCGTCAGCTGTTATTAATACAGCTTGCGACTTAGCCAAAAAAACAGGACATGTTGGCCAAGTTTCATTTACCAATGGTATATTGCGTAATTTCGCTCGCCAGGAAAACATAGAACCGGTCAAGGCTTCTGTCCCCGACTGGCTAATGTCCAAATGGACAAAGCAATGGGGTGACGATGAAACGCAGAAACTTCTCAATTGCACAAGAGAAATTCCAGAACCGACATTAAGAGTCTGTGAAATGGCCATCACCCCTGAAGGACTGGTTGATATCCTCACAGCCAAAGGAATCCGCTTACGTCGGGGCAAACTGGTTGATTCCTGCCTGATTATTGAAGATAGAGGGCCAATAAAGGGTCCTGTAAACAAATTGCCTGGCTATGCGGAGGGATTATTTACAGTCCAGGATGAAGCTGCTTCATTTGTTGGTCGCGTTGTCGATCCTAAACCAGGCGAAGTTGTAGTGGATCTTTGTGCAGCACCTGGTGGCAAAAGCATTCATCTAGCTGAAATGATGGAAAACAAAGGTCGGGTTATCGCTGTCGACAGTCATGCCGGGCGCTTGAAGCTGCTTAAGGATACACGCAACAGGTTGGGCTTAACCAATATTGAAGTTCAAGTAACAGATGGGCGCACGCTTCAACTCACTGAATCAGTAGATCGCATCCTCATTGATGCGCCTTGTTCTGGGACCGGCGTAATCAACAGGCGAACCGACTTGACACTCAACAGACAAGCACCAGATATGGTGGCACTTGTAACATTACAAAAAGAACTTTTGGAAAATGCCGGCAAACTTCTAAAACCAGGCGGGTACTTAGTTTACTCAACTTGTTCGATAGAGCCAGAAGAGAATGAGGAGCTGATAAAGTGGTTCCTTGATACCCACAAGAAGTTCGACGCCGTAAGCCTAGAACACTTTGTTAATAAAGCCCTGGCAGCTGAATGGCAAGAATCGGACAAAGATTTTGATTTAAGCAAGGGCTATTTGCAGCTTTTGCCCTCCCGCCATAAGCTTTCCGGTTTCTTCATTGCTCGTTTGCAAAAGACTGAGAATAAGAATTAATAACAAATAGGTAGCTGCCTGCCTGTGAGCATCTCACGGTGGTACAGAATAACTTGACACCTTCGAGGAACAAGCTATGGAGTTACTATCATTTTTTGGCGTTGTAATAGGTCTTCTGGCTATGTCCGGTCTCAAATTCGTCAAGGAATACGACCGGTTGGTTGTCTTTCGTTTGGGTAGGGTAGTAGGAGTCCGTGGTCCAGGTCCAGTTGTTATCTGGCCGATGATTGAAGGCACCAAGAAGGTGGATACAAGAATCATTACCATGGCTATTCCCATGCAGGAGATTATTACCAAAGACAACGTGTCGGCAAAGACTGCTGCCGTCTGCTTTTTCCAAATTGTCGATCCGTACAAAGTTGTGACCAAAATTGAAGATCCGGTAATGGCTACAAGCCAGATTGCCCAGACGACTTTACGCAGTGTATTAGGGCAACATGACCTCGATCACCTGCTTTCAGAACGTGACACCATAAATGCTAAGTTGCAAGCAATTATTGACCGGCAAACGGAAGGCTGGGGCATAAAAGTTATTGGCGTGGAAGTAAAAGATGTGGAAATTCCTGATCAAATGCAACGCGCCATGGCTAGGCAAGCAGAAGCTGAAAGAGAAAGACGAGCAAAAATTGTTGCTGCTGAAGGTGAGATGCAGGCAGCAGAAAAATTAGCTCAAGCAGCAGAAGTTATTGCCAAACAACCTGGTGCGATGCATTTACGTCAATTACAAACAATGGTCGAAGTATCGGCTGAAAAGAATTCCACCCTCATTTTGCCTATACCCATAGAACTTTTAGAAATAGGTAGAAATCTTGCCGGCAGCACAATTAAAATCCCCCAAAAGCAGGAAGCAAACGATAAGTCTTAGGACTTCTGCTGTTCTTCAATACTCTTGAGGAATTCCAAAAGCGTCATCTCTTTTGGACGCTGAAGAATCCAAGTACAGGCTTCCACCACAGCATTGCCCAATTGGTGATGCGGATCGTCAGCTACATCGGCTTCATAGATAAGCTTGTAGTGAGCTAAGTTTTCGCCATACCACAAATAGACTTTTGGCTTCTGCTCATTGCCAAAATTTAAAAGCAGATGATCCAATTCCGCCGGTGGAGCAACATCAAAATGTCGTTGGTATTCGGTTATTGTATCCAATCCATAAGGAACAGCTAGCCCTGCTCGATATTTAGAACCAAACAAAGCACCATCGGCAAAGGCTTGCCCCCGGCAAATTATTAGTGATTTGCCATCACGTTTGTAAGTCAGCCATCCGCGCCAATTGCTGGGCACCTTTTCCGCAAGCGCCACTTCAACTTCCTTAGCCACATAGTCAATTAATGCCTTGCACTCATAGGGAAATTCCTTCAATCCACGGCTGGACTGCTCTTTGGCAATCAGCTCCGATTCCAGTTCAAGTAGTTTCAAATAAAACATAAATTCAACCCCAAGTTGAATATTCCCGCCGTCAAATGTCCTCTACCCATGGGTCAAATAAGAATGAACTTCCTTGGCTGCAAATACAACCGCAACGGTTAAAAGTAAGACTCCAAAAGAACGCTTTAGGGTTGCATCCTTCAAGCGCAATGCTATGGAAGCTCCTATACGGGCACCGGGAATTGAACCAATCACCATAGCCAAAGCGACGGAGAAGTGAATATGATCCTGTATGCCGTGCACGACAGCACCCGGAATGGCCACAGCTGCCACTGTAAGCAGCGATGTGCCGATAGCTTCCTTAATTGATGCGCCAAAAATATAAACAAAAGCCGGCACCAGAATAAAACCACCGCCCAAACCAACCAGCCCGGACAAAAAGCCTGTTAGTAGACCCACCAATGCCGCAATATAAGTACGCTTCCCCACCGGTGGCAGACTCTTTATCTTTACCTTTCCGTCTTCTTTCGTGAACTTACCAATTAAAGATGCAATCAGTCCAGTAGCAAAATCGAGGCCGCTCAAAAATATGAGCAAAGCGACAATAACCATCAGCACGTGACCATTCACATGACGACAAACAAGAGAACCTACAACCGTGCCAAAAAAGGCCGGCACAAGACATGTGCGCGCTAGAAACTTGGAGTAGATACCTTCTTTAATATAGCGCGAGGCCCCTGAAATGGCCGTTGGTGCCACTAACATCAACGCAGTACCGATTGCCATATAGGGATCAAGACCAAGCCACATTCTATTCAGTGGCGTTGCCACCATGCCACCACCAATACCAAAAGAGCCTGAAAGCAGACCTGCTACGACGCCGACAAAAGCTGCTTTTCCTAGATATACAAAATCGAGACTCACATGTGCCCTGTTATGAATCGGCCAAGATCAGGATTTTCTACAATCATCTGATTGAACATTGGACTTTTTGACAAAATACGTGCAATCTTTGGATTTTTCGAAATTGCTCGGTATATTCCTTCCGGATCACGAGTAATAACAGGCAAGCAACGTGGATTTTTCACCAAATTCATAGTCGCCTTTTTCCACTGCGTAAGCCTACGACAAAGATATGGATCTGCTTGAGCAATGTCTGCTATATGCGGATGTTTTGCCAATAAAGCAGCTGGTCCTGGATGAGCACAAATAGCTTCCGGCAAACCAGGATCTGCTATACAGGCTCTATCTATCCACGGATCTGAAGCCATACGCCAAGCAACCCACTTATCACGGCGAATTTTTTCCAGCGTAAATTTGGCCTGTGGTTTTTTTTCCGGTTCGGTGTGTATAACGGTGGTATCAGTAATAGTAGTCGTCGTGGTCGTAGTATTTGTCACCGCCGGGCGCAAGGTTGGCTCGTCAGACTTCGGTGTATCCGTTTTCGGTATATCTGTCTGACCCCAATTGCAATAAACCGACTGACCAGAAAGACCAAAAGCAAAACTTAGGCACAAAGCAAGAGATAGACGTCGTTGCCACTTTCTCATCCTTTTGCTCTCCTTGGATTTTTGCATCTAGATAGACCTCTGTTGACAAGCTGTCACTTCTTGAAAGCACCTATCCTGCCAGCGATTCTAACATAAATAGTCCTTAATAGAAGAGTACAATGGACTATGGGCAAGCCGCCATGAGAGTGCATTATGAGCAATCCATACAGCCCCAAAGACACACCCAAGGACAAGCCGGATGAACCGGAAAAGCATGAGGATAAGGCTCATGCCGATGAAAAGCAGGCTATTTCCTTCACCGACCTCATGTCCGATAAGGTCGAAGGCGCCCCAGGCGGCACCACCGGCGCCGCCCAGCCAACAAGTTTTTCTTATATGGGCGATAAGCCGTTTTTCCAAATGCGTAAGTCCGAGTTTGCCCAAGGCGAAATCAAGCCCTTAATTGATAAGTTCCTCAAGACGACTGCGCCTAGCGAAGAAGGCGATATGAATGAGACGGAACGCCAAGCCATTCTCAATACCCGTGAAGCATTAACCAAGGCAACAACGCCTGCCGACGGCGTCTTACATGCCCTTCATTTAGCCCGACTTTATCAGCAGTTACGGTATATTGAGGAGGCAAAACAAGCTACACTTTTGTCCCTGGGACTAAGTCCCGATGACCATTCAAGCAGGGAATTATTTAAGGAACTGGAGAGAATGCATCCACCGGATTTGGCAGTTGCCGCCTCTAAAGCAAATTTGCATATGCTTAGCAAAACAAAATTGCGCGAGCGTATAAAGAACCTCTCTTCCGGCAAAGTAATTGTCTTTGGTGATCTTTTAATTGATGAATACGTCGAGGGAAAGCCGGAACGTATTTCACGTGAAGCACCGGTTCTCATCCTTGAACATGTAGATACCGAACTTATTCTTGGCGGCGCAGCAAACACGGCTAATAACGTGGCATCCCTTGGCGCAAACTGTCATGCCATAGGTGTTTGTGGACGCGATGACTATGCGCTCAAATTAACGCGTATGTTTGAGTCAACTGGTATCACTCACGGCTTGGTACAAGATTCCAGCCGTCCTACTCCTGTAAAAACAAGAATTCTTTCCAAGTCTCATTCACATCTACAGCAGCTGCTTAGGATGGACAGAATATCACACGAAGAGATTTCCACATCCGTCGAATCGCTGCTCATAGAAAAGGTCAAACAAGTAGCCGGTCAATATCAGGCAATCTTGCTTTCTGATTATCGTGGCGGCATTATGACGAGCGCCGTCATTAAAGCTTGCCGGCAAATTGCCCAAGAGAAAAATATCCTGCTTATAGTCGATGCTCAAGATCATTTTGAGCGTTTCCAGGATGTAACCCTAATTACTCCCAATCAAACCGATACGGAAAAAGCTGTTGGTTTTAATATCAACTCCAAAGAATCACTTAAGGAAGCGGGCAAAAAACTGATGCTTATTACGGGCAGCAAAGCCTTGCTAATCACCCGTGGTTCGGAAGGCATGGTCCTCTTTGAGAAAGGACAAGAAATGGTTGAATTACCAGCCTTCAATGTAAGTGAAGTATTTGATGTAAGTGGTGCTGGTGATACGGTTGCTGCCACCATGGCTTTAGCAATGGTCACTGGAGCAAGTTTCATTGAGGCAATGGCACTAGGAAATTTAGCTGCCAGCATTGTTGTGAGAAAACCAGGCACGGCAGTGACAAATCAAAAGGAAATGCTTGCTGCCCTTGATCACGTTAACCTGCCAGAAGACTAAATTTAAAAGTGGCGCAACCCAGCTTCAGTTGGTTTGTCACCGCTGGCAAACAATTTCACTAAAACAAAGCCGGCCACAAAGCCACCTACGTGAGCCCAGAAGGCAATACCGCCGGTTTTCGCTCCTTCCAATTGCAAGCTGGCAATAGCTGGAAAAAATTGCAATAGGAACCAAATAACTATAAAAAATATTGCCGGCACCCAAATGCTTGTATAGGTACCGATATAAGTCCTCACGCGAGCATGCGGGAAGAGAACCAGATATGCCCCCAAGACTCCGGAAATGGCACCACTTGCACCAATACCTGGAATATTTGTATTGACGTCGGAATAAACTTGGGTAAGCGATGCGGCAACACCGCAAATGATGTAAAACACAAGGTACTTAAAATGCCCCATACGATCTTCAACATTATCGCCAAAAATATGTAAAAACCACATATTGCCGATTAGATGCGACCAGCCACCATGTAAGAACATAGAGGTAAAGAGCGTCACATACGCCTGAGCATTGGGATCATGTGTCACGTGTACTGGAACCGTGCCCCATTCGGTAAGAAAACTATTTAATGACGCTTCCGGCATGGTCACTTCATTGAGGAAGACCAGGATGTTAATGACTATAAGCACCCAAGAAACAATGGGCTTTATAGAGGCTTGATTGTCATCGTATACGGGAAACATCGCTCCATTATGACATTAGCTTCGCGTCCTGTATTATTGAGACAAAATCGCTTAGAGGACCCGTTGTGAATACCGAATTCAAGTTGTTTGGCAAACTAAACGTCTTTGACTCATGCCTGATTGTCATTATTCTCTTGTCAGCCCTGGGTTTTAGCATGGCCAAGGCTGGACATGCAGGAGTAGACAAGGTCATTAAGGGTGTAGAGCAAGTAGCTATTGATGTCTACATCATCGGTCTCAAGACGGAAGACCCGGATCTCTTTAAGGTTGGCGAAACAGCCTCAATTACAATCCGCAATCAACCAGTCAAACCACCAATGGCTATATCAGCCGTCAAGCACTGGGCAAAACAAGTTTCCTTCTTAGCCCCAGATGGCAAAAAGGCTGTTGCTTTTGCTGATCCTGCTCAACCGCTGGCGCATGACTTCCTGGTTACGGTAGTGGACCAAGCCGAAGTAACTGATGATGGTTACGTAATTAGGGGCAACAAAATAAAAGTGGGCAACCAGGTCGAACTGGAGTCTTTCAAATATAGAGCGCAAGGTGTTGTTGTCGACATTCACAGAAATAACGCAAATAGAAATAACGCAAACAGTAATTAAATGATCACCGCACTGCAAAGAAAATGCGATGTAATGGCTGAAATAGTATCGCTGGAATCAGCTGATACCGGCTGGCAAGCAACCTTTGAACACTCGCTTGCCGGCAAATTCACCAAAGCGCTTAACGAGTTTTTTTCTAAAATCACAAAATCGAAATACACAAGTGCTGGAAATTTTCTTCAGCTCGTAAGTTATTTGGCCGTCCTTGTAATAGCCGTAATTTTGCCATTGCCGCAATTCGCCAGCGACAAAGAAGGACTAGCTCTAGTTGTCCTTGCCGGCCTTGGCTTAAGAATCTTGGGCAATTTATTAGGCGGCAAGGAAAAATATAGCTTCACGGCAATGGATGCCCTGATAATTGGACTACTAGCAATAAACATAGTGGCAACCTTTGCCTCGCGCTATTTTGCCGACAGCCTAATTGGCTTAGCCAAAGTTGTCGTTTATACAGCTAGTTATTTTCTTTTTTCCGCTGTGCTCAATAAATCCCCCAAAAAAGTAATCTTGGTTACTGCTGCCCTTGTTTTTTCCGGATTGCTTGTTTCACTTTACGGACTCTATCAATACAAGATAGGCGTGGCACCGCTTGCCACCTGGGAAGATCCCACTCTAGAATCCAAGGCAACACGTATTTACTCAACTTTGAATAATCCTAATTTGCTAGCCGGCTATTTGATACCACTTTTGCCGCTTTCATTTGCTCTTACTGCAGCAAGTTTTTCGGCAAGGAGATTTTTCCTTTCGCTCTTTCCGCTAGGCGCAACAGCAGTAATTTTTGCTGCCTTATTGCTTACCGGCAGCCGTGGAGCAATCATAGCTTTAGGGGCAATTGTTTTTGTTTTAGGAGCCATATTATTTCAATGGTTATATGTAGAAAAACCCAAAACCCGCAAACTTCTTATGGCGGCTCTAATACTCTTACCACTGATAGCAGCAGCAGCCTTGCAATTGGTGCCTGGCTTCGAGCAACGCATATCCTCAATATTTGCCGGACGTGAACACTCATCTAATTCCTATCGCATGAATGTCTGGGAATCATCCTGGCAAATGTTTTTGGACAATTGGTGGATTGGCATTGGTCCCGGCAATAAGACTTTTAGGTTAGCCTATGGGCTTTACATGCGCAGCGGCTTTGACGCCCTGGGCACCTATTGCGTGCCGCTGGAAATAGCGGTAGAAACAGGCATAGTTGGGCTTATCTTGTTTGTGGGCATGGTTTTTCTTTCGCTCTCGCGGGCCCATCTAACATTTTGGCAGTGCCAGACAGCTTATGTTCGCTGGTTAGCAGCAGGTTTGGCCGCTGCCATTGTAGGCGTGATGGCCCATGGCTTGGTGGATACTGTTTTTTATCGTCCACAAGTACAACTAATTTTTTGGTTCTTGTTAGCTGCTTGCGTTGCCCTTAGGAAGTTTTGCCAGAACAAGAACCACAGTCTTAATCACACAGCCTAATCACACTGATGGATCAACAAAGTCATAAGCAGAAAGCGTTGTTAGCCTAGGATCTAATACCGCCTGCCCAATAGTAAAGTTATAGATTACCTCCTGTCCGTCAGGCAGGGGTAGATATTTATTTATCTCGTCATCCAGGAAACAACCAATACCGGTAGCTTGATAGTTTAGGGCAGTTGCCGAAAGGTAAAGCCATTGCCCAATCAAACCAGCCTCGTAGTGAACATAGCGGTAACAACGATCGCCAAATAATTCATAGGACAGATTCAAATTAGCAATCATAGAAACAGCAAAGCAACCATCTGCGGCAATGTCTTGGAAGCAGCTAACAAACTTTGCAATTTGCCGCTGATCGGATATAGCTATAGGCAAAAGTTCTTCCGTCGATCTATCCCAAAAATAGATGCCTGGCTTAAGACCCTCAACTCTATGCACATAAAGGTAAAGATCAATTAGGTGAAAGCCATCTTTGCCGGGGCGTTGAAAATCAGCATTGAAGCCCTTCGTAGCTGTCTTGAGAATCAGCTGCAATTGGGAAACAGGCATTGTTCTCTGCCCATCTAGATCCACTGCCGAACGACGCGTTCTAATTATCCGGTTAACCGACTCTTGTTCATTTAAATCCACAGAAGGAACATCTACCGCGAAACTAACTGGTTCAATAAAACTTGGTCGAGAAGTGGTTTTTGGTAATTTTAGATTTTGCCTTAAAAGCCAAGTCCTTTCATCAATGCATGTAGCACCATAAACATCATCAATGGCATGGTACTTAATTTCCTCGTCCGATAAGACATTTGCAGTGCCTCTAAATGTCGTTTTTTCTGGTTGCAAAAACTCTCTTACTACAGATTTGCTGTGGTCGGATTTAATTGCACCTGGGAAAAGTCCAAGAATCAAGAATGGTTTTTCATCGGTATCAGTTAAGCCAAGCATCTCAATTAGCTTCCGGTCGGGAAACTCGCCAATTGCTTGAACCTGCCAGCCAAGAACGCTTGCTGACAGCATTAGGGCAGCCAAAGCATGACCTAAATCATGCTGACAGTAACGAAATGCACGGCTTTGATACTTCCATGATTCACGCCAAAATATAGAAGTTAGGCAAATAATCACCGGTGGAACGCTAGCAAAACCTGTTAATGACTGCCACAAATCTGCTCCAAGAACTAGATCAGATCTATGTTCCAACGCATGCTTAGGTACATAGTAGTGATAGGCTCCGTCGGACAAACCCTCAATGCCTTGTAATAGCA
>Ga0187893_10008165_pt1 | contig 16688 bp, 15 predicted proteins | sample MA1701074metaG_FD_139574 | JGI IMG/M metagenome (GOLD analysis project Ga0187893, IMG submission 139574) | White microbial mat communities from a basaltic lava cave in the Kipuka Kanohina Cave System on the Island of Hawaii, USA - MA170107-4 metaG ...
CCGCCAGCGGCGGCATTCGAAACTCGGATATATTTCGCCGATTGCATTCATCCAAAAATACTGGGAGAAACGACAGGCCGCTTAAAAGTTATGGCGTCCACTATTGACAACCGACCCCAGTGCGAATGAGATCGCCTTTTGTCCGGTGCACCTAATGGTCTCTTTCCAAGGTGCATACCCCTTAGCCTCAATCCTTAACCGGAAGGTCTCGTCTTTGTACGTGCCGGTGGGCTCGATGGAAGTCTCGGTGTCCGCTGGGATCGCGCTGAAAGGAAGGTACACCCCGAGCGAGAGCAAGGTGAAAAGTGTCGAATAGCCGGGCTCGGTCTGCCAATAGCTCACGTTGCGTCGGCGTCGGTTGATCTCTTGTTCACAATCCAGGTAGGTTAACAGCGGCGTTACGCCTACGAATTTGTTGTCTAGGTACAGCTTGCCGGGCGGAGTGCTGGCGACTGACAGGCGTGTTTGCTCGGTCCGGTAGAATGTGGGATCCTCCTTCCAGGCAGTGGCACAGCCGCAGGCGAGCAATGCCATTCCCGGTGCAAGCCGCACGAGTTTGAGTGAGCGTGTTATGGACAAAACCCATGTCGGCACTTTCACCCGGTAACAGGAGAACTTAAGAACGCGCGGGATCATATCCTGAGAAATATCGACTTAGCCTCTTTGGTGACAACGACTCAGCGGAATGGTGTCCCGACGCACGATTGGTCAGACATATCCATGGGAACACGGACATGGTGGCATCAATTTGCCGAAGAGCGAGGCAAGGGAAGCGCTTTTTAGAAAAAAGCGTTCGTCTGTCCGTCCTTCAAGGAAAAGGGGTCGTCATGCGCCGGTTTCCTGCGCCAGAGGGTGCAAGGAAATCCATAAGCGCATAGCATAAAATTTAGGTGTTGTAGGATGGGCGACTGAGCGTTTCATCGATGACCCCCGAAGAGGCCAAAACCAGGGTGTTTGAGCATTGGGATCACCTTAATGCACTGTCGAGAAGGCGCTTTCCGAGGAATGAGAATCTCGCCCACGAGGGGTTACTCTACGTGCTGGACAAGTTAGAAGCCGAGGAATGGAGGCGGGTGCGGACCTGGCAAGGGATGGGGCATTTTCTTCCCTATCTCACGACGCTCGCAAGCCGGCTATTGACCGATTTCACGCGCGAGCGCTTCGGCCACATCCGGAAACCCGCTTGGGTGACGGAGAAGGGCGATCCGCTCTGGGAGGCAGCCTATCGGCTCTTGATGGTGGAGAGCTACTCGCGGCACGAGGCGAGCGCCCAGCTCCAAACGATGGCCCCCGAGCGAGCCCCATGGGTGATCGAGGACATCGTGAGCACCGTCCTCACCCGCTGCCGGGAAAGACCGCAACCGGAACAGCAAACCACGATGGAGGGTATCATTAACACCAGCGATGTGCGCTCCGCCCCCGAGGCCGCGTTGAGCATCCATGACCAGGAGGTCCTCGAGGTCTTGGCGGACTACCTCCAAGGGAGCGTGGTTTCAAACCCGGCGCTTAATCCGCGGGTCGCCGAATTATTAACCCGCCTCCAGGCGCATCTCCATCTCACGGAGGAAGATCGCTTACTGTTACGGCTGCGTTACGTGGAAGGGGTCAAGATGTCCTGTGTCGTGAAACTGCTCCATCTCGAAGGCGACCCTTACAAGCGCGAGCACAAGATCCTCGCGCAGGTACGAGCGGCCTGCCAGAGAGCGGGGCTGCTGGCCGACTGAGGCGTTTTGACAGGCATACCGAAGTCTTATGAACGACACCCCCGATCCGACCGAGCGCCGGCTGGCCCTCTTGGCGCTTGCCGCGAAGCCCACCCAAACGCCGAGCGTCTGTCCTTCCGATGAGGCGCTCGCCGGCTTTGTCGAAGGGCGACTCGAAGGCGAGGCGCGCGAGGCGCTGCTTGCGCATTTGAACGACTGCCGCGCCTGCTATCACCATTGGCTAGAGGTGGCTACCTACGTAACCAGCGCGGCGCAGGCGGATAGGGCGGAAACCCGTGCTTACGAAGCGCCGGGGGATCACAGCGTCGCTCAACCGCTCGGCGAGGGCCGCGAGGAAGGACGGCTGTCCGGTATTTTTGACCGGTTCCATTCATTACTCACCTCCTGGAAGATGGCCGTATCTGCCGTCACGGTAGCGGCCGCCGTCGTTTACGTGAGCATTTTTTGGCCGAGCTTGCTGTTGGAGCCGGACCTCAACCAGCAGATCAGTACCGCTTACGTGGCGCTGCTCGCACAGGACGCGAGCGAGATGCCCCGGATCGGATCGGAACTGCCCCTGCCGGGGGAAGAAGCTGCCCTGGGGTTCACCGCCTCCCGGCCTGCCCCTCCCGCCCGGGCCTTTGGCGCGGGGGTGTGGGCCGGCAGGGCCGAACTGGTGCCGAGCAGTGCAGTGTCGACGCCCGAGGTCTTCGCTCCCCCGGCCGAGAGGCCGTGGAACGAGACGGCCTGGGCGGACTACTATGCGTTCGGCCGGTGGACGGTGCTGCTGTGGGCCGGGGCGAGTCTCGAGCGCGCGGCAGTCGATTGGCATCAACAGCAAGCGATCCGGGAAGCGCTCTCAGCCCGTCTGAGCGATCGTCTTGATTCCGAGGAAGAGGCCAGACGGGCGGTGGCTGCCCTCGAGCGCATGGAACCGCTCCTGGCGGCCGTTGCTGAGAAAGCGGATGACGTGGCCTTTGTCAATCTCCGCCGCGCGCTTGAGCTTGCGATGCAGCAATTGGTCACCCGATGAACATCCTATCCGGCTTATTGCAACGGACGCGGAAGGTGTTGGCCCTGTTACCGACTGCCGCGCTGCTCTGCACGCTACCGAGCGTAGCGGTTGGCCAAGGACACATGCGCGACGAAGTGGACTTTTATATCGAGACCTATGGCGAAGTGCGGCCAGAGCAAGACGCCGGGGTCGCCCGCGCGCACCGCGTTTTCGAGCGCGTCTTAGCGGTGGCCGATAAGAGCAGCAAGCGCCTGCCGAAGCTCGTGGTGGTCAATAGTCGTGCCGATCCGTGGGCTATCGCGCTACCCGCCGGCTATATCGTGCTTTCCAAACAAGCCGTCGCGATTTGCCATGAAGGAGTGCGGGCTGAGGAGGCCGAAGCGCGCCTCGCCATGGTCCTCGGGCATGAGCTTGCGCATCTCGCCCACGATGATTTCTTGCACAATGCGGTGCATAATTTTCTCGCTAGCGGCAGTGGCAAAGATTGCCGCGGCGCTTTTTTCCAATCCCAACAAGGCGCCGAGGCCAGGGAGCTGGCGGCCGATGACAAGGGCTTTATCTATGCCGCCATCGCCGGCTACCCGGTCGACCGCCTGCTCGAAACGGGTGTGGGGAAGCCCCACTTCTTCGAATACTGGGTGCAGCAATCGAATAGCCGCGCCTCGGGCGAGAATGCCACCGTGGTGGTGCGTGCCGCGCGCCTGCGAAAAAGGCTCGGCGAGTTGCACGAAAAAGTCGACTTGTTCGATTTTGGCGTGCGCCTGAGTCACTTCGACTATTGCGACGACGGTCTTTACTTTCTGCGCGAGTTTCAGAAGGTCTTTCCCGGGCGGGAAGTGCTCAATAATATCGGTTATTGCTATCTTAGATTGGCACGTCAGGAGATGTACGGCGGGCGCGCAGATTTTTACTGGATGCCTTTGCTGCTCGATGGTGAAACCCAAGCGCGCAGCTTGCGAGCGAGAGGCATCCAGCCGGAGAAAGTGCCAGAGGGCCATAAAACGCTGAAGCAAAGCGCTGGCACCACATCGTCGCGCTTCATGCGAGAAGCGATCGTTCATTTGAAGCTCGCGACGGAGGCCGATCCGGGGTATCTCCCCGCCCGTCTCAATTTGGCCGTCGCTTATCTTTACCTGGGTAAACCATACGAAGCCCGGGCGGTCCTATCGGAGGCGCGGGATGCAGACGCGGACAATATCGATAGGCAAGTGCTGGAAGCACTGGCCCTCTACGAGCAAAGCGAACCGGGAGTCGATCTCTGGCCGCAAGCGGTGGCGAAGCTCGAAAAGCTCGCTGCTCGCGGCGAAGCACCCCCGATGCTCGCCTTTAACCTCGCGCGGCTCTTCGAACTGCGCGCCCGGCCGACCGAGGCACGCGGCCACTGGAACCGCCTGGCCGAGAAAAGCGCCGAGCTGCCCGCGCCGCTGCGGCCAATCGTCTGCGAGCACCAGGATGTCGCCCCTGTGGCCTCCTGCTTGGGATCGAGCGCCAAAAGCCATTCGGCCCCGCCCTGGAAGTGGCCGGTGCCGGTCCGGGGCTTCGAGCGTTTATCGACGGAGCTGGAGGAGCGCTATCTCCGCGATTGGCGGGCGACACCCTTTGACTGGTACGAGGAGCGGCTCCGTGGTCACATCTATCGAGAGCCTGCGGGTCGGGCTCTGGTGTTGGAGCTCGATCAGTCTATCCAGATGCAAGTCCTCCGCGGGCAAGGCTTGGGAGAGAAGCGCGTGCTTGCCAGCTACTGCGCCGAACCCCTACGCCACCGCGCCCTGGCGCAAGGAGAGGTATGGTCTTGCGATGACTGGGCGGCGCTGACCAGTGGCGAGGCGGTCGAGGAAGTATGGTGGGTGGCCCGCTAGGGAGATCAACGGGCGCTCAGAAATCCGCTTGTTTAAGGCGGTAAATATCGGGTTAAGCCCGCGGAGCGGATGGAGATGAGGACTAAGCATCGTGGCGCGGGTATAACCTGTATAACTCGCCTCTTGCGCGCCGCACGATCGGCGCGCGGGAACTGGCACGAGAGGCCTGTGAACGATGCCGACGATCCTGAGGACTGGACCATACCGGTTCTTCTTTTACTCAGGCGAATCGGCGAGCCACTTCACTTCGCCGCTGCGTTCATTTTTTTGTCTCTGTGGTACTGACTTGTGAAAGCCACTAAGACTAAGCTGAGGCGACCCTTCATAGCATCTATTCGCCTCGATCGTTCCTGGCGCGCCACACCGGTCATGCTCTTCCTCTACATTGTTTCGCTTGCATCCCCCCCGGAGTTCAGCAGTCCGTTGCTCGGCTTGGCGATCGCCGGGTCGGTATCGTTCTGCTTTGATGCGCAACGGACGCAAGCGGCCGGACTGATCGACCCCCTCGTAGGCTTGTTTCTCCTCTCGGTCGTTCTCTCGACGCTGACGTCGGTGGATCCGGCCCGCAGCGCACTCCTGGGCATCACCCTGCTTCCCGGTGTGCTCCTCTATCTGCTGATCCGCTCTTACTGCCGTCCTTGCGGACCTACCATTCCTTTATCTGGCCTTTTCCTGCGCAACGCTCCTCATCTCCACGCACCTTCTGGTTACCGCCTTGTCTATCGGCGGACGCGACCCCGCAAAGTGGGTTGCTGCTACGAACACGCTGCTCTTTCTCGGCAGGAACGACACCGGGTTTCTCGCTATCATCCTCCCATTATCATTAACCATCTGGTTTGGCGTGCAGCGGTGGGCGCCCCGGATCCTGGGGCTCGCCTCGTTCGCCACGAGCCTTCTCGCGATCATCCTCTACCAGAGTCGCGGATCGCTCGTGGCGGCGATCATCGCGCTCTCCATCTATGCGATGTTCCTGAAGCGTCGCGTAGCTTTCTTCTGTCTGGGGGGCGCCGCGCTTTTCGCCGCTCTCGTGGACGGCGCTCTCGGCTTTCCTCTTGCACAGCGCCTCGTCGCCGATTGGAGCTCGCGGATCCCCCTCTGGATGTCGGCCGCCACGATGTTCCTCGAAGCGCCGCTTCTCGGGCAAGGGCCGCGGACGTTTGGCATCCTGCTCGCGGACCACGTGCGAGAGCTGTCGCTCCCCTCTTGGCTGGTGGCCGGTCTTCGCGAGACTCCTTGGGCACACAACCTTTACCTCGAGACACTCGCGGAACAAGGCCTAGTCGGGCTCGTGATCCTGCTCGCGCTCGTAGCTCGGTTCGGTCGTACCATTCTCAAGCTCTGTCGGGGTCGTGACCCAGAGGCGCGCATGTCTATGGAAATTGGTGCCCTGGGCGCGTTCGCCGCCATCACTACACTCGGCCTCTACGAGCTAAGCTTCGTCCGGCTTTGGGCGGTCTACGCTTTCTTCGGCCTCCTTGGAATCATCGACGTCCTAGCGGTCTCGCACCGTACTCAAGTGCGACACCTGGTAGCAGAATGAGTCGGCTGCGAAGACAGGCGGCCCGCCAAAGTAGGCCGCACCTCATTGTGGCCTTGACTTGCGCCTGTGCGCTGGCTTCCCACATGGTTCCCAACTGGCAGAGCGAGGTGCGTGCCTCGAACTATGGCGCCGTTCTGGACGATTCATTGCGCCTGGGGGAGGAGGATCTCGAGGAGATACGACGTCGTCTGAGCAGCCAGACCGTCGCGCCGGGGCCATGGGGTGCGTTTCTCACCTTCGATTATGACGACAATAGCCGACGGCAAACCATGAACGAGAATGGCTTCGACGAGCGCGTCCCAGGCTTCACGGTCGGCGTCGACAAGCTTCTCACCGATCGGTTCCTCCTGGGCGGCCAGTTCAGCTACAAATCGCGGTACCGCGACTACGACGATCCCGCCAACCCGGACAAGGATAATCCTAAGACCTTGGGGACCCAGGAAACCCAGGATTTCGCATGGGCGCTAACGGCGATGTATTCGTTCCCCTCCATCTCGCTGGTGTCCCCTTGGATTCCGGACCTGATCGAGGGTGCATACCTTCAGGCTACCGTCGGATACGCCTTCTTGAATATCGATACGAAGCGGCCGGACAACGCGCTAACGCAACCGGCTCGGGGTGAGACAAACGGCGATAGGGCGCTGCTCTCCGGCTCAGCGGGATACGATTGGATCTACCACCGCTGGGGAGCGGGCCTCGTTGGGTCGGTCAACTACATCGACACCTGGATCGACGGTTATCGAGAAACCGGCGCGGCAGGCGACGAGAGCGAGCTTCTCGTCGTCCGCAGCCGCGATGCGAGTCGCCTGACCTTCGATGTAGGCGCCAAGGCGCAGTACAATTTCACGTTTTCTTGGGGTAACTTCATTCCAGAAGCCCGTATCCACTATGTCTACCGTGACATTCGTAACGGCGACCCAACGACCGTGGAGTTTCAGGACGGTGATACGGAGAAGTTTCCGACCGATCCACCTGACAGGGATGCGATCAAGGTGGGTGCCACGCTTCGGATGGTTCTTCCGAACTACTGGCAGGTATGGCTGGACTATGAGCGGACGCTGCTCGATCGGCATGAAGATAACTTTGGCATCCGGCTTGGCATCAGGAAACAGTTTTAATGTTTCGGGGCCCAAGACCTTCGCCGGCACCGCAGTGGCCGTTGAAGATGCGCAAACGCTATGTAGGAGGTTCTGTAAACGCGATTGCCTTCGTACTAAGGAGCGAGGCATGAGATATATCCATCGAACCTTTGGTGGAGTCGTTCTGATCTATGGCGTGCTCGCCGGAAGTTGCTCCTTCTCTGCGCTGCAACCAGAAAAAGAGCGTCCGTCTTTCGAGCGATATCTCGTTGTCGATTGTTACTTTCCTGATCGAATGATCTTCGACGTCCTCGGTGCGCGGCCGGTTCCTCGACCGCCGGTACGCACGTCGGCCGGAAAGTGTAGCGACGCCGGCGGGCGGTACGAGCTGCCAAACCTGTCGTCGACGCTGAAGGTATGGCTCCCGAAGGCCGAAAGGGGCGATTCCGAGGCTCAGTACTTCATCGGACAGGCCTACGAATCGTTCGGCGAAACCCCGAACTACGAGGAGGCGGCGAAGTGGTATAGGCGCGCGGCAGAGCAGTCGCCACCGCATCGTCCCTCGGCCGCTGCTCTGGCGCGGTTCTTCGAACAAGGCCTCGGCGTGAAGCGGGATTGGGCGCTAGCGGCGGATTGGTACATCATTGCCGCGGACATGTCGGATCCGGCCGAGCAGCAGCGCTACCTAGAATTCTTCCTTGAACGCCTCAGGAAGGAGAGGCCATCGCCGCCGTCGGCCGAGATTGACTCAGCCGCGCCCGCACACCGCAAGAGGTCGATGAGGGCGAGATGGTCGAGGGATGAAATGCTTCGGGCGGTCGAAGACGTACAGGTTCGTATCAACAAGGAAGTGGCTCAAAATACTCCTGTCAACTTTCTGCTGTATTTCGCGGGCCACGGGCACCGCGTAAAGCCCGGCCTCTCGAACCGATGGGAGGGGTTCTGGATTCCAACCAACGGGCCAAACGTCGAAGAGCCGTCGTATCTGTGGGTTGGGAAGCACGACATCACCTTGCAACCGCAAGCATTGCGCTCGGACCACGTTCTCGTGAGGCAGAGCTTGAATGTGAAGATTACCCATGAGAGGAAGGCTTTCGGCGTTGGACAGGCCTACGAATCGTTCGGCGAAACTCCGAACTACAAGGAGGCGGCGAAGTGGTATAGGCGCGCGGCGGAGCAGTCGCCACGGCATCGACCCTCGGCCGCTGCTCTGGCAGGGCTCTTCGAACGAGGTCTCGGCCTGGAGCCAGTTTGGGCGCAAGCGGCGGATCAGTACGTCATCGCCACTGGCATGTCACATCAGGGCGAACAGCAGCGCTACCTCGAGTTCCTCCTCGAACGCCTCAAGAAGGAAAAGCGCTCGCCACCGCCGGTTGAGAGTGACTTGGCCCCGCCTGCGGATCGAAGGAGATCGATGAGGTTAGCATGGTGCTCGGCCTCCACCACGGACCCCGCGCCAGCGAGTCGTTCTTGCAAACTCCGCGATGGTTCGAGCGGCAGCGGTGGAGAATCATCTCACTCATCGTGGGTTGCCGACACCGCGGGACCTCCAGCGGCCGGTCAAGCCCAAACAGAGGACCCGAATAGGGAGGTCGCGGAATTGGAAGCAAAGCTGGCCGCAGCCAAAGCTCGAGCCGAAGCGTGCCGGATCTTTCCACAGGGCTGCAGACTTCAGCGGCGGCTCGGGCGTGTCGCCTTTGGAAAATACTATGCACTGGTAATCGGCATCAGCGATTACGACGAGTGGCCGAAACTGCCGACTGCCTTCGACGACGCGCAGGATCTGGCACGACTGCTCGAAGACAAGTATGGCTTCGAGAAGCCAGTCCAGGTGGTTCCTACCGCGACGCCGGCGGGATGGTCGAAGGATGAGATGCTTCGGGCGGTCGAAGACCTACGGGTACGTATCAACAAGGAAGTGGCTCAAAATACCACCGTCAACTTTCTGCTGTATTTCGCGGGCCACGGGCACCGCGTAAAGCCCGGTCGCTCGAACCGATGGGAGGGGTTCTGGATTCCAACCAACGGGCCAAACGTCGAAGAGCCGTCGTATCTGTGGGTTGGGAAGCATGACATCACCTTGCAACTGCAAGCATTGCGGGCCAACCGTGTTCTCGTGATCGCGGACTCGTGCTTCGCCGGCTTCTTCGAGCGCAGCCGCCAGGCGCCGGTTGAGCCTTCGAGTAAGGACTTCGCGCGCATCATCATCACTTCCGGAGGGGACGCACCGGCGTATGAGATCGACGGTGCTGAAGACTCGATCTTTACGGGTGCGCTGCTCGAAGCTCTTCAGATGAGTCAGGGTCGACTGTTGGCGAACGATCTCTGGAAGAGGGTGAAAGCGAAGATGGTTGATAAGACGAAACATCTCGGTGTTAACCAGGAGCCAACCTATGGTACCATTCACGATGCACAGCATGTCTCGGGCGATTTTGTCTTCTTCCCCGGGCTCTAAGATGTTGGCGCCGCAGTGCGATCGCTCCAAGCTTGCGGATCGCCCCTGAAATGACCGAGTGAGCGAGGTCACGCGCAGCGGAATGCCAGTCTCACGCTCTCAATGTGAGAGGCAGGCGGCTCGGCCCGGTTTTATCGATCTCGCTCTGTCCGGTCCTGCTGACCCAGGACGATCGGATAGCTTTGATGAGCTCGAGAAGCTAGTCCGCATCCGTGAGTTTCGCGAGTGCCCCGCGGAGCTGACGGTGTTGAGCGCGTGTGATACCGCCGAAGGCGATGAACGGGCCGCCTTGGGCTTGCTTGGCCGGCGTCGCGCTCAAGGCGGCCGCGCGCAGCGTGATGGCCAGCCTATGGGCGGTGAACGATGCGTCCACCGCCGAGCTCGTACCCCGCTTCTTCCAAAACCTGAAAAACCGAGGCTTGAACAAAGCCAGGCACTGCGGCGCGCGCAGCAACACCTACTGGCTCAAAGAGAATACCGCCACCCCTACTATTGGGCGCCGTTCCTGTTGATCGGGAACTGGCGTTAGGGGGCGCCCGTGGATGCCTGCCCCAGCTTTCGCTGGGACAGGCTCTGGCCCTGGATGCTGGCCGGAATGACTGGAGGCGTATTCGTTCCTCGCGAGGGAGGCTGCAATACGCCTCGAGTCGTCTATCGGCACTTATAGAATAGGTGCAACATGATCCCGGAAGGTCACCGTGACCACCCCATGACCAGGGACGTTCTTGGTCATCACGTTGCCTTGGCAAGACATGTCCCACGTTGTCGTGAAATTCCATGGACTGTAGAAAATACGGAGCCTTCCGCTAGCACTGAAGGAAACCGTGAGCGAATCGGCTGCGTTGATGTTGAACGGCTGAGTCCCGGAGGTGCGATCGCTGAAGAGCTGATTGCTGGAGCCACGCAGGAGCCAGACGGGAATACCACTAGCCCGCACCGCCCCATCGCTATAAGTCACCAACTTTACACCGGTCCGGTGCATCGTCATCTCGAAGGTGTAGCTCCCACCGTAAGTATTCAATGCGTTATAGATGTTGTTGACGAGCGGCGTGCAACTGCTGTCGGCCCGTGCGGGTAAGCTCGTAAGGCCCCACGCTGCGATGGCGATGGCTGAGCGGATTGCGACTTTTCTAAAACTGATACTGGCTTTATTGCTACTCATGGTTTTACTCCTCAAGTTTGTACAGGTTACAGTTACGCGTTCCTTGCACCGGTGAGGCTCTTCCTGAGAAGGGACTTCATTGCATGCCGCTATCACCTTCGTAAACTCTCCTCGACGGCGAAGGTTTTCAGCAACTCGGCGGCCGCGGCCTGGACCGATTGGTCTTCATCGACAAGGCCCTGTTCGAGGGCCGCTCTGGCGGAGCCGTCGCGGACGTAATAGGCGAGGCTTCGCAAGGCCGCGATGCGGACTGAAGGCGCCGGATCCCGTGTCGCCTCTACCAGCGCCTCCGCCGCCAAAGCGCTTTTCGAATGACCCAGGGTCTCCGCTGTTGCAAGGCGGACCTTGAGATCGGGATCGTTTAGCCCCTGCGAGAGGCGCGTGGGATTCCACTGATCGCCCCCCACTTCCAGGGCTTCCATTTCTGTCGCTTGGCTTGTCTCGGAAGGTTGGCTTGTCGCTTCCCGGTGGACCAGGAGCCGAATGCGAGGTGTGTCCCTCTGCGCAGAGTTCTGTTCGACGAGGATGTAGTCGGCGCGATGAGCGAGAAGCCGCCGCAGTGCCTCGCCGAGGCGAATGTCGGAGAAATTCACGGAGATACGCTCTCCAAGGACTTCGGCTCCCTGGACCTCGATCCCCGTCCCATGGGCTACTTCTCGAAGGATCCGCGCGAGAGACACACGCTGCGCGCTTACGCTGAGATACCCTTCTGGGTATGTGACGACCAATGCGCGGCTAGCCGGTGTAGATGCTTTAGCACTAACGCGACTCTTGGATGCCCGTACATCGAGCGCTCTCGGCTGTTCGCGGGATGGCTGGACGGTTGACGCGCCCGACATACCCTCCTCGGCCATTAAGGCAGTGCCAAGAAAAAGCACTAATCCCAAGTTCTGCTGCGATGTCATCTCAATTTCTCATTGCGTAGTCGATGTACTGATCATCCACGTACCGCAACGTCGAGATTTGCCGTAACACTCAAGAAAGGGGCGTTATCCCCTACCGCGGCCGCGGCCGTCGCAACGCTTTAAGGAGCATTTGTGGAGCCTCTAAATGGGTCGCCGATCTGATCGTGTTGTGTAGGGGGTAGGTACGCAGAAGGTGCTGACAACGCAGATAACGCTGCGTGACAAGGGCATTGAGAAATACACAACGACAACGCGCCGGGCTCACTATCAAGCGAAGATGCTGGCGTGGTACGCGGGGTGAAATGCAGGCCCGTTGAGCGGGCATACGCGAAGCGTAAAGCCGCGTTGACCGACGTACCGTTGAGCACCTTGTGCAGCCACGCTAGGCGACGCTCTATCCCATCGCCTTTGCGAGCATACTCAGATCTCCCGGGTCCTTGGCAGAGTTTTCTTTGGCTATGACGCAGGGATCGCCTTCGATGAGATCGAAGAGCTTGTGCGCATCATTGAGTTCTGCGAGCGGCCGGTGGAGTTGATGGGGTTAATTGCGTGGGATAAAAATCCGTCTGAAAGGCCCAGCGCCAACAAGCCCGGCGCGCTACAGCGCGCGCCTAGCTACACCTGCTGGCCTGGAGCGACTACCGGCACCGCTTCTACTCGGCACCGTTCTTACTGATCGGAAACTGGCGTTAAGCCGACAGCGCTCACCCCTCCACTACCCAAAGCGTTCAGCGCATTCGCCATCCCTGGCCCTCGGCAAATCTATCGTGCTCTGTCCGTGTGCGATAGATAACAATGACGAGGAGGTTCATTATGAAAACCAGTTTCGATCATCCACACTTTTGGAGTAAGCGAGGCGGTTCTCGCTCGGATGCTCGCTAACCGCTACGGTGATGGCACCGTGTATCTCCCAAGCGGCGGTTCTTGGCTCGTGTACAGCGTCTGTCAGCGGCTCGGGTTGATCAGCGCCGACGGTTTCATCACCCGTCGAGGCCACGAGCTTGTCTCCAGTTACTGTATCTAAGGACTCCAACATCTGACAAAAACAGCCGGATTCAGCGATCAAAGGATCTGAGTCGCTCGGCTCTACCTGCTCCTCGTGGAGGTTCCGCACAAGCTCGCGGTTCGCACCCGTTTTGTCCTACCTTCCCACGCCTCGCTTACCGCATCCCGATGCCCTAACGTCGTCGCTGGCGTCTTGCCAGACATTATTTTAACGCGTTTCGGCCATTTTCCGAGGGCATGTACGTGTGGGATGAGTGACACGGACTGACCGAAGCGCCGGCAGGGCGACGAGGCGTCGACCAAACCGGGGACGCCCAAACGCTTTCCGGCGGGATCCGTTTTAACACCTTGGGAACAACCTCAGCATGAGGAAGAATGACGTAATGCATTACCAGAACCTTAAATCAAACATTCCGGGATGCTTGCTATTCGTAGCAAGCTGCTTGGCCTTTTTGCCGGTAAGCTCGAGCTACGCAGCCGACACAGAGCCGAACAATACCTGCCAGACAGCAGAAGACTTGGGATCCCCCAGCCTGCCGTTCGCGCTCACCGGTAGCCTCGACACCCCTCCCGCAGTGCCGGATGTGGACTTCTATCGGTTCAGCGGGACACCCGAGCGTCCTATTAGGATCAATCTCGATGGCGGGGGTGAAGGCGAAATCGCCGATCCGCTGCTCGGTGTCTTCGATAGCGATTGCACTCAGCTCGCTGTCAACGACGACTTTCACTCCTTAAACTCACAAATCATCTTGCGTGTTCCCGCGGATGGCGTCTTCGTCGTCGCGGCGACAAGCTTCGCTGACTTTAGCTTCGAGGGCAGCGGCGGCTCGAGCGGTAGCTATCGATTAGCGATCAACGAAGTAATCTCACTCGGATCGATCACGGGGCGCGTGGTGGATGCCTTCGATGGCACGCCGCTGCCGGGCACTACAGAGCCCTTTGCGCATGTCAGCTTAAACCGGTGTGAAGCGGAATTCGACTGCTTTTTTGTAGCATCGCAGGGCACCGACAGTGAAGGGCGGTTTCATTTCGCGAGCGCTTTCGATGGCGCCCTTCTCGAGGCCGGCACATACCAAGTGCACGCCTTCGGAGAGGAATATCAAGAGGGGGAGACGGAACAGTTTGAGGTCGGTGCGGATGAAAACCACGATGTCGGCGATGTCCCGCTGCAACCCTTCCCGATACGGTTTTCCAATGTCGTCCCCTGCGCCGACATCCCGCCCCAGGGCGGCCGCTGCCGTTACAGCGTGACCGTGCGCAACCGGACCAATGAGCGCATCAACGGTGCAGCCTGGAGTCTTGTCCAGGGTTCGGGGATAGGCTCGTTTGTCGACTTCACCCAATTCCAAGCGAACCGCCTGCGTTCCTTGAACTTGAGGGGTGGCGAAAGCAAGATCGTCGATTTCGACTTCAAAGTCCCGGGCTCGGTGAGCGATTTTGCGTTCATCTGCACAGACATTCGGGTGGGCGATGATCCTGTCGAGCCCACCTTCCAAGTGATCGGGGAGCGGTTCCTGTTCTGTATCCAAAAGCAACCAAGCGGCGAGTTCTCCGTGACGCCTGGGGACGAAGCACGGAAGCACATGCGACGCGGACGGGGCCGATCGCACGGGCAGTAAGCGACTCGTTCATGGAAGACGACGCTAAGAGAAGGGCGACAGGAAGAAGGTGCGCTTTATCGCGCCTCGCGGGTGGCTGACACAGCATTCGCGAAGCTGACACCCGAGGATCGGCGCGCCCCCAGTAAAGCCGGTGCACTCCGTGTGGGTACACCGGCTTTTTTTGACGCCACCTCGCATCGAAGCCTTGCCAAGCCCAGGTGACTTGCCCGCGCTTTCTCCGAAATGATCCAATTTTTCGGACTCGCACGGCACGGGCGAACCGCCGCGAGTTGTAGGATCAACTGCTACTGCAAGCACTCAATCTCACCCGTGAACCCCGCTTTGAGGTTGAGCGTCAACGACTGAAGCCTTTGCCGCCCAAGGCCTGGCGGCGTGCTGGGAGATCAAAGCCCGAGTGGCCCGATTCAGTCTCGTGCAGGTATTGGTGCCCTCGGGCTTGATCGCATCGTGACTCACCGTAGGGGTACGCGCTGAACTACTGGGGTTCTACCCTGGCGGGGGCCGGTCCCAGAACCAGCAAGGGTGCGGCTTTCTCACCGACCCGCGCGGGTAAAACACTGAAGACACTAGGTCTTTCGGCAGGGCTGCAGGTCGCGGTGCTGTGGAAAGTCCCCATGCTCTAACCGATGCGATACAGGAGAAAGCCCTCTTGGGGAGTCGGTCCCCAAGAGGGTTGAGGAAATTACAGCTCGTTTGAAGCAGCGAGCCGCTGGAACACAGCCGTCTCGAGCGTCCGCTGCACTAGGCTCTCCCGATCGAGCACGATCGCCGCCCGGTTGGCTTGCGATGCCTGCCGAATGGGCGCGTGCGTCGACCAGTGGGTCAACGTGTTATAGATACCCCAGACGGTTGGGCCGGCGGATCGGGCTTCAATGTCCCAGTATTCGCCAAGACGTTCGAGACGCTTTGGGTTGGAGTCCGGCATCGCCTCGAAGACGGCCTGCGCCTCACTGTCGGTCACGGGCCGTACAGCCCAGCGCTTCCACTCCGTATCGAGTGTGAGGTAGCGCTCGAAGGCGCGGCGGATCCCGTCGATGGCCCGCTCGGCCGAGAAGCCCGCGGTGTGACGGGCATAAACCGAGGCGGTGCGCTCTGATCCGATTAAACCGTTGAGGCAAAGTAGACGTCGCCCGGCCATCATCACGCGAAAGGCATTGGTCGCATCGTAGGAGTTCACCACGCGAAGCTTGAACTCGACCACATCGCCCACCCTGGGCTCGGTGATACGCCCTGCGGTGCGTCCAGTCAAAGACGAGGAGATGCAAGCGCTTACGGCCTTGGTGACCCGGCATCGGCAGCTCCTGGGGATGCTGACTGCGGAGAGGAATCGATTGCCGATGGCCTCGGCCAGCACGCGCAAGGACATCAAAAAGCCTATGGCCTGGCTAGAGAGACGCCTGAAAGACATCGATAACCAAACCGCCCGCTCTCTCAAGAGCAGCCCCCTGTGGCTTGCCAAGGACCGCTTGCTCCGAGGAATACCCGGTATCGGGCCGGTGACCTCGAGCCTGCTCGTGGCCGAACTCCCCGAGCTCGGGACATTGAATCGCCGCGCGATCGCTGCCTTGGTCGGCCTCGCCCCCTTTAGCCGCGACAGTGGTACACTGCAGGGCAAACGCACCGTCTGGGGAGGGCGCGCCCAGGTGCGCTCAGCACTTTACATGGCGACGCTTTCTGCTGTTCGTTGCAACGCCAGCATACGGAGTTTCTATCAACGCCTACGCCGCTCTGGCAAACCCGCGAAAGTCGCCTTAACGGCCTGTGCGAGAAAGTCATAACGCCCCCGCGGAGCGGGAGGCTTGACGGTTGTGAGCAGCCCCAAGGGCTGCCAGGGCTAAAGTTTAGACCTGTTAGAATTCACCATCCTCGTTCCCTCCTTGGGCATCGAGCTGCTCCTGATTTCGGATGTACTTCCGTATTTGCTCCTCTTCAAACCCAACGGTCGAGACCGCATAGCCTCTAGCCCAAAACTGCTCGCCGTTGAAATTCCGTTTCCTTCCTCCAAACTGCCGGGCCACCGCAATCGCCGATTTCCCTTTGAGATATCCTACCACCTCGGCAACGGAATATTTCGGTGGGACCCGTACCAGCATATGCACGTGATCCTGCACCATATGTCCTTCCAAGATCTCACTCCGGCGTTGCCCGGCTAATTCGTGAAATACCGGCCCTAAGAACTTCCTCACCTTGCCGTACAGCGCCCTCTTCCGGCCCTTCGGCACAAACACCACATGATATTTGCAGTCCCATCTCGAATGACTTAAGCTCTCAAACGTCGACATCTTAATTGCCTCCTAGGTTGGACCGCCAAGCCCCTCGGAGGCAATATCTTCTTTCCAACTA
>Ga0187893_10008166_pt1 | contig 16686 bp, 15 predicted proteins | sample MA1701074metaG_FD_139574 | JGI IMG/M metagenome (GOLD analysis project Ga0187893, IMG submission 139574) | White microbial mat communities from a basaltic lava cave in the Kipuka Kanohina Cave System on the Island of Hawaii, USA - MA170107-4 metaG ...
CTTCCGGGCCAGCGTGAGCAGATGCTTCGTCAGCTCGGGGGGGACACCCTCGACGACGACGAATGAACCAGCGTTCATGGGCTGAGCATGTGCTGAACGTCGCCCAGAATCGCACACTCAGCGCTGCCTAACGAGAGAATTGTGGCCCAGTGAGAGAGCACCGTCAGCACATGAATCGTCAGAACTGGCGCGGTGTTGCGGTTAACTCCGCGTCAGAGTGGAGAAGAGCCCGGAGTGGCGGCCGACACTTTTAAGTCCGCTGCGTCTGCCGATTTCGCCACCCCGGCGTGCCCTGGATTCTTACATATTGAGGGCGACGTCGCAGCAGCCGCCTGTTCGATAGCCTCCGCTCAGTCCAACTTCAGTCTAGGTTCTACACTGCCTCCCTGCCCCGGCACGAGGCCGGTCGTGGAGAGGTGGCGGCGAGCGCCCCCTCAGGCCTTCACGGCGAGGACGCAGGCTACGCTGTGGGTGTGGCCGGCTCCCACCGAGTCGACGCGCGCTGCCTCCGCTTCGGCCGCCGGCCGCCACGCCGCCCGGCCCACGCCCGTGTAGTAGTCGATCTTGGTGATGGTGAACGGTTCCAGGAGGGCGGCCAGGCTCTCGCGGTCGTACACACGGTACCAGGAGGTCTGCCCCCGCTGTCCGTAGGGCACGGTGAGAAGCAACCGTCCCCCGCGACGGAGCACCCGGTTGAATTCCGTCACAATCGGGTGGTCGGCACACCCGCGGGCCGGTTCACCGTAGGCGGCGAGCCCCGTGTGCTCGATAGCCGAAATGGCCACCACCGCGTCGAACTCTCCCTCGGCAAAGCCGCCCTCCAGGAAATCACCCTGGACGACCCGGAGGTTTGGATGGGTGTAGTCGTAGGGGCGCAGGTCGACGGCGACCACCCGGTAGCCCAGGCTGGCCAGGTGCAGGGCCATCGGCGACTGGCTGCACCCGAAGTCGAGGATTCGCGCGCCGGGCGGGAGGCCGAGATTCTGGAAGACCCAGGGGATCTCGACCACACGCTCCACCACCACCAAGTCGTAGTTCCAAACCAGGGTGCCAAGGAGCAGCCGCCAGGCGCGGTTACGAGGTGTGGGGCGCCGCTCGAAATACACGGGAGCGGTGAAGTCAGGATGCACGACCCGGGGAAAGAGACGGAAGAGCGGCGAAGGAAAGTCGGCGGATCGGGGCTGTCTTCGCATGGTCTCGCGTGATGCCCTCGTCCATTCACCCCAAGGCGCGGGGAATCCCTCGAGGTGTGGAGGCGGCGGTGAGAATCGAACTCACGAAATACGGGTTTTGCAGACCCGCGCCTTACCACTTGGCTACGCCGCCGTGCCCACCGCCGAGCGATGGAGCGGGAAACGGGATTCGAACCCGCGACCCCGACCTTGGCAAGGTCGTGCTCTACCACTGAGCTATTCCCGCGTCCGGCCGCTCCTGACAGGAACGCTCGATCTTACCATGTCCCCTCGGGCACCGCCCATCACGACTCCTCGTCGCGCAGGGCGGCCGCCGCGTCCTCCGGGGGTACCGGGTTGATGAAGAAGCCGCTGCCCCACTCGAAGCCGGCCACCCTGGTGAGCTTCGGAATGATCTCCAGGTGCCAGTGGAAGTAGGTCAGGCTCGGCTCGTTGAGGGGCGCCGTATGCAGCATGAAATTGTAGGCCGGATCGTGCAGGACACGGTTCATGCGGCGCAAGAAATCGCCGAGCACAGCGGCCAGGCCGCGCATCTCCTCCACCTGCGACTCCTCGAAGGCGGCCCGGTGCTGGGTGGGGAGCACCCACGTCTCGCAGGGGAAGCGAGGGGCGAACGGGGCCAGAACCACGAAGCCGTCGCGTTCGAGGATAATCCGGTGCCGGGCGCGCCGCTCCTGGCGCAGGATATCGCACCAGACGCAGCGCTCCTTGCGCCGGTAATAGTCAGCCGACCCGGTAAGTTCCTCGCGCACCATGATGGGGATGATGGGGGTAGCGATGAGCTGGCAATGGGGATGCTCGAGCGACGCCCCCGCGGCCTCGCCATGATTCTTGAACAGCAGAATGTACTCGAAGCGCGGGTCCTTCTTGAGATCCACCGCGCGCTCGCGGAAGGCCAGCAGCACATCCGCCACCTCGTCGACCGAGAGGCTAGCCAGCGATGCATCGTGGTTCGGTGTCTCGATGATGACCTCGTGGGCTCCCACCCCGTTCATGCGATCGAACAGCCCCTCCCCGGCCGGTTCCAGCTCCCCTTCGATGCGCAGGGCCGGGAACTTGTTCGGGACCACCCGATAGGACCAGCCGGCTGAATCCGCGGGAGAGTCGGGAGGGCGCGCGGCCAGGATCTCGGGGGGGGTGTACCGCTCGTTGCCCGGACAGAACGGGCAGGTCGTCGCCCGGGGCGTGACCGGCTCCGGCTGGAAATCGGAGGGGCGCTTCGCGCGCTCGGACGAGATGATCACCCAGCGTCCCACCACGGGATCCTTGCGTAGCTCAGGCATCTGGCCCTCGGCTGGGTAGGCCCGAATCCTCGCGCGTGGCCGCCCGCCCGAGCAGGGCCGCCAGGGCATCGGCGGGCGCGCAGCCCGCGAAGAGCACGGCCCCCACCGCTTCGCAGATGGGCACGCTCACGCCGACCTGGCCAGCCAAGACCAGCGCCGTACGAGCGGTCGGCACCCCTTCGGCCACCATGCGCGTGGCCCCTTGCGCCTCCAGCAGCGCACGGCCCCGGGCGATGGCGATCCCGAGCGCTCGGTTGCGCGAGAGGCTGCCCGTACAGGTGAGAACGAGATCGCCGAGCCCGCTGAGCCCGGTCAGGGTGGTGGGGGCCGCTCCCAGAGCGGCCCCCAGGCGCATGACTTCGGCGAGCCCGCGGGTGATGAGCGCAGCGCGGGCATTCTCGCCGAGACCGAACCCGTCGGCGAGGCCGGTCGCCAGCGCAATCACATTCTTCATGGCGCCGCCGATCTCCACCCCCACCACGTCACGGTTGGTGTAGAGCCGGAACTCACGCGTGCCCCAGGCATCGCGCAATCGAGTAGCCAGCGCCTCGTCCGTCGAGGCGATGACGGCCGCCGTCGGCTGCGCACGGGCAACCTCACGCGCGAAGGTCGGCCCCGAGAGTACGGCCACCGGCGCCAGGGGAAAGCGCGCGGCGATGAGCTCGCTCATGCGGAGGTGACGTTCGGGATCGAAGCCCTTGGTGGCGGAGACGACGGCGACCCCTTCCCGTAACGCCGGCACACTCTTCAGCGTCCTGGCGGCAAATTCGGAGGGCACCGCCAGCAGCACCGCATCGGCCTCGTCCACCGCCTCGTTCTCATCGGCGGTGACGCAGACGCCGGCGGGAAGGACGACGTCCTCCAGGTAGAAGGGATTGTGTCGCCGGACGGTGATGGCGGTGGCGATCGATGGATCACGTGCCCACAGGCGCACGTGCAGACCTCGCCGCACGAGATGAACCGCCAGGGCTGTCCCCCAGCTCCCCGCGCCGAGGATGGCGACCCTCACGCGACCCGCTCGCCGAGTCGGCGCTCGTTGCCGGAGAGCAAGCGATCGATGTTCTCGCGGTGTCGAGCAATAATGATCGCGGCCACCAGCGCGCTGGCCGCCACCGACGACCCCGGATATCCGAGCATCAGGGCCCCGAGGGGAACGCACAGAGCCGCCAGGACCGAGGCGAGCGACACGTAGCGAAAACTCGCCGTGATGGCGAGCCAGACGACAATGGTGGGCGCCACCGCGACCGGGACGAGCGCGAGCAAGGCGCCGAATCCGGTCGCGACCCCCTTGCCACCCCGAAAGCGGAGGAAGACCGGCCAGCAATTGCCCACCACGGCGGCTACGGCACAGGGAGCCACCGCGCCGCCGCTCAGGAGTCCGCCAAGCCAGACGGCCGTCGCGCCCTTGACGATGTCACCGATCAGGGTCAGGGCAGCCGGGCCCCGCCCCAGCGTGCGCAGCACGTTGGTCGCCCCGATACTCCCGCTGCCGTGGCCCCGAATGTCGCCGAGCCCGAAGACGCGCGCGACGAGGAAGCCGATGGGGACGGCGCCGATCAGGTAGGCAAGGGCGACTCCAAGCGCCTGCCTCACGACCAGCGCTCTTCCTCAGGCACGATCGCGCGATAGTCGGCCTTGCGGAAGAAACGGTAGAAATAGTCCACGGCCGAGATGATCGTGAGACCGAGGGCGACCCAGAGCACGACCATGGTGGCGGTGTGGAAGGGCACGGCACCGATGCCCTTCTCGAGGATCAACATGGTGACCGCCACATACTGGCTGACCGTCTTCCACTTGGCCAGCCGGGAGGCGGGCACGATCACGCCGACGCCGGCCGCCACCGCCCGCAGGCCCGTGACCGCCAGCTCACGCCCGACGATGACGACCACGATCCACGCGGCGATCTTGTCGATCTGGAGCAGCGAGACCAGCGCCGCGGCCACCAGCAGCTTGTCGGCGATGGGGTCGAGCAGGGTCCCCAAGGTGGTGACCTGATTGCGCCGGCGGGCGATGACGCCGTCGAGCCAGTCGGTGATCGAGGCGAGGATGAAGATGGCCGCCGCAATCAGCGCGTCGACTCGCGAGGACGAGATGAGGAAGACGATGAGAAGAGGGACGGCGACGATGCGGGTCATCGTGAGGCCGATCGGTAAGTTCACGCCCGCACTCCCATTCCAGTGAGATCCCGCCGTCTCATTATCCTCGGCCGGCGACGATTTCGTCAACGCCGGGATGGTAGACAGGGACGAGGGTGGCCGTGTCGAGCCCAAGACAGACGTCGACGTCAGCCCGTCGCCCCAGACGGATCAGATGCCGGGCCCACGGGGAGTCCTCACGCAGGCGCCAGACCTCGGCCGCATACGGGCGGGCGACGTCCGCTGCGGCCTGCGCCGTCGCGGACAGATCCACCGTCGGCATGCTCGTGACCAGGCGCTCGACCAGCAGGCCGGCGCAAACTTGATCCTCCAGGGACACACCGCCGCGTTCCCCCGCGCATACGAGCACAACGGGGCGACCTTGCTCACCCACCCACCGCGCGGCGGCGGTCCGATTGATCAGCGCCGCCACTCCGATGGCGGCGGCGCTGCGGGCGGCGAGCAGGGCGCGGGTCCCGTTGCTGGTGGTGAGCAGGACCGTGCGGCCGCGCAGGCACGCTTCCGCCACTTCCACGGGAGAGTTGCCGAGATCGAAACCCGGAATCGTCTCCCCGCGGCGCTCACCGGCCAGCAGGGGCTCCCCCCCGTCGAGGCTGCGCGCACGCTGCCACGCTTCGGCCGGATCGGCCACGGGAATGAGCGCCCGGCAGCCATGGGCGAGAGCGGTCACGATCGTGGTGCTCGCGCGCAGGACGTCGATCACGAGGACGGTGGTGCCGGCCACTCCGTCGGTGGCCACGCCCTCGGCGGTCAGGACGACATCGATGCGAATCGACCGGTCCACTCGAGCTAGCCGCGATCGCGCAGAGCCCGGATTCTGAGGCGCAGCGCGTTGAGGTTGATGAAGCCCTCGGCGTCGCGCTGGCGATACACGCTGTCGGCCTCGAAGGTGGCGAAGTCCCCTCGGTAGAGCGAGCGCGGCGAGCGTCGGCCCACCACCGTGATATTGCCCTTGTACAGGCGCAGACGCGCGGTGCCGGTCACGTCGCGCTGGCACTCGTCCAGGAGCCCCTGCAAGGCCAGACGCTCCGGCGAGAACCAGAAGCCGTAGTAGATCATCTCGGCGTAGCGTGTCACGAGGGAATCGCGCAGGTGGAGGAGCTCCCGGTCGAGGGTGAGCGATTCCAGGGCGCGCCGGGCCACGTGCAGGATGGTCCCGCCCGGCGTCTCGTAGACACCCCGCGACTTCATGCCGACAAACCGGTTCTCCACCAGATCGACGCGGCCGATGCCGTGCTCACCCCCCAGGCGGTTCAGCCGTTCGAGGAGGGCGACTGGCCCCAGGCGCTGACCATCCACTGCCACCGGCGTGCCCGCCTCGAAATCGATCTCAAGCGGCACCGGGATGTCGGGGGCGGCCTCCGGCGAATTGGTGAGCAGGAACATCTTCGGCGGTGGCTCTCGCCACGGGTCCTCCAGGATCCCGCCCTCGTAGGAGATGTGGAACAGGTTGCGATCGGTGCTGTAGGGCCGCTCGGCGGTGACCGGCACCGGGATGCCGTGCTGCCGCGCGAACTCGAGCAGCGCCGTCCGGGAAGTCAGCTCCCACTCCCGCCAGGGTGCGATGACCCGTAATTCGGGCGCCAGGGCCGCGTAGGTCAGCTCGAACCGGACCTGATCGTTTCCCTTGCCAGTGGCGCCGTGGGCCACCGCGTCGGCGCCCTGAGCGCGCGCGATGTCCACCTGGGCCCGGGCGATGAGTGGCCGGGCGATCGACGTCCCCAGCAAGTAGCTCCCCTCGTAGACGGCGTTAGCTCGCAGCATGGGGAAGACGAAGTCACGCACGAATTCCTCGCGCAGGTCCACGATGTGCACGCTGGAGGCCCCCGTGGCCAGGGCCTTGTCGCGGATGGGAATCAACTCCTCTCCCTGCCCGAGATCGGCACAGAAGGCCACCACTTCGCATCGATAGCGCTCGAGCAGCCAGCGGAGGATGACCGAAGTGTCCAGCCCCCCCGAGTACGCGAGGACGACCTTCTTGGGATCAGACATCGTCGAGGGGGCCTCCCAGCAGCTCGAGCAAGATCGCTTTCTGGGCGTGGAGCCGGTTCTCCGCCTGGTCGAGCACGATGCTGCGCGGCCCGTCCAGCACTGCGTCGGTGATCTCCTCGCCGCGGTGGGCGGGAAGACAGTGCATCACGAGGGCGGAGGACTTGGCGGCGGCCACCAAGGGATCGCTCAGCTGGTAACGGCTGAACGTCTCGAGTCGCTGCTCACGCTCCGCCTCTTGCCCCATGCTGATCCACACGTCGGTGTAAAGCACATCGGCGTCGCGGGCTGCTTCCATGGGATCGCGCGTGAGGGCGATCCCCCCCCCGCTTCGGCCGGCCCGACGCAGGATACGCGGGTCGGGGTCGTGCCCCTCCGGGCAGCAGATCACCATGGTGCAGCCGAGCAATCCGCCCAGCAGCATCAGGGAATGGCACACGTTGTTGCCGTCCCCGATCCACGCGAAGCGCGCGGTGGCGAAGTCGATCCCGCGCTCCCAGAGCGTGAAGAAGTCCGCCACTGCCTGGCACGGGTGCTCGAGATCCGAGAGCCCATTGATGACAGGGATGTTGGCGTGGCGGGCCAGGCCCTCCACGGTGGCGTGGGAGTACACGCGGGCGACGATACCGTCCACCCAGCGCGAAAGATTGCGCGCGACGTCGGGAACGGACTCGCGCGACCCCATGCCGATCTCGCCGCTCGACAGATAGACCCCCCTCCCACCGAGCTGAATGAGACCCACCTCGAAGGTGACCCGCGTGCGGAGGGACGGCTTCTCGAAGATCAGGGCGAGCGTCCGGCCCGCCAAGGCCGAAGAGTGCCGTCCCGCCTTGAGCTGTTGCTTCAGCTCCGCCGCCACCCGGAACAGGCGGAGGACGTCGTCGTGGCTCAGGTCACCCGCTGAGAGAAGGTGCCTCATGATCTCGTCAGAGCGAGCGCGCTCTCGAGCAGGGCGAGGGCGCGCTCGCACTCGGCCTCGCCCACGACCAGCGCCGGCGCGAGCCGAAGGACCCGCTCCCCCGCGGTGAGCACAAGGAGGCCCGAGTCACGGCAGAAGTCGACGAGAGGGGCCACCGGCCGGTCCAGGTCGATGCCGATCAAGAGCCCGCGCCCGCGTACCTCGCGGATGGCGGAGAAGCGCGTTTGCAGCTGGCCGAGGGCCTGCATGAGATGGCGCCCCATGCGTGCGGCGCGTTCCGGGATCTTTTCCTCGATCACGGTGGCCAGGGTGGCCAGGGCCACCGAGCTGACAAACGGGGTGCCGCCGAAGGTGGATCCATGGGTGCCCGGCGTGAGGACACTCGCCACCTCCTCCCGCGCCAGCATGGCGCCGATGGGGACGCCGTTGGCGAGGGCCTTGGCCACCGTCATGATGTCCGGCTCCACGCCCGCGTGCTCGTAGGCCCACAGTCGACCCGTGCGGCCCATGCCGGTCTGGATCTCGTCCAGAATCAGCAGGACCCCCGCCTCGTCACAGAGCTTGCGGAGTCCGGGCAGGTAGTCGTCGCGGGGCACATTGACTCCGCCTTCACCCTGGATCGGCTCCACCAGGACGGCCGCCGTGCGGCTGTCCATGGCCCGCTCCATCGCCCGCAGATCGTCGTAGGGCACGTGCTTGAAGCCGGGCACCAGCGGCTCGAATCCGTGCTGGTACTTCTCCTGGCCGGTCGCGCTGACGGTGGCGAGGGTCCGCCCGTGAAAGGAATTGCGTGTGGCGATGATCTCGTATCGGTCGGAGGCCAGGCGCTCCTTGGCGTACTTGCGCGCCAGCTTGATGGCCGCCTCGTTCGCCTCCGCTCCCGAGTTGCCGAAGAAGACCCGGTCGGCGAAGGAATGCTCGCACAGGAGCTTGGCCAGATGGGCCTGGGGCGCCGTGAAGAAGATGTTGGAGACGTGCAGCAAGGTGGCGGCCGCTTCCTGGATGGCTCCCGTCACGCGTGGATGGCAGTGGCCCAGGGAAGTCACGGCCAGGCCCGAGGTGAAGTCGAGGTATTCGCGCCCGTCGCTGTCCCAGACACGGAGGCCGTCTCCGCGGACGAGGCAGATCGGTGTTCGCCCGTAGTTGGGCGTGTGGTACTTTCCGGACCACTCCATCAAGGTCTTGGTGTCCATCGTCTGCCTCCTATCAATGTCGGGGGGAGCGCCCGCCGCTCCCCCCGTCCCCCCCCACCGGCTTCGATCAGAGCACGATCTCGGTGCCGACACCCTCGCGGGTGAACAGCTCGAGGAGGATCGCGTGCGGCACGCGGCCGTCGATGATGTGGGCCTTTCCGGTGCCTCCTTCCAGGGCCCGGAGCGCTGACTCTACCTTGGGCAACATCCCGCCGTCGATGACTCCGTCCTGGATCAGCCGCTCCACGTCCTTGCGGGCGAGGGTGGAGAGGAGACGACCGGCCACCAGAATGCCCTGCACGTCGGTGAGGTGGATCAGCTTCTCAGCGCCCAGGGCGGCCGCCATCTCGCCCGCCACCAGGTCCGCGTTGATGTTGTACGTCTCGCCCTTGACCCCTACCCCGACCGGCGCGATGACGGGGATGTAGCCGTGTTCCTCCAGAAGCCGGATGGGATCAATGTTGATCCTCTCCACCTCGCCCACCAGCCCGATGTCGATCTCCTCACCGCTCGGGAGCCGATGTAGCCGTCGGCGCGCCTGGATCAGACGGGAGTCCTTGCCGGATAGTCCAACCGCGTTGCCGCCGTGCAGGTTGATCAGGCCCACGATTTCCTTGTTGATCTTGCCTCCCAGCACCATCTCGACGATCTCGATCGTCTCCTCGTCGGTGACGCGCATGCCTCCCACGAAGCGCGGCTCCTTGCCCAGCCGTTTCATGAGGGCACCGATCTGGGGGCCCCCGCCGTGCACGATGACCGGATTGATGCCCACCAGACGGAGCAGGATGACGTCGAGGGCAAACGATTCCTTGAGGTCGGCCTGCTCCATGGCCGCGCCTCCGTACTTGATGACCACCGTCTTGCCGCGAAACTCCCTGATGTATGGGAGCGCCTCCAGGAGCACCTCGGCCCGGCGCACGTTGCTGGAGAGGGGATCGGTCGTCACAGAATGTACCTCGAGAGGTCCTGGTCGCCGATGATGTCGCGCAGGCGCTCGTGCACGTAGCCGGCGTCCACGGTCAGCTCCTTGCCGGGCATGTCCGGGGCATTGAAGGAGATGGTTTCCAGGAGCTTTTCCATCACCGTGTAGAGCCGCCGGGCCCCGATGTTCTCGGTACTGCTATTCACCCGCATGGCCACCTCCGCCATAGCCTCCACCGCGTCCTCCGTGAACGTCAAGGTGACCTGCTCCGTGCGCAGGAGCTCCACGTACTGGCGGATCAGGGCATTGCGAGGCTCGGTCAGGATGCGGACGAAATCCTCGCGCGTCAAGGGATCGAGCTCCACCCGGATGGGGAAGCGACCCTGCAGCTCCGGGATCAGGTCGGAGGGCTTGGCCACGTGAAAGGCCCCCGCGGCGATGAACAGGATGTGGTCGCTGCGGACCACCCCGTACTTGGTGGTGACGGCGGAGCCTTCCACGATGGGGAGCAGGTCGCGCTGGACGCCTTCGCGAGAAACGTCTGGCCCGTGGCCACCCTCACGACCGGCGACCTTGTCGAGCTCGTCCAGAAAGACGATGCCGGAGTCCTCCACGCGACGGATGGCCTGGCTGATCACGTCTTCCATGTCGATCAGCTTCTGGGCCTCTTCCTGGATGAGCAGGCGGCGCGCCTCTCGCACAGGGAGCCGCCGTCGCTTCGTCCGGGCGGGGAGCAGGTTCGACAGCATGTCTTTCAGGTTGATGCCCATCTCTTCCATGCCCTGCCCCGAGAACACCTCGAGGACAGGCAGGGCCTGCTGCTGGGTGTCGATCTCCACCGGTTTATCGTCCAGACGACCGGCGCGGAGCATGCTCCGGAACTTCTCACGCGTCGTGCCGGGATCGGCGCCGACCACGTCGACCGACGCGGTGGAAAACGACTCGCGGGGACCGCCCGGCAGCAGGAGGTCGAGCAGCCGCTCCTCGGCCAGCTGCTCGGCCTTCTCCTGCACGGCGGCCATCCGGTCCGCCTTCACCATGGAGACGCTGATCTCCGTGAGATCCCGGATGATCGACTCGACGTCCCGTCCCACGTAGCCGACCTCGGTGTACTTCGATGCCTCCACCTTGATGAACGGGGCCTGGGCGAGGCGGGCCAGCCGGCGTGCGACCTCGGTCTTGCCGACCCCGGTGGGCCCGATCATGATGATGTTCTTGGGCGCCACCTCGTCGCGCAGCTCCGCCGGCAGGTTCTGACGGCGCCAGCGATTGCGCAGGGCCACCGCCACCGCACGCTTGGCGCGATCCTGACCGATGATGTAACGGTCCAGCTCGGCCACGATCTGGGCCGGGGTCAGAGTCGTCACGGGGTTTCTTGCCTCACAGGGCCTCCACGGTGATCTGATCGTTGGTGTAGATGCAGATGCCGGCGGCCACGCGCATCGCCTCGGTGACGATGGTCTTGGCGTCGAGATCCGAGTGGGCCACCAGGGCACGGGCGGCGGCCAGGGCGTACGGGCCGCCGGAGCCGATCCCGATGAGGCCGTCGTCAGGCTCGATGACGTCGCCCGTCCCGGAGACGATGAAGGACTGATCGCGGTCGGCCACCGCCAGCATGGCCTCCAGGCGTCGTAACACCCGGTCTGCACGCCAGTCCTTGGCCAGCTCCACCGCCGCCCGCGCGAGGCTACCCCGATGCTCGTCGAGCTTGGCCTCGAAACGCGCGAACAGGGTAAAGGCATCGGCAGCGGCGCCCGCGAATCCGGCCACGACCCGATCGTGATGGAGCTTGCGCACCTTGCGGGCGCCTGCCTTCACCACCGTTTGACCGATGGTCACCTGCCCATCGGCTCCCAGCGCCACCTGACCGCGGTGGCGGACGGACAGCACGGTGGTGGCGTGCACCCGCGCGCGCATCACCGCGCGGGTGCCGACGAAGCCCTCCCCGCGATTCGGGCGCGCGGATGGGCCCCGTCGTAGGTCCGCATGATCTGGGCCGAGCTGACGTGGGTGTAGCGCTGGGTGGTCGAGAGGCGGCTGTGGCCCAGCAGGTCCTGGACCATCCGGAGATCCGCGCCGCCGTCGAGAAGGTGGGTGGCAAAGGTGTGACGCAGAGTGTGAGGGCTGACCCGGCGCACGATCCCCGCCGTCCGCGCCGCCCGTTTCACGATGTTCTGGACGCTGCGCGAGCTCAAGCGTCCGCCGCGGGCATTCACGAAGAGCGGGCCGCGCGATGTGGGTCGGCTCGCGCAGTAGGCTTCCAGCGCGCGGGCCGCAGCCTTCCCGAAGGGCACGACCCGCTCCTTGCTCCCCTTCCCGAGCACCCGCACGGTCATGGTCTCCCCATCAAGAGCGTCGACATCGAGCCCGACGAGCTCAGACACCCGGAGCCCGCTCGCATAGAGCAGCTCCAGGATGGCCACGTCCCGCGCCCGCGCCGTGCCCTGGAGCCCGCGAGCATCCACCATGGGCAACGCCTCATCGATGGGGAGGAAAGTCGCCAGCTTGCGCGGCAGTCGCGGACTCCGGACATCGCGCGCGACGTTTCGCACCACCACCCCCCGGCGCACGAGGAACCGAAACCAGCCCCGCAGGGCCGAGAGATGCCGGACCACCGACACCGGATCGAGGCTCTGGCGGTGCAGATGGGCGAGGTAGGCACGGATCAGTCGTGTATCCACCGCGCCTGCCTCCGTGCACCCAGTCGCCTCGCTGAAACCGCAGAAGCGCTCCAGGTCTGTCCGGTACGCGCGTACCGTGTGCGGAGAGGCGTGGCGTTCCACGGACAGGTACCGCAGGAAGCGCGCCAGCAGGTCCCTCATGCGACAGGCGAGTCGACCTCTCGCTCGAAGTCGCATCCCTCGCGCACGCAGCGCCGCAGGACACGGCCACGCACCGGCCGCTCCGTGAGAAATGTCGCCCCGCACTTCGGGCACACCTCGGTCACCGGCCGCTCCCAGATCGCGAAGGTGCAGCCCGGATAGGCCGAGCAGCCGTAGAAGACCCGTCCCCGCTTGGTCCGGCGCGCCACCAGCTGCCCGGTGCACCCGGGCTGAGGACACGCGATGCCGAGGGTGACCGGCTTCGTGGTCTTGCATTCGGGGTAGCCGGAGCAGGCCATGAATCGGCCGTAGCGACCCTCCTTGATGACCATGGGCTTGCCGCACGTCGGGCAGATCTCGTCCGTCGGCTCGTCCACGGCGCGCGCCCGGCCGCTGAGATCGCGCGTGTAGCGACACTCGGGGTAGGCCGAGCACGCGAGGAACTTCCCGAAGCGGCCGCGGCGCTCCAGGAGGGGCTGCCCGCACTCGGGGCAGGCCTCGCCTGTCTCGGTCCCGACCTTGACGTTGGGCATTTCCTTCTCGGCGCGCCGCAGGTCGGGTTCGAAGCGCGCGTAGAACTCCTTGACCGTGTCGACCCACGGGCGATCACCCTCCTCGATCCGGTCGAGGGAGTCCTCCATCTGGGCGGTGAACTCCACGTCCATGATCTCGGGGAAGAACGGCTTGAGCAGGTCGGTGACCTCCACCCCGAGATCGGTGGGAAAGAGGGTGCGCCGTTCCCGCCGCACGTAACCCCGCTCGTTGATGATCGTGCCGAGAATCGAGGCGTAGGTGGATGGCCGCCCGATGCCGAGTTCCTCCAGCGCCTTCACCAGCGAGGCCTCGGTGTAGCGCGGTGGCGGCTGCGTGAAGTGCTGCTTGGGCTCCAGGCCGAGGTCTTCGAGGATCTCGCCTTCCTCCAAGGGTGGGATCGCGCTCTCCGCATCATCGTCGGGAGCCTGCTCGTCCTCCTGGCTCTCCACGTAAACTGCGGTGAAGCCCTTGAATTTCACGCTCTGGCCCTGGGCGCGGAAGAGGGCGATGGGGGCAGAATCCGGGTCGCTCCCCGTGGCCACGATATCGGCAGCCACCGTATCGTAGACGGCCGGCTGCATCTGGCTGGCCGTGAAGCGCTCCCAGATGAGCCGGTACAGCGCGAGTTGGTCCTTGGTGAGGTGGCGGGCCAGGCGTCGCGGATCCCGGGCCACATCCGCCGGACGGATGGCCTCGTGCGCCTCCTGGGCGCGGCCCCGTGACCGGTAGACCGGCGGGCTCTCCGGCAGATACTCGCGGCCGAAGCGCTGGGCGATGACCTGGCGCGCCTCCTCCTGAGCCTCGCGGGCGACCTGAACGGAATCGGTCCGCATGTACGTGATCAACCCCACCGGGCCCTCGCCCCCAACGTCGATGCCCTCGTAGAGCTGCTGGGCAATGGTCATGGTCTTCTTAACCCAGAAGCCGAGCTTGCGACCTGCCTCCTGCTGGAGGGTCGAGGTGATGAACGGTGGGGCCGGGAAGCGTCGCCGCTCACCCCGGGTCACCGTGCGTACCACGTAGCGCGCGCCCTCCAGCCGTGCCATCACGGCGCGGGTCGTCGCCTCGTCAGGGAGCGATGCCTTCTGCTCGCCGACCTCCTTGAGGGTGGCCAGGAACTCCGGAGGCCGCGCAGCCCGCAGGCGGGCGTGCAGGGACCAGTACTCCTCCGGACGGAAGGCCTCGATCTCGCGCTCGCGATCGACAATCAGTCCCACCGCCACCGACTGCACGCGCCCGGCGGAGAGTCCTCGCTGGACCTTGTCCCAGAGCAGCGGCGAGAGGTTGTAGCCCACGAGACGATCCAGCACCCGCCGTGCCTGCTGGGCGTCGACCTTCTTCAGGTCGATCTTGCCCGGATGTTGGAAGGCGGCTTTGACGGCCCGTTCGGTGATCTCGTTGAAGGTGATGCGGAAGACGTTCCTCTTCGCGAACGGAAGCTCCTGGGCCAGGTGCCAGCCGATGGCCTCCCCCTCGCGGTCGGGATCGGTGGCCACGTAGAGGGTGTCAGCCTTCTCCGCCACCTTCTTCAGCTCGTCCAGCACCTTTTTCTTGGTGGGCGAGATCACGTACTTGGGCTTGAAACGCTTCTTGGGATCCACGCCAAGCTGTGACTTGGGAAGGTCCCGTACGTGCCCCATCGACGCTTTCACGACGTACTTCGAATCCAGATACTTCTGGATCGTCTTGACCTTTGTCGGTGATTCTACGACGACCAGGGACCGCTTCAATCGTTGACCTCTCCTTGCTCAGTATCCCTTCACCGCTGCTGCCGCGCGACCAACGGTCCTCCGCTACCCCGTGTGGCCACCCAGCGCTGGCCCGGAAGCTGCCGGACCCACCCGGCAATCTCCAGATCCATCAAGACCGCCGCCACCTCGGCGGCGGCCACCCCCTCACCGATCAGCTCGTCGATCTGCCTCGGCTCGTCCGTCGCTAGCAAGGTCAACACGCGACCTGCAAGGGTTCGATCCGACGGCGGAGACGCTGCGCGAGGGCACGTCGAGGGGACCCGGACGGCGCGACGCCAATGCTCCGGTAATTCTTGCACGACGTCGGCCCAATCCCTAACCAGTTTAGCACCGTCCTGAATCAGGCGATGGGGCCCTTGGCTCATGGCCGAGGTGATTTTGCCTGGAACGGCGAATACTTCGCGCCCGAGGTCGGCGGCCAGCCCGGCCGTGATCAGGGCCCCGCTGCGCTCGTCGGCCTCCACGACCACCACGCCCAGGGCGAGACCGGCCAGGGTCCGGTTTCGAAGGGGGAAATGCCAAGGGCGGGGCGTTGTCCCCTGCGGGAACTGGGACACGACGGCTCCCTGGCGCGCGATTTCGGCGGCCAGTCGCCGGTTCTCGGATGGATAGATCACGTCGGTGCCACTGCCGAGCACGGCGAGGGTCCGACCATGTGCCGAGAGCGCTCCTCGATGCGCCGCGGTGTCGATACCACGCGCAAGTCCACTCACGATTGTGACTCCACGCAGAGCCAGCTCGGCCGCCAGGTGTTCCGCGACCTCAAGGCCATAGGGGGTGGCCCGCCGAGATCCGACAATGGCCACGGCCAGGCAATCCTCGGGCGTGATCGTCCCGACGATGTAGAGAGGCGGCGGGGAGGGAATCGCGGCAAGAATCGCGGGGTACGTCTGATCGCCGGCTCGCAAGGGAGTCGTCATCACGCTCGGGAAGTATATCGACCCTCGAGGGGCACGGGAAGATTCAGAAGGGATACACCGCAGCGCGAGGCCGCGGCATCAAGAAAAGTCAGAGGTGAAGTGGTGTAAGTGGCCTCAGAATTATCACGTCGATGTCATCGCCCTTCTCGACCTTCGCCTCCGGCTCCAGCACGGCAAGCCCATCGGCCAGCACCATGGAACGCAGGATTCCGGAGCCCTGGTCCCCGGTAAGCTGAGCCGTGTATCGGTCGCCATCAGGGCTGACGATGACTCGGAGGTAACCCCGCCGCGAGCCGGGATTGCTGATGGGCGTGCTTGCCCGGGCCATGATCCGGGGCCGCTCGAGCACCGAGTGCCCCATCATTTTGCGCAGCGCCGGCCGGACGAACAGCTCGAAGGTCACCATGGCCGACACGGGATTGCCGGGCAGGCCGAAGACGGGACGACCCTGAAAGGTTCCGAAGGTGATGGGTTTGCCAGGGCGCATCGAGACACGCCATAGGTGAAGCTCGGCGCCGAGCTTGTCGAGGGCGGCCTTGACCAGATCCAGGTCGCCTACCGAGACACCAGCCGAGGACACGAGTACATCGGCAAACCGGACGGCGTCCAACCGCGCCTCGATGGACTCGAGATGGTCGGGAGCGACCCCGAGATTGACGGGCTCCGCGCCGGCGTCCAAGGTCTGGGCCATCAGCGAGTAGGTATTGGTGTTCGGGATCTGTCCAGGCCCAGGTTCCCGTCCTAGCTCGGCCAGCTCGTTGCCGGTGGACAGGATGGCCACGCGGGGCCGGCGATTCACACGGACCTGCGGCCGCCCGAGGGTGGCCAGCAATCCAACCTCGGCGGGGCCGATCACCCGGCCACTGGTGAGCAGGGTCTCACCGGGCCGCACGTCTTCACCCCGCGGGCGCACGTAGGCACCCGTCTGCACCCCGTGAGATACGACGATCCGGTCGCCGTCCAGCTGGACGTCTTCCTGGGGAATGACCGCATCAGCTCCGGGA
>Ga0187893_10008167_pt1 | contig 16683 bp, 22 predicted proteins | sample MA1701074metaG_FD_139574 | JGI IMG/M metagenome (GOLD analysis project Ga0187893, IMG submission 139574) | White microbial mat communities from a basaltic lava cave in the Kipuka Kanohina Cave System on the Island of Hawaii, USA - MA170107-4 metaG ...
CACCTGCTCACGCGCCGTGCCGTGAGCAGAGAAGTGGGCGAGAAGCTGATCGAGCGCATCCGCTGGTGGGAGGACTACACCGCCAGGCTGGGCGGCGACATGAACAACAATCCTTCGCCGGGCAACAAGGCGGGCGGGCTGACCACGATCCTGGAGAAATCGCTGGGCGCGGCGGCCAAGGGCGGCACCACCGGCCTGATGGCCGTGTACAGGTACGCCGAGCGCGTCACCGCGAAAGGCTTCGTGTTCATGGACACGCCCGGCTACGATCCGGTGTCCGCCACCGGCCAGGTCGCCGGCGGGGCCAACATGGTGTGCTTCACCACCGGTCGCGGGTCGGCATACGGCTGCAAGCCGTCGCCGTCTCTGAAACTGGCCACCAACACCGCGCTGTGGAATCGGCAGGAAGAGGACATGGACATCAACTGCGGCGTGATCGTGGACGGCAAGGCGAGCGTGCAGGAGGTCGGGCAGCGCTTCTTCCAGATGATCCTGAAAACCGCTTCGGGTCAGCCCTCGAAGAGCGAGATCTTCGGCTACGGCGACGACGAGTTCGCGCCCTGGGTGCTCGGACCCACCATGTGAGGGGCGGGCGGCGCGATGGCGGAAGACAGCGATAAGGAGCTGTGGGAGTTCTTCCAGAGGATGTGGAACCCGGCCTCCTTTCCTTTGCCGGGGATGTTCAGCCCGACCATGAGCGTGGAGGAGGTGGACAAGAAGATCGCCGAGCTGCAGAGCGTGGAGAACTGGCTGAAGATGAACCTCGGCTTCCTGCAGATGACGATCAAGACGCTGGAGATGCAGAAGGCGGCTCTGCAGGCGATCCAGGACTCCGCCAAAGCCGCGGCCGGCCGGACCGGGCCCGCGGGCGGCTGATCGGGACGCAACGCCCTCGATGCGCGTCGACACCATCGGCACCGCGCCGGTGACGCCCCCCGAGGTGCGTCCGGGCGTGGGCGCAACGCGCGCGGTGGCGCCGGTCAGCGCGCAGACGCCGCGGCGAGAAGTTCGCCCCGTTCCGGGCTCCGCGCCGCGAGCGGAGGCGCTTCAAACGCCGCCGACGAGACGGGACGAACGCCGCAAGGACGAACGCCGCGGCGACGAGCGACGCAAGCGGCAACTGCCGGTGCTGATCGACACGCGCGTGGGGCAGCGGCGCAGAGGGCGCCGGCGCACCGCGGACGCCGCGCCGTCGAGCGTCGATACCGAGGCCTAGGGAAGCTCTGCAGAGCTTCCCCAGGTGCGCTCTGACCACCGCGCGGCCTCAGGGCCGCCGCACCTCGTATCCCTGCTTGCGCAGCAGCTCCGGCAACCCGGTGGGACCGATGAGGTGCCCCGCGCCCACGGCGACGAAGTGCGGCTGCGTGCCCGCGAGCATCGCGCTCACCTTCGCCGCCATGGCGTGGTTGCGGCGCTCGTAGAGGCGCTCGCGCAGCGCTTCGGCGGCCGGCTCCGGCAGGTCTTCCAGCTCACGGGTCACGCTGCGCTGGATTCCCGGGACGTCTCCCGCTTTCCACGCCGCCATCAGCTCGGACACCTCCACCGCGAGGCGGCCGTCCGCCAGGCCATTCACCGCCATGCGCAGCAGCGCCTCCTGGGTGGAACGGGACAAGCCCTCGAACAGCGCCATCTGCTCCTCCATCGACTCGAGTTGCACGATCGGTTTACCCGCGGCGCGCGCCCGGCGCGCGAAGTGGACGTCCAGTCCCAGCGCCGGGTCGTAACCCAGGCGCTGGATCTCCATCATCGCGACGGTCATCGCCAGCAGGTAGGGCTTCATCGCGCGCGCGAACTCGATCGGCAGCCCGACCTGCGGCAGCACCGCCTGCAGCTGCGCGTACAGCTGCGGGGAGATGTGATCGGCGAGCGTATCCGGCGGCGTGTACATGCCCAGGGCCATCGCCGCGCCGGCGCCGGAACCCTCGGTCGGGTCGGCCTCCAGCGCCAGCACCTGCGCGTGGGCGAAGGAGGCCTCGACCTGCGCGCTCAACGGATACAGCGCACGCGCGCCGACGTGGATGGTGCCGAACAGATAGACGGTGTTGCTGGGCGAGCGCACTTCGTAGAGCAGCGGAGTGCTGCCGGCCTGCGCGAAGGCGAGGACGGGCAACAGCGCGGCCAGGGCCAGCGCGGCGCGCAGCCTCGGGGCGATGAGCCGATGCAGGAACAAGAGCATCTCCGGTCGATGAATCCGGCGAGTGTAGCAGAGCGGCCGCGCCGATCGCCGGCGCGCCGCGTGCCCGGAGCATGCGCGACGCCCGCCTATAATGCTCGCATCGCACACACGCGCTATCTCGAGCCTCCGATGGAATCCACGCTGCGCCAGGCACCGCGACCGTACGTCGTCTGGTCAACATGACGGCGCTCGCGGTGGTGGAAGCCGGGGCGCGTCAGCGACACCCTCCGGCATCGGCTTTGCTTGCGCTGTGAGCATGTACGCCGAGACCCTGAAACTGGTCGCGCATCTCGCGCAGCGCCGCCCGGCGCCGATATTGCCCTCGCGCCTGGATCAGCTGTTCCGGCGTCTGGCGCTGCCCGACTGCCAGGCCGAGGAGCTCGAGGAACAGATCTGGCAGCTGTGGATGCACCATCCGCACCGTCGTGCGGCCCTGGCGCTGGACCGGGCGGCCAGCGACATCGCCGCGCAGCGCTTCGATCTGGCCGAGACGCGCCTGCAGCGCCTGGTGCGCGCCTGCCCCGACTTTCCCGAAGCCTGGAACAAGCGTGCCACGCTCTATTACCTGCAGGAGCGCGACGCGGAGAGCGTGCGCGACATCCATCGCACCCTGGAGCTCGAGCCGCGCCACTTCGGCGCCCTGTGCGGCCTGGGTGAGATCTGCCTGACCCGCGGCGACGTGGAGGCGGCGTTGTTCGTGTTCCACGCCGCGCTGCGCGTCAATCCGCACCTCGAGGGCGCGCGCGACAAGGTGGAGCAGCTGCTCGCCAGGCACTGACTGCGCATGGCCGCGCCGCACATCGCCGTCGTCACCGGCGGCAACAAGGGCATCGTGCCCGCCGAGGCGCGCGCGCCCGCGCGCTATCTCGACGCCGCGCACGGGCGCTGCGACGTGCTGGTCAACGACGCCGGCATCGCGCCCGATCGCTACAACATGAGCGTCGAGCGTGACCGGTCACCCCGGGGAAGCTAGATCCCGAGGATCTTCCGCGCCTTGGCCAGGGTGTCCACCGACTCCTTGTGCTTGCCGGCCTTGTGCAGCGCCTCGCCGTCGGCGCGGTACTTCTTGACCTCGGCCAGCTGTTCGGCGCTCAGGCTGGGGTTCTTCGCCAGGGCTTCGTCGATCGCCTTCATGTCCATCGGGCAATGCGCGCCGAAGGCGGTGGCGCTCGCCGCCGCGAGCACGAGAGCGGCGAACAGGGTACGAAGTGTCATCGGTTCCTCCTCCTGGTTGGGATGGGCGGGCGCGCTGTAGCGGCCCACCCATTGGATGGTGCGGCCGCTCACAAGGTTTCCCGGTGCCGCCCCATCCCGGGACGCCGTCGTCCCGGGGCGGGGCGCCCCGGGGCGGCAGGGCTTAGAATACCGGGCAGGAATCAAGTTTGCTTGAAGGCCCGCCGTGTCCGAGATTCTCTCCCCTGCGCTTACCCGGGAATGGGTCCTGCAGCGGCTCTGTGCCCCGCTGGACGCCGCGGAGCCGGGCTTCCTGGGCTATGTGCATCCACCCGAGCAAAGCGTCACCTCGGCGGCGGTCCTGGTACCGCTGATCAACCGCTCGGCGGGCGTCACCGTGATGCTCACGCAGCGCACCACGCATCTGAACGACCATGCCGGGCAGATCAGCTTCCCGGGCGGCCGCGTGGAGGAGGGCGATGCCGACCGTATCCAGACCGCGCTGCGCGAGGCCGAGGAAGAGACCGGCCTCGACCGGACCGCGGTCCAGGTCGTCGGCAGCCTGCCCGATTACGACATCCCCACCGGCTTCCGCGTAACGCCGGTGGTCGGATGGATCGAGCCGCCGGTGCGCTTCGACCCCGACCCCTTCGAAGTGGCGGAAGTGTTCGAGGTGCCGCTCGACCATTTCCTGGATCCGGCCAATCACCAGCACCACAGCGACATGGTCAACGGCCGGCGCCGCAACTACTACGCGATGCCCTACCAGCAGCGCCACATCTGGGGGGCCACCGCCGGCATGCTGTTCAGCCTGTACCGGGCGCTGACCCGGTGAGGTGATCGGGGGCGAGTGCGCGCGTGCGCCGGCCGCCGCGCATAGCGGCGGACAAGGATCTTTGTCAGCGGGATCGAGTCACCAGAAGCGGAGGGGGCAACATGACGCAAGCGGAACGCAGAGTCAGCCCAGGACGGCGGGCGATCGATCATCAACGCGAGCAGGAAGTCGCGATGCTGCGCGCGGAGATCGAGATGTTGATGCTGGAGCGCGACCACCTGCTGCGCACCGCCGGGGCGGCCGCCATGTTCGTGGCCAAGCTCGACAGCCAGGTACTGCCCGAGTCGACCTACGAGGCCGCCGACATCCTGGCCGGGTCGCTCAATACGCTGCCCGAGGAAACGCTGCGCGACGCCGTCGACCTGGTGCGCCAGGCCTACGGCGAGACGCTGACCGAAGGCGAAGCGACGCGCTAGAACAGCGCTGCCGAAACGGCGATCAAACCCTACTCCGAAGCCTGCGAACGCAATCGAGGTCCGATCCTGGAGGTGCTCCGGGAGGTTTTCGCCGGGGCCCGCAAGGTGCTGGAGATCGGCAGCGGCACCGGCCAGCACGCGGTGCATTTCGCCACGCATCTGCCGCATCTGATCTGGCAGCCGGCCGATCTGGCCGAGAATCTACCCGGCATCGAGCTGTGGAGGGCGGAGGCCGCCCTCGGCCCCGCCCGTAGCGCCGGGCTGGCCAATCTCCTGCCGCCGCTCGTGCTCGACGTGAACCAGCCGCGGTGGCCCGAAACCGGCGCCGACGCCGTGTTCAGCGCCAACACTCTGCACATCATGTCGTGGTCCGAGGTGCGGCTGTTCTTCGCCGGTGTCGGCCGCCTGCTGCCTTCCGACGGTGTGCTCGCGGTGTACGGCCCGCTCAACTACGGTGGCCGTCACACCTCGGAGAGCAACGCGCGGTTCGACCGGTCGCTGCGCAGCCGCGACCCGCACAGCGGCATCCGCGACTTCGAAGCGGTCGATGCGCTGGCGGCCGAGCAGAAGCTCGTCCTGGCACGCGACGTCGCCATGCCGGCCAACAACCGCACCCTGGTCTGGCTGCGAAGCTAGGTATTGTCCAGAGCACGCACGCATCCGGGGCGCCGCCGCACCGTTCTGGGGCGTGATTTCGCTTCGGGTGCGTGGTAGCCTTGCGCGGTTGCCGTTGCGCGCGCAGCATGCGCTGCGCTCGCGAGCATGTCCGCGCATGCGCGCGTCATCCTGAATCTTCATGGACTTCCCCGTTCTGGCAGAACCCGCGACCGGCGGCGGCTGGCGCGCGTGCCTCGATCTCTGCTTCGCGCAGCGTGGCGCTGGCACGGTCCTGGCAAGACGCAGCCATCGCGGCCCGCTGGTGGTGCAGAAACCGCTCTACCAGGAAGGACGCGAGGTGTGCCAGGCGATCGTCGTACATCCGCCGGGCGGCATCGCCGGCGGCGATGCGCTGTCGCTGGACGTCGAGGTCGGTGCCGCCGCTCATGCGCTGATCACCACGCCGGGCGCGGCCAAGTGGTACCGCTCGACCGGACCAGAGGCCACGCAGAGCGCGCGGCTGACGGCGGCGCGCGGCGGCGTGCTGGAGTGGCTGCCGCAGGAAACGATCGTGTACGACGGCGCGCGGGCGCGCCTGCGCACGCAGGTGGAGCTGGAGCGGGATGCGCGCTTCATCGGGTGGGAGGTCGTCTGCTTCGGCCGCATCGCTTCGGGAGAGCGCTTTCGCAGCGGCCTGCTGGCGCAGGTGTTCGAGATCCGGCGCGACGGTGCGCCGTTGTTCGGCGAGTACACGCAAGTGGAAGGCGGCAGCCCGATACTCGAAGCGCGCAGCGGGCTCGCCGGTCATCCCGTGAGTGGCGTGATGCTGGCGGCCGGATGCGACCTGGACCGCGCGACGCATGACCGATTGCGTGCGCTCGACCCCGGTGGTGATGGGGTCGTAGGCGTGACCGCACTGCCGGGAGTCACCATCGTTCGCTACCTGGGCGGATCGGCGCGGGCGGCGCGCGCGTATTTCGTCGACGCCTGGACGCTGCTGCGACCCGCGCTCACCGGCCGGGACGCGGTGCCGCCGCGCATCTGGAGCTGCTGAGTGGGACGATGGAGCTTACCCCACGAGAGAAGGACAAGCTGCTGATCTTCACCGCGGCGCTGCTCGCCGAGCGGCGCAAGGCGCGCGGGCTGAAGCTCAACTACCCGGAAGCGGTGGCCTTCCTGAGCGCGGCCATCCTGGAGGGTGCGCGCGACGGGCGCAGCGTCGCCGAGCTGATGAGCTACGGTGCGACGCTGCTCGCGCGCGCCGACGTGATGGAAGGCGTGCCGGAGATGATCCCGGAGATCCAGGTGGAGGCGACTTTTCCCGATGGCACCAAGCTGGTCACGGTCCACCACCCGATCGTCTGACACATGGAACCGCAGAGGCGCGCATGATCCCGGGTGAGATCAAGACGCAGCCCGGCGAGATCGAGCTCAACGCCGGCCGCAATACGGTGACGTTGACGGTCGCCAACACCGGCGACCGGCCGATCCAGGTGGGCTCGCACTACCACTTCTACGAGGCCAACGAAGCGCTGCGCTTCGAACGCCGGCGGGCTTACGGCTTCCGGCTGGATATACCGGCGGGCACCGCGGTGCGCTTCGAGCCGGGCCAGGAGCGCAGCGTGCGGCTGGTCGAGCTGGCCGGGGAGCGCGCCGTGTACGGCTTCCTGGGCAAGGTGATGGGGAAGCTCTGATGGCCGGCAAGATCACGCGCGCGGCCTACGCCGAGATGTTCGGCCCGACCGCTGGCGACCGCGTGCGGCTGGCCGACACCGAGCTGTGGATCGAGGTCGAGAAGGACCACACCGTCTATGGCGAGGAGGTGAAGTTCGGCGGCGGCAAGGTGATCCGCGACGGCATGGGTCAGGGCCAGCGGCGCGCCGCCGAGGTGGCCGACACGGTGATCACCAACGCCTTGATCGTGGACTACTGGGGCGTGGTCAAGGCCGACATCGGCATCAAGAACGGCCGCATCGGCGCCATCGGCAAGGCCGGCAATCCGGACATCCAGCCCGGCGTGGATATCGCCATCGGCGCGGCCACCGAGGTGATCGCGGGCGAGGGCCTGATCGCAACCGCCGGCGGCCTGGACACGCACATCCACTTCATCTGCCCGCAGCAGATCGAGGAGGCGCTCATGTCCGGCGTCACCACCATGATCGGCGGCGGCACCGGCCCGGCTACCGGCACCAACGCCACCACCTGCACGCCGGGGCCGTGGCACATCCATCGCATGCTGCAGGCCGCGGACGCCTTCCCGATGAACCTGGGCTTCCTCGGCAAGGGCAACGCCAGCCTGCGCAACCCGCTGCGCGAGCAGATCGCCGCCGGCGCCATCGGCCTGAAGCTGCACGAGGACTGGGGTACCACGCCGGCGGCGATCGACAACTGTCTGGCGGTGGCCGAGGAGATGGACGTGCAGGTGGCGATTCACACCGATACGCTGAACGAATCGGGTTTCGTGGAAGCCACGCTGGCCGCGTTCAAGGGCCGCACCATCCACACCTATCACACCGAGGGCGCGGGCGGCGGGCACGCGCCGGACATCATCCGCGCCTGCGGCGAGCTGAACGTGCTGCCCTCTTCCACCAACCCCACGCGCCCGTATACGGTCAACACCATCGACGAGCATCTCGACATGCTCATGGTGTGCCATCACCTGGACCCGGCCATCGCCGAGGACGTGGCGTTCGCCGAATCGCGCATCCGCCGCGAGACCATCGCCGCCGAGGACGTGCTGCACGACCTGGGCGCGTTCAGCATGATGTCGTCGGACTCGCAGGCCATGGGCCGTGTGGGCGAGGTGATCCTGCGCACCTGGCAGACCGCGCACAAGATGCGGGTGCAGCGCGGCGCGCTGCCGCAGGACCGGGCCGGCAACGACAATTTCCGCGTCAAGCGCTACATCGCCAAGTACACCATCAACCCGGCGCTCACCCACGGCGTCGCGCACGAGGTGGGTTCGCTCGAGGCCGGCAAGCTCGCCGATATCGTGTTGTGGCGGCCGGCATTCTTCGGCGTCAAGCCCTCGCTCGTGCTCAAGGGCGGCATGATCGCCGCGGCGGCCATGGGCGATCCCAACGCCTCCATCCCCACGCCGCAACCGGTGCACTACCGCAGCATGTTCGGCGGCTTCGGTTCGGCCTGCCACGCGAGCTGCGTCACCTTCGTCTCCGCCGCCGGGCTGGAGCAATCCGTGGGACAGCACCTCGGCCTGCGCAAGCGGCTGGTGCCGGTAAGCGGGACCCGGCGTCTGACCAAGAAGCATCTGCCGCTCAACGACGCTACCCCGCACATCGAAGTCGATCCGGAAACCTACGCGGTACGCGCCGACGGCGAGCTGCTCACCTGCGAGCCCGCCACGGTGCTGCCGATGGCGCAGCGCTATTTCCTGTTCTGAACTCGCGCCGATGCATGCGCACGCCCTGACACGCCTGCTGCGCCTGTCGAGCCCGGCACTGCCGGTGGGCGCCTACAGCTACTCCCAGGGACTGGAGGCGGCCATCGCTTTGGGCTGGCTGCGCGGCGAGGCCGACACCGGCCCCTGGGTGCAGGACGTGCTCACCTTCAACCTCGCGCGCCTGGAGGGCCCGATGCTGTGCCGCCTGTACCGCGCCTGGGAGCGACCGGACACCGACTCGGCGATCGAGTGGAACGCCCGCTTCCTGGCGGCGCGCGAGACCGCCGAGCTGTACGCCGAGACCTGCCAGATGGGTGGCTCGCTGCGCGGTCTGCTGCGCGCCACCGGCGAGCTGGACGAAGGCGCGCTCGCATCCCTCGAGCGAGTTCCGTCGCCGGCCTTCCCGACGGTGTTCGCCTTCGCCGCCGTGTCGTGGGCGATTCCCCTTGCGGCGACGTTGACCGGCTATTTCTTCTCCTGGGCCGAGAACCAGGTCGGCGCCGCCATGAAGACCATGCAGCTCGGCCACATCGGCGCGCAGCGCATCCTCGCCGATGTGTCGGCAGCGCTGCCGGCGCTGGTCGCATCGGCGCAGGCGTGCGACGATTGCAGCTTCAGCAATTTCACCCCGGCGCTCGCCATCGCCAGCGCCCGACATGAGACGCAGGATGGCCGCCTGTTCCGGTCCTGAGGGCTAGCGCATGCTGAAGATCGATCACATCCTGGGGTTCGCTACCGAGCCCGCCGTCGCCGAGGCGCTGCACGATCTCGAGCACCGCGGCGCGGTCGAGTACCTGGTTCTGTCGCCGGCCGACACGCAACGCCACCGCCTGCGCGCGCTGACCGACCGCGGCACGGAGTGTGCGATCGCATTGCCGCGCGCGCAGCAGCTGGCCAACGGCGCCGTGCTGCTGCTGGAAGGCGGCCGCGCGATCGTGGTGCGCATGAGCGAGATCGAGTGGCTCGCGCTCGAGCCGCGCGATGCGGCCGCCGCCCTGGAGCTGGGCTATTGCGCGGGCAACATGCACTGGAAGGTCGAGTTCGCGGGCGCTCGCCTGCGCATCGCGCTGCAGGGCCCGGCCGACAGCTACCTGGAGCGCCTCGCCCATCTGACGCGAGACGGGCGCGTGGCGGTGCAGCAAGCATGAGCGCGGTTGCGCAAGCCGCGGCGCGCAGCGCGCACCCCGGCGCCGCGCGTGTGGGCATCGGCGGCCCCGTAGGCTCGGGCAAGACGGCGCTGCTGGAGCGGCTCATCCCGCGCTTCCGCGCGCGCGGCACCAACATCGCCGTCATCACCAACGACCTGGTGACCCGGGAGGACGCGGAGCGTGTGCGGCGCAGCGGCCTGATCGACCCGGCGCGGGTGCTGGCGGTGGAGACCGGCGCCTGCCCGCATACTGCGATCCGCGAGGACCCCACGCTCAATCTGCAGGCGGCCGATGCGCTGGAGGCGAAATTCGGGCCGCTCGATCTGATCCTGATCGAAAGCGGCGGCGACAACCTCGCCTCGACCTTCTCCCTGGATCTGGTGGACTACTGGCTGTTCGTGATCGACACCGCCGGCGGCGACGACATCCCACGCAAGAGGGGCCTGGGCATCGTGCAGTGCGACCTGCTGGTGATCAACAAGGTCGACCTGGCGCCCTACGTGCGCGTGGACGTGGAGCGGATGGTGCGCGAAGGCGGCCAGGTGCGCCAGGGGCGCCCGATCCTGCTCACCAACTGCCACAGCGGCGAGGGCGTGGACGCCGTGGTCGAGCGCATCGGTGCCGACGTGCTGTTCGACCGCTGACTCGGCTGCGCGCGAAGCGCACAAAGGGTGAGGGGGATGCGCCGGATCGGTCACCTCAGCGTCGAGATCTTCTTGCGCTCGATCAGGGCGAAGTCGATCTGGTAGCCCAGCCCCGGCGCCCCGGGCGCGTGCACCAGCCCATTGCGATCCACGCTGATGTCTTCGGCGAGGCCGTACCTCTGGGCGCCGTCGGGCAGCAGCACCTCGAAGAACTCCGTGTTCCGGATCGCCATGATCACGTGCAGGTTGGCCACGTTGTTGAGCGAATTTCCGCCGTGGTGGATCTCGTAGTTCATGCGGAACGCCTCGGCCAGATGAGCGGTCTTCACCAGCGTGGTGATGCCGCCCTTCACCGCCACGTCGCCGCCCAGCCGTTGGCCTTGAAGGCCAGCGCTTCCTCGGCGTACGCCTGCGGTGAGCCGTATACCGCGGACGAGGCATAGGCGGCGATGCTGTCGCGATAGGTCCCGAGCAGGCGATGGATCGGCTGCCCGTAGGCCTTGCCGGCGAGGTCCCACAGCGCCACATCGACGGCGCCGATCGGGCGCACGCCGGCCGCGCGCTGCCGCAGCCAGATCTGCTGATTGAGGCGCTCGCGACCGAGCGGGTTCTTACCCAGGAGCACCGGTTTCAAGTGAGTGACGAGGGCCTGCCCGTCGCTGGTCGCGGGATTCATCGCGGAACCCAGGAAGGCGTGTCCCTCCAGGCCCTGATCGGTGATCAATCGCAGCAGGCCGAGCGCGCTGCTGCCCGCGAATCGCCCGGTGTGCGTCCCGTAGGTGGTCGGCGGAATGTCGTCCCAGGCGAACAGCGTGAGCGTCACGTCGGTGATCTTCATGGTCTCGGCGGTGCATCGGTCGGCGCTGCGAATCTAATCCAATCGCAAGCGCTTGGAAAGAGTCCGTGCCGCGCGCAGGCGGTCCGCGGCCTGCGGCGCGTGGTATGCTCGGTCCACCGGGGCTCGAGCGCCCGGGCCGTGGACCCTCGCGCATGGACCGCCATCCCGACGATCTGATCAGTCAGTACCTGATCCTGCAGCAACCGTACTACCGTCCGACCGGCGACGAGATCGCCCTGTACCAGGCCGCGTATGCGGTACGCATGCCGATCATGCTCAAGGGGCCCACCGGCTGCGGCAAGACGCGCTTCGTCGAGTACATGGCCTGGCATCTGGGCCGGCCGCTGGTGACCATCGCCTGCCACGAAGACATGAGCGCCTCCGACCTGGTCGGGCGCTACTTGCTGGACGCCGCCGGCACGCGCTGGCAGGACGGTCCGCTCACGCTGGCGGTGCGCCACGGCGCCATCTGCTACCTGGACGAAGTGGTCGAGGCGCGGCAGGACACCACCGTGGTGATCCATCCGCTGACCGATGCGCGCCGCGTGCTGCCGCTGGAGAAGCGCGGCGAGCTGGTGCACGCGCACCCGGACTTCCAGCTCGTGATCTCGTACAACCCGGGCTACCAGAACATCATGAAGGATCTCAAGCAGTCCACCCGGCAGCGCTTCGGCGCGCTCGACTTCGGCTGGCCGTCGCGCGAGGCGGAGATCGAGATCATCGTGCACGAGTCCGGCGCGTCCACCGAGACTGCGATCAAGCTGGTCGCGATCGGCGAGAAGTCGCGCCATCTCAAGGGCCATGGCCTGGAGGAGGGCATGTCCACGCGCATGCTGGTGTGCGCGGCGCAGCTGATCGCGGGCGGTGTGGCCCCGCGTCCGGCCTGCGACGTGGCGCTGGTGCGCCCGCTCACCGACGATCCCGACATGCGCGACGCGCTGGACGGGACGGTGAGGGCGTTCTTCTGACCGCGCCTTGATTCCCGCCCCCGCCACGGCCGTCGACGCGCATTCGCGCACCGCATTGCACGATGTCGAGCGCGGCCTGGGCTTCTACCTGCGCGCGCTGTTCGACCTCGAGCCCGAGCTGCGCGCGGCCGCCGCGCCGGGCGCAGGACGCGAGGGCGAGCGCGCGACGATCCTGAACGGCGCGATCCGCATCCCGCCAGGGCGCGGGGGCGGGCGCACGCTGTATCGCGCCACGGCTGCGCATGCGGCGGCGCATCTGACCTGGTCCTCCGAGAAGTTTTCGCTGCGCGGGCTGCGGCCCGTCCAGCTCGCTCTGGTGGGGCTGCTCGAAGACGCGCGCGTGGAGCAGCTCGCGCTGCGCGAGATGCCCGGCCTGCGCAATCTGTGGGGCCCGTACCACGTGATCGTCCCCGGCGGTTCCGTCACCGCCGCGGCGTTGCTCACGCGGCTTGCGCGCGCACTGACCGACGCTGGATACGACGACCCGCACCCGTTCGTCGCGCAGGGCCGCCGGCTGTTCGCGGCGGGGCAAGCGCGCCTGGGTGAGCCGCTATGGAGCCGCGAGGTCGGCGTCGCACTCGGGGAATGTCTCGAAGCGCTGGACCTGCGGTTCGATTGGGAGGACTGGCTGATCGAGCCCGCCTACCGCGACGACAATCTGTTCCTGTGGGACCTGGGCGAGGCCGGACAGCACGGCGAGGATCGCGAGGTGACCTACGAAGCGGTCGCCATGAGCCTGGAGGAAGCCGGCGAGCAGACCGAGCTGGAGCACGCGGGGGGCGAGCAGGCGCAGCCGGATGCGGCGCACAGCGACGCAGCACCGGCCGAGGGCGTGGCCGGCGTCGAGGAGGCGGTCGCGCAGCAGTACCTGTACGACGAATGGGACTACCTGATCGGTGCGGAGCGGCGGCGCTGGTGCACGCTGCTCGAGAAGCAGCCGCCGGCGGGCGATCCGCGTACCATCGACGAGGTGCTGCGCCGGAACGACGAGACCGTGCAGCGCCTGACCATGCTGATCAAGGCGGTGCAGATCCAGCGCCCCCGGCGCCTGCGCAAGCAGCTCGAAGGCGACCGCCTGGACCTCGATGCCTGCATCGCCGCCACGCTCGATCTGCGCGGCGGCCGCACGCCGGACCCGCGCGTGCACCAGCGGCTGGGCCGCAACAACCGTGACCTGGCCGTGCTGCTGCTGCTCGATCTGTCGCAATCCACCAACGACTGGGTGCCAGGCGCGGGCAGCACCGTGCTCAACCTGGCGCGCGAGGCCACCGCGCTGCTCGCGCACGCCATGCACGATCTGGGGGACAGCTTCGCCATCCACGGCTTCGACTCGAACGGGCGGCACGGCGTCGAGTACTACCGCTTCAAGGACTTCGACGAGCCCTACGGCGAGCAGGCGCGCGCGCGGCTCGCGGGCATGCGCGGCCAGCTCTCCACCCGCATGGGGTGCGCGCTGCGGCACGCCGGCCACTTCCTGCGCGGGCGCCGTGTCGCGCAGCGGCTGGTGCTGCTGCTCACCGACGGCGAGCCGCACGACATCGACGTGCAGGACAAGCAGTATCTGGTGCTCGACACCAAACGCGCGGTCGAGGATCAGCGCCGCTACGGCATCGCCACCTATTGCATCAGCCTGGATCCGGCCGCCGACGAGTATGTCGTGCGCATCTTCGGAGCGCGCAACTACATGGTGCTGGACCAGCTGCGGCGCCTGCCCGAGACGCTGCCGGCGCTGTATTTGCGTCTGACGACTTGAGCAGCCGGGAGCCAGGAGCTAGGATCTGGGGGGCGTCGAGCGGCGCAGCCGCGCCTTGTTCTCCCTAGATCCTAGCTCCTAGATCCTAGATCCTGTGTCCTTCTTCACCATCATCGCGGCGCTGCTGATCGAACGGGTGCGGCCGCTGCCGTGGGGCAGCGCTGCGCTCGCCGCTTTCCGCAGCTACACCGATCGCCTGGCCCACGACCTCAACGCGGGCAAGGTGTCGCACGGTACCGTCGGCTGGTTCGCTGCGGTGTGCCCGTGGGTGCTGGCGGCGCTGATGGTGTTCTATCTGCTGCACTGGCTGAGCCCGGTTTTCGGCTGGGTCTGGACGGTGGCGGTGCTGTACAGCTGCATCGCCTTGCGCGAGCCGGTGCAGGCCCTGAAGGATATCTTCGAGGCGCTGCACGCCGGAGATCTGGAGCGCGCGCGTGGCTTGCTGCGCCAGTGGCGCGGCGAACCGGCGGGCGCCTACGGCGAGGGCGAGATCGCCAAGGCCGCGATCGAGACTGCGCTGCTGCGCGCGCACCGCGAGGTGTTCGCCGTGATCTTCTGGTTCATCCTGCTTCCCGGCCCCGCCGGCGCGCTGCTGTATCGCCTGGCGGCCGAGATGGAGCAACGCTGGGGCCGGCGCCGGGACGACGAGTTCCGAGCATTCGGGCGTTTCTCCGCGCGCGCGTTTCGCGCGCTCGACTGGCTGCCGGTAAGGCTGTCCGCGGTCGGCTTCGCCATCGCCGGGAACTTCGAGGATGCGATCGCCGCCTGGCGCGGCTACGCACAGTCGTGGATCGATCCGGCGCAGGGGATCCTGCTGGCGAGCGGCGCCGGCGCGCTGGGCGTGCGCCTGGGCGGTCCGCTGCCGCTGGAATCCGGCGTCGACTTCCGCCCGGATCTCGGCGAGGGTGCGACGCCCGACGCCGAGTACCTGCAGAGCGCCCTGTACCTGCTGTGGCGTACCTTGATCGTGTGGCTCGGGCTGCTGCTGCTGCTCACCCTCGCGCGCTGGGCGGGCGTGTAGCTTCCTGCACCAGCCGGCGGTAGATCTGCCAGCGTCGCTCGCTGACCTGGCCGCGTTCGGCCGCGGCGGCCACCGCGCAGTCCGGCTCGCCCCGGTGCAGACAGTCGCCGAAGCGGCACTGGCCGAGCAGGGGCCGGAATTCGACGAAGGTGCGGGCCAGCTCGCGCACCGGCACATGGGCCAGCCCGAACTCCTGCAGTCCGGGCGAATCGATCAGCGCGCTGTGCGCATCCAGCCGGTACAGGCGCGCATGCGTGGTGGTGTGGCGGCCGGAGTCGAGCGCCGCCGAGAAGTCGCTTACCGCCGCCCGTGCTCCCGGCACGAGCGCGTTGACGATGGTGGATTTGCCCATGCCGGATTGCCCGACCAGCACGCTGGTGTGGCCGTGCAGATGCGCGCGCAGCGGCGTCACCTCGCGCTTGGCGATCAGCGGCAGCACTTCGTAGCCCAGCGCGCGGTACAGCTCGAGCGCGGCGACGGCGTGCGCGCTTTGCTCTGCCAGATCGAACTTGTTCAGCACGATCAACGCGCGCAGCTCCTGGCGCTCGGCCGCCGCCAGGCAGCGGCTCAGCAGCTCCTCGTAGAACGAGGGCACCGCCGCCAGAACCACGATCATCTGCGTGACGTTGGCGGCGATCAGCTTCTCGCGATGCCGATCGGAGCGGTACAGGAGAGAGCGCCGCGGGTCCACCGCCTCGATCACGCCCTGGTCCTTGGCGGTGGCCAGCACGGCGACGCGATCACCGCAGGCGACCGCGCTTTTCTTGCCGCGCGGAAAACAGCCGATCGTGCGGCCGTCGGCCAGCTCGACCAGGTAGTGGCGGCCGTGCACGGCGACCACCTGGCCGGGCAGGAGGGAACGCAGCCGGTCAGCCAATGAAGCCATCCACCGGATCAGATCCTCGACTTCGCAGTCATGGACTCCGAAGTATAGGTCCGACCCCGGCGTTCAGCCGTTGCCCACGCCGCCCTTCAGCACCCCCACCAGGCTGGTCATCGCACGGTCGAACAGCGGCACGCTGTCGAGGACCGCTGCGCGGCCGCTGCGGAATTCGCGCGCGAGCTGGGCCACGGAATACTCACCCACGGTGCGTCCCTGGCGGTTGACGAACAGGAAGATGCCCTTGACCGGGCTGATGTAGGACAAGCGGGCCGGCTGCCATTTCTGTGCCTCGTTGCGCAGCTCTACCCAGGCGCCTTCCTTCAGGCCGGCCACCAGACGCGTGTGCTCGTCGTGCACCAGGTTGCCGGCGGGCTTGCGTCCGCTCACGCCGGGCAGCTCGGAGAGGCTGATCTCCTCGACCTCGATCTCGCCTTCGCCGAACGGGTTGTCGATCTTCACCCGTGAGAAGCTCGGCGGTGCGGCCGCCGGCTCGGTGTCCTCGTCCGGCCCGCTGCCCTGGCGTCGCGCTGCCGCCGGCGGGAGCGGCGTGCTCGGCTCCGAGCCGAACCCGGTGAAGTCGAGCGAGTCGTCCTCGGGGAGCCCGATCGGCTCCGGCGGCGCCGCTGCACGCGCTGCCGAGGGCGTCGAACGCGTCGGCTGTGCCGGCGCCGCCGACTGCACCGGCGTTTGTGGGGGCGCCTGTACCGGCCCTGCCGCCTGTGTCGATGTCGTCCCCCGGGCATGCGCCGCCGGCCTCACCGACGGTGCCAAAGGCGTGGCGGGCGATCTTGCGGGTGGTCCCGCTTGCGCCGCGGGTGCGGTCGGCTGCGC
>Ga0187893_10008168_pt1 | contig 16677 bp, 11 predicted proteins | sample MA1701074metaG_FD_139574 | JGI IMG/M metagenome (GOLD analysis project Ga0187893, IMG submission 139574) | White microbial mat communities from a basaltic lava cave in the Kipuka Kanohina Cave System on the Island of Hawaii, USA - MA170107-4 metaG ...
ACCGGACCCAACCGTGCGCGAGCGAGTCCCGATCGTCTCGCGGCCTGATCGACCCACCGTGGCGCAGATCGCCCGCCGGCTCGCTACTCCAGCGACACCACAGCCGCACGATCACCCTGATCGGGAGGCGCCCCTGCCCGTGCGGCTGTGCGATCGCGCCACACGAGCAGGCCACGAGGTGAGCACGCTATGAGACCATGCTCCGCTCACCGCACCGAGAGATCGACCCAGCCCGGATCGACCCAGCCCCGGACAGCCGAAGTACCCCTGAGCAACGCCCATCGACGATCAGTCCCCCGTCACAGGGAGGGGTCGGTGCACGGTCCGCCCGACTTGCCGGCGCTGTCGCGGTGAGATGTGGTGATCGTGCTCATGGGTTCGGTAGACTACTCTCGGTGAGTGCGGGCTGGATGCGTGTATCGGAGGGCTGGTTGACGTGAGCGAGACCTACACCGCGGTATACGAGCGAGACGGCGACGTGTGGCTGGCGAAGATCGCCGAAGAGCCCGGGGTGCACAGCCGGTGCCCCAGCCTGCCGGAGGCTCGAAAAAGTATTCGGGACGCCCTTTCCCAATGGCTCAAGACTGATGTCGAAAAGCTGCGCATCGTTGACGACTTCCGCATGCCGGTCTCCGTGCGGACCACCCGGGAGGAAGTCAAGGCAACCCGGACGGAGAACGAGCGGACCCAGATGATGGCGAGTATGACCGATTCCAGATCGGCCATGGACTGGGCCAAGGAACTGGACGTTTCCCTGCGGGACCCGGTGACGGTTCAGGCGCTCAACGACCTGGGTGACAGAGAGGTGTCGATCGATACTTTCTGCCACACGATTACGATGGCCGAAGAGTTGACGAGGTTGACGGCAACCGGTGATCGGGTTTCTCCGTACGAGGTCCTCGACAAGGACTAGACGGTGTCCCTGCTCGCCCGGCGCGGGTGAGCGAAGATGGGTGCATGACGTCGGAGGCGCTGGCGGGGGCGGACCTGGTGGCGCTGGCGGTGGCGCGTCGCGACCACGTTGCGGAGGTGACCCTGCTCGGCCCGGGTAAGGGCAACGCGATGGGGCCGGACTTCTGGCGGGAGTTGCCGATCGTCTTCCGGGCACTGGATGCCGATCCGGAGATCCGGGCCGTGGTGCTCACCGGCCACGGTGGCACGTTCTCCTACGGGCTGGACCTGCCCGCGATGATGCCGCGCTGGTCGGAGGTCCTGGAGGCGGGCGCGCTGGCCGGTCCGCGGACCCGCTTCCTGGCCGAGATCCGCACGCTGCAGGCGGCTGTGGGCAGCGTCGCGGCCTGCCGTCAACCGGTGATCGCGGCGATCTCGGGGTGGTGCATCGGCGGCGGGGTCGACCTGGCGGCCGCCGCGGATGTGCGGCTGGCCAGTGCCGACGCCCGGTTCAGCGTGCGGGAGGTCAAGGTCGCCATCGTCGCGGACCTCGGCAGCCTGCAACGCCTGACCGGCATCGTCGGCGAGGGACACCTGCGCGAACTGGCGTTCACCGGCAAGGACATCGACGCCGACCGGGCACAGCGGATCGGGCTGGTCAACGACGTCCATCCGGATCCCGCTGCGGTCCTGGACGCGGCTCGCGCGCTGGCCGCCGAGATCGCGCAGAACCCACCGCTGGTGGTGCAGGGTGTGAAGGACGTGCTCGGTCACGCCCGGGAGGCCAGGATCGCCGAGAGCCTGCGCTACGTCGCCGCGTGGAACGCCGCGTTCCTGCCCAGCCAGGACCTCGCCGAGGCGATGGCGGCCTTCCGCGAACGCCGCCCCGGACGGTTCACCGGTACCTGACATCGGGGATCGACCGCCGTGACCCCGGTCAGCTTCCGCCCGGCGACCCCTCAGCCACGGGGACCCTTGCGGCGCGCAGCCAAATAGCCCACAAGTGCCGCCCTAACGAGATCACCGCTGCGTTCAGCCGGGTCAGCTGCAACTGTCCGACTTCCGACAGTGACCGCCACACCCCCGCCGCGCCATTGCCGCCGACAACCCGGCGCGCAGCCCGCTCCGCTCGGCCAACAGCCGCAACGGCAGCGCCCGGCGAACCGGTCCGCTGATGCCCGCCATCGGCAAGATCAACAAGTTGGGTTGGCCGCCTCAACTGGATCCATGCTCAGGACGCCGGGCTGGTGCAGCTCTACGGGTTGCTCGACTGCGCACCACCTGGAAATTTGCGCTCGCTGATACGGTCATGATATGCACGACGCAGTACTGGTGGAAAACCTGGTCAAGGCATACCGGAACAACGCCCCGCCTGCGGTCGGAGGGCTGAGCTTCGATGTGAAGTACGGCGAGGTGTTTGGCTTGCTCGGCCCCAATGGCGCCGGAAAGACGACAACGGTCGGCGTGCTGACCACCCGCGTGCTGCCGACGTCCGGCCGCGCTCTGGTAGATGGCGTGGACGTGGTCGGCGATTCCCGGTCCGCAAGACAACGGCTCGCCGTGGTCCCGCAACGCAACAATCTCGACCGTTCGCTGAGCATCCGGCAAAACCTGTTGTTCCATGCTGCTTACCACGGTGTCGGCCACGCAGAGCGAATTCAACGCGCCGACGAGCTACTCCAAAGGATGGGGCTAGCCGAGCAGGCGGGCTCACGCATCGACTGGTTGTCTGGCGGACAGGCGCAACGCATCATGATCGCCCGTGCCCTGATGCACCGGCCGGTAGTGATGTTCCTCGACGAACCAACGACGGGCCTGGATCCACAGGCCAGGCTGTTCGTACACGATCGGATCGCCGAACTGCGCGGCGACGGCGTGACCGTCGTGCTGACCACGCACGACATGGATGAGGCGGAGAAGCTCTGCGACACTGTGGGCATTATCGACCGCGGCACGCTGCTCGCCTTGGACAGTCCGGCCGTGCTGATGAGCAGTCTGGTGGGCAGCACGACGCTGAGCATCGCCATCGCCGGCGGCGGGGCGGACCCGGATCAACTCACCCAGGCCCTGTCAGGCATCGATGGCGTCGAGCGCGTCGAGATCGTAGGTGCTTCTCCGGCGATGGCCATGCATGGTGGCATGGGAACCATGTCCATGCCGTCGGGCATGGGCGGCGGTGCATTCCCGATGCCCGGCGGCATGGGCGGCCCACCATCCGGCGAGCCCGTCGACCCCAGTAGGCCCCGGTTCCGGCTGTATATTTCCGACGACGCCTCTCATGTTTTGCAGCCTCTGCTGAAAGTCCTCGGCACACTTGGATCCGAGCTCAGCGATTTGTCCATCGGCACTCCCAGCCTGGAGGACGTGTTCATCCATCTCACCGGACGGGAACTAAGATGACCGCCATCGACGCCGCCTCCCGGACCACCAGCCACGGACTGGCCCTCTCTTTGCGCATCTTCGCAGCCGTGCTATGGCGTGACATCGTTGTGACCGGGCGGGAAATTCTGCCGTTCCTCGCGCAAACCATTTTGCAGCCGCTCTTCACTCTATTCGTTTTCGGCAGTCTGCTGACCGATCTGGGTTACGTCGAAGGCTCGTATGCGGCGATCCTGCTGCCTGGCATCGTCGCACTCAACGGATTCCTTGGCGCGCTGCAGAGTACGGCGTTGCCGTTGGTTCTGGACTTCTCGTGGACGCGGGAGATTGAGGATCGCCTGCTCGCACCGATACCGGTCAGTTGGGTGGCGGTGGAGAAGATGGCGTTCGGCGCGCTTCGCGGCATCCTGTCGGCGCTGCTTATGATCCCTGTTGGCTTCCTCGTCCTGGACAACGTGTCCTGGTCGGTGTCGGCGCTACCTGGCGTCCTTGGGCTCGTCGTTCTCGGCTCTCTCGTCGGCGCCGCGATCGGGATGACAATCGGCACGCTAGTGAATGCCCGCCAGATCAACGTCATCTTCGGAGTCATTCTCATACCGTTGATGTTCACGGGGTCGACGCAGTTTCCCTGGCGCGGCCTATCCGACCTGGCCTGGTTCCAGGTGTTGTGTGCTTTGAATCCGCTGACGTATGTCAGCGAAGGGATGCGGCATCTGCTCGTTCCGGAAGTTCCGTCCATACCGATGTGGATCGACGTGTCGGTGTTATTCTTCGCGCTCTGCGTGTTCGGTTTCATCGGCGGGAAGGGCTTCATGCGGCGCGCTGTGGACTGATGTGTTCTAGTCCAGGTGGGTGTGCAGGAAAGTTAGGGCCGTCGACCACGAATCAGCGTTCGCAGCGGCGTTGGCCTCGGGCCCACCGCCGAACGATTCGATACCGTAGGTCGGCAGGTAGGGAATGCCGATCAGGTGACCAGCGTTCGGATAGCTCACATGGCGGACCAGATGGCCCCGTCCGTGGCCAGCAAGCCGGTCTACTATCATTTCTGCTAGCCGGGTCGCCGGCCAGATCTCGTCATCGGCACCCGAGATCAACAACACCGGGCCTGCGATGCGCTCTACCGCGATGAATGCCGGGTGGTCGACGTCTATGTCCGCGAGTGGGTTCTCATGCATTTCCTTCAGCGACATGGGGTTGGCCTCAGACGGTCCGATCATCAGGCCAGTGCCAGTGGTCCTGTGCCCGGCGAAGCGGACGAACGGAAGTGGTGAGCCGTTCAGCGTCCACGAGGACATGGGTGTGACCGGCTTCATCTCACTCTGGCCCCTCAGGGCCGGAATTCCCTGATAGACCACACCGCTCGGGGCATATCCGATCACTGCAGTGATTTCCGACGGGTAGCAGGAGGCGAGCAGCAACGCCAGCTCCGCGCCTTTCGACGAGCCAACTACCGCCAGTCGATCCGGGTCGCATCCGTGCTGGCGGTCCAGCCACGACCTGGCACGTCTCCAAAATTCCAACGGTACGTGGATGAGCTCGCGAGGCAGGGGATCGACGCCGAAGTAGGACAACGCGAGTGTTGCAAAGCCGTGACCGGCCAGGAGCGCGGCGTGTGCGGCGCTGATCCCGCCGTTGGATCCACCGAGTACGACGACGATGGGGTGTGGCCCTGGCCCGGCCGGTCGAAAGAAGATGCCCACCCCGTCCGGGTCTACGAGCCGTTCGCAACTGACCGATGGCGGCACAAGAAGCCAATTGATCTCTGCCGTTGCGCTTCGGCCGTCGCCGGACTCTGCCGTCAGCCCCACGCACAGGGGTTTGAGCTCACGCAGCCGAAACCGCGTCGGTCCGCGTTCCGGTCTGGCGTCGGGGCGCATGGACCAGAAGAGCCCCATTTCGTCGATCCCAACGTATGTGCCGGCATGTGGGCTCATCTGAGTCGGATCGACGGATCCCTGCTCGTCAGCGTCAAATTCCGCCGCGGATGCCCACCGTTGACCGTCTTCGGTGCGCACCGTCGCCGTCAGCCGTACGCGGGCCCCAGGTCGGAATCCAGTTCCCAGAAGGGAAATTCGGGTGTCGACCGGGTAGCTCGGCGAGGTGAGCGCCTCGGCCGAGAGTTCCAACCTGGGAGTCATCGCGGTTGCGGCTCGACGTCCGCTGGTAACACGGCGTCGTAGCAGTGTCCGGGATCTACCTCTGCCCCGACCAGAACCTGCGCCAAACCGGTCACGGGTAGTTCGTCCAGTCCAAGCAACCGGTTAATACGGTCGGTGCTGTAGCCACAGTTTACTCGGCATCCCAAGCCTAGTGCGGCTGCGGCCAGGTGAAGTCGCTGCACCATGACTCCCGCCTCCATGTTCTGGATGCGATACCACCGGTCCCCACACGCGTCGAAGCCGCTGTCGTAGTTTCCCGCCGGCACGAAACATACGCCGCTTCCTGCGAGGTTGAATATGTTGAGCACCAACGTATGTTGCAGATCCATGCGGATGTCTCCCCGGGAAACCTGCTTAAGTGTACCATGCTCGGGATCACAGTAGTAAATTCCGCGCTCGACGTCATGCACATCGACGACGGCGCAGAAGAGTGCAGTGTGGCGGACGGCTACCGAGTTCTCCGCCAGATCACTGGAATACCCGCGCACGGCAGCATGTACCATACTGGACAACTGCTGCCAGGTAAGCAGCGTCGGGCTAAAATTGCCCATGGCTGAGCGCCGTCGTGGGATACCGTCCGCGAGGTCGACCGTACCCTCGGCTAACGGCAGGGACTGGATCGTGGCCGGGAGCACGCTAGCGATCGCGGGTGGGCTGTTCCGAGATACAAGGGATTCCGGATGAATGAGCCTGGAAGCATCGTGCAGCTTCCCCGACAGCTCCATCGATTCGACGGACCACGACGCCGGCACACTCGGAGCGTGAGCGCTCGGAGCGCGGTCATTCCCAATAAGATCGGATGGCTCTGAACCCGGCGTCGAGGCGCCGAGGGATACCACCGCGTACACACTCTCCTGCCTGTAGTCCAAGCCGAGTAAATCGTCGAGTTGCTGGTCCAGAAACTGGTAGTGCACATGAGCGTCGAGTCCGTGATTGCGAGCCACTTCCAGCACCTGCGAGATCAGCACTCCAACGTCCAGACAGCCCAACCGGTAGCTGAACTCGCCGTACTTGAAGGCGTTCTTCCAGAAGTAGGTGGTCAACAACAGCACTAACGCAGGACGGTCTGGCGCGGCTTGGCCGAGTGCGACGGCTAACTCCTTCTGCGGGTAGCCGGCGGCCAGGACGTCCAACATGTGATGAGATGCGTCATAATGATAAACTCCGGAGGGCACGCTTTGCCGCGCACCGACGACGACATACAACTCGGACGGGTACAACGCACCGCCCGAGGGGACAGACCGTAACAGGCTGCTGGTGAACCGTGCGCCGAGGACCGTGCTGGCGAGGCCCATGATCCGGGTGAATGAGTCGGGTGCCGTCCAGCGTTGCCGAGTGATGCCATATATATCCCGGAGCATGTGCCCCAGCTCGCCGGTAGGTGCCACGCTCCGGCACCCACGGTAAAGTTTGAATGGTATCGGCACGTCACGCCAATCGATTTTGTTCAGAATGGGCGGTTGCTCCCCGACCAGAACATAGTCCCGCCCGACCACGCCACGCAGTGCCGTCATAAGCCCTCCAGGGAGACGCCGCTTGGGTGTCCGTACAGGATAGCGAAGTCCGCCGCGTTCGGTACCTGCTTGGATCACACAGTGCTTCTTACGATACGCGGTTCCGCTCCGACCCGGCCTTGATCGGTGATCCCTCGGTACTGACCGGCGTCGACCCGGACGATGTCCGACGACCGGGTCCCGTGAGCGTCGGCAGCTGCTCGCCGATCCTCGGCTGGGCATGACCCATCCCGACCCGGGCAGCGCCGCTCACCTCTCCGAGTCGGCCATCTTCGGTCAGCCGAGACAGGCGTCGTCCACCGAGCGGGAAGACCACGCGGGGATGCGGCGGGTGCTCTCCCGCTCATTCTCCGCCCGCAGGTTGGCGAGCCTGCGTCCCCGGGTGCAGCAGCTGGTCGACGACCTGCTTGATGAGCTGGCCCGCCGGACTCCGCCCGTGGACTTCCACGAGGCAATTTCTTTTCCGCCGCTTCCCTGCTTTGCACCTCGCCGTACCCGCCGAGAACCTCCAAGTCCCCCTCATCGGGGGGTATCACGAAACTATCCGTCGCCTGGTGAGCTGCCGCCGTAAACAATTACGTCACTTACTCAGGGCTATGTCGATCTGCCACCCCCACCACGACCGCCCGCCCCACATCGCTGCCACGCCCCAGGCAGACCCCCTGCGGACGATGGGCCACCCGCTCATCCGGCACCGGCGACCACGACAACCCGAACCCGGCGTCCCCTTGCGCTGGCCCCGCTGGCCGATCCCCGCACCCATGCGGGCCGGCCTGGCCGGCGGCATCCTACCCGGCAGATCATCAGTGGACGGCGGCATCCCGGAGTTCCGCGAGATCACCCGCTCCAACCGCGCCAGCCGCCTCCGCAACTCCGCGTTCTCCCGCTCCAGCTCACCACGGCGATCCTGCCCACCCGGCACGTCAGGAACACCAGAAACAAACCACCCAACAGACCACCACGCACCGGGCCACGACGTGCGCACCCATACCGGTCAGGTCCTCAGCAGCCCACCCAAGCGCCTCACTCGCTACACCGCGTAAGCGACGTGATTGTTTACCACGCCGGGTGCCCGTGGTTCGGGGACCTCGTGCGGAGGGCCTGGTATTGAGTTTCGTGACCACATGCTCCAGTCACCGGTCCATTGTGGACAAATACTGCTGCCCTTGACGCGCTGTGGTCTACTTGTTACCGTTGGTGGCGTCTAGACATCACTCAGCGGGGGCAGAACGACCCAGAAGAGGCGGACCTCAGTCCGCAGGATTTCTCCGGTCGTTTCGCTATGCCGCTTTTGTGCTACCGCTGGCTGCCGCTTAGCCTTGCGGTCGCACCACTGGAGTTCGGAGTGGACTTTTCCTCGACGCGACTCACGCCTCCTGCCACAGGCAGCACGACCGGCGCGCGGACGAGGCTGCCTACTGAAACACATACCCCACCCCAGTGGAAGGATCACAATAGCGATGGACAGCCGACTGGACCTCGACGACCTCGACGTCGTCAGCTTCACCGTCGACGAGGCAGGCGAGACGAGCCTGCTGGGCTTGGGCATGGGCCACGGCACCACCGAGGTCGGAGCCTCCTGCTACTGCTTCCCCCCCTACTGCTGCTGCGCCAGCTGCTGCGCCGCCGCCGACGAGATCGAACAGGGCGATTTCACCACCCTCGCCCCACCCGCCGGCACCGAATGACCCACCACACCCACTGAACACCGCTGCGGCGGTCACCACGACCGCCGCAGCCCCACACTGCGTATTGCTGCGGCGAACGAACGGCCGTTGGGGCGGAACGATGCAACCAAAACTCAGGAGCGACACGCTGTACGTACCATCTCCGGACGGCACGTATCTCATGAATAACCAGAAGGCGCTGACTCTGCCTGGCAGCCAGACCTACCGATGGATCGAGCGCCTGGCGCCGCATCTAGACGGCCGGACGACTCTCGACGAACTCACCACCGGCCTACCGGCAGACAAGCGCGGCGCCGTGACGAATCTGGTGCAATTCCTGCTGGATCAGGGATTCGCGACCGATGTCGCAGGTGACCGACCGCACCAGCTCACCGTGCCGGAGGAGCAGACGTACGCAGCGGAAATAGCGTTCGTCGGCTACTTTCGCGACTCGGCCGGGAGCCGATTCGAGCAGTTCAGAAATACCAGGGGGGTCGCGATCGGGTCCGGCCGGACACTGGCCGCGCTGGTACAGGCGAACCTTCACTGCGGCATCGCCGACCTCCAGGTCATGGCGGTAGACGACGCACCGGAGAACCTGGCTGTCCATGAGCGCCACGCTCAGGCGGCCAGGAAGCGAGATGCTCGGCAGACCCTCACTTATGCCAAGTTACCGGACTGGAATCGGATCGAGTCCGTCCGGGCCGCTCTTCGCGAGTTCGACGTCGTGATGCACGTCGCCGACAGACCGTTCCTGGCGCGGGCGCGTTTAGTGAACCAGGTCTGTGTCGAGGAGGGAAAGACATTGGTCCAGGCCATCGTTCTCGGCGACCACGCCTGGATCGGTCCCCTGGTGGCGCCGGATCATCCGCGCAGCTGCTGGGAATGTGCCTGGCGCCGCGCGTGGCCCCGGCTTTCCGGCGCGCTGCTCGACTTCACCGACCGCCCGGACGTCGAGCCGACCGTGTTCCTCACAGGTCCGCCGGCCGCACTCGTGTCGAACCATGTGGCTTTCGAGGTGTTCAAGTCGGTCACCGGTGCTGGGCCACTGGATACCTCGGGCGGGGTGGTCCGGATCGACCTGGAGACGCTGCGCACGCACAGCCACCGTTTCGTGCCGCATCCGATGTGTTCGGTCTCGCACGGCTCCGTCGCCACCCCCCGCACCGCGGGACCGGCCACGGCGGACGACGAGAGTTTCTCCACCGCTGCCGCGATCTTGTTCGACGACATGCTCGGCGTGTTCACCGAGATATCGGAGCGCGACTTCGTCCAGTTGCCGCTGAAGGTGTCAGAGGTGGTTTTCCCCGATCCGTCCATCCCCTCGGGCGGTCGCGTCGCCGCCCACGGCGCCGGGACAACGGTGCGGGCCGCTCGGCTCCAAGCTACGCGGCGGGCGTGCGAGCTCTACGCCGTCCGTCTCGTTGACCGCGGAAAGCTGGTGACGACGGCAGCCGCCGAGCATCGCGCGAGGTTGGTCGGCGCTGAGGCCGAGCAAGATCAGTTCGGTTGGGTGTGGGCGAGGGACCTCGTCACCGATCGTCGGCGGCTGGTGCCGGCGGCCGCGGCCTTTCCCGTACTGCGTCGACAGCGCGCCTGCACCGGGACCGCTCCGGGCCTGGCGTCCGGCTACAGCTGGGCCGAGGCGGTGTGCCGCGGCGTATCCGGGCAGGCCACCTGGCTGTCCGTCGCCGAGTTCGGCGGCGACGGCGACCCCGTACCCCGGGTCGACGTGGGCGCCACGGACGACGTGGACACCGACCGGTACCTGCGCATGCTGGCCGCGACCGGCCAGCAATTCGACGTCTACGACGTCACGGGTTGCCTGCGGGCGCCGGCCTTCGCGTTCTGCGCCGGGGAGAGGACCGTCGCGTGGGTATCCGATCTCGACGTCTCCACGGCGATCGCGAGCGGGCTGGAGCGGATCCTCCTGGACTCCCAGGCTAGGAGCAACGGCCAGCTCGACTATTGCCCGGACGCCCCCGCGCTCCCGCCCCCGCGCAGGGGCGATCGGACGGTGCTGCCGTCGACCGTTCCCGCCGGTGGCTGGGAGGACCAGGTGCACCGGTGGTGCGACCTCTTCACGAACCGGAATATCTCTCCGGTCGCGGTGCCGCTCGATCACGATCTGGCGGTCACCGCTGTCCTTCCCCACGTAGTGAATGTGCTTCTGGTGTCGCGTGCCTAGGCCGGTCTCGGCTGCGGTTCTGCTGACCGGGGACGGACTCCTGCACGGGGTGGTCGGCGGCCAGCTCGGTCAGCAGGGTCTCCGCGTGGGCTGTGTCGATGCCGACGACCTTGATGCGGCGCCGGAGTCCGCGGTTGTGCTGGCGGTCACCGACGGCTGCGCCCCGGACCTGCACGCCCGGGTCAACCGGGTCGGCCTGCGCCGGCGGATCCCGTCGCTGCGTGTCTTCATCGAACCTGGTAGGGCCGTGGTGGGACCGTGCGTGGTGCCTGGCGAACCCGGGTGTGCCACCTGCGCCGAGACCCGCCGGTCGTTGGCAAGGGAACACGCGGACGAACACACGGAGCTCACCCGGCGATTCGCCGGTCGGTTGGCCGTGCCATCCCAGTCATGGCTCACGTTGGTGAGCTCCACGATCCTGGCCGAGATCGTCACCGCCGAGGTGGAGTCCGCCTTGGACGGGACTGGGCGCCCGATGACGCTGCGGGCGCTGTACTTCTTGCGGCTGGACGACCTGCATGGCGGCGCCTGCTCGTTCCTGCCCGACCCGCTCTGCGTGGACTGCGCAACAGTTCCGAAGGACTCGCCCGCGGCAGCCACCATCGTCGTCCAGCCCCGACCCAAGTGCTCCCCGGCCAGCAACCGGGTACGCCGACTGGCCGACCGCGCCGACGAGCTGCGCCGGACGTTCGTCGACGCCGAGACCGGCCTCGTGCGCGGCGTCGCGCGGGATGGCCACAGCGTCTTCCCCAACGCCAGCGCCAAGATCGGCCTGCGGGACCGTCACGGGACCGAGATCGGGTTCGGCCGCACCCTGAACTACGCGGACAGTGAACTGACTGCCATCACCGAATCCCTGGAGCGCTACGGCGGGATCCGACCCGGCGGCCGGCGCACCGTGGTCCGCGGGAGCTACCGCGACCTCACGGCGGACGCGCTGCACCCGGCGGCCCTGGGGCTGCACGCCGGCTGGCAGTACGAGCTGCGGAACTTCCGCTTCCAGCGCTACCAGGACGACCTCGTGGTCAACTGGGTATGGGGATACTCGTTCCGGCGGCAGGCCCCGATCCTCGTCCCGGAGTCCTACGCCTACTACGGCCATTCCCACCGGGGCGACCGGCCGTTCGTCTACGAGATCTCCAACGGCTGCGCACTCGGCGGTTGCCTCGAAGAAGCCGTGCTCCACGGACTGCTGGAGGTCGCCGAACGCGACGCGTTCCTGATGACCTGGTACGCACGCATGCGTCGGTCGCGGGTGGACCCCGACTCCGCGCGTGACCGCTCGGTCCCGCTCATGGTCGACCGCATCGAGGACACCTCGGGGTACCGGGTGCACGCGATCGACATCACCACCGAGCACGGCATCCCCGCGTTATGGGTGATGGCGGTCGACGAGCACGGTGGGGACCGCCCGAAGGCGCACATCGCGGCCGGGTCGCATCTCGACCCCGAGCGGGCACTGGCCAACGCATTGCTCGAACTCGCACCACTGGTGAACCGGCCGGTCGAGGCCTACCTGGGAAGCAGGCGGCGCGCTCTGGCCATGCTCGACGATCCCTACGAGGTCAGGAATATGGACGACCACGCCGTGCTGTACAGCACCCCAGAAGCATTCGAGAGGTTGTCCTTCCTCTACGACACCGACCAGACGGTGACGTTCGAGGACGCGTTCGGGAAGTCGGACCTGTCCGCGTGGCAGCCCGACCTCACCGTCGACCTCGGGCGGGCCATCCGCCGGTACCTCGACACCGGGCTAGACGTGATCGTGGTCGACCAGACCACACCGGAGCACGAAGCCGGCGACTTTCGCTGTGTCAAGGTCATCGTCCCCGGCACGCTCCCCATCACCTTCGGGTACCACCACCAGCGGACGACCGGCTTCGAGCGGCTCTCCCGAGTGCCCTGGGAGCTCGGCTACGCGCAACGCCCCCTCGACCCCGCCGACCTCAACCCGCACCCGCACCCGTTCCCATGATCGGCCCGATGGCCACGACCGGCAACTGGAAGCGGACGGTCGTCGAACAGTACCTGCAGCAGACCCTGTACCGCGCCGACGACATCTTCGCCCAAGGCCAAGGCGTGGAGGGCGGTCCCGGCGAGCCGCTGAAGTGGAAGCTGTACTGCGGGGTTGAACGGGTCCCGCTGACCGAGCAGTTGCCCGACGCGCTCGGCGACCTCCGTCGTTCACTCTCCGGCGACCAGCCGGCGCGCTCGACCAACCTGTCCGAGGAGGACCTGTCGGCGCTGCTCTACCTCACGTACGGGTTCGCGCGCTGGGAGCCGGGTCCGGGGGCCGGGTGGCCGCTGCACCGGACGGTTGCCTCCGCTCGATGCCTCTTCCCCACCGAGCTCTACGTCGGCGTGCCGTCGGGCCTGCCGACGGTGCAGGCCGGGCTGTACCACTACGACCCGGCCCACCACCTGCTCGCGCTGCTGCGCCCGGGAGACCCCCGCGACCGGCTGGGCGAGGTCGTCGGCGCCGACCTCGCCGACGCATGTTGCGTGCTGATGGTGTCGTCGTTGTTCTGGAAGACCGCGTTCAAGTACCGCAACTACGCCTACCGCCTGTGCACGCAGGAGGCCGGCATGGTGCTCGGCAACGCGCTCGCGGTCACCGGTACGCTCGGCCTGGATCATCATGTCCACTACCAGTTCGTCGACTGGGCCGCCAACCGGCTGCTGGGGCTGGACCCTGGGCAGGAGAGCGTCCTCGCCGTCGTCGCGGTCTACCCGCCTAGCGCCCGTCCGGACGGCATTCGGCGGTCGCCCGGTCCGGTCGGTGAGGGCGGTCTGCTTCCGGCGATCCCGGAGATCCGACCGGCCCACGTCGACCTCGGCCGGCTCAACGAGGATCTGTGCGGGATGGTCACCCGCATCGACCAGAGCTCGTACCTGCACAGCGCCGACGAGTTCACCAGCCAGGAGCCGGTCGGTAGTACGTGCGGTGACGGACCCGGCAACGTAGTCTCGATCCCGGCGGACGACTCCGAGCCGCTCGACCTCGTGGCCGCCCTGCGGGCCAGGAACTCCGGCCGGGTGCTGTTCACCCCGTTACGGCAACCGATTACCGTGTCGGCGCTCCTGGACGTGGTCCGCTACTGCTCCGGTCGCCATCCCAGCGACCTGCGCCCGACATCCGACCCTCCCAGGCCGGCGGTCCACCTGGCGGTGAACAACGTCGACCGGCAGCCACCCGGGGTGTACCGGTGGTGCCCCACGCACCGCGGACTGCACGCCGTCGCGCTCGGCGACCCCACCGAGCAGCTCCAGGACACCCTGAAGGTCCCCAACGTCGACCTGCGCGCGGCGAACCTGGTCGCCTTCGTCGTCGCCGACCACAGGGCGGCGATCGAGACATTCGGGAATCGGGCGTACCGGATCCTGAACATGGAGAGCGGCGTCCTCGCCAAGCGGATCTGCTTGCTCAGCGCCGCGCACGGCCTGTCGGCGCGCGTGCACAACGGCTACGACGCGGTGCGTGCCAAGAAGCTGCTGCACCTGACCGAGCCCGAGTCGACCCCGTTTTTCCAGATCATCGTCGGCCGCGACAGCCTAGGAGTGAGGTATGGACTCCCCATCAAGTTCTAGCTGCTCCGTCATCGTGACTTTGCCGGTCCCGCAGACGGTTCCGGTCTTCGTCGTCCGGGTGGCTGGATTGCCGTTGGAGGTCCTTCGTGGTCTCCGCTTCGACGAGACGATAATGTTGATTGACGAGCTGCTGGAACGCCGGGAATGGGTGCGTACGGAGGGGGAACGCCTCTCTGACTTGCTCTACCTGGTAGTGGGCACGGTCCAGCACAAGCCGACCCGCTACAAGCTGCTCGCGTTGCGCCGCGACGTCTACCACGGCCGATGTCCGAAGCCTAGGGACACCGACCACGACGTCATGGCCGCGCTCCCGGCGGACGTCGGCCGAGCCCTCGACCGCTGGCTGGCCCAGCTGCACCAGTATCGCGCGGTGGATGCGCGACTCGAAGCCACCGTGGCACACGAGTCCGCCCGCAAGAGGCTCCAGCTGCGCCGAGCCTGCGCCGACCCCGGTTTCCAGTGCGGTCTTGTGCTGGCCAGCCGGGAGTTCTTCGCCGAGGTTGCCAAGTGGCTGGCCGCCGTGCCCCGCCCCGACCCGAACCTGGAGAGCACGCTCACGAAGTACCTCGCGAGGGCGGCGGCAAAGACCAGCCCGTTCAGCACGTTGACCAGCACCGGCTACGGGCAGTGGAGTCAGCACGGGTACTCCCCCCTCGAGTACAACCCCGCTTGGTCACGTCGCAGTATGGTCGAGCTGAACCTGCTGGTCACCCACGCGATTGCCGAGGCGGTCAGCGCCTGGCCCGAGGTCAGGCCCTCGCTCGTGATGCGAGCGAACCCGTCGCTCGTCGACGACGGCGACGCCGCGCGCTTCCTGGTCCACCGCCGCGACGACTCGGTGGTCGTCCTGACCATGTCGCCGACCGTCCGGCGGGTGCTCGACGCCGTCGACGGGTGCCGGGGCCGTCGCCGCCGGGACGTCGTGCGGTTGCTGACCGACATGGACCCCGAGGGGCGGGAAAAGCAGATCTCGGCCTTCCTCGACCGCCTCGTGACCATCGGCCTGCTGGAGGCCCGGCTCCCGATCACCGATCAGTCGCCCGACCACCTCGCCGACCTGCAGGAGTTCCTGGGGCACCACAGCGGAGCGCGGATCGAGGCGCTGCGGGATTCGGTGCACGAGCTGCGCGGCCTGCTGGTCGACTACGCCAGGCATGACATGCCGGCGGCGCGATCGGTGTGCGCCGAGAAGATCGGCGGGGTGGTGGATGGGATCACCCAGAACCTGGCGATTCCTGCTGGGCTGGTGCCCCGGAAGAACGTGTTCTACGAGGACACCGTGACCGATGTCGGCGTGCGGATCCCGGCCGTCCTCTGGGACGCTTTGCGCGAGGACATCGGTCTGCTCCACCGGTTGGCCGCTGTCTACGACATGTCACTGCCAACCAGCTTAACGACCACCGAGTTCTTCACCACGCACTACGGTCGCGGCGCCACCAGGGACGTCCTGACGTTCTTCGGGGACTTCTCCGCGCGGGCCAAGCCTCCGTCGTCACGGCTGGTCGAGATCACCTCGCTGCAACGGCGCCTCGCGGCGGAGGTGGTCGGGCACCCGGTCGATCCCGACGGCGTGCGCCGCCTCGACCCCGCCCTGGTGCGGGCCGTACTGGAACAGTGCCCGAACTACGTCGAGCAGCCGCGGACCCTGACGCTGCACTGTCAACTGCTCGACGTCGACGGAGCCCCCTCGATCGTGCTCAACGACCTCTACCGAGGCAGGAGCCGCAGCCTCGCCCGGCAACTGCGCCTGTGCGGCACCGTGGGCGTCACGGACGTCCACCCCGAGCCGGCCTCGCCGGTCTACACGGACGTCACGGGCGCCACCGGCACGAACCTGGAACTCCGTGCACCACTGATCCCGTACGAGATCACCTACCCCGGTGGGGTGAGTGGCCGACCGGCCCACCAGCGCATACCGCTCGGCGAGCTGGACGTGGTCCACGACCCCGTGACCAACCGGCTGCGTCTGGTCCAGCGCGGCACCGGCAGGAGGCTCACGCCCCAGCATCTCGGCACGACGGCCATCTTCCTGCTCCCCCCGATGAACCAGTTCCTCCTCGACGCCTTCGGCGAGGCTTCCTACGTCTACGTCCGGCAGGGGTTGTCCGGGCTGGCGTGGCGCAGCAGGACGAGCGAGGTGGAGCTGATACCCCGGCTGTGCCTCGGCCGGATCGTGATCAACCGGGCGAAGTGGGTGGCGTCCAGGGACGACGTCCCGCGGCGGACGGGGACGCTGGCCGCCACCGGGTCAGCTCGACCAGATGGCGGCGGGAGCACGGCATCCCGGAGCA
>Ga0187893_10008169_pt1 | contig 16673 bp, 13 predicted proteins | sample MA1701074metaG_FD_139574 | JGI IMG/M metagenome (GOLD analysis project Ga0187893, IMG submission 139574) | White microbial mat communities from a basaltic lava cave in the Kipuka Kanohina Cave System on the Island of Hawaii, USA - MA170107-4 metaG ...
ACCCCGACAGCTTCGGCATCCCCGCCGTGACCTCCTCGGTCGACCTTGCCGGCGTCGTCGCCCTCGTGGCCACCGCAAGCCTCTTCTCCCTGCTCTAGGCGCTTGCGACGGCCGATCGACAACCTGTTGGAGATGCGCAAGCGCCTCCGACGGCGCGAGCGCCAGCGAGCCGGGCGGGGATGGGAGAGCACGGCGAAGCCGTGCGTCGGGGGCGCAGCCCCCGACGCGGCTAGGCGCTTGCGTCGGCCGACGAGGCCACCCGTGTCGAGCTGGACTTCAGGAGGGCACGGGCTCGTCGGCCAGCTCAGCCATGCGGGCGAGGCCCCCCTCGGCGTGCTCGGCCAGGCGCGCCGCCGCCGCCCGAACCTCGGGCGCGTCCCGTAGGGCCGGGTCGACCCGGGCCGGGTTCAGGGCACAGCCGTTCGCCCAGGCGGCGATGTCGGGCTCGGCCCCGGAGGTTCGGGCCGCGAGGGTTCCTCGCACCTGCATCCGGGCCCATGTGGTCGGATCGTCGGGGAAGGTGTTGGGTGGGCACAACCGATTGCACTCCCGGTCGTCGTCGCGAGTCGCCTCCACGTACCCGGCCAGCGCGGCACTGAAGCAGGGGAAGCCGACGCGGATCGGCTGGAGGCAGATCCTGCCGGGTGCCCAGATGGGGACCAGGGGCGGGTAGCGCAGGCCCGAGGCGGCGCAGTGCACGACGATGGATCCGGCGGGCAGTGACACGACCCCGCCGTCGAGGACCATCTCCCCGTGGGCGACCCGCCTCAGGCGACCCAGGCGGACGACTCGTTCGATCCTGCGGAGCATCTCGAGCTCCCAGGCAGCCAGCGTGGGCGTCTTGGCCATGGTGGGGACGACGTCGGGGTCGATCCGCACCATCACCCCGGCAGCTTCGAGGCGCAGGAAGAGGTCGTCGAGCGATGCGGCGTCGGCGGCCGCCGCCATCGTGTCGGCAGCGAGCCCAACGGTCACGACCGGGTCGGGCTGGACGACAGCTCGGTTGAGCATCCACGGCTCGCGGGGCCGCACCCAGACGACGTCGTCGGGCTCGACGCCGTTGGTCAGCAGCCACACGATCGCATCCGTGGCCGTCTTGCCGGACCCGGCGATCACGTAGGCGCCGGCTGGTTCGCCGAGGCCGGCCAGGTCGTTGACGGCGATGGCCGCCGTCCCGTCACCGACCTCGAACGGCGCCGGGGTGGTGGCCGGTATCGTCGGAGAGAGGTAGGCGGCATCGACCACCCGTCGTCGTACGCGAACCTCGGCGGTCTCACCCGAGACCCGGGAGGTGACCAGCCGAGACCCTGCATCGGCGTGGTACTCGCTCCCGCCCAGGAAGGTGACCCGGCCCGAGCCCAGGAACCGGCGGTAGAGGATGTCGTCGTAGTAGGCCTGGATCTCGGCGCGACGCGCCCGTTCCTGCAATCCCGCCTCGGGACCCTGCCGCTGCACGGCGCCCGGGCCGAGCACCGTCGAGGCGACACCGTAGAAGAGGGACGCCTGGTGGAGCTGGACGAAGGGGTAGGCATCCTGCCAGTGACCACCGGGCGCGTGACGACGGTCGACGAGCGTGACGTGCACATCGGCGTGGTCGATCAGAGCGTCGACGAACGCCATCCCGATCGCGCCGGCACCCACGACGAGGTAGTCGGTCTCCAACCTGCGCACCGCCGCCCAGTCTCGCGTCCTCGACGGGGGATCGGGTCGCTCGGTCTCACCCTCCCCGAGGGCGTGCGCGGCCGGGTTCCTCGCTACGTGTCGAGCGCGGCCCTGACCTCGTCGAGGCGCTCGCCCACGGCCCGGTACCAGACCCACCGTCCCCGCCGCTCGCCGACGATGAGCCCGGCCTCGACGAGGACCTTGAGGTGGTGCGAGACCGTCGGTTGGGACCGCCCGAGGGGCTCCACGAGCTCGCAGACGCACACCTCGCCACCGGCCACCGAGGTGATGATGCTGAGCAGGCGCAGCCGGACGGGATCGGCGAGCACGGCGAAGTCCCGGGCCAGGGCCCGGGCTCGCCGCTCGGTAAGCGGCGCCGCCAGCACCGGCCGGAGCGGGCTCGCCACCTCGCCCTCCCCCGACCCGCAGCCCCCCCCGCCGACGCCCGACCGGGGCCGCGGCGGGGACGCCGAGGGCCGCGATGAGCCTCCGGCCGAAGCATCGGCGGAGGCATCGGCGGAGGCATCGGCGGAGGCATCGGCGGAGGCATCGGCGGAGGCATCGGCGGAGGCATCGGCGGAGGCATCGGTCGACCTCGTCGATGCATTGACAGTCCTCGATGGGTAAGCCATGCTACTCATCGATGATAGTCGATTCGCTGTGGCCGGGAGGGGGCGGTGCCCGCCGCCCCACCGACGGGAGCGCCGGGGCGCCAGGGCTCCCCCTGGCCCGCCGCGCCTTCGCCGAGAGCCTGGGCACGGCCCTGCTCGCCCTCGCCGTCGTCGGCTCCGGCATCGCCGCCGAGCGGCTGTCCCCCGGTGATGGGGGCCTCCAGCTCCTCCAGAACGCCGCCGCCACCGCCGCCGCCCTCGTGGCCATCATCGTCGCCCTCGGTCCGGTCTCCGGCGCCCACCTCAACCCGGCCGTCACCCTCGCCGCTCGCAGCCTCGGCTCGCTGGGCACGAGGGAGGCAGCCACCTACATCGGGGCCCAGGTCGCAGGGGCGGCCGCCGGGGTGGTGGTGGCCAACGTCGTGTTCTCCCTGCCGGCCCTGGCGCTCTCGACCACCCTCCGCAGCTCGGGACCCCTCTGGGCCAGCGAGGTGGTCGCCACCTTCGGCCTGCTCGTCGTGATCTTCGCCACCCTGCGGGTCAGCCACCCCGGCGCGGTGCCGCCGGGCGCCGGCCATCCCGGCGCGGTGCCGCCGGGCGCCGGCCATGCCGGCGCGGTGCCGCCGGGCGCCGGCCATCCCGGCGCGGTGCCGCCGGGCGCCGGCCATCCCGGCGCGGTGCCGCCGGGCGCCGGCCATCCCGGCGCGGTGGCCCTGGCCGTGGGCGCCTACATCGGGGCCGCCTACCTCTTCACCCCGTCGACGAGCTTCGCCAACCCCGCGCTCACGCTGGCCCGCACCCTGTCGGACAGCTTCGCCGGCATCGCCCCCGCTTCCGCCCCGGCCTTCGTGCTCGCCCAGCTCGGGGGCACGGGCCTGGCCGTGGCCGCCCTGCGGCTCCTCGGCCCGAGCCCGGCGGTTCCCGGCGAGGTCACCGTTGCCGGCCTGGGGCGCTCTCGGGCCTCGGCGACCACCGGCCCGTGACCCCCCGGGAGCCCGGCTCCCGCCCCGCGCCCCGGGAGGCCGACCCGCACCGGCCCGCCGAGCAGAGCACCCCCGGCGACGGGCGGGCCGTCGTTGCCTCCGCCGCCGAGCGCCTGGCCCAGGAGCTCGCGGGGACCTTCTCGGCCGAGACGGTCCGGGAGGTCCTCGAGGCGAGCTACGACGACCTCGCCGCCCGCGCCCGGGTGAGCACCTTCCTCCCCCTGCTCGCCGAGCGCTTCGCCCGCCAGCGGCTCACCGCCCTGGCCCGGGTCGAGGCCGGGGTGGGCGGGGTCCCCGTGGTGCTCTTCCTCTGCGTCCACAACGCCGGCCGGTCGCAGATGGCCCTGGGGTGGTTCGGCCACCTGGCCCGGGGCCGGGCCATCGCTTGGTCGGGCGGCTCCGAGCCTGGCCCCGAGGTGAACCCCTCGGCCGTGGCGGCCATGGCCGAGGTCGGGATCGACATCGCCGGGGAGTTCCCCAAGCCCTGGACCGAGGAGGTCGTGCGGGCCGCCGACGTCGTGGTCACCATGGGCTGCGGCGACGCCTGCCCGCTGTTCCCCGGCAAGCGCTACGAGGACTGGGAGCTCACCGACCCCGCCGGCCGTTCGGTGGAGGAGACCCGGCCCATCCGCGACGAGATCGGCCGCCGGGTGCAAGCCCTGCTCGAGAGCCTCGGCATCCCCCCCGCCCCCTGACTCGGCCCGCGGGCACGCGCCGATGAAACCAGTGGGGGTCTAGACCGAGGGCAGCAGGTCGATCTGGCGAGCGACGCCGTCGTCGCCGCCGAGGCTCGGGTACCGCGCCACCGTGGCCGCGCACCGCTCGACGAGCTGGTCCTTCTTCGGCCGGTCGGTGGCGAACGGGAAGTACCCGAAGGTCGGGGCGGCGTGGCGCCCCTGGCCGATGGGTTGGCGGACGAGGAGGTCGGCGATGGGGTAGAGCAGGCCCCCCATGGCGCCGATGAAGGTCCGCTCGAGGTGGTAGCGGCGGCTCCGCTCCCCGGCGACCGAGTCCGCCCGGCTGGCGCCGTAGAGGGCGTCCACCAGGCAGAGGGTGTAGCAGTAGGCGGCGTCGAAGAGGAGCGCCAGCTCCTGGACCGGGTCCTCGAACATCTCGGGCCGAGGGTCGGTGGGCACCGGCCAGGTCGCGCCGATCTGGTCGATGCCCTCGGCGATGGCCCGGAACTTGGCGTAGTGCGAGAGCTCGCTCTCCCCGAGCTGGGGCTTGGACGGGTCGAGGGGGACCTCGTCGTCGCCGGCCGAGGATCCCTCGCCCTGCTCCACGATGGTGTCGATGGCCTGGCGGGCGCTGCCGAGGTCGCACACCACGAGGGGCGACCCGCCGCCGTCCTGGTTCCAGTACCCCGAGAGGTACTGGAGCTCGGGCTGGTTGCCGGCCCACAGCTCGTCGTGGGACTCGCGGTCGAGGCGCTCGAAGCCGAGCCGGATGGCGGCGTAGAACTGGCCCAGGGTGTTGTACTCGCCTCCCTGGGGCGGGGCGTGGTCGGCGGCCGGCAGCTCGAGGGGCATGAAGGTGTCGCGCATGAGCCCCTTCGTGCAGCGGGCGAGGTTGAGCGGCAACCGGGGTTGGCGGTGGAGCATGTCGCTCGGGTACGTGGGCACCATGGCCGGGTCGTAGAAGCGCACCATGTCGCCACCGCCGACGGCGACGAGGAGGTTGCGGGCCAGGCAGAGGTGGAGCATCTCCTCGATGACCACGCTGCGGATGGTGCGGAGGGCGGACATGCCCGCCGACCACTGCGAGTAGCCCTGGGTCCGGATGGAGTAGGCCGGGTAGAGGTAGAGCGGGATGGTCGAGAACTCGACCTGGATGGCGTGGTAGAGGTGATCACGCAGCTCGGCGACCGTGGTGATCGGCTTCTCGACGTCGAGCGGGTGGACCTGGGTGGCTAGCAACATGGCACTCTCCTCGACGTTCGGATCTCTCGGAACAGGCCGGCGTCGGCCCAGGCCGCCAGCCAGGGGTGGCCGGGCGGGGCCGTGGCCCCGGCCAGGAGCTCCTCCAGGGCGGCGTGGGACTCGGCGGTGAGCGGCACGAGCGTGACCACCCAGTCCCGCCGGAGGAGGGCGAGGTGGGTGGACGCCGGCCGGGGCGGCGGGGGCGCCTCGCCTCGCCGCACGGCCAGGACGTAGTCGCCCACCGGGTACCGGCTGCGCAGGAGCCGCACCCCGGGCACCGCGACGACCGACGCCGGCGCCCCGGGGACGAGGTCGGCGGCCGAGGCGATCGCCGCGCCCTCCGGCCCGGCCCCGTCGTAGACCTCGAGGAAGGCCCGCTCGAAGCGGACGACGTCGATGACGAGGTCGGGCCAGGCCTCGTCGCTGGTCGGCCGGGTGGCAGCGAGGTGGGAGGCGAAGGCGGCGTCGAGGTCGAAGAGCGTGTAGCTCGCGGGCGGCCGGGCCTGCAGGTAGTCGAGGGCGAAGGCGTCGAACACCTCGTCACCCAGGAGGTGGCGCAGCGCCGGGTGCATGCCCCGGAGGCTCTCGAGGAGGCGGAGGCGGTAGCCGCGGCGGTAGAGGCCGAGGCGCTCGTCGGCGGTGAGCGTGGCCGAGGGGGTGATCCGACCGCAGGCGTCGACGGGCCCGTCGCCGCGCAGCACCCCCAGCATCCATCGCTGGAGCTCGGCCAGCTCACCCACAGGCAACGGCGCGGTCCGCCGGGGCCCATCGGGCCGTGGCGGCCTTGCCGGCCTCGGCTTGGAGGGCGGGGAAGGTCGGCAGCCCGGCGTCCCACTCCAGCAGGGTCGGCACGGGACCGAACCTCGACCGGGCGAGCCGGTAGAGGTCCCACACGGCGTCGCACACGGGCCCGTCGTGGGAGTCGACGAGGTGGGTCCCCACGTCGCGGTGGCCGGCGACATGGACCTCGACGACTCGGTCGTCGGGGAGCGAGCGCACGAGCTCGGTCGGGTCGGTCCCGTGGTTGCGGGCGCAGACGTAGGCGTTGTTCACGTCGAGGAGCAGCCCGCAGTCGGCCTCGACCGCCAACCGGGAGAGGAACTCGGCCTCGGACATCGTGGAGGTGGTGAAGGTGAGGTAGGTGCTGGGGTTCTCGAGCACGAGCGGGCGCCCGAGCACGTCCTGCACGGCGCGCACCCGGGCGGCGACGTGGGCCAGCACCGCCTCGGTGAACGGGATGGGCAGGAGGTCGTGGCTGCTCATGCCGGCCGCCGCCGTCCAGCACACGTGGTCGGACACCCACGCCGCCCCCACCTCGGCGGCGAGGCGCTCGAGCTTGGCGAGGTAGCCCAGGTCGAGCGGGTCGGTGCCCCCGATAGACAGCGAGACCCCGTGGAGGGCGACGGGCCACCGGTCGGCCACCTCGTCGAGCACCCGCCGGGGCCAGCCCCCCGAGTCGAGGAAGTTCTCGGTGATGGCCTCGAACCAGTCGACGGCGACCTCGGCCTCGGGGTCCAGCACGTGGTGGAAGTGCTCCGTCCGCAGGCCCACGCCGACGCCGAGGTCGGGTAGGCCGAGCCGGCCGGTCACGAGCCGGGGCACGCCTCGTAGGGCGGCTCGTAGCCGGGGACGAGGTCGTCGGGCACCCCCTCGCCGGGCGAGGGCCCGAAGGGCACCCCGGCGTCGTACATGCGCTCCTCGAAGATCCGGCGGGCGAGCTTCCACACGCTCTTGCCCTTGTTGGGCCCGGCCGAGCTCACCCGGCTCACGTTGATGGGGCTGGCGCAGCTGCCGTTCCACTTGCACGACTGGTCCCCGGGCTTGCCCTGCTCGACGTCGCTGCCGGCGTAGCCGCACCCGCCCTGGCCCCGGCAGGCGTTCGAGCCGTGGCACACGTGGGACACGGTGGCGCAGGCGCCGGTGCCCGCCAGCTCGGCCGTGCCGTGCACGTCGTGGCCGGCGCAGGCGTTGAGGCCCATGCAGACGTGGAGCTCGAGGGCGGCACCGGAACCCTCGGGCGACGGTGCGGCCTCGGGCCTGGCCACGTCGTGGGCCCGGGCCCGGCGGAGGCGACCCGAACGACCGCCGACGCGGAACTCCTCGATGCTCTCGTCGCTCATGGTCCCCTCGCTGGTGAACGGCCGGCTCGTGCTGGGATGGGCACGCCGGCTGGAGAGCGCTCGCGCACCGGCCGGGTGCCGCACGCCCCCCGCGCCTGGGCCCGCTCACCCTAGCCCCCTCCCGGGCCCGGCGCCGGGCCGGTACCCTCCCGGAGGCATGCGTCACCGCCCGGCCAGGGTTGCGAGCAGGAACCGCTCGGTGTGGGTATACCGGTGACCGCCACCCTGCTCGACCTCCTCGATCCCCGCGAGCGCCGCGAGGTCCTCGGCGGGGCCCGGCGACGCCGGTTCCGGCGGGGCGAGGTGGTGTTCCACGAGGGCGACCCGGGCAACAGCCTCCACGTCGTCACCGCCGGTCATGCCGCGGTGAAGCGGACGACGCCGCTGGGCGACGTGGGCATCCTCCTCGTGCTGGGTCCGGGGGACCTCTTCGGGGAGCTGGCCGAGCTTGCCACCGCCAACCGCAACGCCACCGTGGCCTGCCTCGACTCGCTCGAGACCCTGGTCGTGCCCTACTCGACCTTCGCCGCCCTGCGAGCGGCCAACCCCCGGGTCGACCGGTTCCTCGTCGAGCGGTTGGCCGCCGAGGTGCGCCGGCTCTCGGCCGCCCTCATGGAGGCCCTCTACCTCCCGGTGGAGCGGCGACTCCTCCGGCGCCTGGCCGACCTCGCCCGGGTCTTCGGCCCGGGGCCCGACGGCTCGGTCACCATCCCCGTCACCCAGGAGGAGCTGGCCCACATGGTCGGCGCCACCCGGCCGACGACCAACCAGCTCCTCAAGGAGGCCGAGTCGGCGGCCGTCCTGCGCCTCGGCCGGGGGCGCATCGTCATCCCCGACCTCCTGGCCTTCGAGCAACGGGCCGGCTGAGCCAATAGCCTCGGGCCGGTCGGCGGCGAGCACCCCGGGGAGGCGTGGGCATGCCGGCAGCGTCGAGAGGCGGTCCTGGTGACACGGCCGGCCGGGGTGCGCCCGGTGCCAGCCCGGCCGGTCCGACCGTGGCCGCCGCCCTCCTCGACGTCCTGGCCCTCGAGGGCGTCGAGCACGTCTTCGGCGTGCCCGGCGGGGCGCTGCTCGCCATCCTCGCCGAGCTCAAGGCCCGGCCCTCCATCACCTACCACCTGTGCCGCCACGAGACGGCGGCGGCCTACGCCGCCGACGGCTACCACCGGGTCACGGGCAAGCTCGGGGTCCTGCTCGTCACCTCCGGCCCGGGGGCCACCAACGCCCTCACCGGCGCCCTCAACGCCGATGCCTCGGGCAGCCCGCTGCTCGTCGTGACCGGGGAGGTGTCCACCCCCACGTACGGCCGCGGGTACCTCCAGGAGGGGGTGGACGCCCGCCTCGACGTGGCCGGGGCCTACCGCGACGCCCTCGCCTACAGCGAGATCGTCGGGGCCCCGTCGGACTTCCTCGAGCTCCTCACCACCGCCCTGCGGGTGGCGTGGTCGTCGCCGCACCGGGGGGTCCACCTCAGCATCCCCGACGACATCGCCGCCTCGCCGCTGGCCGGGCCGCCCCTGCCGACCTCGCCGGCCGGCTACCGGCCCCGGGCGCGGATCCTCGACCGCGGCGGCGTGACCGGGGCGGCGGAGGTGGTCACCGCGGCTCGCCGGCCCTTGCTCATGCTCGGCGAGCGGTGCCGCCGGCCCCTCGCCGACGCCGGCCGCTCGGCGCGCCTCACCCGGGCCGTGGAGCACCTGGCCCTCCCGGTGGTGACCTCGCCCGACGCCAAGGGGATCTTCCCCGAGCGCCACCCCCTGAGCCTGCGCACCGTGGGCCTGGCCGCCTGCGAGTGGCCGAAGTACTGGCTCCGCAGCCCGGCGGGCGAACAGATCGACGCCCTCGTGGTCATGGGCTCCGACCTCGGCTCCCTGGCCACCGGCAACTGGAGCCCCCTGCTCGAACCGCCGGGGGGGATCGTCCAGGTCCACGACGACGTCACGACCCTGGGCCGGGCCTACCCCCTGCGGCTCGGCGTGGTCTCGGACCTGGCCGAGGCCATCGACTGGTTCGTGGCCGAGGTGGAGGCCGCCCCGGTCGACGAGGCCGCCGCCGACGTTCGCCGCCGGGAGGTAGCGGACATCAAGCGCCGCTACTCCCCCTTCGCCGACCCCGGGGCCCGGAGCTCCGACGCCGACCCCGTCGAGCCCCAGGCCCTGGCCCGGCTCGTGAACGGGTACCTGGGGGACGGCGACCACCTGTTCGTCGACGCCGGGAACTGCGTGGGCTGGTGCCTCCACTACCTCGAGGTCGACCCCCCCGCCTCGGTGCACCTGGCCCTGGCCATGGGACCCATGGGCTTCGGGATGGGCTCGGTGGTGGGGGCCAAGCTCGGCGCCCCGGAGGCGAGGTGCCTGGCCATGGTGGGCGACGGCGCCTTCATGATGCACCTCGGCGAGGTGGCCACCGCCGCCCAGTACGGGCTCGGCGTCATCTGGATCGTCCTCGCCGACCACGACCTGGCCATGGTGAGCCAGGGCATGGCCCACTTCACCGGCGATCCCGGCTTCGACCGCTACTACGCCCTGGCCTGGGCCGACCTGGCCGGGGCGGCGAGGGGCCTGGGGGCGCAGGCCTACGACGCCCGGAGCACCGGCGACGTGGCCAGCGCCCTCGAGGCCGCCGCCGAGGGGGCAGCCGGGGGCCGGCCCCAGGTCGTGTCGGTGGCCATCGACACCGCTCAGGCCCCGCCCTACTACCCGCCGAGCTACCCGCCGGCGTCGCCGGGATGAGGCCCGCCGGCGTCGCCGGGATGAGGCCCGCCGGCGTCGCCGGGTTGAGGCCCGCCGGCGTCGCCAGGAGTTGAGGCCCGTGTCCTCCCCCCTCGCCGGGTTCGTCCCCGACCTCGTCAAGGACCGCCTGGCCGTCGGCCCGCCCCGCCAGTGGAGCGAGATCTTCCCCGGCACCGCCCTCGTGGCCGACGTGTCGGGCTCGAGCTTCATCGCCCGGGGCCTGCGGTCCCGGAGCGGGGTCGACGAGCTCAACCAGGTGCTCGACCGGGTCATCACCGGGCTCGTGGCCGCCGTGGCCGCGCACGGCGGGGACGTGGCCGGCTTCACCGGGGACGGCCTCGTGGCCGTGTGGCGGGGCGCCTCCCTCGACGCCGCCGTGGCCGCGGCCCGGGCCTTCCAAGCCCCGGAAGGGGCGCCGCCGCCGGGAGCGCCCATCGGGGTGCGCATCGGCGTGGCCAGCGGCGAGGTGGCGGTGCGCAGCGTGGGGGGGGAGGGGGGGCGCTGGCTCTTCGTGGCCGGGGGCCCGGCGGTGGTGGCGGCCACCCGGGCCCAGGCCCGGGCCCCGGTGGGGTCCCTGGCCGTCGCCGGGGAGACCGAGCCCGCCCGGGCGGGGGGTCCGCCCCCCGCCGGGGGGCGCCCGAGGACGCCCCGGACCGGTCCCGTCCCCGAGGACGCGCTCGCCGCCTACGCCTTCGGGGACATGGCCGAGCGACTGCGGGCCAGCGGCGAGGGCTTCCTCTCCGAGGTCCGCACGGTGACCGCCCTCTTCGTGCGCGCCCGCGACCACGAGCTCTTCGCAAGGCTGGCCCGCCTCCAGGCCTTCGCCAGCCTGCTCCTGCGGACCACCGGCCGCTACGGCTGCGGCCTCAACCGGATCATGGTCGACGACGAGGCGGTGGTGGCCCTCGTGGTCGCCGGATCCCCGGGCCACGCCCACGAGGACGGGCCCGACCGGGTGCTGGCCCTGGCCCACGACCTGCGGGCGGGCCTGGGCCGGGAGTCCCTGGCCCGCTCGGGGCTGGGGATGGGCCTGGCCACCGGGCTCGCTCTGTGCGGGACGGTGGGGGGGAGCCTGCGGCGGGAGTACACCGTGGTGGGCGACGCCGTGAACGTCGCCTCCCACCTGGCGCGTCGCGCCTCGGCCGGCTCGGGGCCCGGGTTGCTCTGCGACGAGCCCACCACCCGGGCGGCGAAGCGCTGGCGGTTCGGTCCCGCCCTGGCGGTGCCGGTGAAGGGCCGGCGGGCACCGGCGGAGGCCCGGGAGGCCCGCGCCCGGGGCCCGGCCGAACCGCCACACCCGGCGACGTTCGTCGTCGGGCGCGACGCCGTGCTCGCCGGGCTGGAGTCGGTGCTGGACGCCGGCGGGGAGGTGGTGCTGCTCGAGGGCGAGGCGGGCATGGGCAAGTCGGTCGTGCTCGGCGAGATCGGCCGGCGCATGGCGGCCCGGGGGTGGCGGGTGCTGCGAGGCCAGGCCGACCCGCTGGCCGCCGGCGGGCCCTACCACGCCTGGCGGCCGGTCTTCGAGGACCTGTGGCAGCTCGGCGAGGTCCCCGTTGGCCAGCGCGGGGCCCACCTGGTCGAACAGCTCGGCCCCGAGGCCCACCTCGTGGGCCCGGCGCTGGGGATCGACCTCCCGGGGGAAGCAGCGACCGGCAGCGTCGAGGAGCGGGCGGCCCGGACCCGCGACGCCCTCCGGGCCCGGCTGGCGGCCGCCTGGGAGGGTGGAGACCTCGTCGTCCTCCTCGACGACGTCCACTGGTTCGACTCCGCCTCCTGGTCGCTCGTCACCGCCCTCGTGGGCGTGGCCGGAGCCCGGGTGCTGGGAGCGGCCCGGCTCCCGGTGAGCACCTGGTGGGCAGGATCCCACGGCCCGGCCGGGTCGGGGCTGCGCCGGGTGGGCCTCGACCCGCTCGAACCCGGCGAGGTCGCGGAGGTGGCGCGGTGTCGGCTCGGCACCGCCGCGATCGAGGCCTCCCTGGCCACCCTGCTGGCGGGCCGCAGCGGCGGCAACCCCTACTTCCTCGCCGAGATCCTCACCGCCCTGGAGGCGGCCGGGGCCCTGGCCACCGCGGGGGCGAGCGTGGGCCTCGGCCCCGACGCCGAGGACGCGCCCGTGCCCTCCTCCATCGAGACCGCCCTGGCCGGGCGCCTCGACGCCGTGGGCCCCGAGCGTCAGATGCTGCTCAAGGTCTCCAGCGTCGTGGGTCCCACCACCACGGTGGGCACCCTGGCCGAGATCCTGCCCGTGGGCCGGCCCCGGGCCGAGCTCGTCGCCGACCTGGAGGCCCTGGGCCGGGCCGAGCTCCTGGCGCCGGTCCCGGCGACCGTCGACGACCTCACCCCGGTGTCGTTCCGGCACGCCCTCGTACGGGACTGCGCCTACCAGCTCCTCACCCGGCGCCAGCGGGCCTCGCTCCACGGAGCCGTCGCCCGCCACCTCTCTCAGGCCGACCCCCCGGCACGGCCCGGGGTTCTCGGCCACCACTGGCTGCAGGGGGGCGAGGCCGAGCGGGCCATCCCCCTCCTGCAGGCCGCCACCGCCGAGGACCTGGCCTTCGGGATGCTGCGGGAGGCCGTGGGCCACGCCACCCAGGCCCTGCGGGCCGCCGGGCTCGACCTGGGGACCCGGGGGGCGGGGGCCGGTGGGTCCCTGGAGGAGGAGATGGCGGCGGTCGCCCGCCGCCTGGGGGGCCGGCGACCCCGGGCCCTGCTCGAGCTGGCCCCGCTCAGCTCCCAGGACGTGCTCCGCCAGATCGCCCTGGCCTTCGAGACCCTGCCCGCCGCCTTCCAGTGCGGCGACCTCGAGCTCTTCGCCCTCCTCTCGGCCCGGATCCTCCGGCTGACCCTGGACCACGGGTCGAGCCCGTTCACCCCCGGGGTCCATGCCATGTACTCCATCGTCCTGCGGTCCCTCGGCGCCGACGCCGAGCTCGCCTACGAGTTCAGCGACCTCGCCCTGTCCATGGTCGGCACCGAGCCCGGCCCGCTCTCGGCCCCCGTGAAGTTCATCCACGCCTGGTTCCACAACCACTGGGCCCGGCCGGTGGCCACCGGGGTGCCCCTGGCCCTGGCGGCCAGCCAGGACGGCTTCGCCACCGGCGACGAGCTCTACGGGTGCTACGGGCTGGGGGCGGCGGTGACCCTGGCCGCAGCCTCGGGCGAGCACCTGGCCTCGGTGGTCGAGCGGGGCCAGGCCTACGCCGAGCGCATCGGGGCCCGCAGTGCCAACGCCCTCTTCCACGCCCGGCTCGAGGCCCAGGTGGCCAAGGCCCTGGCCGGGACGACGCCCTCGCTGGCCTCGCTCAGCGACCCCTGGTGCGACGAGGGCGAGCTGGCGGCCATGGTCGACTCCGACAACGCCAACCAGGCCGGCTGCTACCACGTGGCCAAGCTCCGCCTCGCCTACCTCGAGGGTGACCGGGCCGAGGCCCGCAGGTGCCTCGAGCGGGCCGAGGCCCTCGAGGTGGCCTTCGCCGGGCAGGTGGCCCAGATCGACCTCGTGACGTTCCGGGCCTTGCTCGACGCCGCCGAGGGGGGCGGGGCAACGCCGGCCGGCGGCGACCTCGGCCGGCTCGAGGGCTGGGCCCGAACCTGCCCCGACAACTTCGCCGCCCGGGCTCGCCTCGTGGCCGCCGAGCGGGCCGCCCGGGCCGGCGACCCCGGTGCCGGTCGCCTCTTCGCCACCGCCACCGAGGCGGCGGTGGCCGCCGGGGCGCCGCTCTGGGCCGGCCTCGCCGCCGAGCGCCGGGGCCGGTGGGAGGAGGCCACGGGCGGCGACCCCGCCCCCCACCTCGACGCTGCCGCCGACCACTACCGGGCCTGGGGGGCCCACCGGCTGGTGGAGGGCCTGGCTAGCCGGCGGACAGCAGGACCACGTCGGTGCTGACCTCGGGCCCCAGAGCGACGAGGCCCACCACGGCCTGGGTGAGCCCGGCGTGGACCTCGGCGAGGTTCACGCCGATCGTCGCTGCCGTCATGTTGGCGTAGGTGGCCAGGGACTCCACGAAGCGGCCTGGGGCCATGAGGGCGCGCCACCGGTCCAGGAGCACGGAGGAGGCCTGGTGGCACACGGTCGCCAGCGCCCCGGGCTCGATCCCGTGGCGCTCGACGAGCCCGGCGAGCACAGCCGGCGGGCGAGTGGTGGCGAAGTCCTCGAAGGCCTCGATGCCGAGAGCCTCGAGGTGGAAGACGCCATCGGAGGCGCCGGCGGCTCGGCCCTCGGGCTCGCGGCGGTGATCGGGACCCGGCGACACGTACATGCCGCCCCAGTACTCGAGGGCGAGCTCGCAGGCCGTGTCGAGCACGCCCAGGGCCGCCGGCTCGGCGCTGGGGGCGACCACGGCGGCAGCGGCGCCGTCGCTGGCCGAGACGGCGGGCGCGGTGTGGTAGTCGACGTGGCGGGTCCAATCGCTGCCCACGACGACGAGCACCCGCCGGGCCCGCCCCGCCCCGATGAGGGCGTCGGCCAGGACCACAGCGTGGTTGAACGTGGCGAACTCGTCGTTGAGGGCCAGGATCCTGGCGTCGGGCCGGGCTCCCAGGAGCCCGGCCACCTCGCCGAGGTCGTTGGGGGTGCGCCACCGACCCAGGCTGGCCGTGCCCACGACGAGGTCGATGTCGTCCATCGCCGTGGCCGCCTGGGCCAGGGCCCGGCGGGCGGCCGGGACCATGATGTCGGCCAGCTCCTCCCCGGTGGGCAGGACCCGGCGCTGACGGTAGCCGGCAAAGAGGTCGCGTCCGGGCGGATGGTGGCGGCGGAGCCAGTCGAACACGGCGTCGTCGTTCGTGCGGACCTCGGCGCCCACCACCGACCCCAGGCCCACGAGCCGGGGCCGGGTGTCGGTCACCGACCGGGGGCGGGAGCGGGGGCCAGGCCGAGGTGGCGGGTGAGCACGAGCTCGGCCGTCTCCAGGGCACCCTCGACCCAGCCCTGGGTCCCGGAGTACGCCTCGCCGCAGACGTAGACCGGGCAGCTCGGGACGGGGTGGGCCATGCGGGGGATCACCTCCCAGCTGCGCACGCCCCGGTTCCAGAAGTTCACCCCGCCACCGAAGGGATCGGCGCTCCAGTCGTGGTAGACGGCGGCGTAGGGCGGAGGGGCCTCGGGCATCCCGTGGACGGCGCCGAGCTGTCGGTGGGCCTCGGCCACGAGGGCCCCCGAGGTGCGGTAGGGCCGCCAGCCCCGGCCGGGATCCTCGGCCAGGGCCCGGGCCCGCGGGCCGGGGAGGTGGTCGAGGGCCAGGTCGGCCAGGCCCCCCTCCCCGGCCAGCCCCTGCCAGAAGGTCACGTTGAGCGTGTCGTCGTAGGTGGCGAGCAGGACCGCACTCTCCTCGGGGCCCCCGGCGTGCCAGTAGTACACCTGGCGCAGCGGGAGGTCGGTCACGGAGCGACCGGCCTCGACGCCGGCCGCCTCCCACCAGGGACGGTCGTAGGCGAGGAAGGCCTTGAAGAGCGGGATGGGCGTCACCGTGGGGAGGAGGCGGCGCAGGGCCTCGTCGGCGAGCACGCCGGTCGGGCGCAGGAGCTCGATGGAGCGCCGCGGCATGGCCAGCACCGCGGCCCGGGCCCGGACGGTAGCCGGACCGGTCTCGGCCCCCTCCGCCTCGAGGACCACGCCGGTGGAGCCATCGTCGAGCAGGGCGACGTCGACCGATCGCACGCAGGTCCGGGCGTGGATGCGCCCTCCCTGGTCCTCGAACCGCCGGGCCAGCCCGTGGGGGACGGCCTCGAAGCCCTCGGCGATCCGGTGGAAGGTCACGTCGGGCCCGAAGTCGAAGTTCAAGAGGATGGTGTCCGCCGCGTTCCAGTTGAGCATGACGGTGTCGTAGCCGCCGGCCTCCTCGGCGAAGCGGTAGGCCTCGTGGCTCATGGTGCGGGCCAGGAGGTTCCAGAAGCCCTGGGACCACACCGGCTGCCCGTCGTAGGTGGCCTCCTCCACGGCCTTGCGCAGGGCGGGGCCGGTGAGGTGGCGCACCGCCGGCACGATCTCGGCCACGGCGTCCTGGAGCAGCACGTCGGGCCCTCGCCCCATCTCATCACCGCTCAGCTGGTAGGGCACGGCGGCGGGGTCGGTGAGGTGCGAGAGCCGCAGGCGCCGGCCCCGGAGGTAGGCGAGGTTGGAGGGCTGGGCCACGGGCGCCGGGATCGGCTCGAGGTCGAGCACGTCCTCGACGAGCCAGCGCACCAGGGCCTGGGAGGACATGTAGCGCATGCCGCCGAGCTCGCAGGCCACGCCGGCCAGCCCCGGGAGCTCCACCGACAGCAGCCGGCCCCCCAGCCGATCGCTGCCCTCGAAGAGCTCGACCCGGCCCCGACGCCCCGTCCCCGTCCCGGGGTCGGTGAGCCTCCACCCGCACCACAGGCCGGAGACGCCCCCGCCGACGATGGCAACGTCGAGGATGTCGTCGTCCACGGCTCAGCGCGCCCGCAAGGGCGCCGTGCTGGCGACGCGGCCGGTGATGCGGCCGTCGAGGAAGGCCGAGGTCGCCGCCGCCCCCCGCTCGACGAGTTGGGCCTTCACCGCCGCCGAGATGGAGAAGTCCGTGGCCGGGATGCCCAGGTCGTCGATGACCACGGTGCGGTCGACGTCGTCGGCGCTGCGCCGGTAGTAGTCGTCCTGCACGGCCATCACCGCCTCGTAGAGCGC
>Ga0187893_10008170_pt1 | contig 16672 bp, 17 predicted proteins | sample MA1701074metaG_FD_139574 | JGI IMG/M metagenome (GOLD analysis project Ga0187893, IMG submission 139574) | White microbial mat communities from a basaltic lava cave in the Kipuka Kanohina Cave System on the Island of Hawaii, USA - MA170107-4 metaG ...
GACCGAACAGGAATGGGTGCGCGCGTATTCGGAGATCGGCGAGTTCGAGGAAGAGCTCGTCGAGCATGGGGTCGTCCTGATCAAATACTGGGTTCACATCACCCAGGAAGAACAGCTGCGCCGCTTCAAGGAGCGCGAGAAGGCCCGATACAAACAGTGGAAGCTGACCGACGAGGATTGGCGCAACCGGGCGAAGTGGGCCGACTACGAGCGCGCGGTCAACGACATGGTCGAGCGGACCAGCACGCGGCTGGCTCCATGGACGCTGATCGAGGGGAACGACAAATATTTCGCCCGGCTGAAGGTGCTGAAGACGGCGTGCGACAGCCTCAAGGCTGCGCTGTAGGTTTGTGGTCGGTTCTGCTCAGATCGCGGCATCGACGGCACACGCGGTCTTCTGGGGCCTTCTGCTGTATGGATGGGGACGCGGCGAACTCGGTGCCAGGAGCCTCGTGGCATTCATCGTTCTATGGCTCGCCGGGGTATGTCGGTCTTTCGGTCGTGTCTTATGGCCCCGCGGCTGGCATGTTCTCGTCTTTCGTGGCGGTTCTGGACATCGTGCTGGTCTTCCTGATCTTCAAGGGCGATGTCCGGCTCACGTGAACGGCTGGAGGTTCCATGCGAACGAGATGGTCGGTCGGGCTCTTCGTCGTCTTCGTCGCGATCTCGTCGGCAGCCCCACGCGGCGTTCAGGGCTCGTCGAGCGCCGAGCAGTTTCTGGGGGTCTGGTCGGGCACATGGGAAGGGGCTGGATCCGGCGGCTTCGAGGTGACGCTGGAAAAAGCCAAGGACGGCACGGTCGCGGGGAAGGTCTCGGTGACCGGCGAACCGACCTACGTGGCGACGTTCCGAACGCTTTCGTTCGATGGCCCGAAGATGACCGCCATTTACGATTTTCCTCCCGAGCCGGCAGCCGAGGTGGTGCTCGGCGCCACGTTTGAAACGAGCAGCGCGAAGGGGACTTGGTCTCTTCGGGAGAAAGGCAGCAGCGCCGATGTGGCGAGCGGGACGTGGAGCGTGGTCAAACAGTGATGGCTCGATTGCCCTGGCGTGGTTCGCCCGTCACCGTCTTGTGCGACGGAGTTGCGCTGTCGCGCAGTCAGCCTGCCTGACCGTCAGCGGCTCGCGAGGGACAGGCGGAACGCGGCCATCTCCTCGCCGTTGCGAACCAGCAGGACGTTGCCGGCCAGCACCGGGTGGTTCCAGGTCTTGCCCTCGATCGCTGGAGACCGGGCGAGCTCCGTGAACTTGTCAGGGGTGGCGCGGACCAGCGCCAGCTCACCCTCCTCCGACAACACCAGCAGCACGTCCTGATCGGGCAGCAGGACGAGCTGACCGTTCCCGTAGCGTCCGCCCTTCCACTTGCGCGTGCCGTCCTTGAGGTCGACGCAGGAGAGGATGTGACCGTCGAATCCGAAGGCATGGCCCTCGTGAACGACGAAGTCGTTGAAGTACGGCTTCAGCCCGTTCGAGGTCCACCGCTCTTCGACGCTCCAGCCGCCCGGCTTCTGCGCAACCGCGAGGCGGCGCAAGCCGAGCGGTCCGGTACCTCCCCCGGTGGCAATCAACACACCACCGTCCGCGGTCATCGCGGGCTGCACGATTGGGTCTCCGGGCCACGCGTGCTCCCACAGCAGCGTGCCGTCGGCCGGCGTGACGCTCGTCACGCCGGCTGAGGTCAGCTGGAGGATCTGCGTGACCCCGTCGATCGTGACCAGCTGTGGCGAGCTGTAGCTGTCGCCGCCCGGCTTGCCGACCCAGCGCGGCCTCCCGGTCGCGCGGTCGTAGGCGGCGAGCCCGCCGGCATAGGCGATGACGATGTCCCCCACCACGAGGGGCGAGCTGGAGAAACCCCAGAACGGAACCTTTCCTCCGGTGTCGGACGCTGCGTTACGCGACCAGATGACGGCGCCGTTACCGGCGTCCAGCGCGTTCAGGATGCCGGTCGCACCGAGCGAGTAGATACGAGCGTCGCTGAGGGTCGGCGTGGCGCGCGGACCGGCGCCCGCGTTCGACTCCCAGAACCGGACCGCGTCGCGGTGAATCCACACCGGCTCGCCAGTGGTCGCCCTGTAGCAGGCGACGATCTCGTCCTCGCCCCGCTGCTCCTGCGTATAGAGGAGATCGCCGCGGACCGCGAAGGACGACCAGGCGGGCCCGATCGGCCGGCGCCACAACTCGACCGGCGGCGACGCGGGCCAGTCGGTCCTGATCTGCACACCGCGGACGATGCCGTCGCGATCGGATCCGCGAAAGCCGGGCCACCCGACTCGTGTCTTCGGTGCCGCCGGATTCGGGGGCACCGCCGCGGGCACCTCGCCCACCTCGGCATCGATTCTTTCCTCAGGAACCTTCGCCGCTGCGGAAGCCGACGCGAGCGCCGCCGGTTTGTCGGTCGTCGGCGCCGGGGGCGGCGCCTCGGAGGCAGCGGCTGGTTGTGGAGCGGGCGTAAGCACCCCAGCGGCGAGAAACCGTTCCTCGGCGGTCTGCGTCCAACGCCACCTGAACTCCGCGCTGCCGTCGCCCGTGATGCCATCGGTCCGAACGAGCGTCCACGCTCCGCATGCGAGCAGGATGATCGCGATCATGGCGGCGCGCCGCGGCCGCGCGGCGAGATGACGGCCGGCCACCGCCCCGGCGACGAGCGCAAGGCCCATGACGGGGACGGAGTAGACGCCGAGCATCATCCCCATCATCCCGCCCCGGATTGACTCGTGGACGACGCGCGACGTCACGAACACGGCGACGACGATCAGGGCGAGGGCGCCGAGGCGCTCCAGCCAGGGCGCCCGGCTGAAGAACGTCCACCACAGGACGACCATCAACCCGCCCACCATTGCGCCCAAGAACCCATACATCGCGGCGTCTGGAGCGACGACGGGCAGCCCAAACATGCCCAGCGCTATGAGTCCGGCGGCAACCACGCCGGGCCACAGCCTGAGCGGTTTCTTGAGGGTCGGTTCGGCCGTCTGAGCGTGAGTCATGGGTTGGACCAGACTACCCCCATGAGCCGTTGTTTTCTAGTTTTCTCGAGCTTCGGTGGCACGACGCTTTAGCGTCGTCTGCTGCCTCACATCGCGTTGACGATTCTCTGACGTTGTCTGCCGCGCTCGAACCGTGGCCTCCTGGGGGCGTCCTAATAGATGAAGGAGGCCGAGGTGCCTGACCCCGTGTCTCCTCGGAGGTTACGGTCGTGCTGGGCAAAATCTTTCTTACTTCATGGCTTGTGGCGTTCCCCGCCGTTGTCGCGGCGGAAGTTCGCGTCGACTACGATCGCCACAAGGACTTCAGCAAGTACCGGACGTTTGATGTCGAGATCGGATCTCTGGTGCGGCTCGACGGTTCTATCGACGAGCAGAATACGCTCGCCGAGAACCGCCTGCGCGGCGCCGTCACCCGCGAGCTTCTGTCGCGCGGCCTCGAGCCAACCGACGAGGGAGCCAGTCTGGTGGTTCGCATCTCGGGGCGTGACACCGAGCGGACTTCACTCATCAGCACCGGGCCCGTTTATCCGCGCTACTACGTGCGTCGTCGCTGGGGATACTGGGGCGGGCCGTATCGATATGGATTCTGGGGGTCGCCGTATTACGGGGACGTCTGGACCCGTCGCTACGTCGAGGGCGCTTTGACCGTGGACGTCATCGAACGCCAGACCGGTGCGCTCGTCTACCGCGCGGAGGTCACGGACGAAGTCGGCAAGGACCTGGACAAGCAGGTGGCGAAGTCGATCGACAAGGCCTTCAAGAAGTTTCCTGTGAAGGAACTCGAGAAGTAACAGCGTTGGAGCTCACCTGGGCTGTCATTTCGCGACGGGCCTGTAGCTTCGATTCGTGCGCCTGTGTGGTTGGGCGGGGGCCCGTCGCAAAATGACGGTCCCAGGTGAGCTCCGGTGGCAGCATCCAGAATGTGGCACGACGCTCTAGCGTCGTCGGGCAGCGGTTAGGGTAAGCTTGTCACCGGTGATCGACCGACGTCACTTCCTCGGGTCCGCCGCTGCAACCGCGGCTTTCTTTGCCATGGACGACCTGCCGTCGTTGGCGGTCCAGGCCGGCGCTGCGGCGCAGGTCCCGACGGGCCCGCGCATTCTGTCGCTCGAGCTCCTGTCCGGAGCGCCCATCGGTGTCATGAAGGCGTTCTACGGAAAGACACTCGATCTGGCCATCCTGGAGGAGCGAGCCGACCGATTCACGATTCAGGCGGGCGAGACCCGGATTACGTTCGTCAACAGCGCCGACATGGTGGACGGGCGTCCGCCGTTCTACCATTTCGCCTTCAACATCCCCGAGAACAAGATCCTGAAGGCGCTCGACTGGCAGAAGGCGCGCACGCCCATGCTCCCCATCCCCGAGCGCAACCGGGCTGCCGGGTTTCCTCCCGAGGTGGTCGACTACAGCCACTGGAACGCGCACTCGATCTTCTTCCTCGATCCTGCCGGCAACGTCGTCGAGTACATCGCGCGGCACGATTTGAAGAATGGCGACAGCAACGCGTTCAGCTGGGGGGACATCCTCTACGCGAGCGAGATTGGTCTGATCGTGGACGACGTCGCGGCCACGGCGGCGATGCTGACGGACGTGGCGGCCGTGCCTCAGTACAGAGGCGGCAGCGATCAGTTCATGGCCATGGGCGACGAGTACGGCTTGCTCCTCGTCATGAAACGTGGCCGCATCATCGACTTCACGTCAGACCCACTCAACGGTGTGCGCGTGTATCGGACCGCCGTCGCCGTCCGCGGAGCGAAGACCGCCAGGCATCAGCTCGCGGGGTATCCGTACGAGCTCGCCGTCGAAGAGCGCTGCAGCTGCGCGTAGGAACGCCCGCGTCAAGCACCATCAGAATCTGAACGTCACGCCCGCCTGCGCGCTAACGAATACCGGATCGTGCCCCACGACGCCGCTTCCGCCGGCCTGCATCACTGGCGAAGTGTGCTTCAACGCGTACGACGCGGGTGACTGCAGCAGTGCAGCGGGCACGCCGCCGATCGTCGATGTCCGCGCGCTCGCTGCGGGGGAGAACTGGCTCTGGCAGAGCCACCATCGGTCGCGCTCGTAGACGCCGCGCAAGGATTCGGTCCCCTGGACGCGCTCTTCTCCGCCGTCCGCGCGACGCGTCAACAACCATTCAACCTTGTAGATCAGCAGCGCACACGTCGCCGAGCCGGTGGGCCCGGTGCAGTTCGGCCATTCGATGCTGCGGAGGAACATATCCAAGGTATACGTCACATCCGCTCCGGTGTATTTCCTCCGCTGTTCGACAATCTCCGCCAGCGCCGCCCGCTTGCCGGCGCATGAATCGGTGAAGTTGCGGAGGGAGGCGTCCGCCGAAACGCTCGCATTGAAGTACTCCGCCATGAACGCTTCGCTGTGCCCCATCATTTCCCTACGCCAATCGTTCACCCATAGCGGAGGGCTCGAGCCGGTGACGCGGTGCTCCAGGCCAACGGTGCGTCCGGTGGCATCAACGCCGACATACGGCTCGACAACCGTCACGATGAACGTGTACGTCGCGGGAACCGGCGCGTCCGTAGGCGCGCGCCATCGGACACGCAATCCGTTGCCCAGCCAGGTACCTGCCGCCGGCTCCACGGTCCACGTCATCCGCAGCTGGTCCGGCCCCTCAGCGTTCTCGACCGTTGCAACGATCTCCACCTCCCGGCCTGCCTCGAGGTGGGTCCGGTCCAGAGTGACGGTGCTCACGACCGGCGACCTGTTCGATGGCGTCGACCCGCTCGGCCCGCTCGGCGCCGTTGGTGCGCTTCGACCTTCGCCACATCGGGCGACAACGATCGCGGCCGTCACTATCGCCGCAGCCGCGCCGACGCGCCGTCTGGACAGCGACATATGTAGCCCCCTCTCCCGGGAGATGCGCAAGAGCGATACCAGAGCCCCAGCCGGCAGGCTCAGCGGTGCAAAGTCCTCTGTCGTAAGGACGAGCCTCACCGACATGCAGCTGCCGGGCTGGAAGCCATGCGGCGGGAATCGCCTCCTGGGACAGGAATTGCAGTCGTTTCGGACACGAGCGGCGCACTTGCCCAGTCGTGCGATACTCGCCCGGCATGCGCGGCCTGCTGATTGTGCTGGCGGTGGCGTTCACGTGGCTGGGAGCGGCGCGAGCCCAAACCGATCAGTCGATTGCGGAACTTCTCAAGATTCATCAGTCCGATCTCGCTGCCGAGGGAAAGGCGCTCCTCGAAAAGGAGGCGCGGGCGGCCTCATTTTTCCTGATTGGTGGACTCCACGGTGACAAAGAGACACCGGCACTGGTGGATTCGTTGTGGCCGACGCTTGGGTACCAGTACCTGGCCGCCGACATGTGTCCCTGGGCGGCAAGCCGGCTGAAGGTTACGCATATCCGTGGAAGCGACATCGAGGAACTCCAACCACATCTGCTCGTCGGCGCGCTGGCGGAAACGAATCCTGAAAACAGAGCGCTTCAATCGATTGTGGAGTTGACGAAGGTAGGCTACAACCGCGCGCTGGCGCCACAGATGCTCGAGCGCGCACGCGGCATGGGCGAGGTCAAAGACAGCGCGGCCGGCGGGATTTCGTTGCGCCAGCAGGTTCTCAGGACGTTGGAAGTTGAAACCGAGCGGGCCACTCCGGTCTCCTGTATTGGGCCGATTCGTACGACGCGATCGTGTGTTATCGGGAGGTCACCCCAGCCGATCGGTGATGTGAACCGAATCACGCGCCCAAACTCCAGCCTGGGAAACCAGCCCGGCGTGGTCCCCTGACGGACACAACATTGCCTTCGTTCGGAACGGACACGGCGTATTCACCATGTCGCAGCTCGGGGGCGCCGAACGCCAGATATCAGCCTCGGGCACGCTCGTCGCGTGGGCCGATTCGAAGTCGGTTCTCATCCGAGACGGGGAACGGAACGCCGGTCCCTTTGGCATCTACCAGGTGTTCCTCGACACCCTGGAGCGCCGGCGTCTGACACAAGCCCCCGTCGGCGACGGAGACTGGAGGTTTGAAGTTTCACCAGACGGCAAGTCCCTGTTCTATCTCGACCGTTCTCCAGACGGCCTGGCGCCCGGCGCGACTGCCAGGCTGATGCGCCTGCGTCTCGGTGGCGGACAGGTGGAACCGGTCCTCGATCGACTTCGGCCGTTTCTGTGGTCGGTCGCGGATTCTGGAATCGCGTTCGTCACCAGCGAGCCCGACTTCGATGCGATCGATCTGTACCGGTTCAGCGATGAGCGAGTCGCTCGCGTGGGCCGGCTCGGATTTCGACTACCGGGGTGTACCAGCAGTTGACCGTGTCCCGCGACGGGCGCTGGGCGTTCGCCACAACCATGGCGCGGTTCGATTCTGACCTCATGCGGCTCGACAACTTTCGATGGGATCCTCGCTGCGCCTGGTGGCGGTCATGTAGTGCCGCTACGCCCGCACGGTCACGCGGTAGAAAAAACGCTCAGTGAGGAAGAACGTTTCACGACTGAGCGAGTCGAGCTCCACGTTGACCGCGCCCTTCGGAGGACTGCCCTCTTCTCCATCCCAGACCGGATACAGCTCAACTTCGCCAGTGCCTGTCACGTGTTCTCGAACGATGACAGGCAGAACCTCGACGCTGCTCAAATCGTCCTCTCGGTCCTGGCCATCGAACATCCCCTCCCAGTACTCGATGGGCTCCTCGGCGATGACATGAGGGAAGCCACAGCCGCAGCCAGTGTGAGGACGTCCCCGATGTCGCGACCAATGCCGAGCCGCCAAAGGCGGCGACAGCACAGGTGCGCGCCGCGAAGCGGCAGCGCGCAAAATCAAGAAAATGGAGGCGCCGTCCGGATTTGAACCGGAGATGGAGGTTTTGCAGACCTCTGCCTTACCACTTGGCGACGGCGCCGGATGTCAGGGTGCGGACGAGGAACCCGGCGAGCCTCAGAGGCTCATTCTACAGATGAGACGAGCGCGAGCAAGTGCTGTTTGCATGTAACCTAGCCAGCCAGAACCGAAACGCCGAGCGAAACAAATAACAGCCCTGAGCCTAAGCGAGGCGCCGGAGGGTAGCGCGCGAAGCGCGCCGCCGAGCGCGAGCGAGCTGGGGTCGGGGCCCCAACGAGCGAGTCAAATGATGGAGCGGGAAACGGGATTCGAACCCGCGACTTCGACCTTGGCAAGGTCGCACTCTACCACTGAGTTATTCCCGCTCGCCCGGAAAGACTTTAGCGTACCACACCGACTCCTGGTTCGAAAAGGTTCGAGGGGTTCGAAAGGGTTCGATAAGGTTGGAGCGGGTTCGATAAGGTTCGAGAGGTTCCGCGTGCTGATTCGAGCTGAACAGCCAGGCGACTGGGTCGCGGTCCACCGGGTCAACGAGTCCGCCTTCGAGACTCACCTCGAGGTCGATCTGGTCGACGCGCTCCGACGACAGGAGCCGGCGGTTCTCTCACTCGTGGCCGTCCGCGATGGATCCGTGGTTGGCCACATCATGTTTTCGCCCGTGACGCTCTCCGAGCATCCCGACCTGAAGCTGATGGGGCTCGCGCCTATGGCAGTCGTGCCGCGCCACCAACGCGCCGGCATCGGCTCGGCCCTGGTTCGTGCCGGTCTCGAGCGGTGTAAAGAGCTCGGCTACGGCGCGGTCGCCGTACTCGGACATCCCGAGTACTACCCGCGCTTTGGCTTTTCGCCAGCGAGCCGCTTTGGAATCGGCTGCGAGTACAACGTCCCAGACGACGTATTCATGATGCTCGAACTTCGACCGGGCTTCCTGGAAGGAGCGTCAGGCATCGTCAGATACCACGACGTTTTTCGGAACACGGCCTAGGCTCGAGAAGGTTCGAGGAGGTTCGAGGGGGTTTCCGTTCGAACCCATTCGAACCCATTAGATGTTGAGCGCAGCCGCCAACCGCTTTTTGATCGACGTGCGGAACGCCAGCCAGAGCCCCGCGCGACGCGAGCGCGGCCTGGGAGTGGAAGCGCTTGCATAGGGGAACATCGGGCTCGTCGGCTCGAACCCCTGGCGGATCAATTGGTGCTGCACGCGCAGCGTCCGCTCGACCAGCTTGCGGGGATCGCGGATGCGCTCGACCCGCTCCGTGCCGTCCGCGTAGTCGATGACCAGCTCATACCCCTCCCCGTCCGGCGCCCGGCGCACCTCGACGTCCACCTGCTGGCGGCCGCGGGTCAGGAACCAGATCATCCCTGACGATCCTTTCGGGCGCACAGGTAATGGGCATTAGGCTTTCGGCCCCAAGCCCAAGCCCTTAGCCCCAAGCCCTAAGCCCTATGCCCCAAGCCCCACAGAATTGCACTAATCCACCGCGTCGAACGCGGATTGGTACACCGTCAGAATCGGCTCCGGCCCGGACCAGTCGACCGCGACGACATCGAACCGGCAGTCGACCTCCCCCAGCCGCTGATCGAACAGATAGGCCTCCGCCATCCGCGTCATCTTCCATTCCTTCCGGGCGGTGATCGACTCCTCGGCCGATCCGTAGTCCTCCCCCGCCCGCGCCCGCACCTCGACGAACACGAGCGTCTCCCCGTCGCGGGCGATGATGTCGATTTCTCCCCACCTGGTGCGGAACCGCCGTTGCAGAATCTGGTACCCCCGCGCGGCCAGCTCGCGCGACGCGAGATCTTCCGCCTGTTTTCCGAGCTTCTGTCGATACGTGGATTGCACGGATCGGCGCGTGGCAACACCTGTGCCGGACCGGGCAGAAACGTCCGGAGGGGGCGTGACATTACGTTTAAAGAGATGGAGATGGCCCGCCTGAAGGCGGGCGCCACATGACTAATGCTGACAGCGTGTTATAGTGGCTCATATCCCCCGAAAACATAAGAGATGACGGCCCGTCCACTCGTCCTGGCTCCCCAGGAAGCGTTGATCGCTGGCGGCCCGGCGGAGCGGTTCGAGCAGCGCGTCCAGAAGCTGTTCGAGGAGGGGCACCGCCATGTCATTTGCGACCTCGGGGAAGTCTGGACGGCGGACAGCCGTGGCATCCGCGCGCTCGTCCGGGGCCATACGACCGCCCAGCGGCTCGGCGGCAGCTTCAAGATCGCCAACCCGCATCAGCAGGTCCGATCGATTCTTGAGCTGTCGGGGCTCGACCGGGTCCTCGGCATCTACGAGACCGTCGCCGCGGCGCGCCGCCGCGTCTGGCCCTGGAAGCAGATCGCCGTCATCCTCGGCGTCGTAATCCTCGGGACGACGCTGGTCCTGTCCGACATCGACTGGCAGACCGGGATGGTCGAGTCGAGCCAGGAGCCGACGATCCTGGGAGCGACGTCGCCTCCCCGCTACCACAACCCGTTCGATCCGCTGCTGCGCCTGCTCGTCTCGGCCGCGATCGGCCTGCTCGTCACCGCGGTCCACCGGCCGTACGTCGCCGACCGGCCGATGGGGCGCTCGATGCAACAGGCGCAGATCCTCCTGGCGGTCGCCGGCGCGATGATCATGATCATCATCGGCAACAACGTCGCCCGCGCGTTCGGCATCGCGGGAGCGGCGAGCATCATCCGCTTCAGGACCCCCGTCGAGGATCCGAAGGACGTCACGATCCTCTTCCTCTTGATGGGCCTCGGCATGTCCGCCGGGCTCGGGTTCTACGCCGTCGCCGGCATGGGCACGGCCTTCCTCTGCCTGTTCCTGCTCGTCCTCGAGCGCTTCAGCGACCAGAAATCCCGCATGATGCGCCTCGACGTCTTTGGCGAGGGGAAGGAGTTTCCGACGGCCTACGTGCAGAACGTGTTCGTCCGCAACCGGATGGCCTTCGAGACCAAGGAAGTCTCGCTCGGCGAGAAAGTGAAAGTCCGCTATCACGTGTCGATCCCGGCTGCCGCCTCGCTCGAGGATCTCGGAGCGCAGCTCATGGGAGACGGCACGTGCGGCGTGAAGTCGGTGGCCTGGGAACCAGTAAAGGAGCGCGAGTGATTCGATCGTCCGCAGCGTTGTCCGTGCTGTTGCTCGTCACGTCCGCCGCGGCGGCCCGCGCGCAGGAGCCCGCTCCCACGCCTCCGACGGCGGTGGCGGAGGGCGAGCAGCAGGAGCCGGAGGGCTTCGAGATGCGATGGAACCCGCGGCCATCGCTGCGCATCGCCGGGGACATGCTGCGCGTCGATCTCCGGGTCAAGCTCCAACTGGACTGGCGCTGGGCGCCCGACGAGATCGAACTTCGCGGCGGCCTGTTTCAGCTCCAGCGCCGACGGGTCGGCGCCGAGGGCGTTTTCCTGAAGCACTTCGAGTACGAGATCGAGCGCGAGCTGGACTTCAACCCGGAGGCGGAGGCGCTCGCGGGCAGCCTCGACGAGGTGGACGACAGCCCGTGGCGCGACGTCTTCGTCAACTTCCGCTATTTCCGTGACGCCCAGATCAAGGTCGGAAAATTCAAGGTCCCGTTCAGCCTCGAGCAGATCACGGGGCCGACGAACCTCGATTTCGTCTACCGCTCGCGCATCGCGGCCGATCTCGCCCCAGGCCGCGATATCGGCGCGATGATCCACGGCCGCGGGCGCGTCGTCGGATACGAGTTCGGGGTGTTCCAGCACGACGGCGAGAACTCGAAATTCGATTTCAACGAGGGCGCCGACACGACCGCCGCGGGACGCTTCCTCGTCCGGCCGCTCCGCATCGAGGACTCGGAGCTCGACGCGCTCGAGGTCGGGGTCTCCGCGACCGTGGGAGACGTACCGGAAGGGCTCAACACGCTTCGAGGGCGCAGCACGTGGGGTGACGATTTCTTTTTCGACGCCTACGTCAAGGGACGCCGCGTCAGGCTTGGCGCCGAGGTCAACTGGGAGCCGCGCAACTTCTCCGTCAAGAGCGAGTACATCCGGACCCGCGACGAGCGCGAGGGCCAGGGGATCCTCGCCGACGACTTGCCTGCCCTAATTGGCCAGGGCTGGTACGTCGGCGCCACCTGGGTGGTGACCGGGGAGGACAAATCCGGAGGCGTCGAGCCGCGCCGGCCGCTGTTCGGGGGCGGGGTCGGGGCGATTGAGCTGGCCGGCCGCTACGAGCGCATGAGCATGGGCAGCGACGCCCCTGGCGAACCTGAGGAGACTAACCCGCGTGCTATCAATCTCTTAGAGAATGGCGAGAGATTGTGGACGATCGGTTTAAACTGGTATCTGAATCGCTGGATGCGGATCCAGCTGAACGGCATCCGCGAAACGATCGACGACATCGAGCGCAGCCCCTTCCCCACCCAGAACACGTTCTGGCTCGGGGTGGCGCGGCTGCAGCTGGTTCTCTAGCTCTCAGCTCCCCAGCTGAGGAGGACACCGTGCTTCGGCGTGGCTTGGCGGTCCGAACGGCACTGGCGTTCGCGGTCTGGGTGTGGGCTGCGACGGCGTGGGCTCAAACCCCGAGTCCCCCGACGCCGACACCCGATCTGACGGCGGAGTTCTTCAGCGACGACATCGTCCACGAGATCCGGCTGACGATCAACCCGAGGGACTGGCAGCAGCTCAAAGAGGAGTTTCAGAAGAACACGTACTACGCCTGCTGGTTCACCTACGGAGGCGAGACCCTCAAGAACGTCATGATCCGCTCGCGCGGCACGGGCAGCCGAAGCGGCGTCAAACCAGGCCTGCGCGTGGACTACAACCGGTTCGACGCCAAGCAGCGCTTCCGCGGGCTGAAATCCGTCGTCCTGCGCAACAACACACAGGACCCGACGATGCTGCACGAGCGGGTGGCGATGAAGTTCTTCCAGCGAATGGGCGTGCCCGCGCCGCGCGAGGCGCACGCGCGGCTGTTTGTGAACGACGTCTACGCGGGGCTCTACACGATCGTCGAGACGATTGACAAGGATTTCCTCTCGCGCAACTACCAGGAGAACGACGGCCACCTCTACGAGTACGAGTACGACGCCGAAGACGAGCCGTACTATTTCACGTACAAGGGAGACGATCCGGCGGCGTATACGCCGAAGCCGTTCAAGCCGGCGACGCACGAGAAGGATCCCGACCTGGCGCCGGTCGTCGCGATGATCAAGACGATCAACGAGGCGCCGGACTCCGAGTTCCGCGGCGCCATCGCGCAGTTCCTCGATCTCAACAAGGTCCTCACGCACATAGCGATCGAGAACTTCCTGGCCGAGATCGACGGCTTCCTCGGCAACTACGCGATGAACAACTTCTATCTGTACCGGTTCGAGAACAAGAACCTGACGACGATCATCCCGTGGGACAAGAGCCACACCTTCATGGTGGGCCCGGAGCACTCCATCTGGCACAACATCCACGCGCCGTCATGGCTGCAGAACCGGCTGATGGAGCGGATCATGGATCACCCGGATCTCGTGGACTTCTACGTCAGCCAGATCGAGAAGGCGGCCGGGATCGCGATGGAGCCACCGGTCACGACGCCTGCGCCGACCGAGACGCTCGACACCCCCGCCCCGCAGAAGGGTTGGCTCGAGACCGAGATCCTGCGCCAGTACAACCAGATCCGGCAGGCCGCGCTGGAAGATCCCTACAAGCCGCATTCGAACGGAGATTTCGAGGCGGGAATCCAGCAGCTGCTCTTCTTCGCCCGCGAACGGGCGAACCTGGTGCGCCCGCAGGTCGACAGGCACTTCGGGAGATAGGGCCCGCCTTCGCGGCCGAAGCCCGTGCGAGAGCCGCTTCGGCGCGGCAGGCCTTGGGGCTTGGGGCTTGGGGCGTGGGGCTTGGGGCTTGGGGCCTCAGGCTGGAGGGCGGGCCTCTCAGGCCCGCCTAATGACAGCCTTCCTGGCCTGAGTCAGACGCCGACTCGCCCGGCACCGCGATGAACTGCCAGAGATATTCGGTCGGGCGGAGCGTGAGCTTGAGCACGCCAAAGACGCTCGCGACCGCCTCGCTGTTCGGCGCGCGCCTCGCGACCTGGTAGGGGGACGCGCCGCCGGTCCCGACGACGAATTGCCGAATCCCTCGCGCCAGATCCAGCCGTCCATCAGCATCCTGCGGCGCGAAGCGCTCGTACAGATGGTCGTGCGCCGCCATGATGACGTCGACGTCGAACTCGTACAGCAACCGATACACGTCACGCATGTGCAGCTGCGGGCTGTTCGGACCAGAGGTGTAGAGCGGATGGTGGAAGTAGGCCGCCGTGCAGAGCTTCTCGCGGTTGTCCGTGAGGTCGGCGCGCAGCCAGGCCAGCTGGGCAGCGTGCGCCGCCCTCGGGAATCTCGGCTCGGGCTCGCTGTTCAACGAGATGATGTGCCAGCTACCCAGCTCATAGCTGTAGTACCCGCGACCCGGGGGGCCGGCGTTCAAGCCGAAGTAGGTGAAGTACGGCAGCGCGGCGGTCGTCTCGTACTCGTGGTTGCCGGGGGCCGGGTACGTCCGGTCCTTGAAACGGCCCCAATACGGCTCGTAGCACTCGGCGAATTCGCGGCCCGTGCCTCGCATGTAGGCGTTGTCGCCGAGCGTGAAGACCGTCCCGGGGATACCCTCGATGAGCCTGGCAGTGGCGGCGACGCCGGCCAGACCGCACCAGCCGATATCCCCCGCCCCGACCATCACATACTCCCGAATCGGACCGGGCGGAACGGGCACGACGGGGTCGGTGGGCGGTCGAGACGAAGACGGACCTTGAGGCCGCGGGTTGCTGCAGGCCAGTGAGAGCGCCAACACGGCCGCGCAAGCCGCGATGGGTCTGGTCACGGGGGTAATTCGGAGAATACACTAAGAAGCCGCCAGCGCGAAACGTTCCATTTCTGTAAGTGACTCTCCGAACAATCTGACCGCGGTTTCGGCCTGCGCCTCGGTCAGCACGAGCGGCGGCGCGAACCGGACCGCGTTTTTTCCCGCACCGAGAATCAGCACGCCGCGCCGGAACATCGCGTTCACGACGGCGTCCCGCTCCGCGACCGCGCGCTCCTTGGTCTTGCGGTCCCGGACCAGCTCCACGCCAATCATCAACCCCTTGCCGCGGACGTCGCCGATGAGCGGATGCCGATCCATGAGGCTTCGCAGGCCCTGCATCATGCGCGCGCCCACGGTCTCCGCGTTCTTCACCAGCGTGTCGCGCAGGAGTCCGATCGTCGCGATCGCCGCGGCGCACGCGACGGGGTTGCCGCCGAACGTGGAGGCGTGCGCGCCCGGCGGCCACATCATGATGTCCGCCCGCGCCGCTGCAATCCCGAGCGGGATTCCAGAGGCGATGCCCTTGGCGACCGTCACGATATCCGGCCGCAGGTCGAAGTGCTCGCACGCGAACATCTTCCCCGTCCGGCCCATGCCCGATTGCACCTCGTCGGCCACCAGCAGCATCCCGTGCTTCTTCGTGATCGCCGACAGCCGATCGAGGAACTGCTTCGGCGGGACGACGTAGCCCCCTTCCCCCTGGATCGGCTCGACCACGATCGCGGCGACTTCGTCGGGCGAGACGAGATGCACGAGGATCTGGTCCTCGACGTAATTCGCGCACTCGGCGCCGCAGGTGTCGGGCTGCATCCCGAGCGGGCAGCGGTAGCAGTCAGGGTACGGCGCGTGATAGACGCCTGACATCAGCGGCCCGAACCCGCGCCGCTGGATCGCCTTGCTCGACGTCAGCGACAGCGCACCGAGCGATCGCCCGTGAAACGAGCCGAGGAACGCGATCAGGCCCTGGCGCTTCGTGTGATACCGCGCCAGCTTGATGGCCGCCTCGATCGCTTCGGTGCCGGAGTTGCCGAAGAAGGTGCGCACGGGACCGTCGATCGGCACGATCGACGCGACCTCCTCGGCGAGCCGCACCTGCGGCTCGTAGTAGAAGTCCGTGCCGGACATGTGCAGGAACTTCTGTGCCTGCTCCACGATCGCCTTGACGACGACGGGATGCGAGTGGCCGGTCGAGTTGACCGCGATGCCGGCGGCGCAATCGAGAAAGCGGTTGCCGTCGACGTCCTCGACGACCGCGCCTTCTCCGCGAGCCATGACGAACGGATACGAACGGGTATACGACGTCGAGACGCAGGTCGCGTCGCGGTCGATGATGGCCTTCGCCTTCGGCCCGGGCAGATCGGTCTTGATGTCGGGTGCGTTCACGTTCCATCCTGGGCAGCCCTGAAGGGCCGCGCTACTTTCTTTTCCACCGTGTCCCCGCCGCTGAATCCTCCAGCACGACGCCGGCGGCGTCGAGCTCGTCGCGGATGCGATCGGCGGTGGCGAAGTCGCGGGCGCGGCGCGCGGCGCGCCGGGCCGCGAGCCGCGCTTCGATCTGATCGACCGGCAGCGGCGGCTGTTCGTCCTCGGCGCGCCGCAGCGCCATGATCCCGAGAATGCGCTCGAACCCGGCGAACGCGTCGCGGATCCCCGTCACGTCGGGCTGACCGACCTCTCCCCGGTCGATCGCCGCGTTGATCGCGCGCAGCAGATCGAACAGGACGCCGAGCGCGCCGGCGGTGTTCAGATCGTCGGCCATCATCGCGGCGAACGCCTGCCTGCCTTCGTCGACGCGAGCGGCGATCGCCGCGTGCGCCGAGCCGCCAGTGATCGTCTCGAGGCGCGCGCTGAAATCTGCCCAGCGCCGGACGGCCTTCTCCGCGTCCTGCAGCGCCTCCCAGGAAAACCGGAGCTGTTTGCGGTAGTGCACCGACAGCAGCGCGTATCGCAGCGCGGAGGCGCGGTGCCCGGCGCCGAGCACGTCCTGGACGGTGAACACGTTGCCGAGCGACTTCGACATCTTCTCGACGCGGCCCGGATCGTCCGAGGCTGCTTGCGAGCCGTCGTCATCCTCGGTCATGAGGTGCTCGGTATGC
>Ga0187893_10008172_pt1 | contig 16669 bp, 11 predicted proteins | sample MA1701074metaG_FD_139574 | JGI IMG/M metagenome (GOLD analysis project Ga0187893, IMG submission 139574) | White microbial mat communities from a basaltic lava cave in the Kipuka Kanohina Cave System on the Island of Hawaii, USA - MA170107-4 metaG ...
ACGGCCAGCCTCCGAGCTTTTTTCTGCTTGGGCCACACGAGCCCGTTTCAGCAGAAACTGCAGCCCCGACACGGGTGACTGCGTCGCCCGGGGGCTGGCCTTCTCATCCCATCTGCGGCGGCGCCATGCTTCGTCATGCCTCCTCGCCGTATTTCTCCGGTCAATACAGCTCGTCGGCCTTCCTCGCCTGGCGCCGCCTCGCTCGGCCTCGGTCCTAACGGCCGGGTTTCCGGATGGGCTCTTATGTGGGATACACTCGAACCCGATGGCGATCACGACGGCCGAGGAGCTCCTCAGGGCCGGGGATATCGGCCGGTGCGAGCTGGTCCGCGGGGAGCTGCGCCGGATGATCCCGCCGAGCTACGAGCACGGCAGCGTGGCGTACGAGATCGGCTTCCGGCTCGGCGAGTACGTCCGGCCTCGCCATCTCGGAAGGGTTGTCGCTGCGGAGACAGGGTTCCTCATCTCACGCGGGCCGGATACGGTCCGGGCTCCCGATGTCGGGTTCGTCCGGGCCGAGCGGGCGACTGGCCCGCCGCGCGGCTACTACCCCGGCGCGCCGGATCTCGCCGTCGAGGTCCTCTCACCCGAGGATCGGTCGGGCGAGGTGCGGGAGAAGGTCGCGGAGTGGCTGGGCGCCGGAGCGCGCGCCGTCTGGGTCGTGGACCCAGAGGAACGCGCGCTCGTCGTCCATGAGCCGGGGCGGACGCCGGTCGTCCTGCGTGAGGGGGACATCCTGCGCGGCGGCGACGCCGTGCCCGGATTCGAGCTTCCCGTCCGCGACGTCTTCGACCGATAGCGGTCGGGGCGCGGCCGGAGTCGCGGACCCCGGGGCAGACGGCGTGTGTCCGTGCTGGCCCCTGACCCGGCTAACCAAGCGCGTGCGTTCGACCCTCGCCGCATTGCTCCTCTTCGCCGCCTGCGACGGCTCCGGGTCGCAGGAGGGCGGCGTCCTCGCGACGTTCGATGTGGGCGGCGAGGTTTTTCACGTCATCGTGAGGAACCGCTCTTCGATCTCCGCGACGGCTTGAGCGCGGCCAACATCCCGGTCGGCACACTCCGCACGGGCCCAGGCGAGGCGGACCACAACCTCCCGTGGAGCTGGCACCTCGACCCGCAGGAGATCGAGATGGCGGAGTTGGCGATCGAGGCGTGCGATGGAACGCCCTCGATCGTGGAGAACGACCTCGCCGGCTACCTCGCGCTGGGCAGCTTCTGCCCGTGGCCCCCTCCCACCGGGGACCCGCTACCCGCCCGCCTCCGCGACGAGGCGGTCGAACTCGGTCAGCCGCGCGAGCAGGCGGTGGCCGTGCCACCGGCAGGTCGAGGAAGTGCTGCGCGGCCACCCACTCGATGTGCCGCCCGACCGACGCGAGGAAGAGGTGCACGTCCATGCGGTCCAAGTGCGTGCCGGTAATGACGAGCGGCCCGCGCGGCACGTGCCGCCGCCCGAGGACGCGCGGCCAGAGACCGTAGCTCGCGAGCACCGCGAGCCGCCGGAGCAACGGCTCAAAGGGCCCCCCATGGGCGAGCCGGTAGCCGATCCGGCCCCCGGACCCCCTCGACATCGCGCGGGACTCTAGCACCGGCTCCCCGTTTGCGTACGATCCGCCCATGGATGCGGCGGTCCGCCTCGAGGGCGTCACCAAGACGTTCGGCGCGCACAGAGCCGTGGACGGGCTCTCGCTGACGGTCCCCCGGGGCGCGATCTTCGGCTTCATCGGCCCGAACGGATCGGGCAAAACCACCACACTGAGGATGATTCTGCACATCCTCTACCCCGACGCGGGGCGGATCGAGGTCCTCGGGTCCACGAGCCGCCGCGCGGCGAACGACCGGATCGGCTACCTCCCGGAGGAGCGCGGCCTCTACCGCAAGATGACCGTCCGGCGCGTGCTCGCCTACTACGCGGGGCTCAAGGGCATGCGCCTCTCGGCCGCGCGTGGCGAGGCGGATGCGTGGCTCGACCGGCTTGGCCTCGCGTCCTGGCGCGACCGGAAGGTCGAGGCGCTGTCGAAGGGGATGCAGCAGAAGGTCCAGTTCATCGCCGCGGTGCTGACGCGGCCCGACGTCCTGATCCTCGACGAGCCGTTCAGCGGCCTCGACCCCGTGAACCTCGAGGCGCTCCGCGACGTGATGCTCGATCTGAAGCGCCGCGGCGCGACCGTGATCTTCTCGACGCACGACATGACGAAGGCCGAGGAGCTCTCCGACACGATCTGCATGATCTTCAAGGGGAAGAAGGTGCTCGACGGCACGCTCGCGGAGATCCAGGCGCAGTACGGCATGGACACCATCCGGGTGAGGGTTTCCGGGGGCGCGGGGGCGCTTGCGGGCCTCGGCGCGGGCGTGCGCGACCTGGGCCAGCTCCAGGAGGTGCGGTTCGAGGGCGACCCGCAGGAGCTGCTCCGGAAGCTCCTCGAGCGCGGGCGCGTCGAGCACTTCGAGGTCAAGAAGCCCTCGCTCCACGATATCTTCCTGAGGATCGCGGGGAACGGCCGATGAGCAAGGTCTGGCGCGTCGCGAAGACCGAGTACCTGAACCTCGTGCGCAGCAAGGCGTTCCTCGTGAGCGTCTTCCTGATGCCGTTCTTCAGCGGCGGCGCGATCGCGGTCCAGACGCTGCTCGGGGACCGCGTGGACCTGCGCGACCGGCGCGTCGCGGTCGTGGACGGGACCGGCGCGCTGCTGCAAGGGCTCGAACGCGCCGCCGACGAGCGCAACGCGGGCGAAACCATGGAGCGCGGAGCGCAGGTGCGCCCCCGGTTCGTGATCGAGGGGGCCTCGGGGGACGAGATGGCGCTCTCGGCGCGCGTGCGGAGCGGCGAGCTGTTCGCGTACCTGCTCGTGCCCCAAGGCGTGATCCGCCGCGAGCCCGGCGAGGTCACGTACCACACGCAGAGCCCGACCTACGAGGACCTGCCGCGCTGGCTGAGGAACACGATCAACGGGGAAGTTCGCCGGATCCGGTTCGAGCAGTCGGGCCTCGACCGGAGGCTCGTGGACGAGCTGAGCGAGCCGGTGCCGCTCCGCCAGTACGGGATCGCGGAGGTGACCGCGACCGGCGAGGTGAAGAAGGAGAGGCTGAACGAGCTGCAGACCTTCCTCGCGCCGATGGGAGCGATGTTCCTCCTCTTCATGCTTGTGATGATGGCCGCCCCGATGCTCCTGAACACCGTCCTCGAGGAGAAGATCCAGCGCATCTCGGAGATCCTCGTGTCGTCGGTGAGCCCCTTCGAGCTCTTCCTCGGCAAGCTTCTCGGCAACGTGTTCGTCTCGTGGACGCTCTTCCTCATCTACGTGGGCGGCGGGCTCTTCGTCGCGGCGCACTACGGCGCGCTCCACGTCGTGCCGTTCGCGTTGCTCGGCTGGTTCCTCTTCTTCCAGCTTCTCGCGCTCCTGATCTTCGGCTCGATCTTCAGCGCGATCGGCGCGTCGTGCAGCGAGATGCGCGACGCGCAGAGCATGATGACGCCCGCGATGCTCATCGTGATGATGCCGATGTTCGTCTGGTTCGTGGTGCTCAAGTCCCCGAACAGCCCCTTCGCGGTCGCGGTCTCGCTGTTTCCCCCTGCGACCCCCTTCCTCATGCTCATGAGACTGGCGATCCCGCCGGGCCCGGCCGCGTGGGAGGTCGCGGTGTCGGTCGTCCTGACCGCGGGCTTCACCCTCTTCTGCGTCTGGGCCGCCGGCAAGATCTTCCGGATCGGCGTCCTCGCGCAGGGCCAGGCGCCGTCGTATCGCCGCCTCGTGCAGTGGATCTTCTCGCGCTGACATCTGCTAAGGTGTTGCGATGCGCCGAGGAGTGGCCCTCTGCCTCCTGCTCGCCGTCGCCGCGGGCCAGGACGCATCGGCCAGGGTGAAGGACCTGGTCTCGCAACTCGGCTCGCCGGACGAGGAGACACGCGCCACAGCCGCGCACCTGCTCGGGAAGCTCGGTCCGCACGCGAAGAACGCCATTCCGGCACTTGCGAAGGCGCTGGGCGACGAGTCGTATTGGGTCTCGCGGTGCGCATTCGACGCCATCAAGTCGATCGGGCCCGACTGCGTGCCCGTGCTCGTGAAGTCCCTCGACAGCAAGAACGTGAACGTGCGCGCCAGCGCGATGCGGCTTCTCGACGAGTGCTTCTACAGCTACCTGAAGCCGCACCTCCGCGTGATCGCGCTGCGACTCAGGGACGAGAACGCCGACGTGCGCAAGAACGCGTCGCACGCGCTCGGGGGGCAGCGCGAGGCGGCGATCGACCTCGTCATCGCCGTCTTCGGGGCGCGCGAGAGGGAGGTGGGCGACGCCGCGATCGCCGCGCTCGTGATGATCGGCGGGCCCGCGATCCGGCCGGTGGTCAAGGTCCTCTCGACGGGGAGCGGCCCGGCCCGCGTGACCGCGGCACGCGCGCTCGGCGCGCTCAAGGCGCACGGCGAAGAGGACGCGCTCCTCCTCGCTCTCTCCGACGAGTCGCGCGACGTCGCCGGCGAGGCGGCGCGCTCGCTCGGCCAGGTCGGCACGCCGGAGAAAGTCGTGCCGCGGCTGGTCGAGGGGTTCCGCGACGCGAGCGCCACGGTTCGCGACGGCTGCGTGGACGGGCTCGCCGCGTGCGGCGGGCCCGCGGTGCCGGCGCTCACTGCCGCGCTCGGCCCCGAGGACACGCGCGAGTACGCCGCCCGCGCGTTCCTGAAGATGGAACAGAACGGGGCGGAGGGGCTCGGGGAGGCGCTGACGAACGAGTCCCCGGAGATCCGCAGCGCCGCCCTCGCGACGCTCGGCCGGTTCCACACGGAGCTCGTGTCGGACCAGGTGATCCAGTCGGCGGTCACGTGCCTCAACGACAAGAGCCCCGCCGTGCGCGCCGCCGCGGCGCGGGTCCTCGGCTCCTTCGGCGCGCGCTGCAAGACGGACAAGCTGAAGGAGTGCGTCGCGGACAAGGATCTCGCGGTGCGCGCGGCGGCCGTCCATGCGCTCGGCGAGATCGGCGTGGATCCCAAGGAGACCGAGCTGGGCGCGGGCGTCGAGGCGATCCTCGCGAACTGGAAGATCTGGGGGGGCGACGGGGGCAGCGAGCTCTCCAAGATCGCCTTCGACGCGGCGGCCGACGCGGGCGTGCGCGCGGCCGCGATCCGCGCGCTCGGCGAGATGGGACTTGGGGCGCCGGCGGTGGACCTGACGCCGCTGCTCGAGAAGCAGCCGGTCGAGATCAGGCGTGCCGCGGCGCGGGCGGTCGCGGCCATCACCCAGCCGTGCGCCCTCGCGATCCGCGACGGGCGCTTGGGGACCAAGCGGGACAAGGTCGTGGACGCCGGGCTCAGGTGGCTCCTCACGGAGCAAGGGTCCGACGGGGAGTGGGAGGCGGGCCTCTACACCTCCGGCGTCTCGGGCCTCGCGCTGCTCTCGCTGCTCACCGCCGGCTGCGGCCCGGGCGACGGCGAGGAGGCAACGGCGGTCCGGAGGGGCCTTCTCCACCTCGTCCGCAAGCAGACGAAGCACGGGATTCTCGGCAACAAGGCGACGCACGCGTACTTCGTGTGCCACGGGATCGCCACGATGGCGCTCATCGAGGGCTACATGCTGACCGGCGAGTTCCGCTGGCGCCGCGCCGCCCAAAGGGGACTCGACCACATCGCGTGGGCGCGCAACCCCGGTCTCGCGTGGCGCTACGACCCGCGCGGGGGCGAGAACGACACGCACGTCACGACGTGGACGCTCTTCGCGACGCGCCTTGGCGACGCGGCCGGGCTGCGCGTGGACCGCGAGTCGTACGCGGGCGGCGCCAAGTGGATCGAGAGCATGACCGACAAGAACTTCGGCGTCACGGGATACAACTACCCGGGGGGCGCTGTGGCGCGACCGGAGGGCCTCCAGGAAACCTACCCCCCCGAACGCAGCCACTGCATGACGGCGGCGGCACTCTGGTGCCGCCACTTGCTCGGCGGCGCGATGCTCGAGGCGCCCGTGTATCAGAAGGGCGCCTCCGAGGTTCTCTCTATCGAGCCCCGTTGGAGCGCCGGCTACGAGGACATGCTCTACTGGCACTTCGCCGCGCTCGCGTTCTTCCAAGACGGGGACGCGGCCTTCAAGAAGTGGGCGAAGCCGCTTCAGGACGCGCTGCTCGCGGGTCGCCAAGCGAACACGGGCGCGTGGCAGACCAATGACCTCTGGGCGCGCAGCATGGAGAGGGACGCGGCCTTCGCGCGGGGCCCGACCATCTACGCGACCTCGATCGGTGTTCTCACCCTTCTCACGCCTACGCGCTACCCGCGCGACTTCCTGAACAAACCGAAGCACTCGCCCACGACCCGCGCTGCGATCGCGGCGCTCAAGAAGGCGTGCGGCGACGAGGACGCCGAGGTCCGGGAGATCGCAACGGCGGCATGCGCGCGGCTCGGAGGCTGAGCGACCCCCAACGTCCTCACAGGGAACTTACACAACGCTCACCAAGCGCTGATCCCCATCCCCGATGCTCAAGGCAGGGCCGGGGCTTGGGACAGGACCGGCCCACAGTGGGGGCTTCGAGACCGCTTGGCCGAGGCATTGGTCTTTCTTGCGTTCCTCTCGCTTGGACTCACGCTCGCCACCAACGTGGCGGTGCCGGTCCATCTGCGCCGGAAACGGCACGGCGCGGGCCCTCGTCCGTCCATCTCCGTCCTGAAGCCGCTCAAGGGCGTGGACGACGGGCTGTTCGAGAACCTTTTGTCGTTCGCCGCGCAGCGCTACGCGCGTTTCGAGCTGGTCTTCGGGGTCGCGGATCCGCGCGACCCGGCGCTCGAGGTGGTGGAGCGGGTGCGGCGCGCGTACCCGAACACGCCCATCCGCGTCTCCACGCACGCGCCCGAGCTCGGCAGGAACCCGAAGGTCAACAACCTCGCGGCCATCTCCCGCCTCGCGAGCCACCCGTACTGGCTCATCTCGGACTCCAACACGCGCGTCCACCCGGACTACCTCGCGGACACGGTCGCGGAGTTCAAGGACCCGCACGTCGGGCTCGTCACGAACGTGCTCGCGGGCGTGGGCGAGAAGGGACTCGGCGCGCTCCTCGAGAACCTGCACCTGAACTCGTTCGTCGCGAGCGCGGTCTGCGCGGCGCAGATCGCCCGCTCCCCGATCGTGATCGGAAGTCGATGCTCTTCCGGCGCAAGGACCTCGCCGCGGTCGGCGGACTCGAAGGAGTGCGCGACGTCCTCGCCGAGGACCACGCTCTCGGCCTCCGTTTCCGCAGGAACGGCTTCAAGGTCACGCTCTCGCCGCACGTCGTGACGACCGTCAACGAGCGGTGGCGCCTCCGCTCCTTCCTGAGCCGCCACGTCCGCTGGGGCCAGATCCGCCGGCGGATGGCGCCGCTCGCCTTCTTCACGGAGCCGCTCCTCCAGCCGACCTGGTGGGCGGCGGCCGTTGCCGCCGCGGGGCGGCCCACGCTCGCGGGGGCGATCGTGCTGACGAAGGTCGTATCAGACCTCCTCGTCGCGCGACGCCTCCGCGGCGTCTCCTTCCCGCTCCGCGGCCTACTCCTGATCCCTCTGAAGGACCTCCTTGTCGCCGCGCTCTGGCTCGTCGCCGCCTTCCGGCGCCGCGTCCACTGGCGAGGGAACTCGCTCGTGCTCGGCCCCGGCACGCGGCTCCTCGACGGCGCGCCGAAGCGCCGTGCAAAGCCGACGCTCGCGCACACATGAGAGCCCTCCCCCCCGCGCCCCCCCTCGTCGTCGCCCTCAACATGGGCTACGGCCACCTGCGTCCCGCCCACTCGCTTGCCGAGTACCTCGGCACGCAGCTTCTCGAGGCCGACGCGCCGGAGGTCGCGGGCCCCGACGAGGCGCGGCTGTGGGCGCGATCGCGCAGGCTCTACGAGGCGACGACACGCTGGTCCGGGATCCCGCTCATCGGCGCGCCGCTGCGGATGCTCGTCGAGCGCTACACCCACATCCCGCACCTGCACCCGTACCGCGACCAGTCGCGAAAGACCGTGGCCGTGCGGGCGCTCGAGCGGCTCGTCAAGCGCGGCATCGGCCGGAAGCTGGTGGACCAAGCGCGCGAGAGCGGGCGGGCGATCCTCACGACGTTCTTTGCGCCCGCGCTCGCCGCCGACGCGCACGGCCTCGACCGCGTCTACTGCGTGGTCACCGACGCCGACATCAACCGCGCCTGGGCGCCGCCGGAGCCCAGCCGCACGCGGATCACCTACCTCGTGCCGAGCATGCGCGCGCTGCGCCGGCTGCGCGCGTACGGCGTGCCGAAGGACCGGATCCGCGCGACCGGCTATCCGCTGCCGCACGAGCTCCTGGGCGGCGAGTCGCTCGCGACGCTGCGGCGAAACCTCGCCGCGCGGCTCGTGCGGATCGATCCCGAGAGGACGTTTCGGGACTCGTGCCCGGACGAGGTGCGGCACTTCCTCGGGGAGCTTCCGCGTTCGGAGGAGGGTGTCGCGCCTCTGGTGACGTTCTGCGTAGGGGGCGCGGGGGCACAGACGGAGATCGTGCGCCGGTTCCTGCCGCGGCTCAAGCCGGAGATCGAGAGGGGCCGGCTGCGGCTCGCGCTTGTCGCCGGCGTGCGCACGGAGGTGAACGCGCGGTTCCAGGAGCTGCTCGCGCGCCACGGGGTCGAGGCGGAGATCCTCTTCGAGCCCGATGTCCTCTTGTACTTCCGCGCGTTCAACGCGCTGCTCGCGCGGACGGACGTCCTCTGGACCAAGCCGAGCGAGATGACCTTCTTCGGCGCGCTCGGGCTCCCGCTCGTCCTCTCGCCACCGGTCGGCGTGCACGAGTGGTACAACCGGCGGTGGGCGCGCGAGAGCGGCGCCGGGTTGAAGCAGCGCGACGCGCGCTACGCCGCGCAGTGGCTCCGCGAGTGGCTCGAGGACGGGCTCCTCGCCGCCGCCGCGTGGTCGGGTTTCACCCGGCTTCCCAAGTTCGGCCTCTACCGGATCGAACGGCTTGTCCAGGGAGATCCGTGATGACGACGCACACGCTCATGCCCCCGCGCGCCGTCCCCCGGCGCAGCCTCTCGACCCGGATCCGCGTCCTCACGGCGAACACGCACCTCGGGCAGGGGCCGAAGCTCCCCTACCTCCTGCGGGGCGCTCCCGAAGGCGACGCGGCGCGGATCGAACTGTTGCATGACACGCGTGCCTACGCGTACCACATCGCCGAGTGGCTCCGGCGGAGCCGCGACCTCTACCACGCCGTTGGATTGCAAGAGGTTTTCCACCATGCGCTCGGACTCAATGCCGGCGCCCGTCGCTTCCGCCAGCGCGACTACTACAGCCGGCTCGCGGGCTACGGCTGCTCGATCCCCCACCGCGTCGGCTTCGCGGCGTTCCGCTACGAGAACCTGCTCCTCTCGAGGCTCCCGCAGGCCCCTTCGCCGAGGATCCAGTGCCTGCTCCCGGGCCGGGTCTTCCGCCTCGCCGCCTGCGGGTTCACCCTCGCGCCGTTCGGCGTGGACGGGCGCCCCGTGTGGATCGGCAACACGCACCTGCACCCCTACAACCCGCGCACGCGCGCGCGGCAGGCGGAGAGCATCGCCGCGGAGATCGCAAGGCTCGGCGACGTGCCGATCCTCTTCCTCGGTGATCTCAACACGGTCCCGGCCGGCTGCAAGGACGGCGACTTCGCGGAGGGCGAGCGCGACGTGCGCAGCTACCGCGGCGACCGGACGCTCGGGATCCTCGAGACGGCGGGACTGCGCACGGTCCCCCACGAGGACAGCGCGGAGTTCTGGACGTATCCCACGGGCGCGCCGAACCGGACGCTCGACTACGTGCTCTTCAGCAGGCACTTCGAGGTCGAGTCCTACCGGGTCGTGCGCGAGTTCGCGTTCTCCGACCACTACCCGGTCGCGGCCGAGCTGCGCCTTCGGGGGTAGCTCTACCGCGGCGCGGGCCAGCGCGCGATCTCCCGCCAGACGATCGTGTTCGCGGTGTCGTCACGGTGCGCGTCACGGGCTGCGCTACCGCAACTCGATCGCGAGGGCGCCCCGCGGCGGTACACCCGGGAGGCAGTCCGCCTTCCCCAGGATCGCCCGAAGGAACAGGACCACGCCCCCGCCGAGGTCGATCACCGCAAACGCGTCGGTCTTGCACTCGACAAGCCGCGCGACGGACCTCGTCGTTGTCTCGGGGACCTGGACCTTCACGGGCGCCGCGAGCGGAAGGGGCAACTCGACCTCGGCCATCGGCTCCTTGACCTCAAAGACCGACGCGTCCACGGCGACGTGGATCGACTGGCCGACCGCGAACGGCCGCAGATTCGCGCGAATCCCGTGGTCGAGGGTCGAGACGATGGGATCCGCGATCACGTTGCCTTGGCCGTCCACGTCAAGTTCGAAGTCGCCGACGCAGGAGACCTGCCGGAGCACGCTGAGCGAGCCGCGCTGTCCGTTCCAGAGGGTGATCGAAGGGCACGCGAGCCGCTCCGCGCGCTTGTCCTTGAGAAACGCTTCGATCTCCTCCGCCGGCACGGAGGCGACCCCCGTGCCTCCCTCGAGCTTCGCGAGCTTCAAGTCAAGCGTCACGACAACGCCCAGGGCCTCGCGGAGGCTCGTAAGCTCCTTCGCGATCTTCTCGTGTATGGCCGCAGGCGCGGCCACGACAAGCGTGTCCTGCTCCTCGCGGATCTGGACGCCGGCCGCCGCGGCCTTGACCCGCGCCATCGCAACCGCCCACCAGACCTCCTGCGCCTTGAGGTCGGCGACGTCGTACACGCGCACGATCGGGTCTTCGCCGGCGCGCGCGAGGAGGGTGAGACAGAGGAGCAGGCCAAGTCTTCGCATGCGCCAAGGGATCGCGCGCCGCGGTCACCGCGCGATCACGACCCGGTAAAATGCGCGGCCCTTGAGGAAGCCGTGGGAGGCCGAGCGCCGGGTAGACCTCGAGCTTGCCCGGAAGCTCATCCGCGAGCGGTCGCCGGAGGTCGGCGCCGCGACCGTCGAGCGGATCGGGGAAGGCTGGGACAATGTCGCGTACCTCGTCGATCGCGCCTGGGTCTACCGGTTCCCGCGCGGCGAGTTGCCCGCGCGGCTCCTTGCGAACGAGTGCGAGTTCCTGCCGCGGATCTCTGGCCGCCTGCCCCTTCCGGTCTCCGTGCCGGAGGCGGTAGGCGCGCCCACGGCCGACTTCCCGTGGCCGGTCGCGCGCCACCGGTACGTGGCCGGCACGACTGCGGACCGCGCACGGCTCACGGACACCGAGCGCGGCGCCCTCGCGCGCCCGCTCGGCGAGTTCCTCCGCGCGCTCCACGACCTCCACGTCGAAGGGCTCCCCGGCGACCTCATCGGCCGGATGGATCCCGAGAAGCGGGTGCCCAAGGCCCGCGAGCGGCTCGACGCGCTCGCGGACCTCGGCGTGATCCCGAAGCCCGACCCCTGGCTCCCGCTCCTCGCCTCGCTCCCCCGAAGCCCCCTTCCTCCCTGCCCGCTGCACGGCGACTTCTACTCGAGGCAGCTCGTGCTCGCGGAGGACCGCAGCCTCGCAGGCGTCATCGACTGGGGCGACATTCACAGCGGCGACCCCGCGTGCGATCTGATGGTCGCGTTCGCGTTCGTGCCGCGCGCCGAGTTCGAGGCGGGCTACGGCCCGATCGGCGAGGCGACGGCCAAGCTCGCGCGGTTCCGCGCGCTCTCGCACACGCTCGGGGTGACGCTCTACGCGCACGACATCGGCGACGAGGACCTGCTGCGGGAGGGCCGACTGGCGCTCGAGCGGCTCCGGTCGTAGGAGTAGGGAAGGGAGGGGCGGGGGGAACCCGCGCTGCCCGATTGCAGGCGGTCGTATCCTCACGGGATGCTCCGTCTCCTCTGCCTCCTCCTCCTCCTCCCGACCGCCCTGCTCGCGGGCGAGCGCCGGTACGACTTCCGCGAGAAGGTCCTCGAGAACGGGCTCCGCGTGATCACGCTCGAGGACTTCTCCTCGCCGATCGTGGCCGTGCAGGTCTGGTACCACGTCGGCTCGAAGGACGAGCGGCCCGATCGCCAGGGGTTCGCGCACATGTTCGAGCACATGATGTTCCGCGGGACCGAGCGCGTGGGCCCGAAGGACTTCGACAGGCTCACCACGCGTGCCGGCGGATCCAACAACGCCTTCACCTCGTTCGACAACACGACCTACGTGAACGAGCTCCCCTCGAACCAGCTCGACCTGATCCTCTGGCTCGAGGTCGAGCGCATGCTCTTCCTCAAGGTGGACGCCGAGGGGTTCCACACCGAGCGCAAGGTCGTCGAGGAGGAGCGGCGCGAGAGCAACCTGAACCCGCCCTACGGCACCGTGGCCGAGCAGGCCCTCGAGAAGATCTTCCTCAAGCACCCCTACCGCTGGATGCCGATCGGCCGCATCCCGCACCTCCGCGCCGCGACGATCGAGGAGCTCGAGTCGTTCTGGGCGACCTACTACGTGCCCAACAACGCGGTGCTCGTCATCGCGGGCGCCGTGAAGCACGAGGAGGCGCAGCGCGCGGCCGAGCGCTGGTTCGGCTGGGTGCCGAAGTGCCCCGACCCGACGCGCGTGACCGAGCGCGAGCCCGCGCAGACCGAACCCCGCGTGATCACGATCCAGGAGAAGAAGGGCCCCGTGCCGATCGTCGCGCAGGCGTTCCGGACCGTGCCGATGAACCACCCGGACGCACCCGCGCTCGACATCCTCGTCGCGATCCTCGGGAGCGGTGAGAGCAGCCGGCTCAACCTCGATCTCGTGAAGGAGCGCCAGCTCGCGCAGGCCGCGCTCTCGACCCACTTCACGCTGGAGCAGGACGGCCTCGCGGTCTTCGGCGCGGTGCTCGGCGTGCTCGGGAGCAAGGAGAAGGCGATGGCCGCGCTCACAGAGCACGTCAAGCGCGTGCGCGAGACGCCCGTCGCCGCCGAGGAGCTCGACAAGGTGAAGAACGGCGCGCTCGCGGGCGCCGTGACCGGAACGCTGACCGTCGAGGGCAAGGCGAGCGCGCTCGGCGAGGCGGCGCTCCTCCGCGGCGACCCGGACGAGGTCAACCTCGCGCTCGACCGGATCCGCGCCGTGACCGTCGAGGATGTCCAGCGCGTGGCGAAGACCTACCTCGTGGATGAGCGCCGGACGTCGGTCACCGTCGAGCCCTCGGTCGGCGGCATCCTGAAGGGGATCCTCGGGGGGTCCGGGGGCGGCGAGGAGGACGAGGGAGCGCCGCCGGTCGAGGAACCGAAGGAGAACCGAGCGGCCGCGCGCAGCGGATTCAAGGCGAAGATCGAGCGTCCCGAGGGGTTCGCCGCGACGGCCCCCCTGGCCCCCCTCCTTGAGACGCCGCCGGCGCTGCCCTACGAGACGGCGACGCTCGACAACGGGATCCGGATCCTCGTCATCGAGGATCACGAGGTCCCCTACGTCTCCTTCTCGGTCCGCCTCGACGCGGGGCAGTGGGCCGAGGCGAAGCCGGGCGCGGCCAACCTCGCGCTCGACATGCTCACCGAGGGGACGAAGACGCACGACGCCGCGGCGCTCGCGAAGGAACTCGAGTTTCACGCGATCAGCCTCGGCGGCGGCGCGGGCACGGACAGCTCGAGCGTCGGCGGCTCCTGCCTCACCGACAAGCTCCCGCTCGCGATCGCGTACCTCTCGGAGGTCGTGCTCACGCCGACGTTCCCTGAGAAGGAGCTCGGGATTCTCAAGGAGCAGACCGTCACCGACCTCATGGTGGACGCGAACGACCCGGGCGTGCTGGCGGACCGGTATTTCGATGTGCTGCGCTACGGCGAGCATCCGTACGCGCGGCGGCTCACGGGCGAGGTCGCGGACGTGCAGGCGCTCGCGCGCGACGACCTCGCGGCGTTCTGGGCGCGCGCCGCGCGCCCCGACGCGGCGACGCTGATCTTCGCTGGGGACGTCAAGCTCGAGGAGGCGAAGGCGCTCGCTTCGAAGCACTTCGGCGCCTGGAAGGCGGAGGGCCCAATACCGTCGATCGATCTGCCCGCGCTGCCTGCGCCCGGAAAGCTGCGCATCGTGGTCGTGGACTCGCCGGGCGCCGCGCAGAGTGAGATCCGCGCCGGCCACCTCGCGTTCAACCGGACGCACGCGGACTGGCACAAGGGGGTCGTGCTCTCGCAGATCCTCGGCGGCGGCTTCCTGTCGCGGTTGAATGACAAGCTCCGCGTCGAGCTCGGGCTCACGTACGGCGCATCGGGCGGCTTCGGCGGCGCCCGCTTCTCCGGCGGCTTCTCCGTGAGCACGTCAACGAAGACGGAATCGACCGCGGACGCGGTGCGCGCGCTCCTCGACGTGCTCGAGAAGCTGCGCGCGGGACCACCGACCGCGGAGGAGATGGATCTCGCGCGGAGCGACCTCGTCGGGAGCTTCGCGGGCCGGTACGAGACGCCGCAGTCGCGCGCGGCCGCGCTCTGGCTCCTCGTCGAGGAGAGGCTGCCCGCCGACTTCTACCGGAAGGCGTTCGACAGCTACCGCCGGGCGACGGCCGACGACGTCCTTGCGGTGGCGAAGGAGCACGTGCACCTGGACCGTCTGCTCATCGTCGTCGCCGGCGACGCGAAGCGGATCCAGGACGACCTCGGCAAGATCGCGCCCGTGGAGGTCGTGAAGCCGAAGTGAACGACCCCCGTTGACCGGTCCACGACGCGCCGCGTACTGTAGCCTCTGCATCCCGATGTCGCGGCGGAAGGGGCTGCTGGTACCTCTGGTCTTCCTCGGTGTCGCGTTCGCCCTCTACGGGAACGCGCTGGGGAACGGGCTCGTGTTCGACGACGACATCGTCGCCGCGACGAACTACGACCTCGGCTCGCTCAAGGGCCTCAAGGGCTTCTTCGAGACCCGCTACCGGCCCGTCCGCCACCTCTCGTTCGCGCTCGACCACGTGCTCTGGGGCCGGAACGCGTGGGGGCTCCACCTCTCGAACGTGCTCCACCACGCGCTCGCCTGCGTGCTCGCGTTCCGCGTCGTGCGTCGCCTCGCGGGAGAGCGAGCCGCGTGGGCCGCAACGCTCCTCTTCGCGGTCCACCCCGTGCAGACCGAGGCGGTGGCCTACGTCTCCGGCCGCCGCGATCTGCTCCTCACGATCTTCTTCCTCCTCGGCTTCCTCTCCTTCCTCTCCTACCGCGACACGGGCCGGCGTCGCCACATCCTCGCGCTGCTCGGCTGGCTCGCGCTCGCCGCGGGAACGAAAGAGAGCGCGGTGACCCTTCCCGCCGTGCTCCTCCTCTACGACCTGATCGTCGACCCGCAGCCATTCCGCCGCCGTCTCCTCTTCCACGCCCCCTCCCTCGTCCTCGCGGCCGGGTTCGCGGTCCGCGTGGCCTTCGGCGAGGCGTCCCAGCAGGAGGGGTTCCACGGCGGTTCCGCGCTCACCCACTACCTCGCCGTGCCGTGCCTCTACGGCCTCTACCTGTGGCGCTTCGTCATGCCCGTCCGCCTCCTCGGCGACTACTCGTACGACGCGTTCCCGCTCCCGCGGTCCCCCCTGGCCCCCTCCTTTCTCGGCGCGGCGACCGCGCTGCTCGCGCTCGTCTGCGCCGTCGTCCTCCTGCGCCGCCGCGCCCCGCTCGTCGCCTTCGGGATCGCCTGGTTCCTCACGACCCTCCTCCCGGTCGTGCAGATCATCCCGTTCCACGAGCTCGCCGCCGAGCACCACCTCTACCTCGCGTCGATCGGCCTCTGCCTCGCGGCGGGCGCGGCGTTCGAGCGCGCTCCCCGCCGCCCCGCCGTGCTCGTCCTCGGAGTCGCGCTGCTCGTCGCGCTCGCCGTGCGCACGGTCGTCCGCAATCGGGACTGGAAGGACGCGGAGACGTTCTGGGGCGTGACCGCCCGCGACGCCCCGCGCTGTGCGCGCGCGCAGTTCAACGTGGGGTACCTGAGGGCGCTGCGCGGGGAGTACGAGGAGGCGATGCCGCACCTGCGCGCGGCCGTCCAGATCCGCGGGAACGCGCAGGACCGCTACGGCCTCGGCTGCGCGCTGCTCGCTCTCGGGCGCAGCATCGAGGGGCGCCTCGAACTCGAGCGCGCGCTCGCGGACGCGCGGGCGCATCGGGGGAGCGGGATGTCGGCAGGCACGATCCTCATGGCGCTCGGGAACTACAACGCCGCGCTCGCCGCGTTCGACAACGACCTTCGCGACCGGCCCTGGCTGCTCAGGCCGATCCACAGCAAGGGCCTCTGCTACGAGGCGCTCGGCAACGAGGACGCCGCGCTCCGCGAGTACGAGCGGATGCTCGCGCTGGTCCCCGGCGACTACCCGACGCTCATGAGGGTCGCGGATCTCCTGGAGCAGCGCGGCGACGCGCGCCGCGCAGCCGCGTTCCGCGCGCGGGCCCGCGAGCGCGCGCCGCTCAGGTAGAAAAGGGGAGGGCGGGGGGAACCCGCTACCGCTCGACGACGACTTGAGGCCCACGCCTCCCGAGCTCGTGAAGCAGCTCCGGCACGAGCGCCACGCGCCGCTCGCCGGGGAAGGTCTCCCTAGGGACCCCGATTCGTTGAATGGTGCCTGACACCTTCCAACAGTCTAGCCACTCCGCGACGGCAAGCAGCCGCGGCGGCGCGCGTGTGTTTGTGTCAGGCGCAGGCCAGGATCCACCTCCCTTCGCCGTCATGCGGGCCCTCGGCCACGGCGTCCGCGCGCCGGACGTCGTCGTCGCCGAAGGTGACCCACTCCTCAAACGGCACCGCCTCGCCGGTGCCGACCTTCCAGTGGAGCCGCTCGCCCGCCCTCCCCGTCACCTCGAG
>Ga0187893_10008173_pt1 | contig 16663 bp, 7 predicted proteins | sample MA1701074metaG_FD_139574 | JGI IMG/M metagenome (GOLD analysis project Ga0187893, IMG submission 139574) | White microbial mat communities from a basaltic lava cave in the Kipuka Kanohina Cave System on the Island of Hawaii, USA - MA170107-4 metaG ...
CCGCCCCGCGACGTGGGCGAGCTGCTCGCCGCGGCCCTCGACGTGCGCCCGCCCCGCGACGTGGGCGAGCTGCTCGCCGCGGCCCTCGACGTGCGCCCGCCCCGCGACGTGGGCGAGCTGCTCACCGCGGCCCTCGACGTGCGCCCGCCCCGCGACGTGGGCGAGCTGCGCGCCGCCGACCCCGACGCGGGCCCGCTGTTCTCTCCCGGCCGCGAGGAGAACCTGCCCATCGTCCCCGGCGGCGCCCTCGGAGCCGACGCCCGCAATCTCGAGCCCCCGCACGTCGAGCGACACGCTCACGTCGAGGGCGGCCTCGGTGTCGTTGTTCACGATGGCGGAGACGACGGCACGATCGCCGACGACGAAGAACCGCGGCGCCTGCAGCCGGACGATCAGCGGCTTCTTCGTCCGCGTGCTCGACCTGGCGTGGCCGAAGGCGCTTCCGGTCGTCGCGGCGCGGGCGGTGGCCCGCCACGTCGTCAGCGAGTCGGGGAACGAGACGTCGACGCGGGCGGTGCCGTCCGCGCCGGTGACGACGTCGGGCCGCCACAGCGCGGTCGCCCGAAAATCGCTCCGCACCTCGACCGCCGGCTCCTGGCCGGGGGCGATCGCGGCCGGGGGCGGCGCGTCGGCCGAGATCCGCTCGTCCTCCGCCATCTCCATCGGCGCGGCGGAACTCTTGGCCATCGCGGCCTCCATGCGCATGCTCGACGGCGCAGCGCGGCCACGTGCTCCGTGCAGGCCGCCGAGCTCCATGCCGTCCTCCAGCCCGGCGCCGGCGGTGTCGCCCTCGTCGGCGCGCAGCCGGTCCCGCCAGCCGCCCTCGGCGTCGCGCACGAGCCGGGCGAACGGCCGCACGTGGAAGCTGCTCTGCGTCTCGACCCCTTTCTGGCGCTTCGTGCCGAAGAAGAACGGCCGGGGGTCGCCGGCGTACTCCTGCTGGATCGCGAGCACCGACTCGTCGATCAGGCCCAGCGCCACCTCGGCCGCCACCGGGTTCCCGGCATGGTCGCGCGTGGTCACCGTCAGCACGCCGGCCTCGCGCGGCCGGTACTCCTCGCGGTCGGCCGTGACCTCGACCTGGAGGAAGTGCGCGACCGGAGGGACGACGATCTCGCGGCTGGCGAAGGACAGCTCCCCGTCGCGGACGAGCACCGCGTCGAGAAAGGCGTTGGGCACGTGGCGCTGGTCGATCTCCAGCTCGAGCAGCTTGACCGTGCCGGTGAGGTGGACCACCCGCACGTCGAGGATCTCCTCGGCCTGGACGGTGAACAGCACCCAGCTGTCGGGGAGCGGCGCGCTCAGCATCACCGGGGTCGTGCCGCCGGCATGCAGCGTGTCGGCGTCGACCAGGATCTCGACGCCGCCCGAGTGGTAGCCGATCTGCGCGGAATCGGGGTCGGCCACCCAGACCGTGGCCTCGGCGCTCACGGGGAACGCTTGCTCCTCGTCGCCGCTCCACGTGACGCGGTAATAGCCGGCGTCCGCGGGCACGAACGTCACCTCGGCCTCGCCGCCCGCGCCCGTCGTGACGCGGCGGGAGACGACCTCCTCGTGCTCGTAGCCGCGGAAGGCGAGACGCCAGCCGGACGCGTTCCCTGCGCCGGCCGCCCCGAGCGTCGCGGGCGGAGGCAGAAACCCACGCTCCCGCTTGCGCGCACGCTCGAGCTGCTCGCCGGAGACGCGACGCCCGTCCGGATCGATCCAGGTCTCGATCCAGCGGTCGCGCGTCACCCGCACCCGGCCCTCAGCCGCGAACGGCCGCTCGCCGGCGTCGACCGTCTTGACCATCACGCGCACGGTGTCGCCCGGACGATGGAGGTTGTGCTCCGCGTGCACGAAGGCGAAGTAGCGCTGGCGACTCGCGCGCACGGAGCCGCGGCCCACGACTTCGCGGCGCGAGGCGTCCGTCACCCGCGCCTCGACGATGTACTCGCGGTCCTGCGAAGCGTCGTACGCCGGCTCGAAGCGCAGCGTGGCGCGCCCCTCGGAATCGGTCGTCAGGGTCTCGCGGTGCACGGTCTGCTCGGGCGGCCGCCACCCGCGCTCGGCCGGCATCGCGTCGTGGTACCAGGGAAACTCGCGCGGCGGGACCCACTGGACCCACAGCGGCCGCTGGTGGACGAGGACCTCGACCGCGGCGCCGGCGACGGGGCCGCCGAAGTAGTAGCGGGCGACGATCTCGGCCTCGACCGGGTCCTCGGCGCGCAACGCGCGCGGGCGGCCGCTCTCCTCGGGCATGCGTACGTCGACGCGGAACTCCGGCAGCTTGTACTCCTCGAGGCGCAGCAGCGCGGCGCTGCCGATCGACCGCCGGCCGGGCAGCTCGACGAATCGGACCTGGTACTCCCCGAGGGGCTGCTCCGCCGCGAGGTCGAGCTCGCCCCAGGCGCTGCCGAAGCGGTTCAGCGTCAGCGCGCCGTCGGCGACCTTCGCCCCGCGCGGGTCGACGATCTCGTAGCCGATCTCGCGTCCGACGGGCGTGGCGTACGTCGAGCCGTCGTGCGTGCGAGCCACGACCTTCCACTTCGACCGCTCCCCGGGCCGGTACGCCGGCCGGTCGGTGAAGACGTAGAGCTTCCACGACTCGTGGGCGCGCCCGGCGATCCAGCGCGCGGAGAGGGCGAAGGCCTGGTCGTCGCCGTGCCGCGCTGCGGCGAAGACCTCGACGTGGCGATCCGCCCCCGGAAGGTCGAACGACGCGAGGCCGTCCGAGCCGGTGCGTGCCGTGGACTGCTGCCAGCGGCCTCGGTCGTCGTCCGTGCGGGTCCAGAACGAGATCGCGGCACCCGCGCGAGGCGCGCCGGTCGTCGCGTCGCAGACGTAGACGATCCCCCGCCGGCCGGAGGTCTCGAGCACCACGGACGCCCCGCTGACCAGCAGCAGGTCGCGCGCCTTCCGCTCCCCGGCGCGGGCTTCGAGCACGTAGGCGCCCGGCGCCAGCTCGCTCCCGAGGTCCAGCGTCTCGTGTCCCGAACGGTGGTCGCCGCGGTCGTTGGTCTGCCAGGTCCAGGCGCGCACCGGCCGGGATCCCGCGAGGCGGATGCTCTCCAGCCAGTCCCCGCCGCGGTCGTCGTTCCGCCAGTCGAGGTCGCGGGTCAGGTCCGCGGAATAGAGCGCGAGGTCGACGCTCGGGACGTTCCGCCACGTGACCTGGTAGCGGACGGCCGAGCCGGGCAGGAAGAACTCGGGCACGGCGACGCCGACCTGCGGGGCGGCGATCGCCTCGATCTGGCGCAGGGCGTCGTCGTGGTAGCGCGTCTGGCCCCGGACGAACTCGCGGGTCAAGCGCCGGAACAGCTCGAGCGCCCGGACGAAGTCCGGTTCCTGGGCGAAGCCGCCGCCGTCGAGCCGGACGATCCGGCCGGACTGCGTGAGCCACTCGGCGTAGTGGTACAGGGCGTCGTCGTACCACGCCGTCCCGGCCGGCTCGAGCGCCGCCTCGAACGCTTCCGAGACGCGCCGCAGGTGTCCCTCCGGTCCGCCCTGCCAGCGCAGCCCCATCGCGATCATGAACCAGGCGCGCGAGCGCTGCGCGGGGTCGTCGGTGATGCGCAGCACGTTGCGCAGCACGTCCTCGGGGAGCTGGTTGCCGTGGTAGCCGTACGAGTAGAACGGTTCGGGCTGCGGCGGTTCCGCCGCCTTCCACACGATCTCGAGGTAGCGCTTCCGGGCGAAGTCCAGATCGCGCGAGCCGCCCCACCATTCGAGGGCGAGCTGGTAGTGCGACCAGCCCTGGCCCCAGTTGCGCGACTCGCGCCGGGCCCACCACCAGTCGCCGAGCGATTCCTGGACCTCGGCCCACACCCGGTCGCGGTCGGCTGCGCGCCGCACCCCGGCGGCCAGCGCCTCGAGCGCTTCCCGCGCTCCGTCCAGCTCGGTCGCGTCCGGAGTGTCCGTCGCGGCGACGGAGCGCCACAGCGTGTCGGCCAGCCGGAAGTCGATCCAGCGTCCGGCGTCGGCGTCGAGGTCTTTCCGGTCCAGCTCGAGCAGGATCTCGCGCGCGAGCTGGTAGGAGCCCTCGGCGGCGTGGCGCTCCGCCCGCTCGATCGCCTCCGATGCGGAGGACGCCGGTGGGGCCAGCGCCGTCCGCGCCTCGGCCACGTCGGCGGAGCGGACCGCGAACAGGAAGAGCGCCAGGGCGGAGGGCAGGCCGAGCAAGGCGACGGTGGTGCGCGATCGTCGGTTCATGGACGTCCTCGTTCGTGGATGGGTGGCTCGAGCGGAATCGACACCGCGCGGCGGCGATCGTTCCCGTCCTCGTCGACGTCGGCCGGAGGATCCGGTCATCGACCGACAAGGATAGAGGGTTTCGGGGCTGTCGCGATCCGGCGCGGGTGGAGCGCACGGGCACAGCGTGGCCGGCCGAGGAACGCTTCGCACCCGGGGAGGAGGGGCGCGCTCGCGCGAGCGGGGGAAGCCGGCCCGTCCGCCGGCGCTGCGTGTCGAATCTTCACGGCTGCGAGCCTGGCGATCTTCCGCCGGTCGCGGTCGTCGAGCTGCAGTCTCGCCGTTGCGATCCCGTCCAGGCCGTTGGCCGCGGCTCCCCCAGAGCCGAGTCGTCGAGCTGCAGTCGAGGCTTCGGAGCGCGGGCGCAGCGGTCCCGCCGTCGGTCGCCGGCTACATGCAGAGCCCGGGGAGGGTCATCCGTTCGGTGCCGTCGGAGCCGTAGCCGATCGTGGTGCGTCCCGAGGGGTTGAGCGCGGACACGGCGTAGAAGAAGACGTCGCCCGGTGCCGGCGTCTGCGGGTCGCCGCCGACCCAGACGGTCCCCGGCTGCTGGCGCTTGCAGCTGAAGGCGCCGTTGGCCTGGCTCGTGCGGTAGACGCGGTAGTTCGTGATGACGTGGCCCGACGTGGCGTGCAGGTCCTCCCAGAACCAGTCGCTCGGTCCCAGCAGGAACTGGTCGGCGTTGGCTCCCGACACCTCCATGATGTCCAGCTCCGGGAGGATCTTGAACAGCTCGCCGTTGCTCGCGCCGCTGCCGCGGTCGACGATGTAGATCTCGCCTCGCGCGTCCTCACCGTAGCCGGAGACCAGGCCGACCGCCTGACCGGCGTCGTTGAGGTCCGCCGTGCGGGTGAGCGCCGTCGTGTCCGCGCAGGTCGCGTCCGTACGGAACGACTCGACGTTGCCCGCGCAGAAATCGGAGTAGAAGTAGGTGCCGTGCAGGGCCGGCATGCGGCAGCCGCGATAGACGTAGCCGCCGGTGACGGCGCACGGGCCGCCGGCCTGGCTGTACTCGACGATCGGCGGCGTGTAGTTGGCCGGGCTGCAGATCTGCGGGGCGGAGGGGCACGACGGGTTCGGGCAGTGGTCGCCCTCGAAGTAGACCCAGCCGTAGTTCTTCGAGCCGGTCCCCGCCGGCTCGCAGTCGATCTCCTCCCACACTCCCTGGCCGACGTCGCCGATGTAGATCGCGCCGGTGGTGCGGTCGAACGACCAGCGATAGGGGTTGCGCAGCCCCCACGACCAGATCTCGTCCGCGCCCGCGGTCGGCCCGTCGAACGGGTTTCCGTCCGTCGAATAGGGAAGGCTGCTGACGTCGATCCGCAGCATCTTGCCCAGCAGGTCGTTCAGGTCCTGGCCGTTGGAGAAGGTGTCGCAGGCACCGCCGCCGTCGCCGGTCCCGATGTAGAGCCGGCCGTCGACCGGCGAGAAGGCGATGCTGCCGCCGTTGTGATTGCCGGCGAGCGTGGGCAGCGTGAGGATCACGGTGCGCGTCGCCGGGAGCGCGAGGTCCGGGTTGACCGCGCTCGCCTCGTACCGCGCCAGGACCTCGTTCGCCCCCGCCGCGTCGGTGTGGTAGATGTAGAAGAAGCGATTGGTCGCGTAGCCGGGATCGAAGGCCAGCCCGAGCAGCCCCTGCTCGCAGTTCGTCCCGCAGCCGTCGGAGGGCGACTGGGTCAGCGCCCCGACGTCGAGGAACGAGGCCCCGACGACGGCGCCGTCCTTCAGGATCCGGATCTTGCCGTCCTGCTCGACGATGAACAGCCGGTGCACGTCGCCCGGCGGCGCCACCGCCAGGACCGGACGGGAGAGGCCGCTCGCGACGCTGACGGCCGTCAGCTCGTTGACCAGGTTCGGATCGTCGTTGAACACGGTCGAAATGCCGGTGCAGTCCGGCGCCTGCGCCATGGCTGCGGTCGCGAATGCCGCCAGTGCGACGGCGCCCACGAGGGTCGGCTGTGCGTACCCTGCGACACGACGGCGGCGGACTGCGGTGAGCGTGCTCTTGCGGGTCATGACCCTCCTCCGTCGCCGCGACGCGTCGCACGTCCCGAGCGGACCTACCGTCCGCCGGCGACCGCGACGCCCCCCGCCGAGATTGTGGAAGTGTACGGGGATGTCGCGGCGGTGGCAACCGCGAGCGGCGGCATGGTGCAGCGCCGGAGCCCGCGGGCGCGGAACAGAACCGAGTGCGCGCGGACGGCGGCACCTCCGGAGCGGGGAGCTGGCGTATGGCCTCGATGGTGTTCGGCACAGGGAGCAGACAACCCCCGACCATCCGGGCGGCCGCCCCGCTGGTGTTCTTCCTCGGCTGGATGGCGTTCGGCACACGGGACCCGGGCGGCAGCCCCGCTGGTGTCCTTCCTCGGCTGGATGGCGTTCGGCACACGGGACCCGGGCGGCCGCCCCGCTGGTGTTCTTCCTCGGCTGGATGGCATTCGGCACACGGAACCCGGGCGGCCGCCCCGCTGGTGTCCTTCCTCGGCGGCTGTCCCGCTGGTGTCCTTCCGGCGTCGGTGGCGTTCGGCACCCAGCCCCTGGCAGTGTCCGCGGCGACACCTCGCCCCGATCCGCGATAGGATGCGGGCGCACCGGCCCTGACACGAGGGGCCGGCGGGCAGGAGAGGCGGCAGCGATGAAGACCGGGCCGTCCTCGGCCCAACGACCGGAGGAGCGGGTCGCCCGGCCCGTCCGCGACTCGACTCGAAGACGGTCGAGTGTGCTCCAGTTCTGCGGCACCGTCTGGCTGGGCGCCGCCACCCTCCTGGAGGGGGGTGCGGGTTGCTCGCCGGGCGACTCTCGAGAGCTGGAGGAGCGGGGCGAGCAGCTCGCGCAAATCGCGTGCGCGGGGTGCCACGTCGTCCCGGCCCCGGCCGACCTGCCGCGCCGCGACTGGGAGTACACGCTGCCGCAGATGGCCTGGCTCCTGGGATTGGGCCTGGACTTTCCGGGCGGAGCGCCGGGGCCGCGGGAAGGGTTCGCTTCCTACGTCGTGGAGCACCTGCAGGGCAAGCGGGCGAGCTTCGAGGACCGGGGTCTCGTCCTGTCTCAGCCCGTGCTCGACGAGGCGGACTGGAGCGCGATCCGCGCCTACTACTTGAACCGCGCCCCGGAGCGTCTCGAGCTGCCGGCTGAACGACGTCCGGCCGCGGGACCCGAACCGCAGCTCGAGCGACCCTCGGTCGAAGATCACGAGCTGCAGCGTGAGCCCGCTCCGGCCGAACGGCCCGCGCGGCAGCCCGTGCCAGCTCGAGCCTCGCGGCTCGAGCTGTTCCGGCCGCGCCCGACCGACTACTCCGTCCCGCGGCCGTTGACCACGTTGCTGCGAATCAACGAACCGGCCCGCGAGCTGTGGATCGGCGACAGCGCCTGGTGCGAGAGCGGCTGCGCGCGGACCTTGACCGTCCTCGATTCCACGGGCCGGAGAACGCTCGCGCTCGAGCCGCAAGGCGACCCGATCGACGTCCACTTCGTCGACCGAGGCTTCGTCCTGACCGAGATCGGAGCGTTCTTTCCCTACCACATCGAGACCGACACGCCCGCCCGCCTCACGCGGTACCGGCGCTCCGGGGCGTCGTTCGACTCCTCGCCGCTGGCCGACGGACTGCCGCGGATCGCCAACACCAACCGGGCCGACGTCGACGGCGACGGGGACGACGACTTCGTCGTCTGCGCCCACGGGTGGGGCATGGTGACGATCGGCCACGTCTCGTGGCTCGAGAACCGGGAGCCGGAGCCGTACCGCGAGCACGTGCTGCTGCACCAGCCGGGCTGCGTGCGCTCGGAGGTCGCCGACATCGACGGCGACGGCCGACTCGATGTCCTCGTCCTGGTCGCCGGCGCGCGGGAAGGCCTCTACCTGCTGCGGGGGACCGGCTCCGCGCGCTTCGAGCCGGAGACGATTCTCGAGCGGCACCCCGCCTTCGGATTCACCCACATGCAGCTCGCGGACTTCGACGGCGACGGGTCGCCGGACCTCGTCGTCGTCAACGGCGACGACATCGATGGCCATCCCGACAAGCTGCTGCGGCCGTACCACGGCGTGCGGATCCTGCTGCATCGCGGGGGCCCCGTGTTCGAGGAGGCGTACTTCCACCACGTGCGCGGCGCGTGCATGGCGAGCGCCCGCGACTTCGACCGCGACGGCGACCTGGACATCGCCGTCGTGGCCAACCTGCCCGATCTCTCGCTCGACGAGCCGCTCGGCTTCGTCTACCTGAGGAACGAAGGCGGGCTGCGTTTCACGCCGCTGACCCACCCCGCGACGAATGCCACGCGCTGGCTGACGCTCGACGGTGGCGACCTGGATGGAGACGGGGACGACGAGATCGTGCTCGGTGGGTTCGCGAGCCCGCTCGGGCTCGCGATGTACGACCCGCGGGTCCGCCAGCGCCTGGCGCAGTTCCAGGAGAGCGGGCCGTCGATTCTCGTGTTGGAGAACACGGTCGTTCCCTGATATCCGCGGACTGGGCTCCGGGAGCCAAGGGTGGCTCGGGGAGAGCCCAGCGTGAGTGCTCGACGCCGGCGGCAACACCGGGATCCCGCGCTGAGAACACGGTCGTCCCGTGACGTCCGCGGAGTGGGCTCCGGGAGCCAAGGGCGGCTCGGGGAGAGCCCAGCGTGGGTGCTCGACGCCGGCGGCAATACCGGGATCTCGCGCTGAGAACACGGTCGTTCCGTAATGTCCGCGGAGAGGGCTCCGGGAGCCAAGGGCGGCTCGGGGAGAGCCCAGCGTGGGTGCTCACGCCGGCGGCAACACCGAGATCTCGCGCTGAGAACACGGTCGTTCCGTGATGTCCGCGGAGTGGGCTCCGGGAGCCAAGGGCGGCTCGGAGAGAGCCCAGCGTCGGCGCCCGCGCCGAGAACAAGATGGATCACTGCGCCACCTCCGGAGTCGGCGATCCGGGGACCGCCCAGCACCGATTCGCCAACGGCGCCGAGCGCTCGCCGCGGACGAACCTCTCGAGCGCGGTACCATCGGGCTTGATTCCCAACTCGATGGTCAACGCGTCCGGTGCAGTGCCCCGTACACGAATGTGCCCGCGGTGCAGGGCCTCGATGTGGTGCGTGAAGCACAGGAACGTCAGGTTCTCCGCCTCGTTCGACCCGCCCCGTGAACGGAAGACGATGTGGTGTGCCGAGCCTCCACGGGACGTGCAGCCGGGGATCGCGCAACAGAACCTCTCACGCACCGCGATCGGATCCTCGGTCTTCGACGCCTCGAGCCACGCCGGGAGATGCGTGGACAGGAAGTCCAGCGTGATCCAGTGCAGGACCACACGATCCGGGACGAAGCGTTCGCCCGTGGCCCGCGCGATCCGGCGCCGGCACTCGGTCCAGAGCGGCGCCACTGACGCGCACAACAGGAAATCGACGACGATGTCGACCTCGCGCCGCGCGAACGTTTGCCGCCATCCTTCGGACCCCGCGCGATCCGTCTCACTCAGGCTGCCGCGACCGGACCGGGTGTCCGAGCGGGCCCCGTCGTCGTTCACGCGCACCGTGCCCTCGTCCTGATCGGTGCAGCCGTGCCACGTCGTGTCGTCGTTCTCGCGCATGGCGTCCTTGCCGCGCTCTGTGTCGTCGGCCGCAGACGCGTCGTTGCTTGCGCACTCGGTACCCTCGCCGGAGTCGGGCCTACCTCGTCTCGCGGTATCGTCGTCCTCGCACACGACGTCTCCGCGGTGCTCGGTGTTGCGGTGCGCCGACGCGTCGTTGCTTGCGCACTCGGTACCCTCTCCGGAGTCGGGCCTACCTCGCCTCGCGGTATCGTCGTCCTCGCACACGACGTCTCCACGGTGCTCGGTGTTGCGGTGCGGCGCCGCATCGTTGCTTGTGCACTCGGCACCCTCGCCGGAGTCAGGTCTACCTCGTCTCGCGGCACCGTCGTCGTCGCGCGCGGAGTCTCCGTGCTCGGTATTGCTGTGAGGCGCCGTGTCGCTGATGCACGGGCCGTCATCGCTGGGCGTGGTGTCGCCTTGCCGCGCCACGGCAGCGGCTGCGCCGGTGGCGTGCATGTCATTCCAACAGCCCGGCGCCTCGGCCGCCGCGAACGTTTGCCGTCCCTCGAGCAAGTCCTGGGTCAGCTCGTCGAGCGCCGTGGGAAGTTGCCCGCTCTCAGGCGGGAGAGCGTGCTCACGCCGACCCGATAGCCGCGCGCGCCGCTCGGCCCATTCGACCTCGGCGCGCAAGCGCGCGACGGTGATCGCCTCGGCACGCCGGGTCCAGATCACCTCGGTAACGTCGGGCACGGCCACCCGGGCCAGCAGCAGCGCCGCGACCACCCCGACTCGACCCGCCGCCACCGCCTCACGGACGGCGGGAAGGTGGTACAGGCGACGATCGAGCTGCACGAGAAAGCGTGCACGCCGGACCGAGATCCCGCACCGCTGTTCAACGTAATCCTCGAACCGCTCGAAGCCGAGGTCTCGGTGGAGACTGAACGAGCAGAAGTTGCGGAGCAGCCTCGCCAGATCGAGGTCCAGCCCCACCCGCATCGCCGCGAGCCGCCGGCAGGCATCGTCGATTCCGAAGACGTCGTCCTCGACGGGCGAATCGACGAGCAGGAGGACGTCGGCCCGGACCTCGGCAGCGTTCGTCGAGAAGCCGCCGCCCTCCGGGATCTCGTCCGCGAGCGCCCGAAGCGCTCGCCGCGGGAGCAGCCGAGAGGAACACGCGTTCGTCCAGGAAGCGTCGATCCGGCGCGGAACGACGAACGGCGGCCTCAGCGGGTAGCACTCGGGCACGTCGTTTTGTGTCGGTTCGGCTCCGGAAAGGAACCCCGCCAGGACGTACTCCGCTGCTTCGGCCTCGGAGATGTGCGCGCCGGCGACCCTCCGGCAGAGATCGAGCGCCGCGTACCACAGAAACGCGGTGTGCGAGCCCACGACGACCCGCATGCGGCCGATGGGATCCTCCTCCTCGTCATCGGCCCGGCGTCGGCCATCATCGTCGAAACCGCGTTCTTCCACATCCCGGGCGGTCTCCAATGCCCGGTCGTGAGTCCGCGTCGCAGCGGTGGCGCAAGGTTGACCGCCACCGCCAGACCCGTGGCCGCCACACTCGGTCTGCTTCACGCAGGACTCGCCGCCATCGTCGATCCGGCCGTCGAGGTGCTCCCGTACTCGTTCTTTCAGAACCCGTACGGAGGCCGACTCCGCAAGGGCGACCCACTTCGCCTGGTCCTCGACACCGGCCACGCGTGCGACTTGACATGCGGCGGTCCAGCCCAGCCGTCCAGCGGCGAGCGCGCGGTCCAGCAGAGGAAGCCGTCCGAGCCCGCGACCGAGAGCGGCCAGATCCTGGCTGTTGCGCGCACCCAGGGACAGTCGCTCGCGAGCGTAGTCGGCGAGCCGCGAGTAGCCGAGGCGCACGAACCCCCGGCCAGCCTGCAGCCGCGCGAGCCGCAGGGCGAGGGCTCGATCGACGGCCCCGGACGCACGGCTCAACCGTCGCAGTGGCGGGTCGAGCGCGAGTGCGGATTCGTGCCGCAGAATCCGGCAACGATCCTGTGCGAAGGGAACGTCGAGCAGGCCGTCGGGCACGGGACGGGTCAGTGTCGGTAACGTGGCACTCATCGGAACCTCGGTGGCGAATGTACGACGAAGCCATCGACGCCCCATGGCCTGCCGCGGGCAACCGGTTTCCGATCTGCAACGCATGACCCGGTGCACCCGCGTGACCCGTAGCGCCGTCATCACGCATTGACTTGCAGCGCCGTCATGACGCATTGACCCGCAGCACCGTCGTGACGCATGACCCGTAGCGCCGTCGTTACGCATGACTCGCAGCGTCGTCATGACGCATCGATCCGCAGCGCGGTCGTGACGCATGACTCGCAGCGTCGTGACGCATCGACCCGCGGCGCCGTCGTGACGCATTGACTCGCAGCGCGGTCGCGACGCCTGACCCGCAGCGCCGTCGTGACGCATGACTCGCAGCGTCGTCATGACGCATTGACCTGCGGGGCCGTCGTGACGCATGACTCGCAGCGCGGTCGCGACGCCTGACCCGTAGCGCCGTTGTCGTCACGCCGTCATGACGCCTGACCCGTTTCAGGAACCGCAAGGGCGTGACTCGATCGGCCGGGTGAAGGACCTTCGCGAGTCGTAACGCCGGCCGAAAGCCGACTCGAACCCGCCGGAGTACGAGGCGATCGCAGGCCGCAACCACCGGGAGCAACCGGCGCGCTTCCGCGGATCGGAGCTGTCGGGTTCGTGGCGTCACCTGCTAGCATGGACTGGAGCACCGCTCGAGCGAGCGAGTAGCCGCGTGACCTCCGACGAAGCCAGCATGGGCGATCTCGAACGGCGGATCGTCGAGCCGCGCGATCTCGAGTTCGTCCGCCGCCCCGAGAACGCCGGCAAGCGCGGCGCGATCGTCTGCGCCGTCACGACCTACCGGCGGCCGGACCGGCTCGCGATCGGTGACCGGGTCCCGGCGCTGGAGCTGCAGCGGCTCACAAGCGGTGGAACGGTGAAGCTCGACGCATCGCGCGGGAAGCCGCTCGTCCTGATCTTCGGCAGCTACACCTGACCGCCGTTTCGGCGCCAGGCTGGCGCGCTCGAACGCTGGTACGCCGACACCGCGGAGCGCGCGGCGTTCTTCATCGTTTATATCGCCGAGGCGCACTCCGTGGACGGCTGGCAGACCGACTCCAACGAGGACGAGGGCATCCGGGTCCGGCAGCACACCACGTTCGACGAGCGGCTCTCCGCGGCACGGCTCTGCGCCGCCCGGCTCGGGCTGTCGATCCCGACGCTCGTGGACGGGATGGACGACGCGGCGGCCGAGGCCTTCTCCTCCTGGCCGGAGCGGATCTACATCGCCGACACGGGGGGCAGGATCCACTACCGTGGAGGACCCGGGCCCTACGAGTTCGACCCGGAAGAGGCGCGGGAGTCCCTCGTGCGCCTCCTGCGGGACGAGGCCGGCGACCCGGGTCGCGCGTTCCCGTAGCGTCGTCGCGGGCGGGCGCGCGCGGTCCCGCCCCTCCGGCGCGCATTCCGGGATCGGACGCGAAGGGGCGAGAGTGCATCGGCGGGCGGCGTCGGCGAGGCCGCGGTCGTCGATCTGTCACGCCCGTCGTGGAACCCCCCGGCCCTCGGCCGGCTCCAGCCCGAGGGGAGCCATGTCCCCTCCCGGCTGGCGACACCCGCTATGATGTCCGCCCACCGGACAGGGAGGGAAACTCGTGAGGCCAACCGTTCGACCCTGGCTCGCCGCGCTGGCGGCCGCCGTCGCCGGGTCCGCGTCCGTGCTCGTCGCCCAGGAGCCGGCCCGCTCCCGAGCCGAGGCCGAGGCCCGCGCCCATCTCGACGTCGAGAAACCGTTCGCCGAGGCGGCGCCGAGCTTCGTGTTGCGCGGCGGTGTCGTGCTCACCGCGGCGGGCAAGCGCCACGATCCGGGCTGGGTCGTCGTGCGCGACGGCAGGATCGAGGCGGTGGGACCGGGCGAGCCACCGCCGGCCGGCGGGGCGCGCGTCGTCGACGTCTCGGGGCGGTTCGTCACGCCGGGGCTCATCGACGCGCACTCGCACCTAGGCGTCTATCCGGCGCCCGACTTCAAGGCGCACGAGGACGGCAACGAGATGACCGCGCCGGTCACGGCGGGCGCGTGGGCCGAGCACGCGGTGTGGCCGCAGGATCCCGGGATCGAGCTGGCGGTGGCGGGCGGCGTGACCACGATGCTCGTCCTGCCGGGCTCCGGCAACCTGATCGGCGGCCGCGGCGTGACCGTCCACCTCGTCCCGGCGCGCGGCAGCCGCGCGATGCGCTTCCCGGGTGCGCCCGACGTGCTGAAGATGGCCTGCGGCGAGAATCCGAAGCGCGTCTACGGCGGGAAAGGACAGGCGCCCTCGACCCGCATGGGGAACCTGCGCGGCCAGCGCGAGGCGTTCTTCGCGGCGCAGAAGTACCGCGAGGAGTGGCGGCAGTGGAACGAGCGCCGGGAGAAGCGCGGCGCGCCGGCGGCGAGCAAGCGCGCTCCCGCCGAGGAGAAGCCGGACCCGGCTCCGGTGCGCGACACGGGGCTCGACACGCTGGCCGAGGTGCTCGACGGGGACGTCCTGGTGCAGTGGCACTGCTACCGGGCCGACGACATGCTGAACGCGATCCAGCTTGCCGACGAGGTCGGCTTCGAGATCCGCACGTTTCACCATGCGCTCGAGGCCTACAAGATCCGCGACATCCTCGCCGCCAAGCACATCGCCGTCGCCACCTGGGCCGACTGGTGGGGCTTCAAGATCGAGGCCTTCGACGGGATCGAGGAGAGCGCGGCGCTGCTCGCACAAGCGGGCGTGCACGCGGTGATCAAGAGCGATTCGTCGCTCGACATCCAGCGCCTCAACCAGGAGGCCGCCAAGGCCCTGGCCGCGGCGCAGCGCGCGGGCCTGCCGCTGACCGAGGACGAGGCGCTGCGGTTCGTGACCGCGAACCCGGCCTGGGCCCTCGGCATCCTGAACCAGGTGGGCACGATCGAGCCCGGCAAGCGGGCCGACCTGGTCGTCTGGGACCGACACCCGTTCAGCGTCTACGCCAGCGCGCAGTGGGTCTTCGTCGACGGCCGGTTGCGCTACGACCGGGCGCGCCGGGACGAGCCGTGGAGCGACTTCATGCTCGGCCAGGAGGTCACGCCATGAACCGCCGGACGCTGCACATCGGGTGTCGTGCTCGCGGTGGCACCCGCGGCGGCCCCGAAGATCACGCCCCGACCGCCGGACGCTGCACCATCGGCGGTCGTGCTCGCGGTGGCACCGGCGGCAACCCAAGAGGTCACGTCATGAGTCGCCCTACGCTGCACATCGGCGTCGTGCTCGCGGTGGCACGAGCGGCGGCTCCGAAGATCACGCCACGACCGCCGGACGCTGGGTGTCGTGCTCGCCGTGGCACCCGCGGCGGCCCAAGAGGTCACGTCATGAATCGCCCTACGCCGCACATCGGCGTGGTGCTCGCGGTGGCACGAGCGGCGGCCCCGAAGATCACGCCACGACCGCCGGACGCTGCACGATCGGCGGTCGTGCTCGCGGCGGCCCAAGAGGTCACGTCATGAATCGCCTTACGCTGCACATCGACGTGGTGCTCGTGGCCCAGGAGGTCACGCCATGAATCGCCGGATGGTGCTCCTGCTGCTCGCCGCGACCCTCCTGCCGGCGGTGAACCGCGCCGAGTGCGTCGCGCTCGTCGGCGGCGAGCTGGTCCTGCCGGGCTCGCGCCCGACGGCCGGGACGCTCGTCCTCGAGGACGGTCGCGTGACGGCGGCCGAGGCCGGCGCCGCCGTTCCCTCCGGCTGCCGCGAGGTTTCCATCCCGGGCCGGACTGTGACGGCCGGGTTGATCGACGCGTCGTCCACGATCGGCCTGGGCGAGATCGACCTCGAGCCGTCGACGCAGGACACCGACGCCGGAGGCACCGACCCCGTACGGGCCGCGTTCCGCGCCGCGGACGGGTACAACCCGCGGTCGGTGCTGATCCCGGTCGCGCGCGCGGGTGGAGTGACGTCGGCGCTGGTCTCCCCGTCGGGCGGTCTCGTCGCCGGTCAAGCGGCGTGGGTCGATCTCTTCGGAGGGACCCAGTCCGAGGCCGTGCGCAAGACTCCGGCGGCGATCGCCGTCAGCCTGGACGGTCCGGCCGGCAGCGCCCTGCGCCGTCTGCGCGAGCTGCTCGACGACGCGCGGCTGTTCGCCACGCGGCGCGCAGCATGGGAGAAGGGTGAGAGCCGCACGTTTCCGTGGAGCCGGTCGGACCTCGAGGCGCTGCGTCCCGTGGTCGACCGTGAGATCCCGCTGCTCGTCGCCGCCGATCGGGCGAGCGACCTCGAGGCGCTGCTCGGTCTCGCCTCGGAGCAATCGGTTCGCATCGTGGTCCGCGGAGGCGCGGAGGCTCACGTCCTGGCGCCGCAGCTCGCCGCCGCCGGTGTCCCCGTGATCGTCAATCCCTTGGTCTACGGGCCGGGAACCTACGACCAGATCCACGCGCGTGCCGACAACGCCGCACGGCTGCGCGCCGCCGGCGTGACCGTGGCGATCTCCACCTTCTCCGCCCACGACGTGCGGGAGCTGCGGCAGTTCGCGGGAAACGCGGTGCGGGAAGGGCTGCCCTGGGAGGCGGCGCTCGACGCGATCACCATCAACCCGGCGCAGATCTTCGGCATGGAGCGTCGCGGCGCGCTCGTGTCCGGCGCCCGCGGCGACGCGGTCGTCTGGAGCGGCGATCCTCTCGAAATCGCCACGCGCGTGGAACAGCTCTACGTCCGTGGGCAGGCGGTGCCGTTGCGCAGCCGGCAGACCGAGCTGTTCGAGCGCTACCGAACGCTTCCCGGCACTCCGCGGCCGTCCTTGCCATTGCCGCGGTAGCTGTGGGGGCGACCTCGGCTCCGGCACCCCGCATTCGTCCTTGCCCTTGCCGCGGTAGCGGGGCGACCTCGGCTCCGGCAC
>Ga0187893_10008174_pt1 | contig 16662 bp, 20 predicted proteins | sample MA1701074metaG_FD_139574 | JGI IMG/M metagenome (GOLD analysis project Ga0187893, IMG submission 139574) | White microbial mat communities from a basaltic lava cave in the Kipuka Kanohina Cave System on the Island of Hawaii, USA - MA170107-4 metaG ...
CTTCGAGATGCTCGTCACCGCCGACCCGATGAGCGCGAGCGACGCGCTCGCAGTAGGGTTCGCGAACCGCATTGCCGCGCCCGGACAGGTCGTGGCGGAGAGCCTCGCGATGGCAAGAGCGATTTGTCGCAACCCGCCTGCGATCGTGCAGCTCATCAAGGAAGGCATCCGGCGGTCGCTGGCCAGCGGTCCCGAGGCCGCCGAACGGTTCGAATGGGAAACCGCCGCCCGCCTGGTCCACGACAATCCCGACGCCGACGAGGGAATGCGAGCGTTCCTCGAGAAACGGCCGCCGCGCTTCCGAGATCTGGCGCCGGGTGCTTGAGCAGCGTCCCGGACCCGGGAGCTTCTTCCGAACGTCGAGTACGGAGGAGAGGGGGCCATGAGTGTCACCGACAAGAGCGGCAACACCTATCCCGTCGTCGACGCTGATGGACACGCCTGGGAGATCCCGCTCGGGATGTGGGACCGATATGTGCCCACTGCCTACCGCCCGGTGTGGCGGAGCGGCCTCGATCCGAACGGGCACTGGCGGACGCTCTTCGACGGCAAGCTGTTCATGCAGCATGAGGTCGGTCCGGTGCCTGTGCCATCGGCTCCTGGGCGGGCCAGCGTCCGAGTCTGGCCCCTTATGTCGCGGGGACAGGGTCCAGGGACGCCCAGGGACGCGGCGATCGCCGCCGGCGGGGGCTAAAGTTAGCTACGCTCCCCGACCGGATGGACGGTCTGCGTCCTCGAGGAGACGGACTGGATCGGTGCAGATGACCGCGCAGGGCGTGTCCGCTCTCGACGAGCACGAGCACATCGAGCGCTTCGGCGGGACCCGGAGCTACTACGCGTTCCGCGAGGCGATCCGCCAGCATTACCGGCGGCTCTCGCCGATCCTCGCCGCTCAGGCCCACCCGAACCCGGGCAACTGCTGGGTCACGCGCCTGGCCTTCGAGCCGCGCGTGGCGCTCGATGCGCTCCGCGCGATGGCGTGCCCGTTCGAGGACGCTGGGCGACTCAGCATCACGACACGGACCAAGGTGGCGAGCGCCGAGGTAGCGGCCGACCGGATCACGAGCGTGCTCGCCATCGATCTCGACGAGCGGCGCTGGGTCCGTATCGTGCCGCGCATCGTGGTTGATGCCACCGAGCTTGGTGACGTGCTTCCGCTGGCGGGCGCGGAGCACGTGGTGGGCGCCGAGAGCAAGGCCGACACCGACGAGCCACAAGCGGTGGCGGGGCCACCGAGGCCACATCTCGTTCAGAGCTTCACGTATCCCTTCGTCCTGGAAGACACGGGACCCGGCCACGCTCACGTGATCGACAAGCCGGCGCGCTACGAGCACTACCGCGACAGTCAGCCGTACTCGCTCAGGATCCATGTGCACGCGGCGAGATCTACGGCGAGGAGACGAGGTGGCTCGAGTATCAGATGTTCGAGCAGGAGCCGGGGACGAAGGGGGGTCTCTGGACCTATCGCCGGCTCATCGACCGGAGCGTGTTTCCGGACGAGCGCTACGCCAACGACATCAGCATGATCAACTGGCCTGGGAATGACTATCGCGATGGCCGCATTCTCGACCGGTCACCGCTCGAGCAGGCGTGATTGCGCTCGCAACCGACACAGCCAGCTTCAGTCCGTAACGTCGAATTCGTGGCCTTCGGAACACCTGCGGCCGCGGCTCCGGGCGGGCGGCGTCCGAGTGCGCCAATGCAGGTCACGTTGACGGTGCGCAGGCGGGCGAGGGGTGAGGAACTGCGTTCGCATGTCCTTGATGTTGACTATCCCCTCGAACCTCTCCAACTTGAACGCAGTGTTCGTTGTCGTATGCAACGCTCCATTACTCTTGAATCAATTGGGATGTATCAAGCGGCGGCCTGGGTGAGAGTGACCAACCTCTATGCCTTCTCGCAGACGTGAGAGCAGGCCGAGCCCGGCTAGGAAGAACGCGCCGATCGCCACGATCCCCAGGCGCTGGTTCCCGCCGCCGGCGTACGAGATCGCGCCGAAGACGAGCGGCCCCAGGATCGCCGCGCTCTTCCCGACGAGCGCGTAGAAGCCGAACATGCGCGCCTCCATCCCCACCGGCACGAGGCTGGCCAGTAGCGTCCGGCTCGCGGCCTGGACCGCGCCGAGCCCAGCCCCCGCGACTACCGCCACGACCCAGAACTGCCCCGGCGTCTGGACTAAGTATGCGGCCACCGTGACGAGGAACCACTGGGCGAGGGTGATCATCAGCACTCGCTTCGGGCCGAACCGGTCGGTGGGCCAGGCCCAGGCGAGGGCGCCGAGCAACGCCGAGAGCTGCACGACCACGTACAGGGCAATCAGCTGCGTCATCGGGAAGCCGAGCGTCTGGGCGGCGAAGATGGCGGAGAAGGCGATCACGGTGTTCACGCCGTCCTCGTAGAAGAGGTACGCCGCGAAGAAGCGCCGGAGGCGCTGGTCGCGACGGATGATCCGCAGGCCCTCGAGGACGTCACGCCAGCCCTCCTTGAGCGCCTCGACCGCGAGCGCCGCGTGACCCGGCGCCGGCGGCAGCAGGACGAACGCCGGCAGCGCGAAGCCGCCGAAGAGCGCCGCCGTCGCGAGGAACGCGCCGCCCACCGCCTGCGCCTGGACGAACGGCAGCGCGACGGCGAGCGCCACGAGCGAGCCGGCATAGCCGGTGGCGAAGCCCCAGGCGGAGACGCGGCCCTGCCTCCCCGGCCGGGCGAGCTGGGGGAGCCAGGCGTTGTAGTAGACGAGCGCGCCCTCGAAGCCGACGTTGCCGAGCACGCCCAGGAGGAAGCCCCAGAGCACCATGCCCGGCGCCACCGTTGCCATCAGCGCGGTCGCGGCGACGGCGAGCGCGGTGAACCCGATCAGAAGCGACCGGCGGAGGCCCGAGCGGTCGGCGAGCGCGCTGGTGTGTTTCGCGAGGACCTCTACTATCGCCTGCGCCGCGTCGTGCTCGAGGTGCCGCCGCTCCGCGACCGTCCAGAGGACATCCCGCTGCTGGTCGAGCACTTTTTATTGCAGATCAGCCAGCGCTACGCGCTTGCGGTGAGGGGCGTCCGCCCGGAGGCACTGGCGTCGCTCGAGGCCCACTCATGGCCGGGCAACGTGCGCGAGCTCGAAACGGTTCTGGAGGAGGCGATGATCTTCCAGAGTGATGGGTGGATCAAACGAGAGGATTTGCGGTTTCGCAGCGCGCGTGAGGAACAGGACCTGACGGCAACTCTCAGGGATGGGCGGACGGATATCGCTCTCGAGGAGCCGCTTACGCGGTGTCAGCGAGAGGCACTGCGGATAGCGGCGCAACGGGGAGAAGTTCGCCGCCGGGACGTGATCGTGCGCTGCCAGATATCTCGTGAGAGCGCCCGGCGCGAGCTGATCGGCCTGTCCGAGCGGGGGCTGTTGGTGCGAGTCGGGCGCGGGCGGGGGGTGCGCTACGTGTGCCAGACGACGAGCCAGCACGGAACTTGACTGCCGTGGAGACAAAGGCGAGCCACTATCTATGAGCAAATGGCCGCGTCCTCACCTCCGCCGGTGGTACGCGTTGTTTCACCGCCGTGAAACAACGCGATACGTTCGAAGACGCTCTGGCGCAACGCGGCGTTTCTCTGCTCCTCTAAGCCGCGGGCTTGCGGGCTCGGACGAATGCGCTCATGAACTTGCCATCCACCTGAGGCGCAATGGTGTCGGCATCAATGCCAGTTCCGGCAAGGAACTCGCGCGCGTCCTCCACGCGGTAGATGCGGGTAGGCTCCAGCTCGATCGCGTCGAAGCCCGCTTTGGACAGCTTAGCCCGGTACTCTTCATCCTCCAGAGCACCCGCCACGCAGCCGATCCAAAGTTCGATGCTACGGCGCAGGTGCGGTGGCACTTCCCCGCGTACCACGACGTCGGACACCGCGAACCGTCCGCCCGGGCGAAGTACTCGGAAGGCCTCGGCCAAGACTCGGTCCTTGTCCGACGAGAGATTGATCACGCAGTTCGAGATGATGACATCGACGGAGTTGTCAGGAAGCGGGATCGCCTCGATCTCGCCCTTGAGGAACTCCACATTCTCTACGCCGGCCTTTCGCTGGTTCTCGCGTGCCAGGGCCAGCATCTCGTCAGTCATGTCGAGCCCGTAAGCCTTGCCCGTGGGACCGACCCGCTTGGCCGAGAGCAGCACATCGATCCCGCCACCAGATCCCAGGTCGAGAACCGTCTCGCCGGGTTTGAGCTCCGCAAGCGCCGTCGGGTTGCCGCAGCCGAGGGAGCCGGCGACGGCCTCGGCTGGGAGGCACGCCGTCTCGCTCTCGGTATACAGTTTGGAGCTGATAGGATCGGTTTCCCGAGTCGCGGAGCTACCGCAGCAGGCGCCACTGCCCGCGGACACTTTGAGCGCCGCCTTACCGTACTGTTCCTTCACAATCTGCTTGATATCGTGGTCGGCCATTTGACGTGTCTCCCTTGTGCTGTCTGATACGTGATGTCTACGAAGCGCAGCAGGAACTGTCCTTGGCCAATGGGAGCCCCTGAAGCTCGCTCGCGGGGACCTCGTCTTCGAGGTCGAAGTTGAGGTGGTAGACCTCCCACTCAACGCCGTCCGGGTCCTGAACCCAGAACTTATCCTGATTGGCATGACAGCAGTTCACGCCAATCTCTTCGCGTACTGCCAGCCCGGCTGCCTTGATCCGGGCCAGGTGCGCCATAACGGCTTGCGGCAAGTCCACCTGAACACCGACGTGGTCCACGACTCCCTCGCCGACCGGACGGCCGCTAGACAGGGCTACGTTCACGGGCGCCCACTCGGGAAGGAACTTGACGTAGCCAGGCTTCTCCTTCACCGGCGCGCCGCCGAAGAACTTCTGATAGAACTCCCGGCTCTTCGTCAAATCGCTCACACGCATGTGCAGATGAAGCTTCGCGCTCATCGCGGCTCCTCCTTAGCAGCAGGTGGTCAACAGGCGCACCAGCGCCGTGACCATCTCCCGCCGCACTGAATAATAGATGTACCGCTCTTCCTTCCGGCTCTCGATCAGCCCAGCCCGCCGCAGTTGATCGAGGTGATGGGACAGCGTGGGGCCAGGCACCCCGACGGCCTCTTGGATCGCGCCTGCGGACACCTCACCCTTGGCGCGCACCAAAAAGAAGAACACATCGAGTCGGTCCAAGTGGGCGATGGCCTTGAAGGCTTCCACATGGGCGTCATCAGCCTCGAGTCGGGTCAACGAAAGCCGAGCTATCATTTTCTTGATTTGAAGTATGTGAATATATTGAACCGATGTCAAGCGGAAAGTTCAATGCTCGTCGGCAGCCTACAAACCACGGCAAGAACGTGCAGAGGGCCGGCGCTCGGTGAAGCCGCGATCTGACTCGCACTTTTCAGCGCGCCGCATGCTCCATCTTCCTTTATGCGAGACCACTGGACGGCTGTGCTCGTTGGTAACTAGCGCAATGTGGGGCAAGCGGTGTGCGGAAAGAACGATGGGAGCGCCAGGGGAGTGACAGATAGCTACGCGTGACTCTGGTTGTCTGCCCCCGGCTGATCACTCAAACGGCGGGTGTGGTCAGTGCAGCGACCGAGGTGAGCGCCCCGGTGAGCTTGCGCCTCAGCACCGTAATGCCGACCGATGGGGTCGCCATCCGACCGAGTGACCATGGAATCGGAAGACGCCATGGGCGCGAGCCACCGGAACAAGAGGGTTGCGGCGCCGGCGCCGACGAGCTGCGCAACGATGAAGGCCGGCGCGTCGGCCGGACGAATCCCCGCGAACGTATCGCTTGCCGAGCGCGCGAGCGTGACAGTGGGATTCGCGAACGACGTGGATGCGGTGAACCAGTAGGCGGCCGTGATGTATGCCCCCACGGCAAACGCGACGACCGTGGAGCGCAGCCGCGTGCACCCCCAAATGACGGTGAGCAGGCCGAACGTCGCCACGAACTCGCTGAAGATCTGCGCTGCGCCGGCGCGCGTGTGCTGCGACGCGAAGAACAGCGGCTCGCCGAACATGAGGTGTGCGGCGGCAACACCGCCGAAGGCTCCGAACACCTGGGCGACCAGATAGGGTGGGACATCCGACCATTGCAGTCCGCCCTGAGAGGCGTCCGCGAGCGTTACGGCCGGGTTGAAGTGAGCTCCGGAGATCGGCCCGAACGTGAGGATCAACGCCGTCAGCGCCGCACCCGTCGCCAACGTGTTGGCGAGGAGCGCAACAGCCACGTTGCCGCCGGCGAGACGCTCCCCCATGATGCCAGAGCCGACGACAGCCGCCAGGAGGAACCCGGTTCCGACTGCTTCCGCGACAGCACGCCGGGTCAGACTTGGCCGCCGCACGGCCCCGGAGGTCATGCTGACTTCACGCACCCAGTGGCCTCAGGTGTCGCGAGCCACGCCTCGATGCGACCGTTGATCTCGTCGCGGACTCGGCGAAACACCTTCAGCCGGTCAGCCTCACTTCCTTCTGCGGCTGACGGGTCGTCGAAACTCCAGTGCAGGCGAGTGGTCTTAGCTGGGAATATGGGGCAGACCTCGTTCGCGCTGTCACATACCGTGATGACATTGTCCCACGACTCACCGAGGAATCGGTCGACGGTCTTTGATGTGTGGCCGCTCAGGTCGACACCGACCTCAGCCATCGCGCGAACGGTCAACGGGTTCACGCCACGCGCTTCTGTACCCGCGCTCGCAACTTCGAAGCGGTCGCCGGCCAGACGACGGAGGAACGCCTCCGCCATCTGGCTGCGCGCGGAGTTGTGTGTGCAGACAAACAGCACTCGTTGTCTGGTCACGGCGCCGCGCTAGGATGCCGCCGCCAGGCTCGCGGGACGTAACCGTAGCGGTGGGCGAAAAGGCTCCGCGAGCTAGTCCGGTAGTAGTGTCTCAGTTTGGCTTCCTGGCGCGAAAGAGGGCGGCGACCGTAAACCGTGACGTCGTGAATCCTGACATCCCGACATGTTCCACGCTGATGAACCCCGCCTTCGCCATGAGGTCGACTTGATCCCGTACCGGGATCGCGCCGGCCACTCAATCGGACCACGCGTCTAGGTTTCCAGCGACTTCTGGCGCGATGTCCCCTCTCACAACGATATCGGCAAGCTGCAGTCGGCCACCGGGTCGGAGCACTCGGTAAATCTCACGATAGGTCTGCTCCTTCAACGGTGACAGGTTCAGCACGCCATTCGAGATGACGACGTCGAACGATCCATCCTCGAACGGTATGGCCTCCGCCGTGCCCAGGGCGATTTCGGCGCGCGGGCCAAGATTGGTCCGCGCTTTCTCCACCATTTCAGGAGTGAGGTCGAGGCCGCAGACACGTCCGTTCCGCCCAACGAGCAGGGCGGCGATGAGAAGATCCACGCCCGCCCCGCAGCCGACGTCGAGCACAGCATCTCCGGGCCGCACGGGACCGAGCGCGAAGGGACTGCCCACGCCGCAGAACGCGCTCAGGATGTCGTCGTCGATCTCGTCGAGTAAGGGTTTCTCGTAACCGAGGGCCAGCGCGCCTGCCCGGCCCGTTAGATACTGAAATCGGCCCGCTGTCGAGCCGGCGACGTCGGCGTACCTCTTCCGCACTGCCTCTCGGATGCCATTGACGTCAACATGATTCATGAACCCCTCCTCGTTGCCCCCGCATTTAGTCTGCGAGCCCCGCAATCTCGTCGAACGACCACACGTGATCGGTCTTGCCCGCTTCCATGGCCGGGGTGACCCGAAGCGTCTTGTGAATCCGGCCGAAATTGTAATACATCGTGTAGAGTGCGATGGCCGCCTTCGAAGGGTCAGCCTAGTGAACGCCGCATGCTATCCGCATGGTGAGGTTCTGACACTCCACGAAGCTCGGGCTGGTGTGCGCCGGGTCCGGGTTGCCGGTGATGCAGACCGTCCGGGTGCCGAGGCACGGCGCGGGGCTGTACTTGGCCTGAGGGTAGTCCGGTATAGCATGACGGGAGAACGTACGCCCCCACCTATCATGCTTGATTGGTCTTCGTCATGCCTTCACCAGACGTGTCAACCCAATCCAGTCTCGCAGACTCAGCATGACCCTCGCCATCAGCACGAGGACCGGTAGTTCGACGATGGGCCCCAGAATAATCGCCAGATACACGAGTGGATGCCCAGGGAACGCCGCGATGGCTATGCCGATGATGGCCTCGGAGTTTCGCGCGGTAGTGGTAAATGCCAGGGTGGCATTGTCCTCGTATGACAACCTGAACAAACGCCCCGCGAAGACGGCCACTATGAAGAGCACGACGAAGAATCCGATCAGGAAGGCGATGAGGAGGCCAACCGTACTCAGATCGGAAAAGCCCAACACCTCTTGTGAGAGAAACATGCTGAGGATCACGGCGACGAACGTCCACAGCTTGACGTTGCCCAAACGGCCCTTGAAAGGCCCGAAGAAATAATCACGGCCGCGAGCCGCAATGACCGCGCGGCGTATCGCGAATGACAACACAAATGGCGCGATGAGAAAGAGGACAATACTGTGAACCAGAGCCCCGAAGTCGATCGGGATCACCCGACCCACGAGGACATATAGGTAGAACGGCAACAACACCACCTGCAGCGTGATGTTCCATGGAAGCAGCGCGATACCCCACGGAACGTCGCCCTTCGCAATGTCGGTGAAGATGAGATACCAGCCAATGCACGGAGTCAGCGTGTAGAGGATCGCGCCAACCCAGAAATCTGGGTACTGACGCAGGACGAGCCAACCCAGCGACCAGGAGAAGATCGGTATGAAGATGAAGTTGATGAACAGGGCGAGGGCCGTCGGCTTCACCTTTCTTAACGCGACGCCGACGTCGGTAAGCTCGACCGGCAGCATGACGGCCAAGATGACCAGGAAGACCCCGGCCTGGGTGACATGTATGAGCCACGGCACCGGCTGACCGATGAGGCGCTGAAGCAGGACGCCCGCTATCATGGCGCCGATGAGAATAAATGGCTTCTGCTTGTCTTTCGTCGACAGCATCATAGGAAGTCTCCTCGCCCGAAAATGTCAATCTGTTCCAGGCAAACAGGGTTCGGCAGCCTCACCAGCCGCACTGTTCCTCTCTTTCCTCTGCAGACACGGCCGAGCGAGCCGCACATCATGCTTGTTGACGTAAGGTCATGGAGGCACCTGTGTTGATCATGCTGCCGTCGGTGTCGAGCATCGCCACCTCTCGGGCTAGGGTGTTCACGATTGTTCAGGCAGTCGGGGCAACGTGTGACGTAATCCTGGCGTCAAGGAATGCCAGGCCGGTCGGATCGATCGCTGCAACTTCGTCAGGCGGCACAATCCACGCGTCGATCGCCTCTATGAAGTCCTCGACCTTGCGCAACCCCGCATTGAGGCGCGTCTCAAGCGTTGGTATCAGCTGCCGAGAGTAGATGGCGTGTAGTGGCTGTAGGCCATGCGGGTCGCGGGGCACTACGGCATCGGTTCCCTCGGCGAAGCTGGCGAGGTAACGGATCAATGGCTCATCCACGAAAGGCATGGTGACCGCGCATACGAAGACATGCTCGGTGGGTGCCACCGTCAGCGCCGTGTAGAGAGCTCGGAGCGGAGCCTTTCCCGGTAGCACGGGAGGATAGACTGACAGGCTCCGCGCGCGGCATGGCGCGCACTGCGAATCCGCGATAACGACAATCGACGCGCAACAAGCGCGCAGCGTTGCCAGCAAGCGGTCGAGGATCGTCACACCGTCCTTGGCCAGTACCGTGTTCAGGATAGCCGGCTGGCGCGGTCCGCTCACGGCCAGGATGGCGGCGGTCAGTTCGCGGACAAACATACGTCTCGTCGCAAGACGAGCCCGGGACGATCAAGCGCGCGCAAGATGAATAGGCTTGAGTCGCCCTACCACGATCCAGTACGCCAATGCCCCGGTCGCCGCTACGCCGGCCGATACCACGAGTCCGGGCAGAAAAGAGCCGTACGCACTCCACAGATATGCGGTGATGATCGGGGAGAGCAAACTCCCCACGTTGGCAAAGGCGTTCTGAAGGCCGCCGAGTTGACCGATAGCCGCCGCCGGAATGACGTCTCCGGGAATCGTCCAAATGCCCGGAGACGCTCCGATAATAGCGGCGTAGCCGACAGCGAGCCACGTCAACGTCCAGGCGGGGCTCTCAGTGAAACCTGCAAATGCGATGACCGTAGACACGAGGAAGCCGGTGCATAGGGGCATCTTACGAGCCCAAGTGAGATTTGCGCCGCGCTGCAGTAGCTTGTCGGTCGCGGACCCGGCGGCGAACTCCCCAACAAGGGCGCTAAGCGGAGGCAGGACGCTCGCCACTGCCATTGCTCCAGGCGTAAATCCTTTGTCGGTGAGGAGAAAGGTCGGCAGCCAGGAGAGGTAGAACACCTTGACATAGTTGTAGGCACATGCCCCATAGGCCATGCCCCAAACCTTTCGCTCGCTCAACAACCGCAGATATATCGATGGCGTGCCATTCTCAATCGCGCTCCACGCTGCTGACGCCGTTGCTTGCCGTTCTCCGCTATCCATGGGATAGAGCCGAAACCAGGCCAAGGGCCACAGAAACACGAGGCCGGCACAGACCAGGAGGGCGCCGCGCCAACCGACCAGGAACATTGAGCCCACCACCAGCGGACCGGCAACTGCCGAGCCGACGTACGAACCTACGTCAAAGATTGCGGTCGCCCGGCCACGTTCGGCGATTGGAAACCGCTGAGTCACGACCTTGGCACACGTCGGCCAGATCGGGCCGGAGGCGGCACCGACGAGCGCGCGCAGGACGAACAATGTGGCCCGGCTGTGTACTGCCGCCGTTGCGGCCGTGGCGGCGGCACAGCAGAAAAAGGACACCCCGAGTATAAGATGGGCGCCGAACCGGTCCGCGGTCAAGCCGCCGACCAAGTTGAACACGATATACCCGGCGAAGAACGTGGCGAGCAGATAGCCTTCCTCAATCGGCGTCAGGCGGAAGTCAGCGCCGAGCTCCGGTAGGATGAATGCGAGATTCGTCCGCGCGACGTAGTGGGTCGCGGTGGCGGCGAATAGCATGCTGGCAATGCCCCATCGCGCGCGCGCTGCTGGCGAGCTGTGCGCAGAAACACTGAAGAATTTCACGGCGTTCCGAGTGCCCAGATGGTCGCTTCTGAGACATACCGGGCTGGCAGCCCCTTGCCACCACAGGGTTGTGCGATCCGCAGCGGCTCGCAGCGCCAGGGTCTCCTCACAGTCGTCACGTCCTCAGGAGGACACGTCATACTGGACGAGATCCGGTCGGCGAAGCGTCTGCATTACTTCATGGCGCCGATTGAACCACGGGGCGTAGCGGCGGCGATCGCGGTCGCCTCGATATCCAACGGGAGCTCGCCGGTCTCACGATAGCGCTCGGGGTTCAACCTCCGTTCGAGCCGTAACGAGAATCGAGAGAGCCAGAAGCAGAACACGAAGAAAATCGCTCCGATGATGAAGAACGTGGACAGAGTCTGCTGCAGGTGTAACGTTGCGATGGAGTATCCGGCATCCATCAATTCAGAGAAGCCGACCAACATCACGGCGGGACTCTCCTTGAAGAGGGAAATGAAGATGCCCACGAATGTCGGGATCATCATTTTTAACGCCTGTGGAAGCGTGATGAACACCAACACCTGCGTGGGCCTAAGCCCGATGGAGTATGCAGCCTCAGGCTGTCCCTTAGGGATCGCCATCAAGCCGGCGCGCACGGCCTCCGCCAGGTAGGCACTGACGTATGTGATCAGTGCAACAATGACGGTCCAAAAGAGACTGATGCGCATACCCAGCACGTTTGGGATCAGAAAGTAGAACCAGAACAGAACCATGATGAGCGGGGTTGCCCGGATGAGCTCCACATAGAGCTGACATGGACGCCGAATGGGCGACTTGTCTGACAGGCGGCCAATCCCAATCGCAACACCCAGCAGGAATCCGATGACGACGGCCATGATGACGATGACGAGGCTCATGGCCAGGCCTCCGAGCGCACCGTAGGGATACTCTCCGACGAGCAGGAATCGCACTTGTGCGAGGCTTGGCCAGACCATGAGCTCGGTGCCCTAGACCGCCGGGCTCAACCCGTGACGGCGTGCAAGGCGCCGTTCCAGCCAGTTCACGCCCGCTGCCATCACCAGGCATAGGCTCACGTAGATCACGGTGGCGATGGTCGTCACCTCAAACCCGCGAAAACTGAGGGACTCGACCTGACGGGTCGCCCAGGAAAGTTCCGGGACGGCAATCACCATGGCTAACGAGGTGCTCTTGAGATTCTGGATGCAGCGTGTGCCCAATGGAGGCACTACGGTGCGGATTGCCTGCGGTAGGATGACGTACCGCCAACGCTGCCAGTCGGTGAGTCCGATGCTGCGCGCTGCTTCATGTTGCCCGACCACAAGGCTCTGAATTCCGGCGCGCATGATTTCGGCGACATATGAGCTGTTGTCGAACGTGAGACCCAGGATTGCGGCGAGAAGCGTGAAATGCGGGTACGAGTTCAGCGCCCGACCCCATGGGCCGGGCAGCAAGGTAGGGAATCCGAAATAGAAGAAGAGCACCCAGAACATCCCGGGAATATTTCGAAACACTTCGACGTACACCCCCGCTACACGGCGCAGCACATACTGTTCCGATGAGCGCATCACGCCGACGATGATCCCCAGTGGAACGGAGGCCGCGGTGGTCACAATCGTCAGGAGCGCTGTATACTTCAGGCCCGTCAAGACCAGGCTGTAGTAGCGCTCTTCGAAGATGATCGCCCAGTTGAAATCGTAGGCGAGCCCGAACCAGTCACGAAGGAACGCGTTCACGATCGGGACGGCGTCAGTGGAGAATTTGACTGAGAAACTGGCGGGCTCTTTCGTGGCGGGGCTGGCCAAAGAACTCGAGTGGCGGCGCGACCTCCAGCACCCGGCCATGGTCCATGAACGCAATCCGGTGGGCCATCTTTCGGGCGAAGCTCATTTCGTGGCTGACGACGACCATCGAGCGTCCCTCGCTGGCCAGCTGGACAATGACATCCAGTACCTCGTTGATGAGTTCGGGGTCGAGGGCGGAGGTCGGCTCATCGAAGAGGAGAATCTTGGGCTCCATAGCGAGCGCTCGGGCAATCGCGACGCGTTGCTGTTGCCCACCTGATAGCTGATTCGGATACCGCTCCGTGTAGCTCCGAAGCCCGACCTTCTCGAGCGCCGCCAGCGCTCGTTCTCGAGCCGCGGCGGGCGGAAGGCGCCGGACCTTTAGCGGGCCGAGCGTCACGTTCTGCAACGCGGTCATGTGTGGAAAGAGATTGAAATGCTGGAAGACCATCCCGATATCTGCTCTCAGGCGGAAGATGTTCAGGCGGGGATCCGACAGTGATTGGCCATCGACGATGACATCTCCCTGCTGAATCGGCTCGATCTTGTTAATGGTACGAATCAACGTGCTTTTGCCCGAGCCGCTTGGGCCGCAGATGACCATCACCTCGCCACGTTCAATTTGCAGGTCGATTCCCTTCAACACATGGAACCGGCCAAACCACTTATGAACGCCGACGAACTGGATCATCCGCGGCCTTGCGGCGAGCCATGCGGTCGCCCTTCAGCTGTGCCCTTTGTCATGAGTTGTGAGTTGGCCGCGTGACCACCACAGTACGCGTAGCAATGTTCCGGTCGACTCTGCAGAAGCGAGACATGTCACGCGACGCGCAAGCCGATCCAACCGACGGTTCTCTGACCCAGCTGCTATTGAGGCCAGGGCATGTCAGCGAGCAACCTAGCGGCCTCTCGCACGTTCTCAGGTAGAGGGACCTTACCCGCTTTTGGATGAAACCATTCGTCGTAGATCTTGATGAAGGTTCCATCCTCGTACATATCGTTGAGAATGAAGTTTAGGCGGTCGCGCCACTTCGAGTTGTCGTGCGGGACTCCGAAGCCATAGCGCGTCCGTTGATAGTATTCGCCGACGAATTCGAACTCGGGGTCAGCCTTTGAGACGAAGATCGAGATGGCCTGATCTTGCGAGTAGCCCTCCGCCTTACCTTGCTTGAGACCCAAGAAGGCGGCTGGGTTGTCCGGGAAGATGATCAGGTTGGGCGCGGGCCACCCCTGCTTTTTGAAATAGTCTTGCAGCCCTGGTCCGGCGCTACTGCCCTGCTGGACGGCGATCGGCTTGCCCACGAACTCCTTCAGGGATTTGTAGCCCTTCCCCTTCGGGGCCAGCATCCGCTGTCCTTCCTCAAAGTGCCACACCGTGTAGTCAAAGACTTCCTCCCGCGACCGCGTTTGGCTGATGGCGCAGGCGGCCAAATCGATCCGGCTAGCCTGCAGCAACGGGCCTCGCGTCACCGGAGTGATCCGTTCCCACTCCCCCTCGACACCCAACCGCTTCACGATCTCCCGGGTGAGTTCCATTTCGTAGCCGGTCCACTTTCCCTGCTCGTCGATGTACCCGAACGGCGGCATGTGGAAGCAGACACCGACCTTGACCTTCTTGGTTCGGAGCACGCGATCAAGAATCGGTTCCGCAGCGAATGCGGTAGCGGGCAAGACAAGTGAGAGAACGCCGATGATCAGAATCTTCGCCAGCGATCGGTCGGAGGCACGACTCGTGTGTGATTTAGCTGCCATAGTTACCATCACCTCGGTGTGATGTAGAAAGGATGAGCGGTCGACCAGACTGCCTGTAAAGAGAACCGGGTCTCACCCCCTCTCTTGCCCCGCAGCAACGGCGCGCCGCCTCCGTCGTGGCCGTACACGGCCGTCACTAGCCGGTTCGACCACCTCGCAGTAGGCTGTCAACCGGGCTTGGCTGTCTCGCACCTGAACGATGCGTCGCAGCCGAGACGCGTCGTCCGCGAGGATCGGATCGTTGCCGTTGGCGTCCGAAAGCTGCCGAAATACCGGTTGGAGTAAGACGGCGGCCGGTGATTTGGCAATCGAGTAGAAGACGTAGGTGCCTTCGCGACGGCTTTCCACGAGTCCGGCGCGCCGCAGCGTGTTCAGTTGCCGGGAAATCGTGTAGTGCGGCACGTGAAGGCTTTCGGCCATTTCGCACACGCACAGCGGAGATCCGACGACGAGCAGCCTCAAGAGTCGCAGACGTGTTTCGTCGGCCGCAGCCCGAAGGCTTTCTGCCATCTGCCCGACGACGGACCTGGAGCCTTTCGACACTGCAGTTAATGTTGAAGTATGCATGCCTAATTTTGCAAGCAAGGTACTGCAGAACGCCACGGTGTCAAGGGGAAACTGGAGTCGGTCTAAAACGTCTGTGTTTCCAGCTACTTCTAGGCAGGCTGCAAGCGAGTCGGAAATCTTCCCTGCAGGAGCGGAGCCACCGACGTTGAGTGCAACTCGAGCGCTACTTGCGTTGTACTCGACATTTTGATAATGTCCTACCTGTGAAAACAATATTGACGAGCCGGCTTAAGGCCAACGAGGAGCAGGTCGAAGCGTTCAGGTCGCTGGCGCATCTGACGCGGCTGCACATTTTCTTCTTGCTGGTGAGGGCCGGAGGGGAAGTGCCCGCCGGCGAGATCCAGGCAAAGCTCGAGATCCCCGGTCCCACGGTGTCGCACCATCTCGATATCCTGCGTCGTGCTGGGCTGGTGCAAAGTCGAAGAGAACAGCGCTACATCTACTACTCCGTACGCTCGGAGATGGTCTCTGAGCTGGTCCGCACCCTCACCGCTTGCTGTTAGCCGTTTGCCGACTGCACCTTCTGGGCGATGGCCGTCGCCGACTGCACCTTACTGAGTCGCTTTACGGCTGTGACCTAGGTTACGCTACGGACGGGAGAAGGACAGCTCCTTTGGTGATCTGCATGCCAAAGGCCGGGACGCGGTGGAGTTCTATACTGATGAAAGGTGGTGGTAGAGCGCCGGCCCAAGGAGTGGCTCGTACGTTCTAGTCTCTAGCGCTGGTTGACGACGTTGGATCTTGCGCATGATCGCGCGGGCGCGGCCGCCGCGGTCCAGATGAAGGATATCGAGCAACCACCCGCGTGGTGTACAGAGTACCGCAACCACTAATCTCATAGGAGGACGGTGGATGGCTCAGCTAAGGATACCCTTGGACGCGGACCGCTTCGCCAAAGGTTTGACGTGGAAAGACTTTGTGGCTCAAATGGGCGACACTAGGGCCAAGACCGAGGACAACTACGCGAAGGCCAAGCTCACCGACGAGGAGCGGAGGTTTTTCAGCGGTATCACCCAGGTGAAGTACGGGATGATGCTCGCCGAGAACTGGTGCCCCGACGTTCACCGGGGCGCGCCGCTCATCGCCCATGTCTGCGAGGCGATGCAGGGCTGCGACCTGCGGGTGTTCTTCCGCGACCAGAACCCCGACCTGCGCGACACCTTCCTGAACAATGGGTATCAATCCATTCCCGTCGTGGTGTTTTTCGACAAGGACTGGAATGAGATCGGCCGCTGGCTCGAGCGGGCGCACGCCGCGACGATCGTGCTCACTCACATCCGCGCCAAGACGGGCGACAACCCGGCCGAATACCGCAAGCAGTTCCAGGCCGAGTACGACGCGCCCGGTGGGCCGCTCTGGCGCGCCGCCGCCAACGAGATGAGGCTGCTGCTGGAGCAGAGGTTGGGGCTCGCGGCCAAGAAGTAGACGCCGTCCGCTGATTGGCCCGCCCCTAGGAGCGTGTCGGAGAAATCATGGTGACTGGCACACGACCGAAGCCGGACCCCGGCGGCGACGTTGGGAATCTGGCGACCGGTGTCAGGACGCGAGTCC
>Ga0187893_10008176_pt1 | contig 16660 bp, 16 predicted proteins | sample MA1701074metaG_FD_139574 | JGI IMG/M metagenome (GOLD analysis project Ga0187893, IMG submission 139574) | White microbial mat communities from a basaltic lava cave in the Kipuka Kanohina Cave System on the Island of Hawaii, USA - MA170107-4 metaG ...
TCAGATTCCAACGCCTGTGCGGGATGACCGGATCGCACGTTGTTCGGGATCGAGCGGATCACCCGACTCCGCAATGGAATCTGAAATCCAAGGTCCGACCCCGTTCTTCCTGAGATCGCCCCGTAGCTGAACGCGCGACCCCACCGCTCCCGGCCCTTCAGCAGTCCCACCTCGGCGCTCGCCACTCGTTGCAACCCGCTCACCCGAGTGCGAACCTGCCCGGCACGCGCGAGTAGCTCAGCTGGTAGAGCATCGGCTTCCCAAGCCGAGGGTCGCGGGTTCGAATCCCGTCTCGCGCTCCAGGAATCGCGCGCAAGTCGGCGCTGTTAGCGGGAGCGACTGTCGTGTCGCTGAGCCCATCCGAGCAGGGGCCATCGGGAGCCGTCCCGGTGCGCGTGTGGCAGGCCTGGACGCAAGTCGCTCACGCCCTTACGGCAGAGCTCCGGGTCGCGGGGGATTCGACGGGTTGCGCGCCCGTTTCGAGCGGCTCGACCGAGCGGAGCCCGAGCTCGGCCAGGTCTGCCTCCGTCAGTCGGAGAGGTGGCGCGTGGTAGTCCAACACCTCGATGACGAGACCGTTGGCGGTGCGCGTCAGCCGATACCCCTCGCAGAATTCCTTCTTCATCGGTCCCCCGCACCGTCGAAGCCTGGATCGGAGGTCTGCCGGAACGACTTGAGCTGCGCGAGTGGAGCCGTCACTGCGGCACTCAGCAGCACGCGACAGCAGCCGGGTCGTTGCATGCGCGATCGGCGAAGGTGCCGCTGGCGCTCACTGCGAGCGCGGAGCTGCCAGGCGTGCTCCAGCCGTTGCAGGTCGTGTTGATCCGCGAGCCGGCTGGGGCGAACCCCGCGCCCGCTCGCGCCTGTGCTCGCCTCCGCCCCTCGCCTAACCTCCGGCCCCGTGACCCGCCGCCAGCTCGTTCTCACCCTCGCGCTGCTGCTCCTGATCCCGCTCCGCGCGCTCGCGCACGAGGCCGGCGCCTCTGCGGGCGCGGGCTTCCTGACCGGGTTCATGCACCCGATCCGCGGCCTCGACCACGTGCTCGCGATGTTCGCGATCGGGCTCTGGGGCTCGCAGCTCGGCATGCCCGGCATCTGGGTGCTGCCGGTCGCGTTCCCGCTCGTGATGGCGTTCGGCGGCGCGCTCGGGATCGCGGGCGTGCCGCTCCCCGGCACCGAGCTCGGGATCGCGCTCTCCGTCGTCGCGCTCGGCAGCGTGATCGCGATGAATCTCCGCCCGCCGCTCGCCGCGGCGCTCGCGCTCGCGGCGTTCTTCGCGATCTTTCACGGCCACGCGCACGGGATGGAGCTGCCCGGCAAGACCGGCGCGATCGCGTTCAGCGCGGGCTTCGTGCTCGCGACGGGGCTCATCCATCTCTCCGGCATCGGGGTCGGGCTCGTGACCCACCTGCCGCGCGGGCCGGCGCTCGTGCGAGTCGGCGGCGGCGCCATCGCGCTCTCGGGCCTCTACCTGGCGGCGCAGCTGGTCTGAGCATGGTCCTTCTGCACGGCAGCCTCGCGATGGGCGAGCTGTACAGCGGGATGCTGCAGCCCGTGCTCCACTTCGAGTCGCTGCTCTCGATCCTCGCCCTCGCGCTCTGGGCCGCGCAGCAGGGCGAGCCGCTCTCGTGGCAGCTCCCCGTCGCGTTCGCGGGCGCGGCGCTCGCGGCCGCACTCGTCACGCTCGCGGGCGTCGCGGTGCCGGGCGCCGCGCACGTGCAGAGCGCCGCGATGCTCGCCTTCGGGCTCCTGCTCGCCGCGAAGCGCCGCCTGCCCCTGGCGCTTGCGCTCGCCCTCGTGCTCGTCGCGGGGCTCGCGCAGGGCCACGTCGGCGTCCTCGGCGAGGAGGCGGCGACGCGGCGCCCACTCCTCTACGTGGCCGGCTTCGCGCTCGGCCTCGGCCTGCTCCTCTTCCACGTCGAGAACCTCGCCTTTCGCGCGCGCGCCTTCTGGCTCCAGGTGGGGATGCGCGTGGTCGGGAGCTGGATCGCGGCCGTCGGCGTGCTGGTGAGCGTGCTCGCGCTCCGCGGCGGCGCGTGACCCGCAGGCTCGGCCTCCTCGCGCTCGCCGCGCTGCTCCTCGCGCCCGCCGCCCGCGCCGGGAGCGCGCTCGCCGTCCTCCCGCCCGACCCGTTCGGGAGCTTCCGCGGCGTGGTGCACGACGCGGCCGGACGCGCGATCGGCGAGAACCGCGTCGAGAACCTGCGCCGCGCGGACGGCACGGTGTACCTGCGCTCCGAGGCGCGCGTCACCGGCGAGCCCGGGAACCTGCTCGAGGCGGAGCTCGAGCCGATCCCGGGGAGCGAGCGCCTCCGCCCGCTCTGGCAGCGGACGCGGATGCCGCTCGCGGGCGGGGAGGGTGAGGTGGAGCTCCACGTCGACCACCGCATGGGGCGCGCGCGGTGCCTCCGCGCGGGGGAGCCGCCGCTCGAGGTCGCGCTCCCCGCGGACGAGCGCGTCGCGAACGTGCCGATGAACCTCGCGGTTCGGGACCTCGCGGCGAGCCGCGCGGAGAGCGTGCGCTTCCAGCTCGTGCTCTGCGAGGGCTGGCGGCAGATCGTGGACGTGGAGGTCCGCGCCGAGCCGCCGCCCGCGGCCGGCGCCGTCCAGCTCCGCTTCCGCTTCGACCTCGGCTCGCGTGCGCTCTCGGCGCTCTTCCGGCCCTTCCTTCCCGACATCCGGGTCTGGGTGCGGCCCGACCCGCCGTACGAGTGGGTCGCGCACCGGCTCCCGCTCTACCGCGGGGGACCCGTCATCGCGATCGTCCGCGAGGGCGTCGACCCCGCGCCGTTCCTGCCCCGCTAGTTGGAGCCGGAGCAGGAACTGCCCTCCGGCGCACCCCCTGCGAAGAGCTATGGTGCGCGCATGGTGCGCGAGATCGTGCTCGTCAATCCGCCGTACGAACGGATCGCACCGGGCTACGAGTTCGTCCGCCACGTCACGAACCGCGCGCCCTCGCTCGGCCTCCTCCACCTCGCGGCGATGGTGCGTGAGCACGGCTACGGCGTCTCGATCGTGGAGAGCGACGTCGAGGGCCTCGACGAGCAGGCGGTGATCGAGCGCATCGTCGCCGCCGCGCCGCGCTACGTCGGAATCACGCTCTTCACCGTCGGTGTCTGGTCGGCATCGCTGATCGCGCGCGGCGTCCGGAAGGCGCTGCCCGACGTCACGGTGATCGTCGGGGGCCCGCACGTGTCGTCGATGGGCCGCGAGACGCTCGAGCGCTTCGAGGAGTTCGACCTCGCGGTGAACGGCGAAGGAGAATGGGCGCTGATCGAGCTGCTCCAGGCGCTCGAGGGCGGCGCCGCGCTCGACGGCATCTCGGGCCTGCTCTGGCGCGACGGCGCGACAGTGCGCGAGAACGCGTCGCGCCCCATCCCGAAGGACCTCGACGATCTCCCGATGCCGGCGTGGGACCTCCTGCCCGGCTTCCCGGAGGCGTATCCGCCCGCGATCTACGACTACCCGCGCGGCCCGGTCGCCACGATCGCCGCGTCGCGCGGCTGCCCCTTCCACTGCAAGTTCTGCGACACCTCGACCTTCGGCGCGCGCCTGCGCGCCTATTCACCGGCGCGCGTGGTCGAGATGATCCAGTACCTGCACGAGCGCTGGGGCGTGCGGCACATCATGTTCGTGGACGACCTGTTCCTCGCGAGCCGCATCCGCGTGACCGAGTTCTGCGAGCGCCTGCTCGCCTCCGGGCTCCGCATCACCTGGACCTGCACCGCGCGCGTGGACACCGTGAAGCCCGGCGTGCTCGCGATGATGAAGAAGGCGGGCTGCTGGGAGATCAGCTTCGGGCTCGAGACGGGGTCGAACGAGCTGCTGATCGCGATGGACAAGGCCGCCCGCGTCGAGCGCTCGGAGGAGGCGGTGGGCTGGACGCACGAGGCCGGCATCCGCACCAAGGGCCTCTTCATGCTCGGCTACCCCGGCGAGAACGTCGAGACGATCCAGGCCACGCGCGACTTCGTGCGGCGCATCCCGATGGACATGATGAACCTGACCAAGTTCACGCCGTACCCGGGCTCGCCGATCTACGTCGACCTCTATGGCACGAAGATCCGTCCCGACGACTGGCGCAAGATGAACGGGATGAGCTTCGTCTGGTCGCCCGAGGGCATCTCGGTCGAGGCGCTCGACCGGGCGTACCAGGAGCTGCTGCGCTCCTTCTACGCGCGCCCGCGCGTGCTACATCACTACGCGCTGCTGACGCTGCGCCACCCGACGCATCTCTGGCGGCTGCTCCGCTTCGGGGCGGGCTATGCGCGCGCGAAGGCGCGGAGCCTCGCGGCCGGTCGGCGCGGGCTCCTCGTGGAAGAGGCCGAGAGCCTGCACTGACCGACGCCGACGTCATCGTGCTCGGCGGCGGCGCGGCGGGCCTCTTGTGCGCGATCGAGGCCGGCCGGCGTGGGCGGCGCGTGCTCGTGCTGGAGCGCAACGCCGAGGTCGGGCGCAAGATCCTGATCTCGGGCGGCGGGCGCTGCAACTTCACGAACCGGCTCGCGACGCCCGAGGGCTTCCTCTCCGCGAACCCGGACTTCTGCCGCTCGGCGCTCGCGCGATACACGCCCGAGGACTTCCTCGCGAAGCTCGCGCGCCACGGCATCGCGTGGCACGAGAAGAAGCTCGGGCAGCTCTTCTGCGACGGCAGCGCGCGGCAGGTCGTCGCGATGCTGCTGCGCGAGTGCGCGGAGGCGGGGGTCGAGATCCGCTGCGGGAGCGAGGTGAGGGAGGTGCGCCCGGGGGACGGCTTCGCGCTCGAGACGGGCGCCGCGCCGCTCCGCGCGGGCTCGCTCGTGGTGGCGACGGGCGGGCTCTCGATCCCGAAGCTCGGCGCCACGGACTTCGCGCACCGGCTCGCCGGGCGGCTCGGCGTCGCCGTGACGGAGACGCAGCCCGGGCTTGTGCCGCTCCGGTTCGACGGCGTGGACCTCGCGTTCTGCGCCACGCTCACCGGCGTCTCGCTCGACGTGGTGACGCGCTGCCGCGAGGCGGCGTTCCGCGAGAACGTGCTCTTCACGCACCGCGGCCTCTCGGGCCCCGCGCTGCTCCAGGTCTCGAGCTACTGGCGGCCCGGCGACGAGCTCGCCCTCGACCTGCTGCCCGGCGAGGCGGCGGCGGACGTGCTGGCGGACGCGCGGGCCCGCGGGCGCGGGCTCGTGCGCGTCCTCGCGGAGCGACACCCGCGTCGCTTCGCCGAGGCGTGGGCGGCACGCTTCGGCCCGGCGCGGCCCCTCGCCGAGCTCTCGAAGCGCGAGCTCGAGGCGCTCGCGGCGGCACTCCACGCCTGGCGGCTCCGGCCGAGCGGCACCGAGGGCTACGCGAAGGCGGAGGTCACGGTGGGCGGCGTCGACACCCGCGAGCTCTCCTCGCAGACGCTCGCGTGCCGGCGCGTGCCGGGGCTCTTCTTCATCGGCGAGGCGGTGGACGTCACCGGCTGGCTCGGCGGCTTCAACTTCCAGTGGGCGTGGGCCTCGGGCTTCGCGGCGGGGCAGGCCGTCTAGCCGCTTCCGCCTCGGTGCAACTTGACTTCTTGTCGAACGTCCCCGAAGTGTCGCGGCGGGGCGAGCGGCGACCCGCTACACGGGTGGCCGTGGCGACGACACGGAAGCGGAGGGCCAGCGGCGTCTCGCCGCGGCGGCCCACCGGGGCACGCGCATCGCACACGGCGGCGCCCGCGTTCGTACCCTGGCTGGTCGGAGCGCTGGCGGCCGTCGCGTTCGCCTACGCGCCCTCGTTCGAGGTGCCGTACCTGTTCGACGACCACGGCGCGCTCGAGGGAAATCCGTACCTCGAACGGCCGGCCGGACTCGGCTGGCTCGGCCACGTGCCGGAGAACTCCGCGCTGATCGCGCGGCTCTTCCTGTCGTGGACGTTCGGCGTGAACGCGCTGCTCCTCGGTCACGGCCCGGGGAGCTATCACGTGGGCAACCTGCTCGTGCACCTCACGAACGTGGTGCTCGTCGCCTCGATCGCGCGGCGGGGGCTGGCGTACACGCGCCTGGCCCCGCGCCTGCACGCGGGCATCGCCGTCGCCATCGCGCTCGTCTGGGGCCTGCACCCGCTGAACGTCCAGGCCGTCGCCTATCTGATGCAGCGCAGCGAGTCGCTCGCGGCGTGCTTCGAGCTGCTCGCGCTGCTGGCGTGGCTCCGAGCCGACGAGGCGCCGGGCCGGCGCGGCTGGCGCGCGCTCTCGCTCGCCGCTCCGTTCCTCGCCGTGGCCACCAAGGAGCACGGCTGGATCGCGCCGCTCCTCCCGCTCGTGTGGGCCTGGGTCTTCCTCGGCCGGGGTCCACTCCAGGAGCTGCGGCGCAACGCGCCCTTCTACGCGGCGGGGCTTGCTTCGTGGGCGTTGCTCGTCGGCCTCACGCTGCGCGGAGGCCGGCTGCTCCACGTCGGGGCGGAGGAGCAGATCGACGCGTGGAGCTACTTCGTCACGCAGCCGGAGGTCCTCACGCACTACGTGCGCTTGTTCCTCGTGCCGGTCGGCCAGAGCTTCGACTACGACTGGCCCGTCGCGACGCTCAGGGCGGCGTGGCCCTGGCTCGCGCTCTGGGCCGCGCTGTTCGGGGCCACGGGGTTCGCGGTGTGGAAGCGCCATCCGGCCGGCTTCCCCGCGGCCGCGCTCTTCCTGTCGCTCGCGACGACGTCCTCCTTCCTCGCGCTGCCGGACCTCGCCTTCGAGCACCGCTTCTACCTCGCGGGCGCGTGCACGGCCGCGCTCGCGCTCGTGCCGCTGGCGCGGCTGCTCGAACGCGCGCCGCTCGTGCTCTTCGCGGGTGCTGCGTGCGCGGCGGCGGTGCTGGGCGTGCTCACGTACCAGCGCTCCACGCTGTTCCAGGACGAGCTCGCCGTCTGGTCGGAGGCGGTCGAGCGGAACCCCGAGCAGCGGCGAGCCCTCTCCAACGTCGCCGGTCTGCTCCTCGCGCGCGGCGACGCGGAGGGCGCGCTCACGCACCTCCGGCGGGTCGAGGCACTCGGGATCCCGAGCCGCATGCAGACGCGCGTCCACTACCAGACGGGCAATGCGCTGCTCGATCTCGGGCGCAACGCCGAGGCGCGGGCCTCCTACGAGCGGGCGCTCGAGACTGCGCAGGGCGATCCGGGCTCGATCCACGCGAACCTCGGTCACGCCTGGCTCCGCGACGGGCGCTTCGCCGAGGCCCGCGCCTCGTTCGAGCGCGCGCTGCTCACGCAGCCGGAGCGCGCCGATCTCTACATGGACCTGGCCTACGCCTGCGCGCAGCTGGGCGACAGCGAGGCGTTCGTGCGGGCCTACGAGCGCGGCATCAAGCTCGGCGCCCGGCCGCAGCCGGTACTCCTGAACCTGATGACGGTGATGCAGGGTGATGCGTCGCGACGCTAGGGCCGCCCAGCCAGCCGAAGCAGGCGAGCACACCGCGGCCCTTGCGCGTGATCGACGGCTCGTCGGCCCCGCGGATCAGGCCCGCCTTCGCGAGCTCCTCGACGCGTGCGGCGAAGCCGTAGCTCGCCTCGTAGCGGCCGAGGAGCTCGCTCCGCTTCAGCGGCCCGGCGGCGAGATCCTCGAGCATGGCGAGCAGCACGGAGCTCTCGAGGTGGCTGCACACCACGAACCAGGCGAGGCCTGCCCCGAGCCAGAACAGCAGGCAGGCGGGCAGGCTGGCGTCGCTCCAAGCCGTGAGCGCAGCCAGCACCGGGGCCGCCACCGCGGCGTGCACCGCGGCCACTGCGCCGATGCGCGCCTGGAGGCGGCTCGTGCGGAGCAGGGGACGGCAGAGCAGGGCCGCCACGCCGAACGCCGCGCTGAGCAGGGCGAGGCTCACGGCCGGGCTCCGGTCAGCAGGCGCAGCGCGCGCATCCAGGCGAGCGCCCGGAGCCCCCGCGGCGTGAGCGCGAGACGACCGGCGCGGAGCTCGGCGAGCCCGAACCGCTCGAGGTCGGCGATGCGGCCGGCGATGTCGGCGTCGAAGCGCTGGCGCGCATCCGTGCCGGCCGCCGTCGCCGAGAGCGCCCGCAGGCTGACGCTGCGCCGGGCCATCGTGCGCAGGCCGAACACTCCGAAGGCGAGGAGCGCCGCGGCGCTCAGCCAGAGGAGGGGCGCGTCCCAGGCGGGGAGCAGGAGGCTCGTGGTCTCGGGCAAGGCGCCAGCCTAGGGAGTGGGCGGCTCGCCTCCGCGACGCCCCGGCGAACGCCCCGTGGAGTTCCGATGGCGAGGCGGTGGCGCGCGCTGGCCGGGCGGTCCCGTTCAGCTCAGCGCGCGGCGCACCGCGGCGTCCATGTTCCGGAGCGCCGGGCTCGCCGCGTAGAAGAGCAGCGCCACCGCCACCGCGAGAATGGAGGCGAGCGAGACGGCGAGTGGCGCGCCGCGCGCCTCGGCGAGCGCGCTCATCGGCAGCGTCCCGAGGAGCGGCAGCGAGAACGACATCATCAGGAAGCTCGAGATGCGGCCGCGCACGCGGTCGGGGATCAGCACCTGGATCGCGGTGTTGTTGAGCGTGCCGTAGACGCTCGCGAAGACGTTCGCGAGGAACACGGCGGGGAGGGCAGGCCCGACCGACGGGCTCAGCGCGAAGAGGAAGAGGAAGCCGCCGAAGCCGAGCATCGAGTAGAGCTGGAGCGCGGCGCGCCGGCCCGCCTCGTGGCGCCAGGCGACCCACATCGAGCCCGCCACGCCGCCGAGGCCGGCGAGGCCGGAGAGGAGGCCGAGGCCCCAGGAACCCACGCCCCACACTTCCTCGGCGAAGACCACGAGGAGGGTCTGGAAGGGCATCGCGAGGAACATCGGGATCAGCCCGAACAGGAGCAGGACGAGCACGAGCCGGTCCTCGCGCAGGTAGCGCACGCCCTCGAGGAGGTTGCGCCGCATCGAGACCTCGCCCGCCGCAGCGTCGGGCCGCGAGCGGCGCACGCGGAGCAGGCAGAGGAGCGCGATCCCGTAGAGGGCGACGCCGAACGCGTAGGTGCCCGGCACTCCGAGGGCACCGATCCCGAAGCCGCCCGCGGCCGGCCCGACCACGCGGGTCACGTTCATGCCGGCCATGTTGAGCGCCATCGCGTTCACGAGGCCGCCGCGGCCGGCGAGGGTCGCCACGATCGCCTGCCGCGCGGGCATGATGAACGGGAACACACAGCCGAGCACGGCCGAGGCGACGAGCAGGTGCCAGAAGCGGAGCCCGCCCACGATGAGGAGCCCGAGGACGACCAGCTCGGTCGCGAGCACGGTCGCCTGGCCCCCGACGATCAGCGCGCGGCGCTCGCGGCGGTCGGCCACCACGCCGCCGAGGGGCGCCATCACGAGCATCGGGACCGCGACCATGAAGCTCACCAGGCCGAGCGCGAACTCGCTCCCCGTGAGCTCGAAGGCCAGCCAGGAGCGCACCACCCCCTGCGAGCCCATCGCGAGGAAGAAGGCCACGTTGCTCGAGAACAGCCAGCCGTAGCCGGGGAGCTCGAGCGCGGCGAGCGCGCCCCGGAAGCGGGGACGGGGGCTTGCCGGCTCCGCGGACATCGGCGCATGGTAGTCGGGCGGGCGCAGCGCGCGCGCAGGCGACCGGCAACGCGGGAGGGGCGGTCGTCCGGCCCGCTCCGCCGACTCCCCGCGAGGCAACCCGCGGCCGCGCCGGTGGCACTCAAGAGCGGGCCCCCTGCTGTTCCCGACGAAAGGTGGATGTCGCCGTTGCCGCCTGCTGCTCCCCGCTCGCTCCGCGTCGTGGAGCTCTTCGGCCCGTCGAGCGCCGGCAAGTCGTCGCTCGCGCGGAGCCTCGTCGCGGGCGAGCGCGGCGGCCGCTTCGTGCTCCACGAGGACCGCATCCTCGGGAGCGTGGGGCTCGGCTGGCTCCGGCCCCCGCTCCTCCGGACGCTCGCCGTCGACGCCCTCGCCGCGCTCGAGGTGATCGCGAGCCATCGCCGCGAGCGCGCGGGCTACCGGGCCGCCGCCGCGCAGGCCCTCCGCGGCGCAGGCCCGCGGAGCCTCACGCAAAGGCTCTTCCTGCTGCGGAACGCCTGGAAGGCCGTGGCGCTCCTCCGTCTCGCCGCGCGCGTCGCCCGGCCCGGCGAGATCGTGCTGATGGACGAGGGCCCGCTCCAGACGGCGCACTATCTCTTCGTTCACGCGGACGTGCCGCCCGCCAAGGCGGCCCTCGACGCCTACCTGGCGGCGCTCGCGCTGCCGGACGCGGCCCTCTACGTGCGCGGCAGCCTGGACGAGCTGGTGGCGCGGACGCTGGTCCGGACGCACGTGCGTCTCCCGGCGGGCTCGCGCGAGGAGGCCAGCCGCTTCGTGGGCCACGCGCTCGAGGTGTTCGACCGCGTCGCCGCCGAGCCACGCGTTCGCGAGCGCCTCGTCACGCTCGAGGCGCTCGTCGGCGAGCCCGGCTGCGAGGCCTGCGCATGAGCCCGGCTCTCCCGCGCGTGCTGATCGTGGGCGGCATCGACGTGCGCGCGCGCCTCCCGCTGATGGAGCGCCTCGCCGACGAGTTCGAGCTCGTGGCCGTGGGCGCGGGGCCCGAGCCTGCCTTCGCGGGCACGCCGTTCCGCTACCTCTCCTACGCGCCGGGCCAGCACGCGCGCGTGAGCCCGCTCGACGACGCGCGCGCCTTCGTGGCGCTCGCCCGCATCTTCCGCGCCGAGCGCCCGCGGATCGTGCACGCCTTCGACACGAAGGCGGGCGTGTGGGGCTGCCTCGCGGCGCGACTCGCCGGCGTCCCGAGCGCGGTGGCGACCGTGAACGGGCTCGGCTTCCTGTTCCAGCGCGCGACCTGGAAGCAGCGCCTCCTGTCGCGGAGCTACCAGGCGCTCCAGACGCTCGCCTGCGCCGCCTCGAGCGCGACCGTGTTCCAGAACCCTGACGACGCGGAGGTCTTCGTGGAGACGGGCATGGTGGAGCGCGAGAAGGTCGTGCTCGTGCCGGGCTCGGGGGTCCGGACCGAGCGCCTCGACCCCATGCGCTTCCCGCCCGAGGCACGTGCGCGCCTGCGCACGAGCCTCGGCCTCGCGCCGGACGACGTCGTCGTAATCATGGTGACGCGCGTGATCCGCTCGAAGGGCGTGCTCGACCTCCTCGCGGCGGCGCGCGCGCTCCGCGCGAGCCACGCGCGGCTCCGCTTCGTGCTCGTGGGCGCCGATGAGCCGGGCAGCATGGACCGCCTCAGCGAGGCCGAGCTCGCGAGCCTCCGGCGCGAGCTCTGCTGGCTCGGCCCGCGCGACGACGTGCCCGCGCTGCTCGCGGCCTCGGACCTGATGGCCTTCCCGAGCGGCTACGGCGAGGGCATCCCGCGCGTGCTCCTGGAGGCGGCTTCGCTCGCGCTCCCGATCGTCACGACCGACGCGCCCGGTTGCCGCGAGGTGGTGGAGCCGGGCGTGAACGGTTTCCTCGTCCCGATCGGCGACGCCGGGGCGCTCGCTGCGGCGGTGGCGAAGCTCGCCGACGCCCCGGAGCTCCGGGAGCGTTTCGGCCGCGCCGGCCGCGCGCGCGCCGTCGAGCGCTTCGACCTCGGCGTGGTGGTCGAGCGTACGCGCCGCCTGTACCGCGAGCTCCTCGCCCGCGGCGCGAAGCAGAGCCTCGCGCTCGGGAGCGCGGCATGAGGATCGAGGCGCTCCGCGTCGAGGACGAGCCCGCCTGGGACGCGTTCGTGAACGCGCACCCGGCGGCCTCGATCTACCACCTCTCCGGCTGGCGGCACCTGGTGGCCGAGGTGTTCGGCCACGGCTCGCACTACCTGCTCGCGCGCGACGCGGCGGGCGCCGTCCTGGGCGTGCTGCCGCTGATCCGCATCCGGAGCCGCCTGTTCGGCGACTACATGATCTCCCTCCCGTACTTCACGTACGGCGGGCCGCTCGGCGCGAGCGAGGAGGTGGAGCGCGAGCTGCTCCACGCAGCCGGCGCGCGCGCGGGCGAGCTCGGCGTGGGTCACGTGGAGTTCCGGAGCGCCGCCGTGCGCGAGCCGGCCTGGCCGATCCGCACGGACAAGGTCTCGCTCCACCGCCCGCTCGCCGCCGACGAGGACGGGCTCTGGAAGAGCCTCAGCAAGGAGCGGCGCCGGCAGCTGAAGAAGGCGCAGGACGGGAAGTCCGAGCTGGTGGTCGGCGGCGCGGAGCTCCTCGACGACTTCTACGCGGTCTTCTCGCGCAACATGCGCGACCTCGGGACGCCCGTGTACGACCGGCGCTTCTTCGCGGCGATGCTCGCGCGCTTCCCCGACGCGACCCGCATCCTGGCGCTCCGGCGGGAGGGAGCACCCGCGGGCGCGGCGTTCCTCGTCGGCTACCGCGAGCGCCTCGAGGTGCCGTGGGTCTCGACGCTCCGCGAGATGAACGCGTACTTCGTGAACACGCTCCTCTACTGGGAGCAGCTCAGCTTCGCAGTCGCCCAGGGCTACCGCGTGTTCGACTTCGGGCGCTCGACGGCCGACTCGGGCACCTACGGCTTCAAGCGCCAGTGGGGCGCGGAGCCGGTGCAGCTCTTCTGGCAGTACTGGCTCGCGCCCGGCCGGAGCCTGCCCGGGCTCACCCCGACGAGCCCGAAGTTCCGGCTCGCGGTGCGGCTCTGGCAGCGCCTGCCGCTCGCGCTCGCGAACCGGCTCGGGCCGCCGATCGTGAAGAACCTGCCGTAGCGACTAGCGCCCGGCGGTCCGCCCGGCGCGCTCGGCCTGGTCCTTCCGCGCGAGCGCGGGCAGCGCCTCGGCCACCGCGCCGAAACGGAAGTCGTCGAACAGGCGCTCGAGGCGCGCCTCGACGCGGTCGAGGTTCAGGTAGTGGCGGAAGGTCGAGAGGCGCGAGCCCGCCATGCGCGGCTGCTCGGGGTCGAGCTCCCAGGGGTGGAGGTAGAAGATCAGCGGCTCGCCCTGCGCCTCGATCCGGCGCAGCATCCGCCGGAGCACCGGATACGGGTAGAAGCGGAAGTAGCCGCCGCCGCCCACCGCCATGCGCGCGCCGACCGCGCGCACCGTCGAGGGCGGGAGCTCGAAGAGCGGGCCCGAGGGCGTGTCGATGCGGTGCGGGAAGGGATTCGCGCCCGGCCAGCCGTACACGTCGTGGAGGATCGGGACGATGCTCGAGTCCCAGAGGTAGCCCTCCTGGACGAGCACCTCCTGCGCCCACGCGGTCTTCGGCATGATCGTGAAGCTCGGCGCGCGGTAGCCGGTGATCGGCGCGCCGATCACGTCCTCGAGGATCTTCTTCGCCTTCCGCACGTCCTCGCGGAAGGCGTCGGGCGAGAGGCTCGTGATCAGCTCGTGGCCGTAGCCGTGCGAGGCGACCTCGTGGCCGGCAGCGTGGATCCGCTGCACGAGCGCGGCGTGCCGCTCCGCGACCCAGCCCAGCACGAAGAAGGTCGCGCGATAGCGGTGGCGGTCGAGGAGGCCGAGGACCTTCTCGGTGCTCCGCTCGACGCGGCTCTCGAGGCTCTCCCACTCCCGGCGGCGCGCCTCCGACGCGAATGCATTGACCTGGAAGTACTCCTCGACGTCGAACGTGAGGACGTGGGGCGGGGACGCCGCGATCGACCGCTGCAACATGAAGAAGATCCGCTCCGCAGGAACCGCACAGGAGGAACGACACCGAACGTATGGGCCCGGGATCCGGAGGACACCCCTCATTCAGGGGGGGGCTGGCTCCGCACCCGGCTCGCGCGCACTCGTGTAGTAGCACCGAACGGGTGGTGGGTGGCTCACGCAGGCGCCGAACCGATCACAACCTGAAGAATCGGGTCACGTGGCGGGCCGGGGATGGCACGTACCTCGACGGTCCGAGACCCGCGGCTGCGCTCGAACGTGGTGGGCCCCGTGGGGATCCGGCTCGGCAGGACGGTCCGTGGCGCAGGTGCTGGTCAGTGGTGGAGCGGGCTACGTGGGCGCCGTCCTCTGCCGCGAGCTCCTGGCACGCGGCCACCGCGTGCGCGCGCTCGATCTGCTGCTCTACGGCGCGGCGCCGCTCAGCGGGCTCCTCTGCGAGCCCGGCTTCAGCCTGGTCGCCGGCGACACGCGCGACCCCCGCGCGCTTGCCGAGGCGCTCGACGGCGCCACGGCCGGCGTCCACCTGGGCGAGCTGGTCGGCGACCCGGCCTGCGCCGCGAACGAGGCGCTCGCGCGGCAGATCAACGGCGCCGCCACGCGCCGGGTGATCGAGGCCGCGGCGGCCTCGGGCATCCGGCGCTTCGTCTACACCTCGAGCTGCAGCGTGTACGGTGCGGCCGTGGGCGTGGTGGACGAGGCGTCGCCGACCGCGCCGCTCTCGCCGCAAGCGCGGCTCAAGCTTGCGGCGGAGGCCGCGCTCCTCGCCCGCGCCCGCCCGGGCTTCGAGCCGGTCGTGCTGCGGCTCGCATCGCTCTTCGGGCTCGCGCCGCGCCCGCGCTTCGACCTGCTCGTGAACCAGCTCGCGGCGCGCGCGGCCGCCGGCCGCCGCGTGGACGTGCTCGGGGGCGCGTGGCGACCGTTCGTCCACGTGCGTGACGCGGCCCGTGCGATCGCGGACGCGCTCGAGGCGCCGGGTCCGCGCGTGGCCGGGCGCGTCTTCAACGTGGGCGCCGATGCGCAGAACCACACGCTCCGGGGCGTGGGCGAGGCGATCTTGCGGGTCGTGCCCGAGGCGCGTCTCGTGCCGCGCGTCCTCACGCCCGACCCGCGGAGCTACCGCGTCTCCTTCGTCCGCCTCGCGGAGGCGCTCGGCTTCCGGCCGACCGACGACCTCGAGGCCGGTGTGCGCGAGCTCGTGGCCGCGGTCCGGAGCGGCCGGCTCGGCGACTACACGGCGCCGTGCTTCCACAACCAGGAGGCGCTCGCGGATCCCGCCGTGCAGCGGAGGCTCCGCCGGCCGCTCGGCGCGAGCGAGCCGCTCGCGCCGGAGCTCGCGCGCTAGAGCGCGCCGTCGCGGCGGAGCGAGGCGAGGAGGCGCTCGGGGAGCGCCAGGTGGAGCTCGGCGTGCGAGAGGAGCGGCTGCTCGGCGGCGGCCTCGGCCGCGCAGCCCGTATCCCACGGAAGGCGCCCGGCGCGGTCCGGCCAGAAGCCCTGGAGGACGGGGAAGTCCTCGCGGCGGTAGTGCCAGGCGGCGTTCCCGAGGAAGACGCCGGTCCAGCGCGGCGCGACCGGGCGGAAGGCGAAGGGGAGCGCGTCGAGGACGTCGCCGGCGTCTTCGCCCGCGGCGAAGCGCCGGCCGGCGCGGACGCGCGCGCCGAGCGCGTTCACGAGGGAGACGAGCTGCTGCGGCTCGCTCCCGAACACGAGGAGCTCGGGGTGCGCGTAGCGCTCGAAGAGCCCGATCGAGTGCGCCCAGCCGGGCGAGTCCGCGTCGGGCGGCACGATCACCACGTGCCAGCCGTGGCGCTCGATGTCGGCGCGGACGCGCAGCTCGATCTCGTCGGGCTCTCCCATGGCGGCCGAGCCTAGCCGTGGTCATGCGAGCAGAGCGAGCAGGTCGTCGCGCGAGAGGGTGGCGGCACCCGCGGCGCCGGCGAGCGCGCCCTCGGCGAGCGCGCGCTTCTTCGCCTGGAGCACGAGGATCCGCTCCTCGACCGTGCCTGCCGCCACCAGCCGGTACACGAAGACCGGCTTGTCCTGGCCGATCCGGTGCGCGCGGTCCGCGGCCTGCTCCTCGACCGCCGGGTTCCACCACGGGTCGAGCAGGAACACGTGGTCGGCCGCGGTCAGGTTCAGGCCGGTGCCGCCCGCCCTGAGCGAGATCAGGAAGACGGGCGGCCCGCTCGCGGCCTGGAAGCTCGCCACCACGCCGCTCCGGTCGCGCGTCGCGCCGTCGAGCCGCACGAAGCCGAGGCCGGCGGCCTGGAGCGCGGGCTCCACCAGGTCGAGGAGGCTCGTCCACTGCGAGAAGACGAGCGCCTTGTGGCCCTCGGCCGCGCTCGTCTCGAGCCGGTCGACGAGGAGCTCGAGCTTCGCGGAGCGGTCGAGCGTCTGGCCGGGCAGGAGCCGCGGGTGGCAGCACGCCTGGCGGAGCCGCAAGAGCAGCTCGAGCGCCGCGATCACGCCGCCCGGGCGCTCGAGCTGCGCCAGCACCTCGGCCCGCACGCTCGCCGCGACCGCGTCGTAGACGGCGCGCTCCTCCTCCGAGAGCGCGGCATGGAGCACCGCTTCGGTGCGCGGCGGCAGCTCCGGCGCGACCTCCGCCTTCCGCCGCCGCAGCACGAACGGGCGGATGCGGAGGCGGAGCTGCTCGCCCGCCGCGGCGTCGCCCGCCGCGATGGGCCGCGCGTAGCGCTCGTCGAAGCCGGTGCGCCCGCCGAGGAGGCCCGGGTTCAGGAAGTGGAGCTGGCTCCAGAGCTCGTCGAGGCGGTTCTCGACCGGCGTCCCGGTGAGCGTGATGCGCCGCGCGCCCGAGAGAGCGAAGGCGGCCTGAGCCACCTGGCTCTCCGGGTTCTTGATCGCCTGCGCCTCGTCGAGCACCAGGGTGTCCCAGGTGATCGCGCCGAGCACCTCGCGGTCGCGGCGCAAGAGCGCGTAGCTCGTGAGCGTGACGTCGGCGCTCGCGTCGAGCGCACGGCCCGCGCCGTGGTAGACGTCCGCCCGGAGCGCGGGCCGGAAGCGCGCGAGCTCCTCCTCCCAGTTGCCGAGCAGACTCGTGGGCGCGACGACGAGCGTCCGGCCCGAGAACGTGGCGAGCGCCTGGACGGTCTTCCCGAGGCCCATGTCGTCGGCGAGGAGCGCGCCGAGCCCGAGCCGGCCGAGGCA
>Ga0187893_10008177_pt1 | contig 16660 bp, 12 predicted proteins | sample MA1701074metaG_FD_139574 | JGI IMG/M metagenome (GOLD analysis project Ga0187893, IMG submission 139574) | White microbial mat communities from a basaltic lava cave in the Kipuka Kanohina Cave System on the Island of Hawaii, USA - MA170107-4 metaG ...
CGTGGAACTCGCGCGGCGCACCCGCCGGGAGATCCCTCTCTCCAAATATCTCGACCGCCTTGATCTTACGCCGGAGATCCGCGCCCGACGTATCGCGAAAATCTTCCGCGGTGTGGATCGCGAATTGATAGTGCAAGTCGCGCGTGAATTGCCGCTCAATCCCGGGGCGGTCGAAGCCGTGGTGGGTTTGCGCAAACTGGGCTATCGCGTCGGCATCATCACGGACAGCTACCATACCGCCGCCGAGACCGTGCGTCGGCGCGTGTTCGCCGATTTCGTGCTCGCCAACGTCATCGAATTCCGGCGTGGCAAAGCCACCGGCGTCGTCACTCTCGCCCCCACCTTCCGCAGCGGCCACGTTGGGCGGCGCGCTTACGACAAGCTTAACGCCCTCCATTTCCTGGTGAAGCGCTGGGGCTTGAGTGCGCGGCAGGTTGTGGCGGTGGGCGACAGTGACAACGATAGCGGCATGTTGCGGGCCGCCGGGTTGTCCGTCGCCTATCAGCCGAAACACGAGCATGTTCGCCGCGCTGCCAAGCACGTGGTCACCGGACGCCTGGACGAACTCTTGAAGTGGATTCGTTGATTTCACACGGTCAACGACCGCTCAACAAATCCCAGCCGGTGGTGGCCAATCGGGAACAGCATCCTTGCCCGGCTGGCCTGTCTATGCTTTGAAGAAGCCATGCAGAGACTCGGGCTGAATCGCGGCCGCTATCAAGGCGAAACCATCGACATCGACGGTGTGCTGCGCGATGTCCGCGCAGCGGCGCTGAAGTCCGGCTGGGCTTTTGAAGCCGTCCGGGCCACAGCGGAGTTGGAATTGCAGACGTGGCGGCGGCTCGTTCCGCGACCGCGCCGGCGCATCTACGTTTCGACAGGAATTCACGGCGACGAGCCCGCCGGTCCATTGGCCGTGCGTCACTTGTTGCTGGAGAACGCGTGGCCAGCGGACACCGAACTCTGGCTTTGCCCCTGCCTCAATCCCACTGGTTTTCCGCTCAACCGACGGGAGAACGCACAGGGCATTGATCTCAACCGCCAGTATCTTCACCTGGAAGCGGCAGAGACACGCGCGCACGTTGAATGGTTGAAGCGGGCGCCACGGTTCGATGTGACGCTGTGTTTACACGAGGACTGGGAATCTCACGGCTTCTACCTTTACGAATTGAATCCGGACAACCAACCGTCCCATGCGGAAGAAATTATCCGGCGGGTGGCGCCGGTATGCCCGATCGATCAGTCCGCCGAGATTGAAGGGCGTCCAGCGCAAGGAGGGATTGTTCGGCCCAATGTGGATCCTTCGTCGCGCCCGCAATGGCCGGAAGCATTCTGGCTGTTCCAGAACAAAACGCGCCATTCCTACACAATGGAAGCACCGTCGGATTTTCCACTGGTCACGCGTGTCACCGCGCTGGTGACAGCGGTCAAGACGGTGCTTGAAGGCGAGGGCGAGAGGCGGGCCTGAAGGCGCAAACTCAGTCTTACTTCGCCTTCACGTCGTAGCAGGAGAGCAACTCCTGGTCGCGGAGGTACAGCCTCCCGCCAACGACGACCGGGTGCGTCCAGATTCTGCCGCGCTGACTGCGCTGGGCGCTCTGCGCTTCGAGCTTGAAGCGCCCATGTTCCTTCCAACCTTTGGGCGAGGCTTCGGCCAGAACGGCCGTGCCATTGTTTTCGGCCAGGCAATAAAGCATTCCGTCGGCACAAGTGACAGAGCCTTTGCCGAGCGCGTTTTTCTCAGCCCAGACTTTTTCACCGGTCATGAAGTTCTGGCACGTCCAACCGCCTTGATCGGAGTGACCGTAGATGTGGCCGTCCACGAGCACGACGCCGCCGTGGTGGTTCTGCATCACTTTGTTGAAATAGACTTCACTCACCTGGTTATTCGCCCCGACTTTGACCAACTTGCAGCCGACGCCGTAGCCAGCCGTCACATAGACATGGCCATCGTGGAAAATCGGCGTCGGAATCACCGCTGTTTGACCGGGCCAGTCGGCGGTCCAGAGCACGCCGCCGTCCTTGGCGGCAAGGCCGACAACGTGTTTCATCGTAAGCTGGATGTATTGTCGGGCGCCATTGTGGTCGGCGGCAATGATCGAGGCATATTGCGCGCCATCGGTGAAGTCTTTGCTTTGCCAGATGGGTTCGCCGTTTTTTTTGTCGAGCGCGGCGATGGCCCCCTTCTCGCCACCGGGAGTGCAGATGACTTTGTTGCCATCCACGAGCACGGACTCGGTGTAGCCCCAGCCTGGAGTTTTGCCGCCAATCTCCTTCATGGTCCGTTGCCAGACGATTTTGCCGTCCGCCACGTTCGCACACGCCAAATCGCCCCGGCCGCTCAACGCATAAACGCGATCACCATCGGCCGTCGGCGTGCCACGCGGACCGTCGCCCCAGCTATTCTTGAGCGCTTCGCCGATTTTGGCGGCCCAGAGTTCCTTGCCCGTGCTGGCGTCGATGGCGATGAGTTCTTCAACATCATTGCGGATGCCCATCGTAAAGAGTTTGCCACCGGCAATGGAGGGTCCGGCATAGCCCAGACCTGCCTTCTCGAAGAGCCACACCCGTTTCGGACCGCCTTCGGGCCATGTCTTGAGCAGCCCACCCTCTCTTGAAACGTCGGTGCGGTCGGGCCCGCGCCATTGCGGCCAGTCGCCGCTGGCGGCATGGGCAAGATTGATCGTGAGTACAGTGGCGAGCAAGCCGGCGATTTGCGTTTTCATATGGCTGGTCAAAGCGACGTTTTGATTACCGTGTTCGACGCGAGGTCGGAAGATTTATTCTGTAAAGAACAGCGGCCTTTTGCCGCGGGATTTACGGAAAACTGGCGTTTGCGCTGCGCCCTTGCTAGTCTCGGAGCACGCATGGCGGCATTGGCGCTCGAAAACAAATCGCTGGTCATCATCGGCGGCACCAGTGGCCTGGGCTTTTCCGCAGCGCGGGCGTTTCTGGCAGCGGGTGCCAAGGTGGTGATCGTGGGGCGCGACCCCGCCAAGGTCGAAGCTGCCGAAAAAGAACTGGGGCGGAACGTCGTGGGCTTTGCCGCCGACGCCACGGATTCCAAATGCGCTCCCGCCGCGATCAATGTTGCTGTCGGAAACTTCCATCGCTTCGACGGCCTGTATCACGTCGCGGGTGGCAGCGGACGGCGGCAGGGCGACGGCCCGCTCCACGAACTGACCGACGAAGGCTGGCGCTACACCATCGACGAGAACCTTACTTCGCTCGTGTATTCCAATCGCGCCGCCGTGCAACACTTTCTCAAGCAGCAGCGCGGCGGCTCCATTCTGAACATGAGTTCGGTGCTGGGCTTCTCGCCGTCGCCGCATTTCTTCAGCACTCACGCCTATGCCGCCGCCAAGGCGGCGATCGTCGGTCTCACCAAATCTGCGGCGGCCCACTACGCCCCAGCGAACATACGGTTCAACGTCGTCGCGCCTGCCCTGGTCGCCACGCCAATGTCACAGCGCGCGCAGAGCGACGCCGAAATTCTGAACTTCATCGCCACCAAGCAACCGCTCGACGGTGGGCGCATCGGGCACGCCTCGGATCTGGATGGCGCGGCAGTCTATTTCATGAGCGATGATTCCAAGTTCGTCACCGGCCAGGTTCTTTCCGTGGACGGTGGTTGGTCGGTTTCGGAAGGGCAGATTCCCATCCAGGCAAGCAGCGCTGGCGGAGAACAGCCCAGGCAGGAAGGTTTGTTCACCACGCTGGGCAAACTGTGGGGGCGGCTCAAGAAAGGGGGGACGACATGAGCTACGCCATCGGCATCGATCTGGGCGGTTCGAGCGTGAAGACGGTCGCGGTCACTCTCGAAGGCAAGACGCTCTCACAATCGACGCAAGACTTCGACGCCGCGGCCAGGATGGATTGGGCGCAGAAGATTCGCGACCTCCTCGAACAGGTTCAGCGCGAACAGAAGAAAGCGCCCTCGCACATCGGCCTTTCGGCACCTGGACTTGCAGCCAGGGGCAGCCGTTCCATTGCGCACATGCCGGGACGTCTTCAAGGTCTGGAAGGTCTCGACTGGACTTCCTTTCTCAAATCACCCCATCCGGTACCAGTCCTCAACGACGCGCACGCCGCGCTCTTGGGCGAAGCGTGGCTCGGCGCGGCCCGGGGCTTTCAAAATGTCATCATGCTCACACTCGGCACCGGTGTCGGCGGTGCCGCCATCGTCGATGGCCGGCTGTTGCGCGGGCACATCGGCCGGGCCGGACACCTTGGGCACGTCTCCCTCGACATCGATGGCCCAACGGACGTGTGCGGCACGCCAGGCAGCCTTGAGGTCATGATGGGCAACTGCACGGTCGCCGAGCGCACGCACGACATGTTCAAGACCACACACGACCTGGTCGCCGCGCATGTCGCCGGTGATCCCGAGGCGTCGTACTTCTGGCTGCGGGCGGTGCGGGCGCTGGCCTGCGCCATCGCGTCCTTTGTGAATGTCCTCGACCCTGAGGCGGTGGTCATCGGCGGCGGGATCGCTCGCGCCGGAAAAGCGTTATTCGATCCCCTGCGGGAATGCGTAGCGGAGATTGAATGGCGCTCCACCGGCTACGCGGTGAAGATCCTCCCGGCGGCGCTGGGCGAGTTCGCCGGTGCCATTGGCGCCGCACGCAACGCGATGGAACAGGCTTCCTGAAATGAGCAGCCTCAGCCTCAGCTTTTCAGGTGGAGCCCCCTCTGCCGGCTTCCACCCGGCAGCACGTTGAACAGATTCCGCACCGTTGGGAAAGACTTGGCGCGCCACGAAGGCGTATGTTAGGAACACGACGGACAATGTCACCCCGTCCATACTTTCGAATCGCCGTTGCCCTGCGGCACTGGGCCTTGCTCTGCGTGTCACTGCCGCTGACTTGGGCAGATGCACAGGATTACGAGGACAACAAGGCATTGGTCACGCGACTCAAGCAACTGGAGCGGGCGCACAAGAAAATAGCCCGCGCCGAGAAGGCTTGCGACACGGCCGGCAAGAATGAGGTGTGGCGGGTGGAACTCGGCGCTGGCAGTGACGAAGAGCGGAGCCGCCGCCCTGCCATGCTGGTGGTTGCCGGCATTGAGGGCAATGACCTGGCGGGAACTGCCAGCGTGGTCGCGTGGCTGGAGAGCCTGGCAAAAACTTACGAAACCGACGACAAGATCAGGAAGCTGCTCGACTCAACGACCATTTACATCTGGCCCCGAGTGAATCCGGACGGCACAAAACATTCCTTCGCCAGGCCGCGCCTGGAACAGACCACGAACGACCAACCGGCCGACGACGATCGTGACGGCCTGATGGATGAAGACGGGCCGGACGATCTCAATGGTGACGGATTGATCACCTGGATGCGCATCGAGGATCCAGAAGGCGAGTTCATCCTCGATCCGGCTGAACCTCGGCTGATGCTGAAGGCGGATCGGCTCAAGGGCGAGCGCGGGGCGTGGCGATATCTGGTTGAAGGGCGCGACAACGACGGGGATAAGAAGTGGAATGAGGACGGTGTTGGTGGAGTTAACTTCAATCGCAACTTTTCTTACGGCTTCAAATTCTTCGCCGCCGGGTCGGGGCGTCACCAGGTTAGTGAAACAGAAACGCGCGCCCTGGCTGATTTTGTCATTGCCCATCCGAACATCGGAATCGCCTTCACGTTTGGCGCGGCGGACAACGTGTCGCAGACGCCCAAGGGTGAAGCGCCGAAGCGGCCGCCGGTGGCATTGCACGAGGAGGATGTGGCATGGTACCGCGAACTGGGCAAGGCATGGCGCGAGGCATTGAGTCTGAAGAAGGAACTGGGCGGCGCCACAGAGCCGGGCACGTTTTCTGATTGGATGTACTTCCATCGTGGAAGGTTGTCGTTGGCGGCACGGGCGTGGAGCCCGACGATCCAGATGGAATTGGCCAAAGCAACCAAGGCAAAGGACGAAACAGCCAAGAAGGACAACGAGGCAAAGTCCGACAAGCCGGACGCGGAAAAGGACAAAAAGCCCGCTGAGAAGAAAGAACCAGACCCACGCAACGAAGAGGAGCGCGCGTTCCTGAAATGGATCGATGAGAACTCGAAGGATTCATTCGTGCCGTGGAAGGCGTATGAGCACCCGGACTTCCCCGGCAAGAAAGCTGAGATTGGCGGTTTCGCGCCGTTCACGAGAACGAACCCGCCGGAGAAGTTGCTCGGCGATCTGGCGGCAAAGCACGGCAAATTCCTCACCGATCTGGCCGGCAAGCTGCCACGCATTGGCATCCGCAAAATCGAGGCAAAGCACCTTGGCGAATCGGTCTTTGACGTCACGGTGCAGGTCGAGAACACCGGCTACGTCGCCACGGCGCTGGCCCAAGGCGGCTTGACGCGTGAAGTGCTTCCGACCCGTGTGATGCTGAAGACCGAGGACAAGTTCATCCTGTCCGGCAACCGTGTCACGATGTTGAATGCCATTGCCGGCGGCGACGCAAAGGAAGTCCGATGGGTCGTCCGGGCAAAAGGTGCGAAGAAACTCGAGGTGGAAGTAGTTTCTGCGCTCGGCGGCCAGGCCCAAACGAGCATTGAGTTGAAGGAGGAAGCGAGGTGAATGCTTCAAGATTCGAGCCCTATGGCCACCGCACCTCTTATAGCTGCTCGTCGGACTTGTTCGGAACGATGTCGCCTTCAAAGGCCAATCGCCTCTTCCAATCCGTAACCGTTTGGCTCGAAGAACGGTGGACGAAGTTTCTCCCTCTCCCTTGGGGAGAGGGCCGGGGTGAGGGGGAAGGACGTTCCCAAACTTCTTTTGGTGCTTCGTGGCTAATCGCTTTGATTGCATTACTCGCTGTGCTTCCCTTCGTTGCTGGCGCTGCCGAGATTTCCAATCGCAAACCCAAGGCTGACGATCCCGCGGAACATTCCTTTCCGGCGCTTGGGAGCACCGCGCAGCGCAAGGTCACCGTCGAGTGGAACCGCTTCTATGATCACGCGGGTCTCGGCTCCATCCTCGCACGACTGCACCGGGAGTTTCCGAAGCTTACAAAGGTTTATTCTGTCGGCAAATCAGTCGAAGGCCGCGACTTGTGGTGCCTCGAAGTCACGAGTGACAAGGGCGACGCGAAACGCAAGCCGGGCATGTACATCGACGGAAACATCCACGGAAACGAAGTGCAGGGCGGCGAAGCGGTCGCCTACACGGCATGGTATCTCTGCCACGAATACGGACGGATTGACAAGGTGACGGAGTTGCTCGATCGCGCGGTCTTCTATCTCATTCCCACCATCAACCCCGACGGACGCGATCGCTGGTTTCACAGTGCGCAGACCTCGGGCAGTTCGCGCACTGGCGTCAAACCGGTGGACAGCGACGGCGATGGTGTACCGGACGAAGACGACGTGGACGACCTCGACGGCGACGGCTCCATCACCGAGATGCGCATCAAGGATCCGCATGGGCGCTGGAAGCCGCACCCGCAGTTCCCCGAACACCTGATGAGCCAGGCCGCGCCGGATGAACCGGGCGAATATACCCGGCTCGGCCTCGAAGGCTATGACAACGACGGCGACGGTCGGGTCAATGAGGATGCCGCCGGCGGCTACGACATGAACCGCAACTGGGCCTGGGACTGGCAGCCCAATTACGTCCAGTTCGGTTCGCACGAGTATCCGTTCTCGCTGCCGGAGACGCGCGCGCTGTCCGATTTCGTCGAGACCCGGCGCAACATCGCCGCCTTTCAGACCTACCACAACGCCGGCGGCATGATCCTGCGCGCGCCCGGCCGCGAAGGAGGCGTAATGCGGGGCGGCGACGAGCGCTTGCACCAGACCATCGCCCAGCGCGGCGAAAAAATGTTGCCCTTCTACCGCTCGATGATTGTCTGGAAAGACCTCTATACCGTCTGGGGCGGCGAGTTCGATTGGTCGTATGGCGCACTCGGCATCGTGTCCTTCTCGAACGAGCTATGGAGCATGAGGAATCTTGACCGCAGCACCAACGCGCCATCCCCGGAGGACTCGGCCGTTTTTTTGCGTCATGTCCTGCTTAACGACGGTGTGGTGAAATGGCATCCCTTCAATCATCCGACGTTCGGCCCGGTCGAAATCGGCGGGACCAAGAAGCAATGGAGCCGCACGCCACCTTCGTTCATGCTGGAGGAGGAGTGTCATCGGAACATGGCGTTCACGCTCTACCACGCCGACCAGATGCCGCTCCTGCGCATCAGCGAGCTATTGATGGAAAAGCTGGATGACGGGCTGTTCAAAGTCCGAGTGACCATCGAGAACTCGCGCCTCATCCCGACCCACACCGAGCAGGACGTAATCAACCGCATCAACGCGCCGGACATCCTCACGCTCAAAGGCTCGAACGTGAAAGTGCTCTCCGCCGGGCGCGTGACCGACCGATTCTTCAACAAGGTGGAACCCGTCGAACGCCGTCCGGAACGAGTCGAAGTGCCGAACATCCCCGGCATGGGCGCGGTGCGCGTGCAGTTCGTCATCAGCGGCAGCGGACGGTTCACGGTCACGGTGGACTCGGCGAAAGGGGGGTTGCTCGAAGTGATGCAGGAATTGCCCTAACGTCAAGGCTGACCGACCCGAACTCGGTAGAACCGTTTGATACCTTGAGGAGTGTCCTCAGCCCAAAAGGTCGTCTTCGCGGGGATGTTTAAGAGGGGCTGCCATACCGGGGCAGTGAGATCTACAGCCACTTCCAGTGCTACTGCGATGGGCCAAGGATTTCGAACCACTACGAATGTGATCCCGCCGTCAAAATCAATAAGCGGCGCGTTCAAAGTTACCAATGCGCCGTTGCCTGTTCGCTGCGGGTCGCGATGAAAAGCCGGCCACTCCGTTTCACCGGCAAGCCCAAAGCCGCCACCGCGCCACGCGTTCAACCGTTGATTGCTTGGCTGAAAAAAAGTCCCATCTTTCCAGAGCAACGCAGGAGCACCGGGTATCTCGCCGGTCGCGAATGTCTTTATGGTGGTAATCTGAACAACCGGAATCCCATTCTCAACCCTCGTGAGCAATGCGTGGAGTCCACTATCTGTCGCAACATAGAGTTCCTCGACACTTCCAACGACAGGACAGCTTCGGATCGCACTGCCAAACGTGTGGGACCAAAGGAGCATACCAGCGAGTGAATACGCGTAAACCGTCCCCTGATCTGTGCCCACATACACTGTGCCTCCACTGCCGATCACAGGCGAAGCCACAATCTGGCCATTCACAGCACGGCTCCAACTGATGTCTCCATTCGCGGCGTCGATCGCGTAAAGCTTCTGGTCTGAACATCCAACGTAAATAACCCCGTTGTCGCTCAATGCGGGGCCCGCACGTACTTCATAGAACAACGTAGGATTGACCGCATCTGGAAACTCGCGGATCCACCGACTGACTCCGCCTGGACTAAATGCCGCCAAACCACGCGAGTATCCAAAATACACAGTGCCCTGAGCAGAGGTATCTGGGCCAAAGATTGGTGACGTGTTGTACGGTCCAGGATAGCTCAGAATTGGCCATCCACTTCGGATCTCGCCTAAAGGACTAACGGCGTAAAATCCACTGTTTACGGCAGCGAAATAGATCGTTCCGTCCGTGCCTATTGCCGGCGAAGATCGTACTTCACTGGGAGTCGAATAACTCCACTTCTCGTCGCCATTGGGTCCCAAGCAGTATAGCCTGCCATTGGCGCATCCGATCAGGATGTTGCCGTCATGCCCAACAGCAGCCGTGGAATTAAATGGCGGTAGTGGTGTGCCGGTTGGGAACCGCCATTTCTCGCCACCGTTGGGATAAAGTCCAAAGACAAAACCATTGCCCGTGCCGAGGTAAATCGTTCCGTCGCGGCTAATCGCTGGACCAGAAGCCGAGCCTTGGAACGTGCCTTGGAGATCAAAAGTCCAACTCGTTTCTTCTGCGGGCGGGACGTTGAAATCTTCATTGGCTTCCCAGTAATAGATGAAATCCTCAGGATCAACGATTTGTTGAGTGATAGTAGCGTTGATGCCCATCCCTCGTTTCGCGAACGCGGCCCAAAGCTCATCCCAATTGGCTCCACCTGTAAAGGCACTGTCAGCCAGCAACAGCGCATCCCGAGCATCGAGAAAATCTGGGTATGGTGGACATAACTTCATCCCATCCATTACTAAACGGAGAATCAAATCGTTGCCTTGCGCAAAACCATGCTTGGCTATCAGATTTGCGCGAGCGTCCCACAGCGTAACTCCCCACACCTCGGCACACCAGTATTCAACGACTGCAAGGGCGCGAGTAAACGGGTCATACAGCGGACTCATCGGCACCATGGGATGGTCTTGGATCTGCCAGTAATCGATATCCCGGAGCGTATGAGGATTTTTCGCCATGTCTGTCGAATACGGGTAACGACGGATCCCGAAATAGTAATTCTCCTCGAAAAGTTGTGGGCCAGGCACTCGATAGCTGGAATATGCGCTCACTGCGTACGCACCATTTGGGTCGTCTCCCGCCTCACCCAGCAACGCCATCGCGTAGAAATCCGCCCAGCCTTCCGATAACGCCCTCGGTAATCCTGTGGCGTGTAAGCCTTGGCCGCCAGCGGTTAACCGCTCACTCAAGCCATGTGTGTACTCGTGCAAGAGAACTTCTGTATCCAAGGCGACATCCCTGTCGGGATCGGGCCCGTTGAACAGATATAGCTGCATCCTGGGCAATTGCCCCGATCCCTCTGGGAACGTGCTAAAATCTGCGTTGTTGAAGAGGCTTCCGTCCTGCACGTCCACTTGCACGGCGTCGCCATCTACGCCGCCGCGGCCGAAATTGTCGTTCTGGAAATTGCCGGCGGCCTCCGTGAAACCAAATTATACAGCCGGTCGTGCATCCAGTTGCACCAGTAGAAGGCATTCACCACTGCGGCGTCCCGATACGTGCTTGGTGCCTGTGCCAAATTCAATGGAAAGTCGAAGACACGGAAAGGTGTGCCTTGAGGGCGACGCGGAGACGCTGGGGGAGGCACAATGTCATCATCGAGCAAATCAAGATGTGCATCGACATTGTTTCCAAATGTCCGGTTGATGCCGTCGTCAATCCAACCGTTTGGTGAGGCAGTTGGCGAGAGGGCCACGAAATTGGCGATCAGTGTGCGCTCGACCGTGGGAGGCTGAACAGAAGAGGGTGTCGGATGGCCGGGTGAAAACGGAGATGGGCTATCGCTCGTGAACACACGATATGAAGCAGGTGTCGCGTGCCTCGTATGGCTGTTACGGAGCAAGATTTCACCGGTCTCCGCATCAACTATCACGCGAAAGGATTCGCCTCGCGCACGGAGATTCATGCAGGTTTCCCAGCACAAGCGAAGAGCAGTGCGATGCATCGGCAGCCAGACAAGGCGCGCGTCCGCTGGCCCACGCAGCACGTCAGCTTGAAACAATTGGCGCCGTTCCGCGCCCTCCCCTTTTTCCCCGGTGCGCACAATGGTGTCCACGCGCACATTCTCTGCGAGGTTGGCGCAAGCAGCCTCAATCGCTTGTTGGGCGGAAACCGTGGGCCGCGATGTCGCAGCGGCTCGCGCGATGGGATCCATGCCGGAAGCCGCTTCAAGATTGGGAATGCCTTGGCTGGAAAGGCTCACCAGCGCCCCAGCCCGGTTTATGTGCGCGATAATCGCACTCCCAACCACAGCCAACCCGTCAAGCTGCTGTTCCCACACGACTGTGCGCATGGCGCTGTGAGATGTGACGTACTCCCGCTTGATTCTGGCCGGCGCGAGAATTTCCGGCCCATGGCCGAAGACCGTCGCATTGTCGGCGAGAAATCTCCTTACGGGTCGGTGCGGATCCGGCGCTTCCTGCTTCGGGGGCGGAATTCCTGGCGGTAAAGGTGGTGTTGGAATCGGCACAGGACGCGCGCTTGGATCTGGTTCTGTCAAAAAGGCCCGGCGCGTCCGGCGATAAACGAACTTCGGGGTTTGCAACAAAGGATCTATGCGTATTTGACAACCTTCGAGCCGAGCTTTCAATGCATCCACCGCCGCTTGTCGCTGCGCTTCAAGCGGGACTGGCTGAACCAGTCCTTCGAGTCGCTTGTCAAATTCAGCCAACGGAATTGGGCGCTCCTGTGCGGGCAGCGAGCAGCTGAGCAGAACCAAGCAGGTCAGAAGTCTTGCATGTGCTGCTTCCATAAAATGCCTCAATCTTTTGCGTGATGAAAGGATATCAAATGGCACGATAAAACGCTTGGCAACTGCTTTTTTCGGGTTATTGATCAGGCTATGAGTGCGCGAAGGTTACCAAGTCAGAGTGTGGTTGGGATGTTCTTGCTGCTCTGCATGGCGCGCTGGATGGTGAGTGGGGCAATTCCGGGAGATGAGAATTGGGACAACACCTTTGGAGTTCCGGGAGCAGATTCTACGGTCGAGGCGATCGGTGTTATTGGCCCCAGACTGTATCTTGGCGGTTCGTTTCAGTCTATCGGCGGCACCGCAGCTTCAAACATCGCAATGTGGAACGGCACTCGGTGGTCGTCTCTCGATTCAGGGGTTGACGGCACTGTGCTGGACTTACTGCCTTTCGGTTCCAGCGTGTTTGTTGCAGGTGCATTCTCAACCGCTGGCGGGCTGTCGAGCCGTGGCTTGGCCCGGTGGGACGGTGCGACCTGGTCAACGCCAGGCAGCGTCGATGGTTGGATACACACGTTAGCTTCGGACGGAACAAATCTCTTCATTGGCGGCCAGTTCACAGCGATTAACGGGCTGAGAGCACTGCGCATTGCGCAGTGGAATGGAATCAACTGGCACGCTATTGGCAGCATAACCAATCATGCTCCTGGCTGCTCTCATTGTTCTGATGATGGCGCGGTCTTCTCCTTGGCCACGAGAGGTCAAGAGCTCTTTGTCGGCGGTAGGTTTGTTTACGCAGGAACCGTCTTTGCTACGAATCTGGCAAAATGGGACGGAACCAACTGGTCGTCCGTGGGCGGCGGCGTGAACGGTCCGGTTCGAGCGATTACGCATAACCGGAACGGTCTGTTCATCGGAGGTGATTTCAGTCGAGTTGGTGCGGTGACCGCAAAAAAGGTCGCCAAATGGGACGGAACAAACTGGTTTTCATTAGACGGTGGGGTCGGTGACGCGTACCCATTTTCGGTTCTTGCAGTGGTCTCAAACGGTGAGGACATTTACTTGGGTGGCGGTTTTTCAAAAATCGGGGGCGCATTGGCGTCTGGTGTGGCGAAGTGGAATGGCCAAGCTTGGGAGGCTCTTGGAAGCGGCGTCAGTGGGGCTGGAGCGTTAGCCACCACAGGGAGCGAACTCTTCGTTGCAGGGGATTTTCACTTTAGTGGTGGTAAGCCCGCAACCAACATCGCCCTGTGGCACATACCACATCCGCTGAAGGTGGAGCGTTCTGGAGATCAATTGCGACTCTCGTGGCCCGGCACTGGAACCAACTTTGCGCTGGAGGCGTGCTCTATTCTCGATTCCTCCAACTGGGCTTCCGTGCCGCAGGCACCCGTTGCAGCCGGAAGCGAGTTGACCGTGACCAATGAAGTCTGCGGACCTACCCGGTTCTACCGCTTGCGCCGACGTTAACCGCCGGTTCTTCCGCGGTCCCGCCAACGCCAACGCTCAACCGAAGCGTTGACTCTCACAAAAATGGTTTCGCCCGCCACGCGACACCTGATAAGTTTCTCGAACTATGGGTTCCATGACGGTGCCGGTCGAATTCACCGACCCAATCAACGCGAAGATTCTCGCGGTGTCCGAGGATCGGGTGCAGGGATTCCAGCGCGACCCCCTCGGCGAAATCTCCCGGTTGTCTGACGTGGAACTATCTGTCGTCATCGAACGCATCCAGGCTATGCTGCGGGCCGGCAACATCCGGCGCGTCCGCCAGACGTTGCTGGCCACCAACCTGGCCCAGGGCGCGCTCGTCGCCTGGCAGGTGCCGGAAGCGAAACTCAATTCCGCCTTCGACTGGATGTTTCAGCAAGATCCGTTCAGCGGCCACGTGGTCACGCGCTCGACCGACGCTGCGACGCCCGGCTCTAACTACAAGCTCTGGACGACGCTCAAGGTGCCTCAGGGTTATTCCATAGCGAAGCACTGCGAGTTCCTCTGCGCGCGCACCGGCGCCGAAAAGTTCGTCCTGCTGCCGGCGAAGAAACTGTTCGCGCTCGGCGTTGGCCACGTCCGCCGCCGTGGCATGGAGCCGGGAAGCAAGGCCGACGTGCCCGCCGAAGTCACGGAGGTCACTACAACGACGCTGAACGATTTGGAGTGGCGGATTCTGGAGGCGATGAAACGGGAGTTTGAACTGGACGAAATTGTCCCGAACATCTGGGCCACCCGCGCAAAGGAGGCTGGCGTTCCGTTGCAGACGTTTCTTGAGGTGGCAGAGGACTTGAACCGCCGCAAGGTCATCGGGCGCTTCTCGACGTTTCTGGAACATGTCAAGCCGCACACCGACGGTGAGCGTGTCACGCGCTTCAACGCTTTGTTTCACTGGGCGGTGCCGCCGGGGCGCGAACTGGAGGCAGGCCGCGAAGTGGGCCGGCACCATATCATGACCCACGCCTATTGGCGTGAGGGTGGGTCGGAGTTTCGCAATGTGAACATCATGGGCGTGGCCCATGGTACGGATAAGCAACTGGTGCTGGCGCACAAAGCAGCCATCGACGCGCATTTGAAGTCGTGCGGCATCGAAGTGAGTTACACGAACGTCTTCTGGGGCGGGCGCAGCGAGATCAAGCCGAGCGAGATTTCGCCGTTTGCGTACCGGGAGTGGTGCCGGAGCCTCGGGCTGAATCCTGAAACGATGCGCGGCAGCGCTTCAGTGGCCCTTTGAATTCGGAGCCTTCACGGCGCCTCCATCGTGGTGGCCTCCGTGGTCGTCGGTTTTAGCCACGGGCAACGCGGCAGGTTTGGTGGAGCTGGATGAATTCGTGCCGGTCAGCGTCGGAGCGGCCAGCTTGCGGGCCAGCGCGGCATCAGTTTCAGCCTGTGCGGCCAGGGCGATCAAAGCGTTCTGGGCCGGATGCGCCCCCAGCCAAATCACGCTGCCCGGTTCGAGATCGTAGATTGCACCGTGGATGCTTACCTGTCCCGACTCCAGCTTTGAACGCACGACGCTGCTCTGTTTAATGATGTCCTCAATAGTCTGCCAGACGTTGGCTTGAATGGTCTTGGGTACGGCTTCATCGGCTTCGACGCTCTCTGCTTTTACCTTTTCAACCGCCGGCTTGATCTTCTCCACCAGCGCGCGCAGGTGACCGTGAAGCTCCGCTTCCTTGACCACAGCGCTGACGGCGCCGCATTTGGTGTGGCCCATAACAATAAGCAACGGCGTATTCAGATGTCCGACTCCGTATTCGACCGTGGCCAGCTCGCTGACGCCAGCCACATTGCCGGCCACGCGCACCACAAAGAGATCTCCTACCCCGCGGTCGAACACCAGTTCCAGAGGAACTCGCGAATCGGAGCACGCGAGAATGGTCGCAAACGGCTCCTGTCCCTGCCTGGCGGTGGCAGCGCGGCGTTCGGTGTCCTGATTCGGGTGCTGCGGTTTGCCGGCGGCGAAACGGGCATTGCCTTCCTTGAGCAGCATTAGCGAAGCATCGCGGAGGAGGCGGGCGGAAGGGTCCGTTTGCCCGGCAGCGTGAAGCGATGGCGCGAGCACGACGCACCACAACAGCGCCATGAGGAGGCGGATCGAGTTAAGAATCTTCATGCAATTGCGATGAGCGGAGCCAGGCTCCGACTCTGCTCATTCATCGGCAAGCCGGGCCGGAGCTTGATGCGTCAAGACGCGCGGATAACCACGGTCGGAGTGCCAGCCTCCGGCACGGCGCATTTCGCGCGGCTGGACTTATCGTGGCGGCGCTCTACGAGACCAACTTTCGCTTGGCACTTTCCGGCGCGATTCCTACTCTCCGGCCCATGGCAGACTTTGATGTGAAGTACGTGGCTCATCTCGCGCGACTGGGCCTCACGACGGAAGAAGAACAGAAGTTCGGCGCCCAACTCGGCCAGGTGCTGGGTTATATCGAAAAGCTCAAGAAGGTCGATGTGAGCAATGTTGAGCCGACTGCCCATGCCGTGCCACTGGTAAACGTGACGCGGGCTGACGAAACGCGTCCGTCCATTTCCAATGAGGACGCCCTGCGCAACGCCCCCGCCAAGGTCAACGGCCTGTTCGTCGTGCCGAAGATCGTCGAGTAAGTCCGCCTCGCCCGTTCCTCCGCATGTTAAACCGTCTCACGATTTCCGATCTCACATCCAAACTGGCCAAACGCCAGGCCACGGCTCGCGAAGCGATGCAAGCCTGCCTCGATCAAATCCAGTGCGTCGATGGCAACATCAAGGCGTTTCTCAGCCACGATGCTGAAGACGCGCTCTCGCAGGCGGACGCGGCTGACAAAACGCTTGTCTCCGGCGCTACTCACGGCAGGCAGCCGTTGCTCGGCGTGCCCATCGCGCTCAAGGACGTGCTGGCGGTTAAAAACCAGCCCCTGGGTTGCGGGTCGAAGATTCTGACAAAGTTCGTCTCGCCCTATGATGCCACTGTGGTCGAAAAGCTGAAGACGGCCGGCGCGGTGGTCTTTGGCCGGTTAAACATGGACGAATTCGCGATGGGCAGTTCGACGGAGAATTCAGCGTTCTTCACCACGCGTAATCCGTGGGACGCTTCGCGCATCCCCGGCGGATCGTCCGGCGGCTCGGCTGCGGCGGTGGC
>Ga0187893_10008178_pt1 | contig 16660 bp, 7 predicted proteins | sample MA1701074metaG_FD_139574 | JGI IMG/M metagenome (GOLD analysis project Ga0187893, IMG submission 139574) | White microbial mat communities from a basaltic lava cave in the Kipuka Kanohina Cave System on the Island of Hawaii, USA - MA170107-4 metaG ...
GAGCGCGGCGTAATCGGCGTAGCGCAGGCGAACCTTGATCGAGTCGGTGCCAGGGGCGAGCAGCATGGTCATGCCCATCGACGCTGGCAAAAAACGGCGTACCGAAGGCTCCTGCTCACGCGACCCGGCGGTCTCCACTTCGTCGAGGTCGTCCCCGCTGGCAAGCTCGCCCTCCTGCGTGTCGTCGTCCGCCTGACACAGGATCTCGTTGGCCAGAAAGCCGGTCAGATACCAGCGAGAAGGTGGCATCCGCAGCAGCTCCTGCCCCGACTCGGGATCGAACGGCCCGATGAGATCAGCTTGAAGGGCGCGGACCAGGTGGGAGCGAACTTCGAGGCTTTGCTGCGGGCGCGCCATTGCTTCGGTCCTCATGCGGCCACCATTTCTTTTAGCGCGTCACGCAGCGCCCGAAAGCTCGGCGAGGTGTTGCGGCTCGGCTCCATGTGCTCGGCCACGGCGCGTGCAACCTCGATCTTCCGAAGCCCGGTCTTGAAGTATCCGCTGGCCTTCATGACGCGTTCAAAGGCTTCCCACGTTCCGCCTTTGATATGGTCCGACGCACGGTACTTCGCCTGTGCGGGAATGTTGGCGTTCACGTTGGGGTACGCCTGCTGCACCGCCTTCCAGTCGCCAAAGTACCAGGCCTCGAGCTCTTCCACGGCCAGGCGGTTTACGACGGCGAAGTGTTTGCTCTGCGACTTCGATTTGGTGGTAAGGCTCGCCTCGGCGGCCATCGCCTCCAGGCGCTTCTCGAGGTTGGCGCAGTCGTCATCGTCGCGGTCCACGACGACCACGATTCGCCAGTCATCGGGAAGCCACGAGGCGTAGCCTCTCAGGCGCTCTGGCAGGCGCTTGAGGAGATCGTGCTTGCAGGAGTGAGCGTACACGGCAAACGAGGCACCGCCGAGCATCTTCGGCAGCAGAATCCGGAATGCCGCCTCGGCGGACGGTTCCTCCACGAGGACTTCCAGGTGCGAGACCTTCATTTGCGCCGCCCCTTGAGCTGCGGTGCGCCGGCGTTGACCAGCGGATCACCGCCGAGGTGGCCTTCGAGCCATAGATGTCCGAGCTTGGCTCCGGCCTGCACGAACTCCGGCACGCCCCGGATATCGGACACGCGAATGGTCTCGGTGTAGCCCTGCTCGTCGCGGTAGAGCACACGGACCTCTTCCGGCTTCAACGTATCGATGAAGAACGGAGAGTGCGTGGTCACAAGGAGCTGCGAGCGCTCGGTGGCAGCGCGGCACTCCTCTGCAAGCCCGGGGAGAAGTCGTGGATGGAGGAAGTTCTCAGGCTCCTCGAGGCCGACGAACTGGGGCGGCTCGGGATCGTGGAGGACGGTCAGGTAGGCCAGGAGCTTCAGCGTGCCATCGGACGCGAACCTCGACATGATGGGTCGGTCGAAGGGGGCGTCTTTGATTTGGAGCAAGAGGCGCCCATCGGGCATGGGCTCGGCGAGCACTGACTCCAACCGAGGCACCCGCCGCCGCAAGACCTGGAAGATGTGCTCCAAGTCGTTGGGGTGCTGCTCCTTCAGGTACTGAATGACGTTGGGCAGGTTGTCGCCGGTCTTGCTCAGCCGCTCCTGAGGACCTGCCTCCGGCTGTCCGCGGGCGTCGTCGACGGACAGGTAGGAGACGTACCAGTCGGTGATGAACTCGCGCAACGCCGCAACCCGTGGATGCTCGGCGAACTGGCCGAGGGTATTCACAGCGATGAGGTCGGGCGAGCGCAGCGGCTTGTCTACGCGCTCATCTTTCTCGTCGGGCATTTCACCGCTGACTGCGTGACCTTTTCCCTTTTTGTAGTGGAGGAAGCGGAAGGGCCGCCCGCGTGTGCCTCGCGTCCAACCCACCCACTCTTCGGCGACGAAGGGCCCCTTTGATCCCTCGTCGATGGCGAGGTGATAGGTCATGATCGGTTGCTTAAGATTCTCGCGGTACTTGATCTCGACGACGACCGGTCCTTTTTGGCCGCGGGTGCGAAGCTCCTTGGCGCGTCCTCTGCGGTCCCATGCGTACCGAAGCCCAGACTGAAAGCACTCCGACAGGAAGTTGAAGACGTCGAAGACTGTAGATTTGCCGCTACCGTTGGGCCCGAGGAGTACCGTGAGTGGGGTGAGCTTCTCCAGCTCGACATCCCGAAGCGCTCGGTAGTTCTCGACGCGCAGGTACTCTATCCGCGCTGGATCCGTCCCGCCTCGCTTCTTGGTCTTCTTGCTCATACGGTGTTTCCTGACGGAGCCGCGCAACGCGGAGCCTCCTGCATTCCAGCAGCCTCTGTCCACTCGATGCCTGACCCATGGGCCATTACGTGTTGTCCTTCACGAGTCGAGCGCCTGTCACCGTCGCGCGATACCGCTGACGAGGACTCTGAGGTGCATCCGGGAGAGTCATCTCGAGCAAGCCGGCCTCCACCAGCGGATCGAGATAGGCCTTACGGAAGTGCTTGCGGTCCTTGAGCCCAGTCGCCGCTTGTAGTTCATCTCGACTGCGTGGCGCTCCGACCGCCGCCCTCAGCACCGCGATAACTTGGGGGGTAACTTGGGGGGTAACTTGGGGGGTGACTTGAGGGGTGGGCCCGATCTGCGCCTTGAAGGTCACGTAGACCGCACCATTGCGCTCCTCAAAGATCGGAGGCTCGATGCCGTGCCGCTCGCAAGCCCCGGCAGTCACCCCACGAGGTAACGCACCAATGCTACGGATCTCGATGCGATCGTCAAAGACCGCGACGGCAACATAGCTACTTGGGTTGGAATAGTCCCTGTGCATGACGGCGTTGAGCAGCACCTCACGTAGCGCATCGGCGGGGACAGGTAGTCGATCTTCTCGGAAAATTTCACCCTCCGGAAAGCGGGCCGCGAGCGGCAGCGTTCGATCCAGCCAAGCAACGGCCTCGCGCGCGGCAGCGAAAGCGTGAAGGTGCTCCTGGCGATTATCGAGAATCTCACCCGTGACTTTCGTACCGCGAAAACGTCCCATCTTGAGCAGCGCCTGCGGATAATCCGGAAGAAAACGTGTCCCGTAGAGTATCTGCGCCGCTTGGGTAATCACGCCGTTGCGCCGCAGCCCCAGCCGGTCGAGGATGTCGCCCACGTTCGTGCTCGTGCCGGGAGAGATGCGTCGCTGCGAAATGGCAGCTTCGCGGGTCCTCAGGATCTCCTCATGGTCGAGATCATCGAGCCCCACGTCCACGGCGGACTGGTTCTCCCATCGACGACGAGCGTGCGCCCGATCGAGCAACATCGTCTCGTACTGTTCTTGCGGCATGACCGACGTCGTCGTTTGAATCCTCTGATACGCTCGGCCATCGAAGATAAACGGGTGCGTGTCGCCCTGTGGCGTGGCTTTCAGGACGATCACGTGACTGCCATTATCAACCTCGATGTATTGAACCTGGACGGGTGCCGGTGGCTCGAATCGATCGAGCATGGCTGCAATATCTCGGCGTGTGCCATCGGAAACGTCTTGGCCTACGATCCTTCCGTTGTCGGTGACTCCGATGATGATCGTCCCACCGTCGTTGTTCAGAAATCCGCATAGCGTTTGTCCCACTGCTTTGAGTGAGGCGGTGGACTTCTTCACCTCGAGTTTCTCCGACTCACCCTGACCGACGAGGCGATCGATCGCAGCGAGGTCCATCAGGTCGGATCCTTCATTTCCTTGCGCTGTTTGGCCGTCTTCGAGCGGAGCCGGTTTTCTTCGGCGGCGCGCTCGGCGTTGAGGGCGAATAAACGGTCGATTGTTGCGGGCGCGCCGGTGCTCCTCCCAGTTCCTCAATGAGCGTCACCATGTCTGCTGCGACGTGTTCTCGGCGAAGGCAGGCCACCAAAAGACCCTTCGTGAGGTGCTTTCCGTCGGGGGCCGTCCTGTTCAGTACCTTGAGTGTTTCCTCGAGCAGCTCCTTGCCCGGAAAGACTGCTTGCACTGTTGTCACGGACCCGGTGTCGAGATCATCGAACCACTTATCCTCCTCCCGCTCGGCGTCCGCTTCCTCGTAGCGCGCTTCCCTGAGAAGATGCCGATTGACATCCAAGGTCGTCTTGCGGGTGATCCGACGTGCTTCGGCCTTCAAGCCAGTCGCCGCCGCGGTGATCGCTCGCTCGGCGTCGGCGGGCAATAGATTCCAGTCTTTCGCCTTTGCACCATCAACTAAGAGCGAAGGCTCGAGTAGATAGCTTTCAATCTCGTGGCGTGCGGTCAGGTGCACGGAGACGCCTTGGCCCTGCTGCGAGTTTCGCAGCGGATCAACGAACGAGTCCGGGAGACCATCGCGATCCTGAATGAAAATCATTTCAAACTGCTGGCTTGCGAGGCTCGATAGGATTTCTCCAAGTCTCGCGACGGCACGGAAGTTGCCGACGCCGTTTGCCGACAGGACATAGGAAGGGCTCTTGGACGAGAAGAGAAGGTTTCCAAGTGCCTTGTCAATCGCCTTGAGTACGGTCTTGTCGGTGTCTTCCACGACCACCAGCCGCCGCGACGACAGCAACCGAGATAAGGACGAAACGTCAACAATGCCGGCGTCAACCAACGTACCAACGAGATCTACGTTGCTTCCGATGGGGCGGACGTCCTTCTGCTCTGCGTCTACGACGAGAACATTATCGGCCGAGAACGTGTCAATGAGATCGATCGAGTGGGTGCTGATGAACAACTGTGCATCCAGATCGCCGGCGACCCTCCGTAGTAGGTCACCAAGCCTGGCTTGCAGTTTGCTCTGCAGGTGCGCGTCCGGCTCATCGATGAGAAGAATCTTGGGCTTCGCCAAGTACAGGTACGTAAGGACCTGGATGACCTGCTGGAGGCCAGAGCCCGACGAAACGACATCGTAGTCGTTGTCACGTTGCCGGTATCGGATCGTAACGAACTCATCGCTCTCCATGTCGAAGGCGATCTTCGTGACCTCGACGTCGAACAACTCGCGAATCCAATCGTTCACTTTCTGTAATGCCGCGGCATCGCGCTCACGAAGTTGCAAGAGGCTGCTGCGAAAAATGCCGCTATAGCGGCCCTGGGAAGCGAGAGACGTTCGCCGTGCCGCCGTCGCGAAAGGCTCTTCGACCAGTACGCCCACAAGGCCAGGAATGAAGGCCACCTGGGAGGCAAGGTGGCGATTTATCTGTGTTGTTGTCAGGCCGGCAGGGAGATCCTCTGCTGACACATGGATCTGGCCAAACTGGTGCCGCAACACAAGGGAGTAGGCAGCACCATCGTCGAAGGCGATTGTGATTTTGACTGGTTTCTTCCCGACATCCTGACCGGACCAGATCTCCCGCAGGTCTGGGGCGGGAAGAATCTCGCTGGGGCCACTCAAGAAGCGCTTGTGATAGGAGGTTGTCGGAGGCGATCCAGCAACCTGCACGTAACCATGCATCAATGAAAAGAAGGCCCGGATTGCATGCAGTACCGTCGTTTTCCCGCTGTTGTTCGGTCCGACCAATAGACTCGTCGTTCCAAAGTGGAACGTTGTGTTTCGAAACTGCCTGAATCGCTCGACATGTAGACTTGCGATCTTCATCCCGAACCTCCTCGCCTGCTCGCCTTCTTCGAGCCGAGGCGGTTTTCTTCGGTGGCGCGCTCGGCATTGAGGGCGAATAGGCGGTCGATGACCTCGTCTTCGAAGGCTTGGCGCGCGTCCTTTTCGGACTCGGTCACCGGGTCAGTGTATGGCGGCACCTCGATGTCGGACCATCCGTAGGCGTCGAGCACGGCCCGGTCCATTTCGACGTGCAGATGGCGAAGTTCCTGAACGCGCCGGTCCGTGCACTCGGGGTCCTTGAGGGCGTTGTAGGTCTTCGTCAGGCCCTGGTCGGTGTCGATCATGTACGCCGTGCGGGCGGTGCAGAGGCGTTCGCCGATGGGTTCCAGGAGGTCGAGGTTGCGCGGGAAGGGGAAGGTCTCGAAGCAGTCTGAGGCCGCGTACCGAAGCCGGTCTTCCAGTGATGATCCCAGGAGCCGACCCCAACCTTCGTGCGGCCGCGATTGAAGGACTGAAAAGTGGGAAGACGATGCGAGCGCGAATACGTTGAGACCGTGCGAGAAGATACGATCAACCGGCTGCCACGAGAGCACGAGGTGCTTCGAGTGAATACAGGTGACAAGGCACCGGTCGAGCTTTGCGATGGCGGCGTAGAGCGCGGGCCGTTGCCGGAAGTGTTGCCACCAGAACTTCTTTGCATCCTGGTTCTTCTGGTGCTGTCGCTCCGGTCTCACCTTTTCCCGCACGATCGCGATCAAATCAGGCCAGCGTTCGGCCTGGTCCAGCGTCATGTTCCCGAAGCTGATCACGTACCGATGAAAGCTCTGCGTCGGGCTCGTATTGACTTCCTCGCCACCGAGGTACGGGAAGATGCGCTCGGCGTTTCTGGGGTCCTTCGCGACTAAGTCGCTACGCTGCTCCGGTGTCACAGTGAATCCCATGCTCATGAGGAAGACACCGTTGAAACTGCGATCTGCATTGTCGTGTAACGCAACCGGATCGGGCCGTTCCGGTTTGGGTCGCAGCCTAGAGTTGATCGTCGGTACACTTGCGCCATCGAGTCGTGGGCGACGCGCCGCGTGAGCGGGCGTCCCCTTGGCAAGATGCACCATGGCGACGCTCACGTTCGCCTCGCCAGGCCATTTTTGGCTCGCGGTTGCGTCGTAGATCAAGTGGTCGTGTTTCAGGAGATGCTGGAGCCCGGTGCCTCTCGTGTCGCCCTGAGCGATCGTGTTGGTCGCGATGAATCCGATGGTTCCGTGCAGCCCGATGATGGCGGCCGCGCGACGAAAGAAAAGGGCTGAGTAGTCCGCATTCTTTCCACCGAAAAGCCAAGAGCACCAGTGCGCTACATCGTCACCAAGTTTGGTACTGATTGTTTTACCCCCCATAAATGGTGGGTTCCCGACCACCGCGTCCATCCATGCCCTCGCGTTCACCCGATCCTCCTCCAACGGATCCGGCCGCTCATCCCAAAACACCTCGGGGAACTCCAGTGGCCAGTGGAACGGTCTGACCTGCTCGCGGATCTGCGCTGCCCACTGCTGAACTTCCATTGGGGCGCGAGCCTGCGGTCCAGCGAGCAGCCATGCCTCGACGGCATCGCGGCGACGGACCAGCGCTTTTCTCCGATCATTGTCCTTCGATTCGGCGAAGAACGCCCCGATCGCCATGTCGGCAACAAGCCGCGCCCGATCCAACGCCCGCTCGGCCTCCTCGTGGAGGTGCTTCTTGTGGGCGGCCAGCTCCGCGTGGTCGCCTCGCTGCTCGGCAATCTCGAGCAGCTTCCGTCTCGCCTTGTACGCGTGCAGGACCGCACGTTCGATCACGCCTTCGAACAGGTTGAGCTGCGCCGGGTTGTCTTTCTTGGACTTCGCTTTTTTCGCCTGCTCGCCTGTCTCGTCCTTCACGTCCTTGTCCCAATCGAAGCGCTTGATCTGAGCCAAGTCCAACCCCACCAGCGAATCCCCGCATTTGAGCGCATGGTCCACGAACGTGAACGGTTCGTGCTTCGCCAGCGTCTCCAGCCATAGCGACAGCTTGGCCAGGTTCACCGCGAACGGATTTTTGTCCACGCCGTACAGGCAGCGTTGGGCGACGAGCCTCCTCGCATGCACGACCGGATCTTCCCGCGCCTCCACGATGTCTTTGATCACGCCCTCGCGTGTCCACGCGGCCACGACCTGATCGGCCAAAAAGCGGCACGCCGCCACGAGGAACGCTCCCGAGCCCATGGCGGGGTCGCAGACCTTGAGGCGCAAGAGCTTCTCCGAAGGAGGCTCGCCGCCCATCGCAGTGATCAACGGCTCCAACGTGCGCTTGACGATCGGCTCCGACAGGCTGCGCGGCGTGTAGTGTGAGCTTGTGCGGCGCCGTTCCTCGCCCGGCTGAATCACAAGCCGGCCCGCCGCGGCCACGGGTACGTTTTTGACACCGCCGTTGCGCAGCACCTCGAACACGTCGGCATCGTCCTTCGAGTTCCCAAGGGCAATGACGAGCTTCTCCGCCTGCGACTTGGCCAGCCCCCGCTCTTGCAGCCAGCTGACGCGCTGGCCTTTCGGGACCGCCAAGATCTCGGGGGCGCTCATCCATACCTTCGAGGGCTTCATGCACACGCTCGGGGCCGATACACGCTGGACGTGGTAGCCCATGAGCGCCTCGTACACGCTGCCGATCTGCTCGACCTCCAGAGCGCGGTAGCTCAGGCGCTGGCCGTCGAGGACGAGCAGTTTTTCGAGCACGAGGTGGATGGTCTCGTCGCTGATCGAGGGGACCCGCACCTGCGAACGCTCGCGCGGATCGACAGGCGGTGCGCCCCCCGACCAACCCTCCAGAAACGAATACTCCTCCGGGTCGAACAGCACGCCGTGACGCGGGGGGATGTACAGATTGCCGTGACGCAGGCCGTAGAACACGGCGCGAAACACAGCGACGAGGCGAGGGTAGGCGCCGAAGCGGCGGTTCATCGTGTCCGGGTAGGCGCCTTGGTCCGCTTGCAGCTCGCCGAACAGCGCGAGAACGGACAGGTGCTCGCCGTAGACAGGATCCTCGGTGGGCATCAGGCCACGATCCTCGGCGTAGAGGAGAAACACGAGGCGCAGCAGCACCGTGAGCAGGCCGCCGTAGAGGTGGTCATCCTCCTGGGCGAGTGCCTCTCGCAAATGCTCGTCGCCGTCGCGCTCGGCTGCGGCCTCGAAGCCTTGCAATAGGATCGTCAGCGCCTCGAAAAGCTGGTCGGCCAGCTCGTTGGTGACGTCGGCCTGGCGTGCTCGACTGTCGCGAAGGATCGCCGGCAGGCGGCGTTCGGGCTCGGCACCGAACCACCGGAAGTCCGACAGGAGCATGATGAACGCGTCGAGGATCGGGCGCCCGCCGACCTCGGCCATGTCGTGGATGTGAAACGTGATCGCGCCGGTGGACTCGCCATGGGGTGCATAGAACAAGCGCAGCGAACGACGGTTCGTGAGCAGGCCGATGGGGACCCGGCACTCGCGAAGCAGCCGATCGAACTTCGCAGCGGGTGGGTAGTCCCACGGGCCAGTGTCGGTTTCGGGCTTGTCGAAGGCGAGGCCCTCGGGAATATCCCATACGAGCATCCCGTAGGCTTCTCCAGCACGGCTCGCCGGGGTGCTGTCGTCCGTCGAGGGTGCGGCTTCTCTTTTGTCGTTGCGCAACTCGTCGGCTGGTTTGCGAAGCGCCACCGTCGGGCGGATCGTCTGGCCACCCTCGGGCACGTAGAGCTGGAGGTCTTCCGGGAGGATTCCGTCGTCGTCGAACGACTCGGGCCTGAGATCGAGCATGGCCGCCAGAAACTCGGGCAGGTCGGCGATGCGTCTTGGGCCGTCGCCTTCCCCGGGGCAAAGCTCGTGCAGGCGAGCCTGCGTGTCGGGGGGCTGCCGCTCCATGCACTCGGCAGCCTCGAGCACCGGCACTGAAACCACGAGCCCCTCGATGGGCTGGACCATGCCCTGCCAGGTCTGGTGGAATCGTGTGGCGACGTCGCTCATCGGTTGTGGGGCCACAGGTACACGAGGCCGACGGGTTCGAGGCGGCGGGCCATGACCTCGTAGCCGCGCTGGATCTTCTCCGGCTCAGTTTTCAGCTCGCGCTCGATGGCGGCGAGGCGATCGGCCATGTGCTTTTGGTCCTGCTTGAACTGGCGTTGCTGATCGACCTCGTCCATCTCGGAAAGGCCCAGCTCCAGGAGGATCTGTTTGCCCTTCTCCAGGGCGTGCTCGATGGCAGCACGTTGACGACGAAGGATCCCGCGCAGCGCTTCGGATTCTGTCGTGCCACGATCGGCCAGAAGTGATCGGGCGCGCTGTTCTTCCTTCTGTGCCGCCGCTTCGACGTGTTGCCATAGCGTGGCGAAGTCGGTCCGTGCCGAATCGACGAGGCGGGTTTGGATGGCCTTGGGGATCTCCGACAGCTCAGGGGCTTCGCGCAGGGCGTCCTCGAAGCGGACGAGCGCGTCGCGGTCGGCATCGGATGCGAACGGTTGGAGGTGGGTCTTGCCCTTGCCTTCGAGCCATGGTGCGACGATCGGGATGATGTGGTCGTGCAAACGCGTGCCGCCGCCACCGAACAGGGACAGACGGCCGAACGCGACCACGCGTGCCGCCGCGGAGTACTTGGTGCGAACCACGGTCACGCGGGTAAGGTCGTGGGCCGAATACCCCTGAGCGAGGAAGCGGGACAGGATCCGCCGCACGAACGGGTGGTGGAGGTGCAGGTGCACCTCCTCGAGGGACATCCGGTCGCTCGGCTCGAACAGCACGGGGAGCAGCGGCCGCTTGCGCCATTCCCAGAAGTCCTCGTCGCGCTGTTTGGTAGGTCGTACCGAGTCGAGGGTGCGCTCCCACGAGGGCGGAAGCTCGGGCAGTCGCCACATGGCCTTTCCGTGCTTGGGGCCATCGATGGGTCGCAGCGTCTCGGAGCCCGCGAGCATGCAGCCCACGTCGATGGCGTCCTCGAGCAGCAGTGGATCGAACTCCATGCGCCGGCGCGAGGCTTCCTCCATCGCGGCACAGGCATCGACTTCGGTGCGCAGCTTCTCCAGGCTTTGGCGCTGGGCTTCGAGTTCCTCGGTCGCCGTTTGCTCGTCGGCTCGCGCCTCCGAGGCACGCTCGACGCGACCTTCGGTGCGATCGTCGATGCCGTCGGCGAGCACGCGATCGATCCGGTCCATGACGACGCTCGACAGCGAGCCCAGCTCCTCGGCGATGCGGGAGACCTTGGCGACCAAGGTCCGCAGGACGGTGTCCTCGGGGCGTTGCGGGTGCACGAAGTACATGCAGCGGATCTCGTCGGCGGGCTGGAGCGTGCGATCGATCCGGCCGTTTCGTTGCTCCATGCGGGCCGGGTTCCATGGGATGTCGTAGTGGATCAGATCGGCGCAGTGGCCCTGGAGGTTGACGCCCTCGCGCGCGGCATCGGTGGCGATGAGAATGCGGACGGGATAGCGTTTCGGGTCGCCGTTGAACGCGGTTTGCACCTCGTCGCGCGCCTCGTCGGACATGCCGCCGTGGAGCGTGAGGATACGGGCGTCGCCGTCGTGGGTGCCGGCCAATGCCGTGCTCAAGAACTGTTGAAGGAAACGCTTGGTGTCGGCGTACTCCGTGAACACGAGCAGGCGGCGATCGGTCCACGATGTATCGGCGTTCTTGCGTTCGCCGGGGGGCAGACCACCGGGACGGACTGCAGCGCATTGGTGCTCCCGGATCCAATCGAGCAGTGCGAGGGCTTTGGCGCTGGCATCGAGGCGATGCCTCCTGGCCAGGTCGAGCATGTCGTCGAGCAGCTTGGCACGCTTTGCATCGGCCGCTGGCTCGTCCAGCGCCTTCGTGGCCGCGCTCACTTCCTCGTCGATGGCTGAATCGTCGTCGGTGCCGTAGGTGTCGGTGTCACCGACAGTGGCCTCGGTCGGAGGTGCTTCGACTTCGTGCCGTGTCAGGTCTTTTCCGGCTGCCCGGGCGTGAACCGTGAGCGTGCGATAGAACGCCTCGATGCTGGAGAGCAGGCGCTTTTGCAGGTTGACGAACACGAGTCGGCCACGCCCCCACTTTTTTCCTTGGGCGGGTTCCGCTTGCTTTGTGTACTCGGCCAGCATCTGTGACAGTCGAAGCTCGGCATCGGTGCCTTCGCCGATCGCTCGTTCGGGTGTGATGTCTTCGCCGCAGCGTCTGCGCAGGTGCCATCTTCCGTCCTCGAACCGCACCTGCATCTCGACCAACTTTCGCTCGGGAAAGCTGGCACCCCGGCCCATGGCGCGCAGGTCTTTCTTGAGGCGCCGAACCATGATTGGGTCGAGAGATTCGGGACCCGTGACCTTGACACCGCGGGTGAAACGTTGTGGGTCGAGGATCTCCAGCAAAGCGGAAAAACTGTTGCTGTGCCCGTTGTGTGGCGTGGCCGACAGAAACAGGCGGTTCTCGAACCGCTCGGCGATGTCCCGCGCCATCTTGGTGAGGTTGGAATCGATCGCGTACTTGGCCGCGGACGCAGGGGCCACATTGTGGGCCTCGTCGAGCACGAGCATGGACTTGTGCCCGCGCTCGCGGATCACGTGCAGCAAGGGGTCGCGGTGCTCGGGACGGCGCAGCGTCTGGTACGAGACGATGAAGCGGTTGTGCGTGGACCAAGGGTTGGTGCCGAAGCCCCGTTCCTTGCGACGCCGCGCGACGAACGACCGGTCGTAGATCTCGAAGAACAGACCGAACCGTCGCTCCATCTCGTCGCGCCACTGCAAGGTGATCCCCGCCGGGGCCACGATCAGGATCAAGTCGAGGCGCTGACGCAAGATCAGCTCCTGCATGACGAGCCCCGCTTCGATGGTCTTGCCCAGACCCACGTCGTCGGCAATGAACACGTTCACGCGCGGCAGCTTGAGCGCCTTGCGAAGCGGCGCAAGCTGGTGTTGGAAGATCTTGATGCCGGCCCGGAACGGCGCCTGGAACAGCTTCGAGTCCGTGGCGGTGACGCAGCTCCACTTGATCGCGTGGAAGTAGGCCCCGAAATGGCGCGGCGGATCGAGGCTCGCCAGCTCGCCCAGACCCTGAGCCGTCGGGTCGAGTCGACGGGCGCCGAGCTCCAACTCCCATAGCACTTCGAGGGTCCGGCCCTGGTTGTCGTCGTCGAGGCACACGAGCCGCAGCCGGTTCATTTGCTTGGGGCCGGGCGCAGGGTGGACCGCCTCGACCATGTACTGGCGATGGCGTACGTGCACGAGCTCGCCGGGCTTGGGGATCTCTGAAGGCTCGGCCATGGGCACCGAGCGGACGACGGGATACGCGAGGTCGTCCACGTTCGGCTCAGGCCGCGCGACGGCTTCGACCGTCGGTGTGGTCGAGCCGGACTCCTCTTCGTCGTCGTCCACTGGCTCCGGCGTGGGTTTGGATGCGGAGCTGCCGGCGAAGATCCCGGGAAGGTGGGGCGCATCTTCGCGTCCGAGGATCCGATCGATGATCGGCTCCTTGGCGCGGCCCGAATCGTCGAGGCCGCCGGCGCGGCAGATCGCCTTCAGCTCGTCACGGCCGAGCGTGCCGAGGATCCGCTCGAACGACGCCCGGTGCGAGTGGGCGAGCGCCTCGACGAGCTCGTACTTCGACGACCGCACCGGCACCTCCAGCTCGAACCCACGAGCCAGCTCGACGAGGCGTTCTTTCGTAAGCGTCGCGAGGGCATCGCGCTGGGAAACGGAGGGCATAGGAGCGAGCCGGCGCCTCGTCGATTGTAACGGAGTTGGCCCTCACCGCCGCCGTGCCCAAGTGCAGCCCGTACATCCTGTGCGAACCGTGCATTCGGGCCGGTTGGCACCGCGCTCGCTGCACGACAACCGCCTGTAGAACTGACAATGACTCATCGTTCGGCCCGGAATGCGCGGCGAAGAACCTCTTTGGCCGCGTGCACGATCTGACTTGCATGATGTCGGTCACGTAGGTTGCATTGCGCCGCAATGTCGCCATCATCGTAGCCTCGGCTCCACAGCTCGAGTGCCAAGCGGTAGCAGGATCGATCTCGTGCACGTATGAGGAAGGTTTGGACACCGGCTGGATCATCGATTCCAAGCACGCGCGCAATGGTCTGCGGATCGGCGCCGATTTCGGCCAAATCGAGGGCACGTCGCTGGCGTTCAGGGATGCAATCGTCGAGATGTCGGAGCATCTTTTCGGCCAGTACTTCGCACGTGACGGGATCGACAGCTTGCAGCGCATCGGAGTCCAGGGTCACGATCGCCTGCCAGTGCTCAGACGAGCGCTCCGATTGTGCGGCAGATGGTCGTTCGCTCCGCCGCGTGCGACGTCGAAGGTGCTCGGGAAGGCTTCGCAGATAGTCGACTCCGATATTCTTGAGCACCCGAAACAACCAAGCGCGAAAAACGGCCGCGTCTGCATCACAGCGATCGCGAGACTCAAAAAAAGATCGTAGCTTCTTGTAGTTCGCGTGCTGCAGGCGTTCCCAAGCCGTGGTGACAACGTCGTTGCGCCAGTCCTCACGTTCGGAAACTGGTCCGAGAAAATCGGGACGACGCACCCATGCCTGGAACCGGGGAAGCAGGGCATTCCACAGGGCGCTCCAGGCTGCATCATTTGTATCGGATACGACATGCCTCGCGAGCTCCATGGCGTGTTCCCAAACACCGGCTTGACCGTCCGTCGCCTGCCGGCCCGCCTCAACCGAATCGTCGCGTGGTGGACACATCCGAAATGGCCGTCCTTCGTTTGAACCCATTCCAAGCATAAGATGCTCCCGAGCGAGCCCTCAAGGCCTTTGACAGACCCTCCGCGTCAGCGCAACCCAGGGTAGACGGCATGGACTGTGATACAGCCGAAGTCTTGATCGCAGAACTCGAAGTCGGCCGGTCGTGCGACACGGCCCTCGCCGACTTGGCTGTTCATGTGCTCGTTTGTCCAGGGTGCCGTTCCTTATACCCCGAGCATGCGGAGTTTCTTGCCGCTCTACGGAAGCCTTTGAGGGTATTTGAGGGAACACGACGTTTCGAGCTCGGTCGCGAGATCGGTCGGGGTGGGAGTGGCATCGTTTTTCGCGCGTACGACCATCGCTGCACCACCGAGGTCGCGCTCAAGCTACTGGCCGATCCCGATCCGACGCGACTTCGCCGGTTCAAGGCGGAGTTCCGTGGATTACGCGAGCTTCGTCATACCAACCTGGTTCGATTGCATGAGCTCGTGGAGCACACGGGCCATTGGTTCTTCACCATGGAGCTCGTGGATGGGTTCGACGTGCTCCGATGGGTTCGCTCAGAGCATACGTTTGACGAAGCGCGCTTGCGGGCAGCGCTCCTCGGTCTCGTGACGGGCTTGTCTGTGCTGCACGACGCTGGCAAGATGCACTGTGACATCAAACCTTCGAACATTCTCGTTGAACAAGAAGGTCGGGTCGTCCTCGTGGACTTTGGACTGGTCCGCGACCTTCGTGTTGGTGTAGTGGAGCGTCTCGGAGGAACTCCCGCATTTGCCGCACCGGAGCAACTCGTCGGCCCGGGAGCCTTGCCGGCAAGCGACCTCTGGTCAACCGGCGTCGTCCTCTATCAAGCACTAACGGGTCGTCTGCCATTTGGGGAGCTGCCCATCGAAGTAGTGTTGTCCCGCGGTCGTCTTCGTGTACCGGCACCATCACTCCTCGCTCACTCGGTGCCGAAGGATCTCGAGCGGTTGTGTATGGCACTCTTGTCTTTGGACGCGACGGCGAGACCCACCGCCGCCGACGTCATCAGGGAGTTTCGAGGTCGTTCTTGGTCCGAACCACGGCCCCAGCATCGGGTTCGATTCGTCGGCAGAAAAGCCGAAATTGAGTCTCTGGAGCGAGCCTTCGTGGATGCAAAGGCGGGTACTTGGACGACTGCACTCGTCGTCGGGGAGTCTGGTATCGGCAAAACGGCGCTCGTTGCCGAAGTGTGTGAGCGCTGGCGGCGAAAGCACGGTGCGCTCGTCCTTGCGGGACGCTGCGGCGAGCACGAATCGATCCCGTACAAAGCGTTCGATGGAATTGCCGATGAGCTCGCGCGGTACATCGAGAACGACAACCGCATCTCATCTGAAGATCGCGAGGCTCTGGCGTGGATCTTTCCGGCACTTGCTGTACGGGACCGTGGCTCAAATGCATATCCGAGCGGCGGACCAGGTGCTCGCCGCATGGTCTCCTTTCGTGCGTTGCGAAACGTGTTGCGTGCGCTAGCTCAACGACAGCCAATCGTGCTCTGGATTGATGATCTGCAGTGGACCGATGGCGACAGCCTAGCGCTCCTCAACGAGGTTGCCCGAGCTCCCGATGCCCCACCGATCTTGATGATCGCTTGTGCGTGGCATGACATGGATCCGATCACACGCGCCGAAGTCCCTTGCGAGTCGCTCGAGCGTGCCATTCGGATATCCGTTACGCCGCTCGCCTTGAACGACGCCGTCGAGCTCGTTCGCGAACTCTCTCCCAAGGGTGCGGCAGCCGACGTTCGAGCGATTGTCAACGAGTCGGGTGGTCATCCGCTGTTTGCTCAAGAACTCGTGAGGGCGGTTGCTCGACGCTCATGCAACCACGACGTGTCTCTGGACGATCTGATTGGTGAGCGCCTCGAGCCTCTGGAGCCGCATAGTCGCAGGTTGCTCGAGATGATCGCCGTCGCATCCGTTGGGATAGAGCATGATCTCTTGGCTGATGCTGTTTCACTACAGCACGACGTTTTCGCTCGTGGTATCGACGACCTCGTCGAACGACGACTCATTCGGAGGGTTGCTCGCAGCGACGCGTCATGGTTCGAAATCCATCATCATCGCATCAGCGTCGTGACGCTCGCGCGTCTCGACGGAGGCGGAAGAGAAGTCGCATGTCTTTCCCTCGCTCAAGCGTTCGAACGTCGCGGGGCCACGGAACCGGAGCAGCTCGCGACCCTCTGGAGCGGCGCGGGACGGCCCGAGCGTGCATTGGAGTACGAAATGGCCGCCGCAAAGCGTGCCGAGGAGGCTCTGGCGTTCGATCGAAGCGCGCACTGGTACCGCGTGGCGTTAGCACGCCGGGAGCTCGTCGCCGTTTCCCGGCTGGCCGTGCTAGCTCGGCTTGCAGATGTACTGGTACGGGGTGGACGTCCTATCGAAGCGGCTGACGTACTCTCCTCGATGGCTGCCCATGAGCATGGCACGGCGGCGCTCGATGCCCGACGTCGGGC
>Ga0187893_10008179_pt1 | contig 16659 bp, 16 predicted proteins | sample MA1701074metaG_FD_139574 | JGI IMG/M metagenome (GOLD analysis project Ga0187893, IMG submission 139574) | White microbial mat communities from a basaltic lava cave in the Kipuka Kanohina Cave System on the Island of Hawaii, USA - MA170107-4 metaG ...
ACCAAACTGGCGGTGCTCAAGATCGCTTTCTCCGAGCTTTCGCTTGAAGAGCAAAACCGGCTGCGGACGACGCTTTATGACAATCTGCTCAAGGATAAGCGAATCATGTTAATGACGGAAGCCGAGGTGCGCCAAAAATTAGTGTCAGCCGGCATCGATCCGGCGGAGCTGGACGACGACACGGATTACATGCGCGCGGCCCAGGTGCTGCCGGTGGATTACGTTTTGGTCGGCAAGATCGATAAAATCGGGGATTTTGTTTTGACCAACTTCCGGGTTTTTCCCAGCCCCAAAGGCACGCAGGGCCAATACGAGGCCGGCAAAATCTTTGACATGCTGGTGCAGGAGGAAATTCCAAAAATCGGCGAAATGATTCGACGCGATATAACGCCGGCGATTGCGATCACGCAACCGGACACGGCGCGCCGTGAAGAGAAGGCCGTTGTTGCGCCGAAGAAAGGCTCGAAGTGGCGATTATTCGCTTTGGGCGGCGCGGCAGTGGGCGGCGTTGCGGCTGCGGTGCTTTTAAGCTCAGGCGAGAAGCAAACGCCTCCTGAGGGCTTGCCGAGGCCGCCGAGAACGCCGTGAGTTTCGCGCGCATGGATTCAAAACTATGCGGATAATAAGGAAAATTTGGTTTTGATTTTAATTGGCTACTGTTACCCTTATGGAAGATCAAGCATTTTCTTGAGACAATTTTCCACCTCAGTAAGAACTCCGGCGTCTGCCGGCGCAATCTTTTTGATCAAGACGTTGCTATTTTGTTTGTAGAATCTTATATTGTCGATGGCGCGGATCTGGTCGATCATCATGTCCGAATCAACCTGAAATCCTGGGTTGCCCGCCTTGACGCGAACGCGTAGCGGGTCGGCATTATCCTGAATGTTTGTGGTTATAGGAAGAATGATCGTGGACGGATGCCCGTGTTGATTCAACAAATCAGTTTGAATGACCAGAACGGGGCGAGTTTTTCCCGGTTCGGTTCCCCGAGTCGGATTCAAATCGGCCAAATAAAACCACCCACGCTGAATGTCCATAACATCGCCTTCTACTCCGGTATGTGGTCAATACTTTCAAACTCTTTGCATATCCGCAGACTTTCATCACGACATCTGGTGGAAGCTTCTTTAAATTTCTTAGCAAGAATCTCTCGTTCCGTTTTCTGAATATAGTAGTCAATAGCTTTACGAAGATAGGCGCTCCGATTGAGGCTAAGCATCGTGGCTATTCTAGTTGCTTTAGCCAGTTGTTCTTCAGGCAAGTTAAGATTGATATTTGGCATAAGTATCTCCATCGTGTATAACAACTCAGTATGCTATCAATATACGTATCTTACATATCAAAAACAAATACTTTTTTATAGCCACTTTTATGATTGTCGAACCCACTTTCCTCGACAACTTCAACTCTCTCGTCGCTGCCAGCTCTTCCGACGCCGAAGTGCGTCTCTCACAAGATGATCTGAAAACACTTCTCGCCATTGCGACCAAATACCGCACGCTGCACGACATCGGCAAGCTCGTTGCGTCCGAAATGGAGACCGAAGCTTTGCTGCGTTTGGCGATGGATAAAGTGATCGAGGTGACGCGCGCGCAACGCGGCTTCATCGCGCTGGTGGAAGAAAAGAATCAGCTCGATTTCAAAGTCGCGCGCCACCTCGAAAAGAGCGACATCGACCAACCGCACTTTCAGGTGAGTCGCAGCGTGATCGAAAAAGTCATTGCAAAAGGCGAGACGATTTGCCTGCGCGACGCGATGGCTGATGCGATATTCGGCGGCGCGGAGAGTGTGATGCGCCTGCAACTGCTGTCGGTATTGTGTACGCCGATTAAAATTGCCGATCGCGTCGCCGGCGTGATTTACGTGGACAATTCCAATGTCAAGCAGCTCTTTGATGAGACCATTGCCGATTTGCTCACAGCGTTTGCGGAGCAGATTGCGATTGCGTTGAAAAATGCGCATGTTTTCTCCGACCTCAAAAGGTCACACCGGCAACTGGCCGACGAGCTGCGGGCGAGCCACAAATTCGACAACATCATCGGCGCCAGTCCGGCAATGACGAAAATTCTTCAGCTCGTCGCGCAGGTGGCGGATACCGACGCGACAATTCTCATTCAAGGCGAAAACGGCACGGGAAAAGAGTTGATTGCGAAAGCTTTGCATTACAACAGCAGCCGCAGAGAACGTCCGTTTGTCGCCGTCAATTGCGGCGCGATTCCGGAAACATTGATCGAGTCGGAATTGTTCGGCCACGAGAAAGGCGCGTTCACCGGCGCGATCAATCGCAAGCCGGGCAAATTTGAATCAGCCGACGGCGGCACGATTTTCTTGGATGAAATCGGTGAGACGATGCCGGCAATGCAGGTGAAATTGCTGCGCGTTCTACAAGATGGAACATTTTCACCGGTGGGCAGCGCGAGCGAGAAACAATGCGACGTGCGCGTAATCGCCGCCACCAATCGTGATTTGAAAAAAATGTTGGCAGACAAAACTTTTCGCGAGGATCTTTATTATCGCCTTAACGTTATTAGCCTCACCGTTCCGCCGTTGCGTGATCGCCGCGAAGAGCTCTTGTTGCTCGTTGACCATTTTCTCAAGAAATACGGCAAAAGTGAAAAACTGCCGCACCTCTCGAAAGCCGCGGAACAGCTTCTGCTCGATTACGATTATCCCGGCAACGTGCGCCAGCTCGAGAACATCATTCAGCGCGCCGTCATTTTGTGCAAAGGCGAGGGCATCGAAGTTTCACATCTGCCTGAGGAGTTCCAAGCTTCCGGCATTTATAACGAGGCGAATCCACAAGCGTCCGCCACTTTTCAAGAGCGCAAACAGCGCGTGATTGAAAAATTCGAGCGCGACGAGCTAAGCCGGATTTTAACGCAAACCGGCGGCAAAGTGCGCGAGTCGGCACGGATCGCGGGGATGGATGTGAAAAATTTTTCGGAGAAATTGCAGCGGTATGGAATCAAGGCGGAAGAGTTTAAGCGGTGACCGCAGAATGAGGTTGGCGCGGCAGCGGCAGAAAAATCGAGAACGTCGTTCCATATCCCACTTGCGATTCCACGGTGATGCGGCCACCGTGATCGCTGACGATGTGCTGGCAGATCGCCAAACCGAGGCCGGTGCCATCAGGCTTGGTGGTGAAAAACGGATTAAAGACATTTTCCAAAACACTCGGTACAATGCCGCTGCCGGTATCGCGCACGACGATTAAAATCTGGTTCGGCTCCAGAAATTGCGTCGAAATCTCTACCACGCCAGAATCCGCAATGGATTGAATGCCGTTGCGCATCAAATTCACGAGCATTTGATTGATTTGCACCGGATCGAGCAAAAGCTTCGGCAGCTCGGCAGCAAGCGTTTTTACTAATTTAACATGGCGCTGCTCGGCCTCAGCCTGCAGCAAATTGCTCGCGTCATAGATAAGCGCGTTCAGCTCAGCCAGTTGAAAAGACGGTTTAGGATATTTGGTGAAGTGCATGACATTGGCGAGAATTTTTTCCAGCCGCATGACTTCTTCGGTGATGATTTCCGCGACGCTCAAAATCGGCTGATTATCTTTGGCCAGCCGCCGCAGCGAGCGCGCAAATCCGCCGATGGCGACCAGCGGGTTGCGAATCTCATGCGCGACGTGCCCCGCCATGTTGCCGATCGCCGCCAGCCGCTCGGCGTGCATCAAACGCTCGTGCGTCGTCTGCAGCTCTTTGTAAGCGGCTTCGAGCTTGTGCTTCTCCTGCTCCAAACGGCGGTTCGCATCGGCGCGCTCAATCGCCTGCGCCGCCTGACTCGCAAAAATTTCGAGCGCGGTAATAGCGTCATCATCGATTTTTTGTTTGCTGTAAAGATAATCGGCGATGATCATGCCGATGAGCCGGTCTTTTGCAATCAACGGCACCGCGATGAAATCCTGCAATTCCAATTTCTCAAAAAACTGTTTGCAGCTCGCGCACACGTTTTGATCGGGTGAGCCGCGATAGTGGCGTTTGCGGCGAATCGTGGCGACAAAATCCGAATCTTCCGCGGTGAGCAAAAGTTTTTGCGCGCGCACGCGATTGTTGAACGCATTGTCCGGTTCGGGCCGCCGTTTGCCGTATTTCGCCAGAAAATCTTCCAATGAAATGTGTTCGTCTTTAAGTTTCTCCCAGACGCGGCGCGCCTCCTCGCCGTCAGCGGGCCCAACTCCCATGCGTCCTACGAAATAAAAACCGGCGTCATCCGGCAAAAAAATCATCGCGCGATTGAAACCAAGCGCCGGCCCCGCCGTGAGGCCGGTCAAGATCAAATGCAACAACTCATCAAGGTTGATCGCGCTCTGCAATGCCAGACCGATGGTGGTAAGCATACGCAGTTGATAATCATGCTTCTGGCTGTCCGTCACATCTTCGACGATACCGAGAACGCCGTCCATTTTTTGCTCGGACTGCCACAGCGGGACGGCGTGGATGTTGAGAACGAGCGCCTGACCATCGGAGCGATGAAAATTGAAGTCGTGCACCTGCCAGGTTTGCTGGCCGGTGTTGACGCGGGCGACCGCAGTGCGCAAAAAGGTTTCGCGCAAGCCTTCGCTTTCAAAAACGTTGCTGCTCATCAACGCTTCCAGTGTCAGGCCCAGCAGTTGGCAAAGCTGCGGATTGGCTTTACGGATATTGCCGCGCGCATCTGTCGAAAAAACGCCGACCGGCGCGTTGTGCAGAATGAGCGCCAGATAATCGCGCGTGGCTTCGATTTCGGCGCGCAATTGCAAATTACGCTGGCGAATATCGCGAATGATAAAAATATTTTCAATAATATTGGCCAGCTCACGCAGGCCGAAAGGCTTGTGCAAATAAGCGCTCACCCCCCGCTCGATCAGTTTCTTTTTCAAATTTTCGTCCGCGCCGTGGCCGGTCAGCATGACCACCGGGGTTTTGCGCGCGGTTTCATAAAACGGATTGGTGGTGAGCTCATCAAAAATCTTTTCGCCGTCCATGTCGGGGAGCACGAAATCGAGCAGCACCAGCGCGGGTTTTTCTTTGAGAATAAGATCAAGGCCGGAAGCGCCGTCATACGCGGAGAGCAACCGGTAACCGGCTTTTTGCAGGTGCGCGCGAGTGAGATCGTGCAGCGTCGTCTCATCGTCAATCAAAAGAATTTTTAGAGGCGCATTTGCGGACATCGAGTGTCATGTGGAGAGATTTTTTAAATTTCATCCCGCCGTTTCCATTGCAGTTTGGAAAGGCGGGATGAAGCCAAGCTATCTGAGTTTCTTCTTGTGCCGATTTTTTCTCAGACGTTTTTTGCGCTTGTGCGTGGCAATCTTATGCCGTTTACGCTTTTTACCGCTGGGCAAGAGCTTTTCACCTCCTTTAATGAGATCGTTTGATGAATGTAATTTGATGAAAATTTCAAGCAGCTCCGATCGAGCCGCTGTTGATTTTTCGTTCGTACTCTTGTTGCAATCGCAAGCTCACTAATATCAGGGAGGCCAGCATTATTCAGCCGATAATAGAGCAGCTCATGAGCCGAGGCATCTTTGGGAAAAGAAAAACCAAGCTCATTGAGCAGCTTGATGCCCGTATTAAAAATGGCATAATAGGTTCGACTCGTTGCCGAGCGAATCGCCGCTGCGCTGCGTATTTGCACAAGTTTTTGCGCGACGGTTAGAAATTCTTTGCCTTCCATGAGTTTCTACTTTTCTTTCGCGGCGCCCCACAGAAGCGGTGTGATCTTTAGATGATACGCTTCGGGAATGGCTGAGATGTAGGCGCGAGTATACTTTCGATCCGCTTCTAGCAATTCTTTCATTGTGCCTGTAACATGCAGGTCAATAGCAATCGTTTCCCAATGTGGAATTTCCGGATCGGGCGAGTAAGTCAATTTGATTTCACGAATTTCTTTAAAGTGTTCCCGCGCTAAACGCACTACCGTTTCAATGTGCGGGGCAAGTGTGTGTTCCTGCGCAAAATTCCATACCTCGTCGGCAGCCGGCAATCCGGCGATGTAACGCGGCGCGGGCTGGTGATACGATGTTCCGCGCTCGGTCTCGGCGCGCGTCAAATAAGGCGCAGCAACCGCTTCCGCAACTTTGTCAAGCTGAGTCGCGGAAACTGGCGCCGACTCGGGATATGATTTTGAAGTTGCCATTGCGCAGCAAAAGTTAGAAAAAAATTCTGCGTTTTTATGTCCCACGGATAAAAAGCCGCCCACGGATTTAATAAATTTTTATCCGTGGGTCGCTTTTCATCCGTGGGATTGTTTTTTAATTCAAAGGCTGTCCCGTTGCGGGACTCAAGTTTTCAGCTTACCTGCAAATCTTGTTTAAAATTCCTCACAATTCAAGATTCCACCGCCGCCGGCTTCTGCTCCGGCAAGCCCTGTTTGACCCCCTCGCGCAGTTCTTTGGAGGGACGAAAGACCACGGCGCGATACGCGGGAACGTCGATTTTTTCGCCGGTGCGCGGATTGCGTGTGACTCGCGCCCGCCGTTGCACGGGATTAAAGCCGCCGAAGCCGCGCAGCGTCACGCTGGCGTCATTGCTGACGGCCCATTTGATCGTCGCCAGAAAGCCGTCAATCACGGCCGTGGTTTCGACTTTGGTCAGGCCCGTGCCTTCGGCGACGATATCGACGATCTGCGTTTTCGTAATCAGTTTGCTGCCACTCACTTGACCCTCCGTGGAAAAGTTAGTCGGTTTGACAGTTTGCCGGTTAGCTGGTTGGCCGGTTGAATCATTTATTCAAAACCTCAACCATGGCCGCAGGAACACGAGCCGCAGCCGCAGGAATGACCGCCGCCATCTCCGCTCATTGGCATCGAACTACCGGTGCTTGCTGCCATTGCAAACGATGAAATCAAACGATTGACTTCGGGCTTGCCACATTTGGGGCAATGAACAACTGTCGGCTTGGTCTCGAAAACCAGTTCTTCAAACTTTTTTTCACAGGACGGACAATAATATTCGTAGATCGGCATACAATCTCCACTGCTATTGTTGGTATCCGGGTTTCCCGAATCGTCCGGATTGATTTTTTTTACAACTTTGTTTTAGTCGCCATTATTTATTAACAGGCGAACCAGTCAACCGGCTAACGCTTTTCACAGCACCCACTGATAACGCAACACCGGCAACGTTTGCAAGCGAATTAAATGCTGTTCGAGATCCCCGAACAACAAATCCCAGATCGTCACTTTGCGTTTGCGCGAGGCCACGACGTGCGGACGGCCTTCGATGCCGGCCACTTCGGCGGCGAGGGCGACGGCGTCTTGATACGTGCCGAGACGATCGATCAAGCCAAACTCCAGCGCCTGTTGGCCGGTGAAAACACGACCGTCGGCGTATTTCAACGCCGCCGCTTTTTCCATGCGGCGCGCTTCGGCAACCACGCCGACGAATTGCTGATAAGCGTCGTCAACATAACTCTGAAAATATTTGCGATCCTCTTCGGTCATCGGACGAGACGAGGAACCGCTGTCTTTGTATTTTCCGCTTTTGACGACTTCAAAACGAATGCCGATTTTGTTGAGCAATTCGGTGATATTCATCATTTCAACGATCACGCCGATGCTGCCGGTGGTGGTGCCGGGGCTTGCCATGATCGTATCCGCGGCGCAGGCAATATAGTAACCGCCGGAAGCCGCGACCGATCCCATCGAGGCGACGACGAACTTGCCGCGCTGGCGCACGCGTTTGGCCGCTTCATAAATTTCCTGACTCGCCGCGACGCCGCCGCCGGGGCTGTCGATCCGGAGAATAACGGCGTTGATCGAGCCGTCTTCTTCAAAACGCTCAAGCTGCTCCACCGCATGTTTGCTGTCGAAAATGACGCCTTCGATTTCAACCACGCCGAGGCGCTCGCCGGTGTGCAGATCGAAATTATTGTCCGAAACCCCAAAAAACAATGAGACCATAAAAAAGACGAATACACACAACGCCGCGATCAACAGCATTCCCAGAAACCAATCACGCCCACGAGCCATAAAAAATCCTTCTGTTTCAGAAAAGCACTGACCGGTCGCTGCAATCCATCGAATTTTGATACACAAGTGAACTCAGCGACCGGTCAATATTAAGTTACTTTCATATTTCAACCAATTGAATGATAAACAAAAATCGCTTAAAAGTCAACACTTCCAACGAAAAGGCGAAGTCCGGCTGGTGCAAAACGATCTTGCTAAATTAGAAAAATCGCCGCGCGCCAGCCGGACTTCACAAATCAATTGATCACAACAAACTTGGCTGTTTCCTGAAAACCGCCGGCGAAGAAGCGCAGAAAATAAACGCCGCTGGCGACGCGCTTTCCCGCGTCATCATTGCCATCCCAGAAGAGTTCAGTCGCATAAACTCCGGCGCCACGCTCGCCCAGTTTAAAACGACGCATCACCTTGCCGTCTTCGCGCAGGATGGCGGCCTCAACCGTCATGCGTTGCTCGAGGCGAAACGGAAAAAAGAGCAAGCCTTTGCCGCGAAAGGGATTCGGGCGCGGCCTTTCCAGCAGATTGACGGTTTCCAGTTTGCTCGCGGGCGCGATCTGCAATTGATAATTGGAAAAAACCGACTGCCCGCCGCTCAACGGGAGACTCGTATTCACCACGGCGACCACGACGGTGTCTTCGCGCGTCGAGGCGGCGACGGTAATCGGCGTCAGTCCGCCGCCGCTTTGCAAAGTGTATTGCTGATTGTTTCGTGAAATGGTTGTGACCATCCAACGGCTCGGCTCACCGGTTTGCAACACGACTTGAATATTTTGCGGATTGCGAATCACCCGATAAAAATGCGCGGAAACGGAAGACAGCCCATCGCTAATCGTCGTATCCTTCTTCGCGGTGACGGTTCTTTCAAATTTCAGTTGAGGGTATTTATCGCCTTCCTCAAAATATCGCGTCGTATCGGCGCGGCCGCCGGTGAAATAGCACCATAAGTTGAACTCGCTGAAAGCCTGCGCAAATGGAACGTTGTATGGCGAGGCTTCTAAAACAGTCTTGAAATTTCTGATCGCCGCATCAACTTTGACGCCCTTCCATAGGTCAAGTATGACGCGTGACGTACGCATGCGTTTGACCAGATAATGCAGCCAGACGCTCGCTTCGTAACCGTCGGTTTCATGCAAGGGCGTATCCGGATTGTTAAAAAAATCGCGCAAATAAAAATAATAATCGTTGACGTCATCATAAGCAAAATCTTCAAACCACGTTGAAGACATTTCGAGAAAGTAAATGTCTTCGTCGCGAAAACGATAATTCAACTGTACGCCGTGAAAATATTCATGCGCTACCGTCACGCGCAGCGCCGCCAGGCCGGTGGTGTTGTAGCCGGTGAAATCATTGTCAACAAAAGAATATCCCGGCGCCCGACCCGTCGCATCGAGAAAATCCCACGCAGTTTCGCCGTAGCGATCGGCCGGCTCGTCGATCACGTAAAAATCGTACTCCGGGCCGTCGACGTTTTGATCGCTCATCGGCGGATCGAAACCGAGTTGAACGTTCAGCAGATTATAAGCGCGTTGCGCCGCGAGGCCGGCTTCGTAAATATAATCCGGCACGCCGAGTACCTGCGTCGAATTGGGATTAACTGCATTACTGCCGGTGACGGCGTAATGAATGCGAAACCGGCCGCCGGGCGTGACATACGACAATGGCAATTGCGGACGCTGAAATGTTCTTTTAAAAAGCGCCGCCAACTCGGGTTGCTTGGCCGCCGCCTGCTGTAACGCGACAAAAGCCGGCAGGCCGCATTTACCTTGCCGTTTCGAGTCCTTGGAAATATTTTGCAGCAACAATTTATAATTTTGCGAACGGGTCTGTCCAAAAACAATGGAGGCAAAAGCCAAAAGCATAATACCAAAAGAACGAATCATAATCGTATTCACTTTCTCCGAAAGCTGAAGGTCAACGGAACTCCTGTAAAGCCGAAACGAGCGCGGTAACGATTTTCCAAATATTGCCGATAACTCGGCCGAATGGCGTCGGGATGATTGCAAAAAAAAGCGATGACCGGCGGCGAGTATTTGACTTGCGTGCAATAGTTGATTTTCACTTCGCGTTTGTCCATCGCCGGCGGCGGATAATTTTTGATCGCGTCTTGCAAAAACTCATTCAAATCCGCGGTGCGCAATTCTCTTTGGCGCTCGCGATGGACGGTTTGCGCCATGTCGAGCATCTTGAACACACGCTGCCGGGTTTGCGCCGATATAAAGAGTATGGGCACGTAGCTGTAAATGCGCAATGCTTCGCGTAACTCTTTTTCAAAAGCTTTCGCGGTCAGCGCGTCCTTCTCGATCAAATCCCACTTGTTGACGCCGATGACGATGCCCTTGCGCAAGCGCGCGGCTTCGCTGACGATGTGCAAATCCTGATCGACGGCTTTTTCCGTTGCGTCGAACAGCAACAACGCCACGTGGCAGCGACGAATGCTCTCGCGCGTGCGCAACGTGCTGTAAAATTCAATCGACTCTTTGACGCGCGAAGTTTTGCGCAAGCCCGCGGTGTCGATGAGCACGATTTCCTGGTTTTTGTAGCGCAGCCGCGTGTCAATGGAATCGCGTGTCGTGCCGGGAATATTGGTGACGATAACTTGGTCATGCCCAAGCACGGCATTCACATACGACGATTTGCCGACGTTAGGGCGGCCGATCACCGCCAGTTGCAAAACGCCGGCCTCTTCTTTCTCTTCTGCCTCCTCGATTTTTGGTTGGCGTTTCGCCGAAGCCGGCAACAGCGCCACGAGCCGATCCAAAAAATCGCCGACTTGCCGGCCGTTCACCGCGGAAATCGGCGCCGGTTCGCCGAGACCGAGATCATAAAAATCCGCCAGCTTCGGCTCGTGATGGGTGTCGTCAATTTTATTGACCACGAGCACGAGCGGCTTATCGCTGCGCCGCAAAATGCGCGCGACCTCCGCGTCAGTGGCGGTGACGCCGGTTTGCGCATCGACGGCAAAGATCAAGCAGTCGGCCTCGTCAATGGCATCATAAACCTGTTTGAGCACGGCCTGCTCGATCACATTATCGCTGTCGCGAAAATAGCCGCCGGTGTCCATGAGCGTGAATTCATATCCAGTCCATTCGGCCTCGGCATAATTGCGGTCGCGCGTCACCCCTGGCGTTTCATGCACGATCGCCTCGCGCTTGCGAATGATGCGATTGAACAGCGTCGATTTGCCGACATTCGGCCGTCCGATGATGGCGACGAGGGGTTTCTTTTTCATGAGGAGGCCGCGAGGATTTTTGTCGTGCGATTGCCGCCATCTAATTCGACGCGCAGAGGCAATTTATAAATTAAATTGCGACCAAGCAAAGCCTTTCTTACAGAGTTAACGACGCAGAGCGTGCTACGTTGCCAGTCACGGACACAAACTGCAGACATTATTTTAGAAGTAACTATTCCAGTTTCGTCGACTGCTGCAAATTGCACCGGCAGAATATGGCATGAATAAGGCAGCCCTAAGTGACGGCCCGTTTCCGTCCTCATGCCGCGCTGATTTGGGACAATATTTTTAGTGCGCAATAACGTATAATCCAACAAAGTGTCCGGCGAACCCGTGTCAAAATCAGCGTTAAACGTCATGCCATTCTCCATCAGTTCATCTTTGCTCCAATTCGCTGCACCAAGAGTTACTGACAGGCTCGGATAAAAATCGTTGGCTTGAATAACCGTCCAATAAGATTCCTCAATCACAGGGTTTGCAATAAAAGTAAATGGTGCGTAACCCAAGCGCTTGCCAATTTCATCCATTTTTTCATGTGAGGGATAATCGTCTAATGTTGGCGACCACTCAATAATTTTCCCTTTACAGATAAGCATCCATTTTGCGCGGCGTCTGGCAAGCTCATCGTAAATCCAATGCTGATACTTTTCATAGGCGAGAAGTTTAAGTTTCTCGCCTTCCTCGTCGGAGAGGGCAAGATAATCCTCAAATGAAATCAAAAACCTTTCGTCTTCGAGCAAAATTTTGGGCGGCGAGAAAGTACGATCATTCGCCTTTTTGTTCGTAAGCCGCGCCAGAATAATTTCACGGCCTGCCGCCGGCAATGCATCAAGCGATTGCCATACTTGTTCGACATCAGTTTGGATGGCAGCCATAAACGCCTCCTTATCAATTAAAGTTAAGCAAGCGCGGCCCACGCCGACTCTTCAATAAGTGGATTAGCCACAAAGATGAACGGCGCGTAACCGGATTGCATGCCTGTCATTTCCATTTTCTCATCCGAAGGATGATCGTTAAGCGTCGGAGACCATTCAACAATTTTTCCACCACACACTAGAATCCACTTGGCTTGACGTTGCACCAGCGCATGGTCAATCCAAGCGTGATGGTCTTTATATGCCGCGATTTGGATTTCATCAAGCTCGTCATCCGACAAAGCGAGATAATCCTCAAATGAAATTAAAAATCTTTCGTCTTTGAGCAGCGTCTTGGGCGATGTGGAGTCGCCATTTTTCGCTTCAGCATTTGCCAGTCGCGCCCAAATAACTTCACGGCCTTCCGGCGGCAGCGCTTCAATAGCCTGCCAGATTTGCTCAACATCAGCAGTGATCACGGCCATAAGCACCTCGTTAGGTTTAAATGAAACTTTTTAGAAACCTCCCTATCACAACTTCACGCTTGGCTGATTGGGCCCGAATTTGACCTCACCGATAGGTTTTCGCTTAGGCCCCGCGTACTGCATAGACCCACGGGATGAAAAGATGCGCGCGTGGATTAATTTGTCATCACGAGACCATGAATAGACGCCGGTGGGCGACAAGTCGTCACTCATATTGCTGACATTATGAACGCTGGTCGCGTAAGAATACCCCGGCGGCAATTTGCCTATAGCACGAATTTCATTTTTGTCTAAATCAAGTATACAAAAGGAGAACGCTTCCGGCGAACATCCTATCTCCTCCTCATTTTCACAGCCTTCTTCGTCCTCATCGCAGGACAATTTAAGAAGCATGTTCTCGTCTGGTGAAACGATGAACTCATATTGACTTCTCCCCAGAAAAAAGCATTTCATCTTCCCCCACGTGCCCTTCGCTATATCCACGCGGTAGATCGGCCCATAGCCTGGCCTTTGCAAACTCACAAAATAGATCACACTGTCGTCAGTCTTCGGCTCCAGTATGAGTACATTTTTTGGATAAAACTCCCCACCAGGTTTCGGGAAATTAATCATGACCGCCAACGTCTTCCGAAGGACTAACGAGATCGTCGTGTCCGCATCCAACAATGAAAAACGGCTCGGTGGAAGGCTGAAACCGGCACGAATCTTGTCGATACTCTCTTTGACTGATTGATACGATAATTCTTCTATTCGTTTATTCACCTCGGCGAAAAATTCGTTTTCCGGATATTTTTGCTGAAATTCCCTATACACAGTTAAACTACCCTTATACACAGTTAAACTATCCTTATACACAGTTAAACTATCCTTTTGCATGGCGAATTGAAAAGCCAGCTTATGTATCCGTTTCGCAGCCTCAGTGCTATATTCTCCCTGCGGATATTTTTGTAGAAAAGTTTCAAAAGCTTGAAGACTATTCTCCTTCTCGGCTTTGGCAAAATCCGATTTCTCAGAAGCACAACCAAGCATGAAAATAGCATAAACCACAATTGCCAACAACAATCTTCTCATATTTTTCCCTTTCCTGTAAAGGAGCTATGGTCGTGCACAATATTGAGTTTGTTGCCTAACTGCAAATGGCGCAACACAATTTAGCGACAACCACGGTGCATTCAACTTACTCAATCACCTTCACCGCCGTCACAAAATACTCCGTTTCACCGAACCAGTCGGTCGGCACGCCTTTGTGCTGCTCATAAACCAACGCCACACGTTTGCCCAGTGAAGCGTTGATGCGTGCGGCCACGGAGTCATTCCGCACACTGAATAGAAATTTCTCCGGCATCGTGCCGGGCATGGTCACCATTGCCAGTTCGCCTTCCCAGGTTTTAAAAAACCAACCTTTGTTGGAAAATTTTTGCACATACCCGGCGCGCTCACCGCTGGAGTAACTCCAGCTCAACGTGAGCCAGGTGTAACCAGCGAACAGCAGCACCGGCGTGACGAGAAAAACGCCGAGCCAGCGCAGTTTGCGGGATTTCTTCGGTTTCGTTTCCATTTTTCCTTCCTCGGTTAAAACTATCTAATTTTGTAAATCCAATTTAAGCCGATTAATCGTCGAGTATATGAGTCACCTTTCTGCGACCGTCCAATTTAACTTGCAACCCAAGTTCTTTGAGCACATTACGACCAACTAAAGCTTGGCGGGATGGGTTCGGCAAGCGAAAGGAGCTTTTTACCCAATTGCGCACGCAAAGCACGTTAATAATCTTGGAAATTATTTTACCGCCTTCGGTGATAACTCCCAGCAAAATCGGTTGCGGGTAATAGCGATAAGAATATCCCAAATGAAAACGGGTATTGAAGCGGACGAGTCGCTGACGTTTAACAATACCCTGCTCCAGCAACTGTTCATAATTCAACAAAACATCCGGTGAACCGGTATCAAAATCCGCTTGAATTTTTAGACCCTGCTCAGCAAGGGTTTGCGGAGGCTGTTGTTGGGTTACAACTGTAATCGGAAGACTTGGATAAAAATCATTCTTATAAGGAAGGGCGGCCCAATTCGTTTCCTCAATTAGCGGCGCAGCCGCAAAGACAAACGGGATTAAGCTATATTGTTCGCCAATGACTTGCAGTTTTTCATCCGTTGGATAATTTTCCCATTCCGGGCCTGATTCAATGACTTTCCTGCCACAAACCAATATCCATTTGGCTTGTTGCCGCTTCAGTGTTTGATCGATCCAAGCTAAATGTTTTTCATAAGCCTCGTCCTGAACCGCGTCGCGCACGTCATCCGACATGGCGAGATATTCTTCAAAGGTAATGGCAAAAATATCTCGCGACGCTGATGGCGAAGCTGGAATTTGTTCATTGCCATTTTTTTTGTCGCGCGCCGAGGCGAGGCGTTTCTCGACCCGATCAAGCTCTTCCGAGGAGAGCGTATCGAGCGTATCTAAAAACTGGTCAAGAGGCGGATGTTGAGTTTCCATATTGCCCTCCGCAAAAATCAAGCTGGTTCATTTGACAGATCAAATTCAAACTCAAACTCTTTCGGAGCCGCAAATGCGGTAACTTTGCCGATTTTCAAAAACTCAAAAATCCCGCTGAAATCATTTTTTAGCGGCACAACGGGCACGCCGAGTTTTTCTTGCAGGTCGCTCAGTTTCCAATCATCAAGAAAAACCTGTTTGTCGTTCAAACAACTTTTGGGTAGAAACAACGCCGCGCCGAGATCGCGATCTTGCAGTGCGGCAAAAATATCCTGGCCAGTGAGCAGGCCGGAGACGCGAATGGTATCGCCGTAAAATTTATTGGTGACGACGATCAACTCGGGCGAGAAATTTTTGATTTGCTGCAAGTACGGCAAAATATTTTCAGCAATAAACCCGCCGGCCAGCGTCGCGCTAACCAGCGTGACTTTGGCCGGCTGCGCGAGCCGTTTGGGCAGGCGCTTCACCTGTCGCGCGTGAAAATCATCGACGAGATCGCGCAACATGCCGACGCCGTTTTCCATTTGCTCGAACGCATCGTAGCGGCTCGCTGGCGGAATCGGCTCCTCGGCCATAAGGTAAAATTCATCGGAGGGATAAACGAAATTCATGCCGAGGCGCTGGTGAAATTCTTTGGCGTAATAATCCGTAATGCGTAAAAACTCTTGCGCGTATTCTTTTGTCACCGGTTTGATTGGCGGCAGGCCGTCGCGGTGGCGGGTCAATCCCACCGGCACAACGGCGATGCTGCGCAGATGGGGATAATAGCGTTCGAGATCAAATAGCGTTCGGCGCAGCACTTCGCCGTCATTGAGTTCCGGACAGAGCACGATTTGCGTGTGCAGCTCGATGCCGTTTTGCGTGAGATAATCGAATTTGTCCAGCAAGCGGTCGTCGAATTTGATGCCGAGCAAATATTTTCTCATCGCCGGCTCGGTGGCATGCACGGAAATAAAAAGCGGCGTCAAGCGCTGGCGCACAATGCGCTCCAGATCGGCGCGGGACATGTTGCTGAGGGTGACGTAATGGCCGGATAGAAAGGAAAGCCGAAAATCTTCGTCGCGAAAATACATGGTCGAACGCATGTTTTTCGGATTCTGATCGACGAAGCAAAAAATGCAATCATTGCCGCAGCGGCGAATTTTGAGCGGCTCGAAATTCAGCCCGAGGCTGTCGTCGGCATTTTTTTCAATGTCAAAAATAATTTGCTCGTCGCCGCGGCGAACTTCCATTTCGATCGCGTCATCGGCGGTGAGAAAGCGATAATCAAGAATGTCGCGAACGGGCGCGCCGTTGATGCGCAGCACCTCATCGCCGGGCTGGAGGCCGCATTCGCGGCCGGTGCTGGCAACGTCAATTGTAATTATTTTCACAAAGAAGTTTCACAATCCATAAATATTAACTTGTAACGAAAAGAAAACTGCAACGAAAAATAATCAAAAATTTTAACTTGCAACGAAAAGGGAACTGCAACGAAAAATAACCAAGATAAAATAAAAAAAACCGAAGTTAAGCTAAAAACACAAAACGCTCGCCAAAAGCACGAGCGCTAAAATATACGAATTTAAACAGTTGCAGTCAATTCAATTTTCCGCGGCTGGCGTTTCCGTGACCGGCGGTTGCTCTTCAATTTGGGGCCGATTGA
>Ga0187893_10008180_pt1 | contig 16656 bp, 15 predicted proteins | sample MA1701074metaG_FD_139574 | JGI IMG/M metagenome (GOLD analysis project Ga0187893, IMG submission 139574) | White microbial mat communities from a basaltic lava cave in the Kipuka Kanohina Cave System on the Island of Hawaii, USA - MA170107-4 metaG ...
GCTGCAAGCTGGCCTTATTATTTGGCGGCATGGCAGCCTCAAAAAACATTATGCGCCATCTCTGTAAGCGGCCAGTGGCCTTATTTCAGGAGCCCTGTTTTTGCACCGGATATATGGGGTGATAAAAACATAGACTATGTGCCCTGTCTTGAAACAATGGGTGAATATGAAGCAGCAAATGCATGGAGCGCAGAAGGTTTGAAAGAAAGAACAGCGCATCCATTAATGCCATTGAGTATGCTGGCTTGTCCCGCAGAAGGTCATTTTGCTGCCACAGAAAAAAAGATCGCATACATCACATTGTATATAAAAAAGGCAGCACAGTATAGATTATTAAAAGAGGCAACTGATAAAAATTATGCAGTTTTAAAACCAATTGATCCAACAAAAACAGGATGGCTTGCAGATAGGTGGCGCAGCAATCACTTATCAACTGCATCTGCTGCTCCTGTTGGAAAATATACGGGCGATACATCACAGGCCTTCTGGTTCTTTGATGAAGAAATGGCAAAAGCTACAGAGTTATATCAATCTCAGTACCGCAATATGCAACCACAATTATTAGGTTATATACAAAATGGAAAAACAGTGCAGCAACGGAACAGTCACCTGCAGGTGCATTTGCAGTTTCAGCCAAAGGCAGATGGAACAACTTTTACTTTATATGGAACTTTTTTAGACACGGTGCCCGGTGAAAGTGAAAGACCGGGTATGTGGACAGGCCTGCCAGTGGGATCAAAGATTGATCATGCAAAAAATAATATTCCTGTTTCAATTGATCCTATTTCAGGGCCGGTAAAAAAAATAAATGACACTGCATTTCAATTGAGTTTTACAAAGGGCCTGGTAAGTAATTCCGAAAAATATACGATAAGCTTTGCTGCCACACATCCGGGCGATGGAATATATAAACCTGCAGTACAACAGGCAGAAATGATTGTGCCGGCAGCGAACATGGAAGGTCAGTTGCAACAAATTATTTTTCCGAAAATTAAAGATGTAAAACAGTCAGCAATTTCGATACAGCTTAATGCAACATCAACTGCAAACCTGCCGGTATATTATTTTGTAAAAGAAGGCCCAGCAGAAATTATTGGCAATGTTTTGAAGTTTACAAAAATTCCGCCGCGTGCTAAATTTCCCGTAAAAGTAACCGTAGTTGCATGGCAGTATGGAAGAAGTATTGAGCCTAAACTGCAATCAGCAAAACCGGTGGAGCAAAGTTTTTTTATAACAGAATAACGACTGCCGGGAATGCTCTTTTAAAACCTTGACTGAGTTCTTTTATAAGCAAGATCGCAATGTGCTGAATAGTATTACTGAAAGTAAAAGTGAGTCCACGACAAGCCGGGATCATAATGACACAACAGGCGGTGATAGTAGTAATGCTGCTGGTCAGCAAAAGATTTAATATTATTTTTTCGGTTTTATACTCGAGCCCCGTATCACCAGCTCTGCATCCAATACTTTCTTTTCAAATTTTGTAATGGGTCTTTTTGCTTCAATGAGCTGTATCAGCATTTCAGTCGCTTGCTGACCAATTTCAAAAGCTGGCTGCACAACTGCTGTAAGTGGCGGGTTAAAGATATCGGCCGATACAGAATTGGTGAAACCAACAAGCCCCATTTCTTTAGGTACTTTAATTTTTAATTTGGTAAGTATGCTCAATGTAGTTGTACTTAGCCTGTCCGACGCGGTAAAAATAGCATCGGGCCTGTCACTCATTGCAAGCAGTTCTGTAACTGCAATATTTGCTTCTTCATAGATCATGCCGCCATGTGTACAGTATTTAATCAGGTTCTCATCAAAGTCAATTGCATTGTCTTCAAGCGCCTTTAAATAGCCTTCTAATCTTTCTAATGTTATTGATAAACTGTTGGAACTTGTTACATGTGCTATACGCCGGAAACCCTGTTGTATCAGGTGTTGCGTGGCATCATAAGCGCCCTTGAAATTATTGCAGCTTACCCTGTGTGTGTTTATCTCGCTGGTAACCCTGTCGAAAAATACAATGGGTAACCCTTTGCTGTTTACTTCTTTAAAATGATCTACGTTAAATGTTTCCGCGCAAAGCGAAACCACTAATCCGTCAATTGATCTTGAAGAAAGATTTTGCACCGTTAATACTTCCTGTTCATAAGATTCATGTGTCTGGGATATTATAACACTATATTCTTTCTTATGCGCGACAGATTCAATACCATTGATCACCTGCGAGAAAAAATTGTTGTCAATATTTGTAACAATAACACCAATAGATTTGCTCTTACCCCTGCGCAGTCCCTGTGCTATAGGATTTGGTTTATAATTATGCTGTTCCGCAAAGTCGGCTACCAGCTTTTGTGTTTCTGCACTTATCTCATAACTTTTTCGCAAAGCTTTTGAAACAGTTGAAATAGACAGGTTCAATGCTTTGGCAATATCTTTTAAAGTGATTGCTTCAAATTTCATATAACAATAGTAGTTGTTGCTAAAAGTATTTTGTGTTATGATACCAACTGCGGTAGTTATAGCATCCCCCGAAGTTTCGGGGTGTTGCGTCGCAATCCTTTCATCGTTCTGTTCAATTTTGAGCAAAGTAAAAACCTGTACACAAACCATTCACGATTCACCACTCACCACCACTTACCATTCACTATTCACCATTCACCACTCACCACTCAACACTCACCACTCACTATTCACCATTCACCACTCACCATTCACCACTCACCACTCACTATTCACCTTTCACCATTCAAAGTTACACAGCTACAACGTTTTCGTAAATAAATGCACCGGATTGCTTCTGCAATAGGCTATTACGGTGTACTCTTGCTTATTAATTCTTCAGTGAATTTAATAATTCCACACTTGTCATTATGAGCTTACAATCACTATTTAATATTTCAGGCAAAACGGCATTGGTTACAGGTTGCGACAGGGGCATTGGCAAAGCATTGGCACTGGCATTGGCAGAAGCCGGTGCCGATATTGCCGGTGCTTCTGTTGCTTTGGAAGCAGGCAGCGAAGTGGAAAATGAAGTAAAAGCTTTTGGAAGAAAGTTTACTGCTTATAAAGTTGATCTTGGTAACCGGGACGCATTGTATGCTTTTATCAACCAGGTAAAATCTGAACAAAGCATTGATATACTCATCAACAATGCAGGTATCATCCTGCGCAAACCGGCAGCGGAACATCCTGATGAATACTGGGATAAAGTAATTGATATCAATCTTAACGCGCAATTCCTGTTAACCCGTGAGTTCGGCAAAGACATGCTTGCAAAGGGCTGGGGTAAAATTGTGTTTACCTGTTCCATGCTTTCTTACCAGGGCGGCATCAATGTGCCGGGTTATACGGCAAGCAAATCCGCGGTTGCAGGTTTGGTAAAGGCATTTGCCAATGAGTGGGCAGGTAAAGGCGTTAATGTGAATGGCATAGCACCGGGTTATATCGCTACAGATAATACGCAGGCACTGCGTGAAGATCCTGAAAGAAGCAAGGCTATACTTGATCGCATACCTGCCGGCCGCTGGGGTCTGCCTGATGATTTCAAAGGCCCTGTGAATTTCTTATGTTCAGACGCGGCCGCGTATGTTAATGGAACCATTTTAAATATAGACGGAGGCTGGATGGCGAGATAGGTTGAGTAGTTGATAAGTTGAATAGCAGGGGTTATAGCATTGCCGAAACGGCTCTTATTCGAGCTAAAAAGCTCAATTCACAGTAGCACAAAAGCTTAATCAAGGCAAAAGAAAGAAACGTGCTGTATATCGTTTCTTTCTTGATTTTTTTGTTACTTTTTGTGTCAAGTCCGAAGCTTCGGACAAAAAAGTAAATAGCAAGATAGCTTTTGTGGAGTGCATTGTGATCTTAGCATATTATCTTATAAAATTTTACGTGAAAAATTTTTTACAGTTATGCAATCGAGATTTCAGCATAGTCCTAAAGAAGTGGCAGCAATGAGCACAAGCGGGCTGCGTGTTTCTTTTTTAATAGAAGATGTAATAATAGAAGACGCGCTGCAATTAACCTATACACATTACGACAGGGTTATTGTTGGTGGCGCAAAACCTGTGTCAAAAACAATAACATTAGATAATCATGAAGAACTGCGTGCAGATTATTTTTTGCAGCGAAGAGAATTAGGGATCATTAATGTGGGAGGCAAAGGCATTATAGAAGCAGATGGTAAAATGTATGAACTTAATAAGCTCGATTGTTTATATGTTGGTAAAGGTGTGAAGACTGTTTTGTTCAAAAACATTGACGCGGCAAAACCCCCTGTTTTCTTTTTGCTGTCGTCACCTGCACATGCAGTATATCCTGTTCAGTTTTTAAGTAAAGAAAATGCATCGCCAGCAAGCATTGGTTCCCTGGAAACTTCCAATGAAAGAACTATTTATAAGTACATTCATGCCGGTGGAATAAAAAGTTGTCAATTGGTGATGGGGCTTACGGTTTTGCAGGAAGGCAGTGTATGGAACACAATGCCTGCACATACACATACCCGCAGGATGGAAGCTTATTTTTATTTTGATGTTCCCGAAACACAGCGTGTATTTCATTTTATGGGCGAGCCGGCAGAAACACGCCATATAGTAATGAATAACCACCAGGCGGTGTTATCTCCTCCATGGTCTATACACAGTGGTTGTGGTACAAGTAATTATTCTTTTATATGGGGAATGGCCGGTGAAAATTATACCTACACCGATATGGATATGGTAGCAATTGATGAAATGAAGTAATGAGTAATGAGTGGTGAGTAATGAGTAATGAGTAATGAGTGGTGAGTAATGAGTGGTGAGTGGTGAGTGGTGAGTAATGAGTGGTGAATGGTGAGTAATGAGTGGTGAGTAATGAGTGGTGAGTAATGAGTGGTGAGTGGTGAGTGGTGAGTGGTGAGTGGTGAGTATGAAATTTTATGAGCCCGGCTGCAGTTTAAATATTAAGCATCGTTGCGTCGCACACTTGTACTATAGTATATGCATCGGCACGGCGAAGCCGGTCTGATGCATATACAGGCAAAACACCATCAGACGATTTCATCGGCCGGTGGAGGACGTACAGAACATGCAAGAGTCCGCCAAATAGCGGAACAGAAGACGCCATAGATACATAATCCGGGCTCCTAAAAAAATGATTTTATTTGGTAAAGAAATGAAGCAAACTATCATTACTATAATATCATTTATAACGCTGTTTTCCTGTAAAACAGCGCAACCTGTTTTTACAGTTATTAATACCATTGATAAAGAAAGAAAAGATGAACTGGTTGTTTTGAGACGAGCAGATATTGAAACTAAGATTGGTATTGTTCCGGATGGAAAATACATCTCCATGAAAGATGCAAAAAACAATGCACTAACTGTTCAGTCAGATGATATGAATGCAGATGGAAAGTGGGATGAAGCCGCTTTCTTATATTCTTTTGCTGCAAATGAAAATGCGGTATTTACAATAGCTATAAGCGGTATCAATAAAACTTCAGCACCACGTGCACATGTACGTTTGCGAAAAAAAATTACACATACCACATTTGGAGAAGTGATTAACAAAGAAACAATGCCGGATAAAAATCCGCCAACAGATTTCAGCAAGCAACCGCTGCCATTATATTTAACAGAAGGCCCTGCATGGGAAAATGATAAAGTTGCGTTTCGTTTATATTTTGATACCCGTAATGGTAAAGATGTTTTTGGCAAACTTGTGCCGGGCATGGTGATGGATACTGTGGGTCTTAATGTCAATAACAGTTATCACCAGTTATCCAGCTGGGGTATGGATATACTCCATGTTGGCAATTCATTGGGCGGGGGAGCCATTGCATTTGGAATAAAAGAAAACGGTAAGGATACATTAATTCGTTTAGGCGGGCCAAACATTACCAAAGAAGTGTATGAGGAAATAGCAGATGGCCCTGTACGTGCTGTTTTTCGTATTACTTATGATTGGGAACTTGCGGGCAAACCTATACAGGTTATTGATGAAACAAGTATCTGGGGCGGACAATATTTTTATCAAACTAAAATAACTGTAAAAGATGCGCCTGATAGTTTGCTGATGTACACAGGCATGGCAGATTTTTATAACAATACATCCGGCAACTTCACAGAAAGCAATGCTGCCGTGCTTTTCAGCCACGGTGCACAGTCAGAGAATCAAGATAATATTGGTATGGCCATCATGATTTCAAAAAATAATTTTACTTCTGTTTTGACGGCAGCAAAAGAAAATATTGCAGGCCCTGTTGCATACAAACCAGCCATTTTTGACAGCTATCTTATTGGCCAAACACTTACAAAAGAACAGCAGGCCACCTGCAGGTTTTATGCGTCGTGGGAAAAATCTGATAAGGCATTTGCAGATATAAATTATTTCAAAACTTTTCTTATATCAGAAGCCATTATCTTTAGCCATCCTGTTGAAGTAAAATGGTAAATTTTTATGTACCGGGCTTTTGTGCAGCTATAAAGCTTTTCTTGCGTCGCACACTTATACGCCTTGTTCAATATTCAGCAGGAATACAAGCCCGGATATGATTATGGAAAAAGTTTTTTGTTTTGGAGAAATATTACTGCGTATGTCGCCTGCACTGCATGGGGCATGGATAAAAAATGCTTCATTGTCTGTGCATATTGGTGGCGCAGAACTCAATGCAGCCAATGCTTTAGCTAAATGGAATGTACCTGTGCAATATTGCAGCGTAATGCCGGATAATTATTTATCCAAAGAAATTGCAGCGGATCTGCAGCAAAAAAATATTGATGCTTCGTCTATTATTTTTTCAGGAAGCAGGATCGGTACTTACTACCTGCCACAAGGTACAGACCTGAAAAACGCAGGTGTTATTTATGACCGTGCATATTCCTCTTTCAGCGAATTAAAGCCCGGTACAATAGATTGGGATGATATGCTGCACGATGCGGCCTGGTTTCATTTCAGCGCCATAAGCCCTGCCCTGAATGAAAATGTGGCAATGGTTTGTAAAGAAGCATTGGTAGCTGCATCAAAAAAAGGAATAACTGTTTCTGTTGATCTCAATTACCGTGCAAAGCTTTGGCAGTATGGCAAACAACCTGTTGAAATAATGCCGGAGCTTGTTCAGTATTGTGATGTGGTGATGGGCAATATATGGAGCGCCAACAGTTTGCTGGGTATTGAACTGGATGCAAATATTCATAACAAAAAAAGTAAAGAAGCGTACCTGCAGCATGCAACTAACACGGCCGGCGCTCTTATGCAACAGTTTCCCAAATGCAAAATGGCAGCAAATACTTTTCGTTTTGATGCAGGTGAAGGCATACAATATTATGCTGCATTAGATGAATCAGCAGGCCAATATGTTTCCAGGGAATTTTGTATGGATAAAGTAATTGATAAAATAGGCAGTGGTGATTGTTTTATGGCCGGGCTTATCTATGGTAAGTATAATAACCACCAGCCGCAACAGATCATTAATTTTGCAGCCGCAGCAGCAACCGGCAAAATGCTGGAGATTGGTGATGCAACAAAACAATCTGTTGATGATGTATACAGGCGTTTGGAGAAATCATAACTGCCAAAGGTTTTCGGACTTCTCAAAAAGATCATTAAGGTTCAGAACCCTGAAGTGAGTGACACAACAGGTGTTGCTATGAAATACTGTTGCCCGAAACAAAAACGTCTTTTCCATCATGAAAAAATAAACAACGCATGCAGCAACAAGCCATAGGAAAATACAGGTGGACGATTTGTGCGCTTGTTTTCTTCGCAACTACGATCAACTATCTCGACAGGGCAGTGATCAGTTTGTTGAAATCTGATCTTGAAAAAGAATTTAGCTGGACAGAATCTGATTACTCAAATATTGTAATAGCCTTTCAACTGGCTTATGCAACAGGCCTGTTATTTGCCGGAAGATTAATTGATAAAATAGGAACAAGGCTTGGTTATGCTATTTCAATTGTGGCATGGAGCATTGCAGCAATAGGCCATGCATTTGTAAAAAGTACATTGGGCTTTGGCGTGGCGAGGGCTTTTCTTGGTGTAACGGAAGCGGGGAATTTTCCTTCTGCTATTAAAACGGTGGCGGAGTGGTTTCCCAAAAAAGAGAGGGCGCTTGCAACAGGCATCTTCAACTCGGGTGCAAACATTGGCGCTATTGCCGCCCCGCTTACAGTGCCACTGATTGCTGCGGAAATGGGCTGGCAATGGGCTTTTATTCTTACAGGGGCTATTGGTTTTATATGGCTTATCTGCTGGTTTGCTTTTTATGAAATTCCTTCAAAACAAAAGCGTTTATCTAAAACTGAATATGATTATATACACAGTGATGCTGATGAAATAAAAGCTGTTGATGAAATTGCCGGTACCGGCAAAGTTTCCTGGTTTCAATTGCTGGGTTTTAAACAAACATGGGCGTTTGTGCTGGGTAAATTTCTTACAGATCCTGTTTGGTGGTTTTATTTATTCTGGTTGCCGGCATTTTTGAAAGCGCAATATGGTTTGCAGGGAACAGCAGTTTCTATGCCTGTTGCATTGGTATACACCATGTCAACATTCGGCAGCATCATTGGCGGTTGGTTACCGCTCTATTTTATAAAGAAAGGATGGGCTGTGTTCCGTGCAAGAAAAACATCTATGTTTATTTATGCATTATTTGCGCTGCCTGTTGTATTTGCACAGTTATTGGGTTCATTAAATATGTGGCTGGCTGTTATCATTATTGGTCTTGCTGCTTCGGGGCACCAGGCATGGAGCGCTAATATATTTACTACCGTGTCTGATATGTTTCCTAAAAAAACGGTGGGCTCTGTTACAGGTATGGGCGGCATGGCTGGTGCATTGGGTGGCTTGCTGATTGCAAAACTGGCCGGTTTGCTATTTGATCATTATAAAGCGCTTGGTAATATTGAAACAGGATATTATATCATGTTTATTGTTTGCGGGCTTGCTTATTTAACCGCGTGGCTGCTGATGCATTTGCTTACGCCGAAAATGAAACGCGTTGAGTTGTAATAATGCTTCCTAAAGATCATTAATTTCAAAAAGCATTTGTTTTGTCAGTAAGTGCTCCGGCAAACTTGTTGCTGTGCAGGAATTTTTGCCGGAGCGGGTTATCTTTTTACAATGCAACACCAATCGTACAGGCGCCGGTTATATATCCCTGCTTTTTAAACACTGCAGGTGATAACATTTCATTTGTAAGGTCGTCTGTAGCAGAATTTCCGAATCATTATTGTCCGGTAAAAATGTCATTGCCTGGGCTAAAGCCAATACTGGCGCAGGTTTTATTAACCCCAGCCTAAAGGCTGGGGTTATAAAGCCAAAACCTTTATCCATTGGGCCTTAGCCCAGGTTAGCCAGACAATAATGTTTCCGGGTATATTGTCTGCTGCATTGGTAATTGTATTTATGCCATGCGCTGCATACAGCGAAGTAACATGCACTTTATTGGAAAATTTTTCATTAAATGCCAATTGTAATTGTTTCTTTAATACATTATTTATTAAAAACTTCTATGTGTATATGCGTTGCCTTTCCCTGGTACCAGCCCGGATAGATTGATGTAAATTTTACCTGGCCGTTGCTGTCTGTTAACTGGTAGCCGCGCAGCCATGTTTCTCCTGAATAATCTTTGGTGCCGTATGCCCCGCCATTTTGTCCCGCATAACCCAGGTAATAACCATCTTTATTGCAATGCCATATATCAATCCTTAATCATACATGTCTGCGGCATCTCAGTGTTTTATGCAGGTAAATGATACATAGAGTGAGTAATGTAAGAGGTCTGTTTTGCGCAATGTGAAAAATCACGGAAGGGGATGTGAAAAATCACATTTGCAGGATTTGGAAAAAGTTGTATCTATTGCAGTAATATTGGTGAAGAACTGAACCGGTGTATCATTTTTTTTGTGAGTCAGCCATTGCTATATTTGTTTGCTAACTATTTCAGGAGTGCTAATCTTATTCAAATTAATTCAGTGTAAAAAGTAAGAAAGAAAAAGCATTAACCAAAATAACCTTCCAATGCTAACACCCACTGACTTTCAATTGCAGGGAAAACTAACCAGTTGGTCTGTGTACCTTGTTATCATATTAATCATTATTGCCACGCTTGTACTAATTGCATGGGCATTCGGTATCATGCTGCTGAAGCGGACCATTTTCCATCCCATAGCCATGAACCCCACCACCGCGGTTACCTTTATATTTTCAGGAACAGCATTCCTGCTTTATTCATCAAAACAGGTATCGTCTTTAAAACAGAATTTTGGCAGCATCTTATCCATCCTGGTCTTGCTTATTGGGTTATTAAAATTTGCCGGAGTTATATTTGGATTTGACACCCACATTGATGCTATGCTGTTCAGCCAAAAATTACCGATGGATATGCCTGGCAATATATCTAATCGTATGGCTACAACAGGATAATAACCCGGCATGGAGGTAAGATACGGGCCGGGGCTGAAGTTGACAAAGGAGCCAGCTTTTTCTTTAACCTGCCATTAAAAAATAAAAACTAAATAATAGGATTTATGACAGAACAAAACGAAATTGAAATCCTTCTTATAGAAGATAACCCTTACGAGGCTGAACTTTCTATCAGGGTACTGAAAAAAAATAACTTTGCCAATAAGCTAAAACACATTGGTGATGGCGCAGAGGCGCTGGATTTTATTTTTTCAAAAGGTATATATGCCGGCAAGAAACCTTCGCATTACCCAAAACTTATTATTCTCGATCTTAAGTTACCTAAAGCAGATGGCCTTGAAATACTCAGGCAACTGAAAGCAGGTGAAAATACAAAAATGATTCCTGTTGCTGTGCTTACCTCGTCACAGGAAGAGAGAGATGTTGTTGAAAGCTACAAACTGGGTGTGAACAGCTATATAGTAAAACCTGTAAATTTCGGGTCGTTCAGTAAGGCGATAACTGAATTGGAATTCTACTGGTTGATCCTGAATCAAGGTCCTAATTCTTAAAACATAAAACCAAAAAGATATGGAGTCCAAATTGAAAATATTGATGCTTGAGGATGAGCCTGCTGATGCAGCACTCATCCAAAAGCTTCTTGAACGTTCGGGAATGCATTTTCATGCCACAATAGTCAGTGACAGAAAGGGATTTCAAAATGCACTGGAAGAAAACGGTTTTGACATCGTGCTGGCAGATAATGCTTTGCCACAATACAGTTCAATGGAAGCATTAAACGCATTGAAAGAAAAAAATCCTTTTATTGGCTTTATCCTGGTTACGGGCACGGTATCTGAAGAATTCGCGGTCAACATTATGCAGATGGGAGCAGATGACTATATCCTTAAAGGCAATCTTACCCGCTTACCGGCAGCAATCGCGAAAGCCATCGCAAACAAAAAAACGCAAAAAGAGAAACAGTATGCCGAAGCCGAAATGCAGGAATTGAATGAACAGCTCCGGGGGCTTGCGGCCCATTTGCAGCAGGTACGGGAAGAAGAAAAAACACATATTGCCCGGGAGATACATGATGAATTAGGGCAAATGCTCACAGCGGTAAAAATGGATATTGCCCAGTCTTTAAAAAAAATAGCGGAGACAAATACAGAAGCAGGCAAACATCTTTTTCATGCCCAGGAAATGGTTGACAATACCGTACAAACAATCAGAAGGATTGCTTCAGAACTCAGGCCGGCTATCCTTGACGATCTTGGGCTTATAACCGCCCTGGAATGGCAAAGCAGGGAATTTGAAAAACATAACAATATACAATGCCTCTTTTCCGCTTCGGTTTCAGAACTTGAAGTAGAAAAAAATATGGCAATAGGGGTATACCGCATTTACCAGGAAGCACTAACGAATGTTGCCAGGCATTCACAAGCCACAAAGGTTACGGCAAACCTTCATGCTCATTCAGACCTGCTGGTTCTTGCAATCTCAGATAATGGCAAAGGATTTGACCCGGAAGAAGTAAAGACAAAAAAAACACTGGGTTTGGTGGGTATGAAAGAACGGGCATTGATGATGGAAGGCACCTTGATTGCTGAGAGCACCCCCGGCCTGGGAACAACAATAACTATAAGCGTTTCTATCCGGAAATAAGTTCTTGCAATTGATTTGAACGCCATATTAAATACCACAATGAAAAAATACAATGCGATATTTATTACAAAAATGCGTTATGTTTTTTCTATGGGCCCGGCTGCAGTAATGCTATTAAACATCGTTGCGTCGCACACTTCCACTGAAGGTAATTTTATTCAGCAGCCAATAGGGGTCAGACGGCTTTGAGCCTATTGTGTACCCACATCTTTGTATTGCCCCGCTCTTTAGAGCGGGGATAAAAAACAATACTATAAAATAGGCTTTAGCCCAATATTCTCAAGTATTGGGCTAAAGCCAAAAACATTTAACTAAACCCACGCCTTAAAAGGCGTGGCAATTAATTCAAAACTTCAGCTTCAAAGCTCAGTAGTTGTTCAACAGATGAACGAAATGCGACGCAACGATGATGCCACAAGGCACTGTTGCCGGTATCAAAAAAATCCCTTGTGTGCTGCATTTGTTGCATGAGAAATTGTACGCTATACCTTTGCACAGCATTCTGCCCGATTTGATTGGGGCGGGGTACGTATTTTTCTTTATTGGGCAATATGAAAAATAACATTTTTAGTTTCGGTTAGATTTAAAAGAAAAAAAAATCATATAAACTTTACAGCTTCAGTAAGGAATGAAGATGATTATACTTTACTTTACAAAAAAAATATTATGAACCTTTTTATAGCAGGTCTTCCTTTTGATGTAGATGACAATGAGTTAAAAGAACTCTTCGAAGAATTTGGCGAAGTAACTTCAGCCAGGGTAATTCTCGATAAAGAAACCGGTAAAAGCCGTGGCTTTGGATTTGTAGAAATGCCTGATAATACAGCAGCAGAAAAAGCTATGAAAGAAATAAGCGATTCTGAGTTGAGCGGCAGGCGGCTTACCGTTAAAGTAGCAGAAGAAAGAAAAAACAGAAATGATTCCGGTGGCGGTTATCGTGGTGGAAACAAAGGTGGCGGGTACAATAAAGGCGGCTTTAATAAAGATCGTAACCGCTATTAACGTGGTTAATAATGTATGACAGAGGAATTTACGCTAAACGTAATTATAAAAACCGGGAACAGCAATTTAATGCCAGGTTGATTTTGCAGGGTTATTCGCATAAGTTCAATGTGCTGATAAATGAAACGGAAATTTTCTTTGAATAGCCTCTGCAAATGTTTTGCACTGCTGAAGAACAGTGCGGCAGACATAACAGATATGTTGTTCAATACTAATCAAAAGCTAAAGGGATGACCCATAAAAATGCTTGATTATTTTAGTATTTACGGATTAAAAGAAAACAAAAAGGGAGGAAAAAATATAACAGAAATACTTTGCTGTCAGCAAAATATCAGTTGGCATGTTATATATTAGCCATACAAAATGCGAACCGCCGCTATCAGCAAAAGATAGACGGCTATTCCAAAAAAAATTAAAAAAATGGAAAAAGAAACTGAGCGCCATGCAGCAATGCATGGCTGTGTCATTTTATGACCATAAAAACAATTTTCTTAAGTTGACGGCTATGGTGGGGGACACCAGCCGATAGAAGAAACTTTTAGTTCGCTAATCAACTTTTGTAACTTTATTCGGCAGCAGTTACGGGCTGACGATTTTCAAATGCCGCCACATAGCCAGGCTGCAGCCGTTGGCGGCGGTTATTGAAAAAAGAAAACTTAAGCACTTAAGGCAAGAAATACTTTGGACTAAAATACAATCGTATGATAACATCCAAACCTGACAATACAGACGAGTACATCGCCGGTTTTCCTGACGACGTTCAAAAACTTTTGCAGCAGGTACGTAACACTATAAAAAAGACTGTGCCTGAGGCAGTAGAAACAATCAGTTATGGGATGCCCGCTTTTAAACTCAATGGTCATTACGTTGTTTACTTCGCGGCTTACAAAAAGCATATTAGCATTTACCCGGTACCAGGTGAAAATACAGTATTCGAAAAAGAATTTGCCCCTTACAAAACATCCGGTAAAGGAACGGTACAGTTTCCGCCGGATAAACCCTTGCCGTTAGATTTGATAAAGAAAATTGTGCAGTTTAATATAAAAAGAAATGAAGTGCAGGCATTAAAGAAGAAAACCGCAAACGCAAAAAAATAAATAGCCCGCTATGCATTTTTTCTTTTCATCTTCCCCGCGATAATGCTTATGATAAACAATTGTACTGCATGAAACAGCATCAGCGGAAGCAATACCAGCCCTGAATTTGCAGATGATGCAAACAGTACCTTCGACATTACAGAACCATGCACCAAAGATTTTTTTGAACCGCAGAATGTAGCTGTTATCCGGTCTTCCCGGTTGAACTGCAAAATCTTTGTAATAAATGAAATGATACAATAGACTACAAACAATAATACTGTTACCATACCCAGCAAAGCTAAAAGATAAACGGGTTCAAACCCTTTGAACACGCCTTTATAAAATGATTCACTGAAAGAACAATATACAATAAGCAGGATAACAGACTGGTCAAAGAGTTTCAATCTTTTTTTATTGGCTTCTGCGCGCCTGCCAAATTTTTTGTGCAGCAACAGCCCAATTAAGACAGGTAATAAAACCTGCAACAGCAACTTCCCGATTATATATGAGAGTGCTATACTCCCCGATGTTTGCTGCAGAAAAAGGCTCATCCACAGCGGTGTAATAAAAACCCCCATTAAACTGGAGATGCTTGCATTAAATATAGCGGCGGGAATATTACCCTGTGCAATGGAAACCATTACAACCGATGATGAAACCGTTGATGGTAATGCGGCTAAAAAGAAAAATGGCAGCCATACCTGCTGCAGGAATGCAGTATTGAAAAATGGTTTTAATAAAATGATGATCAGGGGGAAAAGTATAAAAGTGCTTGCGTGAATAACCAGGTGTAATCTTGTATTATTTAAACCTGCTCTTAATTTTTCAGGGCCTAATTGCAAACCATACAACAGGAAGATAACGGACACGCCTGTATCCGCGATCTCATCTAAATGAAACGGGCTTTCTTTTGTGCCGGGATAGGTAAAAAAATAAGCAATACCCACCACTGCCAGCAATGCCAAAACAAAAGGATCAACAAGGCTGCGCTTCATTACTGAAATTATTTAGTGAATACAATCATTCATATAAAAGCATTTTTAAAAGATGCTGCAAGATAATTGATGAAAACCAATAACCGTAAAGGGCCTGAGCAGCAACCTAATGTTTTATTTATGCCTCTCTGTCTTTGCGGCCTGCCTGCCGGCAAAGGCAGGTTTTCTTTGCTCATTATTGTATCTTCAGTACAATTATTCATAAACACAGTACACACAAGCAAATGAAGATATTGCCATTGATTACACAGAATCACAGAGAAAGATTCTGTGTTTCAGTGTCCTCTGTGGCAACTGCTGCATAGAATTACCTTAAGAGGAAGTGTGCCCCGGTGCAGCACACAAAACCCAACCCGGGGTCTGTGACGACGAAACGGAAGGCCAGCAGCAGGAATGCTGCCTGGTACATAATCTTTTATAACTTCATCATAAGCTGCATAATTACTTAGCGCATCACAATTGTTATTTGCTTAAACTTGTAATATGAAAAATATAAAAACCTGCTTTATCTTCTGTTTACTTTATTGTACCGCGGCATCCCTGCATGCACAGAAAGGATGGATACAATTGTTTAATGGTAAAGACCTGAATGATTGGGTCGTTAAAATAAAAGATCATCCGCTGAATGATAATTATGGCAACACTTTTCGTGTGGAAGATGGTATAATGAAAGTAAGTTACGATCAATACAATAATGCGTTCAAAGATCAATTTGGGCATATTTACTACAGGCAAAAATTTTCTGCATACTTATTATATATTGAATACAGGTTTACAGGCGAACAGATAAAAGATGGTCCCGGCTGGGCTATTCGAAACAGTGGCGCAATGCTGCACTGCCAGGATCCAAAAAGTATTGCACTTGATCAGGATTTTCCTGTCTCATTAGAGATGCAATTATTGGGTGGTAATGGAAAGGATGAACGTACAACAGGTAATCTTTGTACACCGGGAACCAATGTAGTTTTAAACGGTAAATTCTTTACGCCTCATTGTGTAAACTCATCTTCCAAAACTTATCATGGAGATCAATGGGTAAGGGCGCAGGCATTGGTACTTGGCGATTCCGTTATAAAGCATATCATAGAAACTGATACCGTACTCGTGTATGAAAAGCCGCAGTATGATGGCAGGGATAAATGGGTGCAGCAGGCCGGTTTCAAAGACGGCGGCCCGATAACCGGAGGATTTATTTCTTTACAGAGTGAAAGCCACCCTGTTGAATTCAGGAAAGTAATGTTGTTTGATCTTGCACCTTATATGAATGATCAAAAAAAATTAATGGATGTATTATTGAAATTGCAGCAACAGGGCCATTGATCAAAACAGCTTTTTGCAATGGGTGCAAATTTTTATCTTTATAAAAACTGCGCTGCATGAAAAACACTGTATTCATCTTTTTATTTTTTGCCTGTAGTGCAACTTCCGTTTTTGCACAACATATCAATGGTGCATGGCGCCACCAGCAGGGCACTGTGGAAACTATGCTGATACTGCAATCAAATTATTTTACTGTTACAGTGTTTGATAAGGCA
>Ga0187893_10008181_pt1 | contig 16655 bp, 8 predicted proteins | sample MA1701074metaG_FD_139574 | JGI IMG/M metagenome (GOLD analysis project Ga0187893, IMG submission 139574) | White microbial mat communities from a basaltic lava cave in the Kipuka Kanohina Cave System on the Island of Hawaii, USA - MA170107-4 metaG ...
AAGCTGCACTTGTACGAGCCGAACAACTCGGTCAGTCAGCGCATTCAAACCGGCGGCGGCGACAACGCCTGGACGCGACTGGAGCTCATTAACGGAAACGGCCAGTGGGACATTGGGACCTCACGCGGTTTTAACCACGACGTTTTCTACATCGATCGCCCTGGCAATAGTTCGCTGGAACTGCAACTTTCCACCAGCGGACTTCTGGGTCTGGGCATCGAACCGCAGGCGAAGCTGCACTTGTACGAGCCGAACAACTCGGTCAGTCAGCGCATTCAAACCGGCGGCGGCGACAACGCCTGGGCACGGACCGAATACGCCAACGCCAATGGCCAGTGGATCACTGGCACCTCGCGCGGCTTCATTGGCGATCAGTTCTACATCCATCGCGTGGGAACCCCAGGCATCACCTTTGGCATCCAGCCCAACGGCGACGCCGCTCTGCAAGGCACCCTGACCTGCAAGGTGCTCACCATCACCGGTGGCGCGGATCTCGCCGAGCCGTTCCAGATGAGCGAGGACGAGATTCCGAAAGGCTCGGTCGTCGTCATCGACCAGGAAAATCCCGGTCACCTCAAGTTGAGCACGGAGGCGTACGACACGCGCGTGGCCGGAATCGTCAGTGGCGCGAATGGTGTCAAGCCCGGCATCAGTCTGCACCAGGAAGGGGCGCTGGAAGGCGGCGAGAACGTGGCCTTGAGCGGGCGCGTCTATGTCCAAGCGGACGCGACGACCGGCGCAATCAAACCCGGCGACCTGCTGACCACTTCCGACACGCCGGGCCACGCGATGAAGGTGGGCGACCACGCGAAGGCCCAGGGCGCAATTCTCGGCAAGGCCATGACCGGCTTGAAGGAAGGCAAAGGTATGGTGCTGGTCCTCGTCACCCTGCAATAGGATCCAACACGCGCCACGTCATGAAAACATTTCTGATTTCGATGCGCCTTGGCCTCGGCCTCCTGATGTTTTGGGGAGGCATTCACGCGCTGCACGCGGACATCTCGGTGCGGATTTCGGTGAAGTTCATTCTGAACTCAGACGGCACGCGGCCCACGGGGAGCGGCATCGACATCAGCACGACCGCGGGCTTCCAGGCCGAAGTGGATTGGGGCAACCAGGTGCTGGCCGCGACCGGGCGTGGCGTCAAACTCAGCGTCGTAGAGTATCTCGACATTCGCCCGTCCGCCCCGTCCGGACAACCGAGCGACTACTGGTACAACCTCAACGCACGTACGAACCGGCAGTTATTTGAGTCTGCGGCGCTCGCCGACACCACCACCACCACTTGGCGATGGAACTCCACAGCGCTCAATATTTACGTGAACAATTCCAGCAGTGGCTCCTGTTCGTTCGTAGGGAGCGGCAGTTCGATTTCGCTCGGCGGAACAATCTTCACTCAAGGCACCGTCGTCCACGAGATTGGTCACTTCTTTAACCTGCGCCACACCCACGCGAACGACGTGGACTGCAGCACCACCCCGGGGCCTTACGCCCCGGCGAATGGCGACAGCCTCGCCGCGACCATCAACGACCACAACTGTCTGAATACCATTGATGCCCTCAGCGCGGCCAACTTTGGCGGCCGCGTCTTCTCGGCCCTGACGGCCGAGGAACAGGCGCAGGTAAACTCAAGCTGGCTGAACGTCATGTCCTATCATGTGGAAAGCCAACTGCTCGATGATCAAATGGACATCTGGTCGGACAACGCCAACGTCTCGCGCTTGTTCGTATGCAGCGGACGGACTTGGTTTGTCTCAACCGCTGGTTTCGACATCTGGCTCGGGGACAGCGCGTTCGCGCCGTTCCGGACGGTCTCGCGGGCCGTGTCGGCGGTCGGAACCGCGGATGACGTGATCCTGATTCGATCCGGTAGTTACACGGTGCCAGAGTCCATCAGCACCGCCTGCACCCTGCGCGCCACGCGAGGTCCCGTCACGATCACAAGGCAATAGAAGGGAGACGATAATGCACTCACACATAGTCCCAATAGCCTGGCTGACGGCCCTGGCGTTACCGGCTTTCGCTTCAGCCCAGCAATTCTCCATCGACTGGCACACCATCGACGGTGGCGGGGGCACTAGCACCGGCGGCTTGTATTCCATCAGTGGCAGCATCGGCCAACCCGATGCGGGCATGATGAATGGGGGCGGTTATTCGCTGGCGGGCGGTTTCTGGGGAATCATCGAAGCCATCCAAATGCCCGGTGCGCCGCTGCTCACCATTCGGCGCACGCAGACAAACACCGTCGTGGTTTCCTGGCCCTCGGTTTCGGCGGGGTTCGCGTTGCAGCAGAACGCAAGTCCGAACAGCGCGAACTGGGCCGCACCAGCGGAATCTGTCACCGACAACAGCACGAATAAGTTCATCCTCGTCAATCCGCCGATGGGGAATCGCTTTTACCGGCTGTTCAAACCATGAAGCTACCGGTGCCCTAAAACTTTCCCCGCTACCTTCGTCGAAGAATCCTCCTGTAACGGTGGGAGACGGTGTGTGAGCGCACCGTCTTCTGATTGGATTATGAGAAAGCTGAACTTGATCATACTCAAAGGCCGCTGGACCACGCGCAACGTTTTGGAGTGGGGTGACTTGTCACCGCTTTCCCCGCTGGCCGGCTTGCCGGCCAGCGAGGGCGCGTCCAGCGCCCGACGTTTCGACCAGGAGAGACGCGCCTTGCCATTCGACGGCGACCCGTCCTCCGTGGCATTACTGCGGAGGGTGGACAAGTCGCCTGCCAAAAGCGGTGACAAGTCACCGCACTCCAAAATCTCGCGATGCGCCACCGTCCTGAAGGGACGACCGAAAATAGCCCAGCGTTTTAACGCTGGGTTGAGTGTTCAGAATGAAACAAGTCCCCAAGGGACGGCAGAAATCCACCCTGCGACCGCGACTGTTCTTTCGTCCCTTCGGGACTTGGCGGTTTTGTCGAAACCTGCCGCAGCGTTAAAACGCTGGGCTATTCTCGGTCGTCCCTCCGGGACCAAACGGAACAGCACACTGACAAAGCTGTCCGGCACACGTCGCATGAAAGTCGCGTTTCTGTTGCTCACCCTGTTGACGAGCCTCCCGGCCATTTCCTACGCCCAGGGCGAATGCCTCCGATGGGTCCGGCGGACGGATGTCGGTTCGCCCGGAGATCGCGCCGGGCACAGCATGGCTTACGACATTCATCGCAACGTCACGGTTTTCTTCGGCGGCGACATTCCGGGCGGGGACGAGGAGCACTATTTCAACGAGACGTGGGAATACGACGGGACGCTCTGGAGAAGAATCACCATCGATGGTCCCGTGCCGCCGAAGCGCGCGATGGCGGCGATGGCTTACGACGAAGTCGCGCGCTACATGGTGCTGGCCGGTGGCGAAACTCATGACGGTTTGCTGAAGGACACCTGGATTTATCGCAGCACGGAGCCGGGCCGCGGCACGTGGACTTACGCCGCTGACATTCCGGTGGTCAACGACCTTCCCGCCGAACGCTCCGGCGCCAGCCTGACCTTCGACGAGAATTCGCAAAAGCTGGTGATGATTGGTGGCGCGACTTTCGACAATGGCGATGAATACACGCACGCGACGGTGATGCGTTGGAATCGCGAAGGCGGTTGGGAAGCGCATCCCGGCGGCGGCAGTTTGCCCCTGCTCGGCTTCAGGCCCACGTTCGCGCGCAATGGGCTGGCGCGGCAGTTCGCGGCGTTCGATGCGCATCAGGACTGGCTGCTCATCCACGGCGGCTGGCAGGGTTGTTACACTGAAGGCATCTGCGATCCCGATGACGATCCGGACGAGAACCATTACTTCGTCGGGTTGAAAAACAATCGCATCAGCGTGGTGACCGACGCCCATCCCGGCAATAACCCGGGCCTGCAACAAGGAGCCATGGTTTACGATTTGAATCGCAAACGGTTCTTCAGCTTTGGTGGATTCAATGTGGGCTCACCCGTCCCGTCCCTGGATTCGCCCATGGAAATCGTCTATACGGGTACTGCCAATCCGGGTCCGTACGCCAAGGTGGTCATCTCCCGCCCGACGCTGGGCACTATCCCTCACTGGCGCACTCGTCTGGGAATGGTTTACGACCGCGCGCGACGCACGACCGTCATTTACGGCGGCGCTTTCGGCCAGCTCAATTTTGCCGACACGTGGGAGTTGGTCCCGATCTTCCCGGAACGGCTGCGCACGCCTGCTGAAAGACACGAAGCCTGTGAAGACACCTCCGTGGAACTGGGCGCTTACTTCCGCGATCCACCGCCGGGCTACGAGCCGAATACCTTTCAGTGGATGAAAAACGGCGCCCTCATTCCGGGCGCGACGAGTCATCTGCTCTCCTTTCCAGCGGTGACGCCCAACGACACCGGGCAGTACCAATACATTCTCACCACGCCGTGCGGACACAGTCTTACCCAGTCGCCGTCCACGACACTGGTGGTGTTCCTCAAGTCGCGCATCACGGCGTTCGATGCGGCGCGACAGGATCGTTGCCCCGGAGACTCCGTCAGTTGGTCCGTCAGTGCCACCGGCGAGCCGCCGCTCCGCTATCAATGGCGCAAGAATGCGGTCCCGTTGGCGGGTGCGACAAGTGCGACCCTGACGCTCGCCAACCTCCAGCACGCGGACACGGGCGATTACGACGTGCAGGTAATCAACCGTTGCGCCACGGTAACCAGCGCCGCCTCGCACTTGCAGGTCGGCGTGACGATTCAAGCGCAGCCCCAATCGATCTCGCCCGACGTTTGCGGCGTTGGCGCAATGTCGGTCAGTGCAGTGGGCGTCGGCCCGTTGCGTTATCAGTGGCGGCTTGATGGCGTGCCCATCACCGGAGCGCTCCGGCAAAACATGATTGGCGTGAACGCTTCCACCCTCACGCTCTCGCCGGTGATTTACGCGCACGAAGGTAAGTACGATGTGGTCATCACGGACAATTGCGGCGCGGCCCATGCGGTCACGAGCAGCGTTGCGCGCGTCACCGTCAAGCCCGGCCCGCAATGGTGGTTGCGTGCCACGAACGGGCCGTCGGCACGCTTCGGACACACGATGGTTTACGACAGCGCGCGGCGGGTGACGGTGCTCTTCGGCGGACGCACCAATTGGGCCGGGCTTTACCCTATGAACGATCTCTGGGAATGGGACGGCGCGCGATGGACACAACGCATGGCCGCCACGGTCACGAATGGGTGGACAAGCGTGTCAGCATTCGTTTGGCGGGTTGCTCACCGCGATCGGCCAGTGCAGCGCGCGCATCATGCGATGGCTTATGACAACCGGCGCGGTCGTGTCGTTTTGTTTGGTGGTCAAGCTCTTGATCCCGGCGGCAGCACGCCTGTGCTCAGAGATCTTTGGGAATGGGACGGAACGCAGTGGCATTTCCGCGCGACGAACGGCCCCATCGAACGACTCTATCCGTCGATGACCTATGATGAGCGCCGGGGCCGCATCGTGCTCTTCGGCGGCCAGCCAGTTCCCAGACCGGGCGAGACCTCCGATAGCGAACTGGTCTGGGAATGGGATGGGGAACGTTGGCACACGAATTTGCCGCCGCAAAATCCTTCCGGAGCCAATTCCCGCAGCCATTCCCGCATGACCTACGACAGCTTTCGCGGCGTCGCCGTCTTCGGACCAACCATCGAGAACATCTCACATTGGTCGTTTTGGGATTGGGACGGAGTGAAGTGGACGAACTTCCCCGTCTTTCATGGCAGCGATCCCATCGTGACGGTGTTGCACGGCACCAGCCTGGGCGGATTCGACTTCGACAAGAACCGGCGTCGCAGCACCTGGTTTGGCGGCCTTCAGGCGGCAACGGTCAACCACACCGCCTTCTTCGACGGCAAGGAGTGGACGCTCCTGACCAACAGCACCGCGCCGCCCGCGCGCCGCGTGTGGCCGGCGATGGCCTACGACTCGGATCGCCGCGCGCACGTGATGTTCGGCGGCGCTGCTCAATACGGCCTTGGCGGCGGCACCAACGACACCTGGGAACTCATCGCAGTCGATGTGCCACTCATCAACGAACAACCCGCGAGCCAATATCGACAAACTGGCGGGACGGCAACATTCAGCGTGCAAGCCGTCGGACCTGGCGTGCTCGGTTATCAGTGGTATCAAGGCAACACGCCGCTGGCCGGCGCGAATGCGGATACACTCACCATTCCCAATCTCAGCGTCGCGGATGCGGGCGAGTATCATGTGCTCGTTTCCAACGACTGCGGCACGAGAGCAAGCCGTTCCGCCATTCTTACGCTCGACCCGAAGCTGCAAATCTTCTCCGCCGGCAACACGACCACGCTACTTTGGTCCCCCGCTCCCAACCTGGTTCTTGAATCGGCTGTTATGGTGACTGGTCCCTGGACCGTCGTCCACAACGCACCCAATCCGTTGACGATCGGTGCATTGGGACCGGCGAAATTCTTCCGACTGCGGCAGGTGGAGTGATGAGAAGTCCGATACGAATCGAGACTCGTGACGTGACAGTTCCGGGTTGTCGCCCAGCGCCTCCTCGCTACTCTGAAGCGCGTGAGCGACGTGACGCGCATCCTCGAGGCCGCCCAGCAAGGCGATGCCAAAGCCGCCGATGAGTTGCTCCCGCTCGTCTATGACGAACTCCGGCGCCTGGCTGCGCATCGGATGGCCTGCGAGGCTCCGGGCCACACCTTCCAACCCACCGCGCTGGTCCATGAAGCCTGGCTGCGGTTGGTGGGCGCCGAAGGCCAGGCGCAATTCCAGAACCGCGCACATTTCTTCGGTGCGGCGGGCGAAGCCATGCGGCGGATTCTCGTGGACCGGGCGCGGGAAAAGAAGGCCTTGAAGCGGGGCGGGAATCTGGAGCGCGTGGATGTCGATGCCGTTGAGTTGTCCTCACCCATGCCGGATGACGAATTGCTAGCGCTGGATGAAGCGCTGGATCGATTGGCCACAGTGGACACGCGGGCGGCGGAGATGGTGAAGCTTTGTTTCTTCGTGGGGCTGACGCAGGAGGAGGCGGCGCGCGAACTCGGCGTGTCGGTCAGCACAGCGGAACGGGTTTGGGGATTTGCGCGAGCCTGGCTGTTGCGGGAGGTGCGAAAGCGGACCTGAAACGTAGCCGCCGACGCCTGCCGCGCCGTAGTCAGACGAAGGCTGGTGAGGAGGCGGTTTTTGTGATGAGAATAGCCAGACCCGTCCGCCTCGTCACCTCGGCGGCTACGATTTGAAAAGACCTTGAGGGAATTCACGCGTGGATTCCGCATGAATCATAGGAGCGCGGGTCTGTGACCCGCAGCAGGATTGCATGGTCAGTCCGTATGCAGAAATTCGAAACCACGGCGAAAGTTGAAGCTGCTGCGGCTCGCAGAGCCGCGGTCCGTGATTGAAAGATCATGGCAACCGCAGACCAACTCATTGAACTGTTCAACGAGGCCAAGGCGAAACCCGCCGGCGCCGAGCGGGAGGAATTTCTTGGCCAGGCGTGTGGCGCGGACTCCGAGTTGAGGAACCAGGTCCTTTCCTTGCTGAAGGCCGAGGCTGAGGAAGGCGACTCTGATTTTCTGAAAGTCACGCCGCTGATTCGCCACACCGCTCTTGTGACGGAGAAACCCGGCGACAGGATTGGGCGTTACAAGTTGCTCCAGCAATTGGGAGAAGGCGGTTGCGGCGTGGTTTACATGGCCGAACAGGAAGAACCTGTGCGTCGGCGCGTGGCGCTCAAGGTGATCAAACTCGGCATGGACACCAGAAGCGTTATTGCGCGCTTCGAGGCGGAGCGGCAGGCGCTGGCACTGATGGATCATCCAAACATCGCAAAGGTGCTCGATGCGGGTTCAACCGAGCGCCCCCTCACCCCATCGCTCTCCCCCAATGGGGGAGAGGGTGCCCGCAGGGCGGGTGAGGTGGACGCTGGCCACCCTCGCCCATCGGATGGGAGAGGGGCTGGGGGTGAGGGCATTTCAGCAGGCCGGCCGTTCTTCGTGATGGAACTGGTGCGGGGGATCAAAATCACCGAGTACTGCGACCAGAATAATCTAACCACGGAGCAGCGGCTCCAACTGTTCACGCAGGTTTGCCATGCGGTGCAACACGCGCATCAGAAGGGCATCATTCATCGCGACCTCAAGCCATCAAACATTCTCGTGACGTTGCACGACGGCGTGCCGGTGCCGAAGGTGATTGATTTCGGCGTGGCCAAGGCGACCAGCGACCAGCGGCTGACCGACAAGACGGTATTCACGGCGTTCGAACAGTTCATCGGCACGCCGGCTTACATGAGTCCGGAGCAGGCGGAAATGAGCGGGTTGGACATTGATACGCGCAGCGACATCTATTCGCTCGGAGTGCTGCTTTATGAATTGTTGACAGGGAAAACGCCGCTCGATCCCGAAGAACTGTTGCGTTCAGGCATGAGCGAGATGCGCCGCAAGATCCGCGAAGAAGAACCTCCGCGTCCTTCGACGCGCCTGAGCACGATGCAGGCGGCGGACCTGACGACCATTGCAAAACACCGGCAAGCCGACGCGCCCAGGCTGATTCATCTTGTCCATGGCGATTTGGATTGGATTGTGATGAAGGCGTTGGAGAAAGACCGCACGCGACGCTACGAGACGGCCAACGGCCTGGCGATGGATGTGCAACGGCACCTCAAGAAAGAGCCGGTCGCCGCCCGTCCTCCCGGCAATCTCTATCGCCTGCAAAAGTTGGTTCAACGCAACCGCCTGACCTTTGCTGCCGCTGGCGCCGTAACGATAGCCATCTTACTGGCGCTCGTGATTCTGGTGTCCAGCAACCTGCGCATCACGCGCGAGAGCAAAGCCAAGGTGGCGGCATTGAATGCGGCGCAGGCCAGTGAGCAGCGCGCGAAGGAACAGCTTTTTCTGTCGTTGAAGAGCCAGGCGAAGGCGCGGCGCTACAGCCGACAAATCGGCCAGCGCGTCGAGACGCTGGCGGCGCTTGGCGAAGCAGCGCGCATCCGTGTTGAGCCGGAACTTCGCGACGAAGCGATTGCTGCCATGGCGCTGCCGGATGTTCGTTCCGGAGCCAGGCTGCGGCTGTGGGAAACCAATACACGCGCCCTGGTCTTCGACCCTTTGTATCGTCGCTACGCGCGCATCGATGACCGCGGGGTCATCAGCGTTCGGAGCATCCCCGACAATCACGAGTTGCAACAACTCGCTGCGGCGCGCGGGCCGCCGGGGCTTGTATTCAGCCCGGACGGCAGGTTCCTGGCGAGCAACGGAGAAGGCAACCGCCTGCGCGTCTGGCGTCTCGACAATGGCCAGCCGTCGCTCGCGGATGAGCCCCAAAACTGTGGGGCTGCCGCCTTCAGTCCGGATGGCTGGCATTGCGCCGTCGGCCAGGGAAACTGGATTCTGTGGTTCGATCTGGCGACAGGCCGTGAACGCACACGCTGGCAAACCGCTGGTGCGGTGCGCGCCCTGGACTTCAGTCCCGACAACTTGAAATTGGCAGTGGGTTATTCTGATTCCCCGGAGGTCACGGTTTACGACGTTACGAACGGCCGCGAACTCGCTCGCGTTCGACCCGGTCGAAATGCCTGGGCTGAGGAACTGGTCCGCTGGCATCCGGATGGCCGGCGGCTGGCTGTGTTGGGAAGCACCGATCCGCGCATTCAGGTTTGGGACGTGGAGGCCGGCCGACATGTGGCGACGATGGACGGCCACGTGCAACACGTTGGCGCGTTGACGTTCCATCCGAACAGCGAGTTGTTGGCGTCATCCTCGTGGGACGCCACGGTCCGTCTTTGGGACCCCGCGAGCGGACGCCAGTTGATGCGCATTTCGGAGTATGGCGTGATCGGATTCAGCAGAGACGGGCGATGGCTTGGCGTTTCCGGTCAGACCGGTGGTTCAGCCCACCTTTGGGAGAGCGTGCCCTCGGAAGAATACCACACGCTTGGAACCAGCATAGGCGCGGGGCGGATTGGGCTTTCTCCCTGCGCCGTTAGTCCAGACGGCGAGTTACTCGCGGTGGGAATGCACGACGGCAGCCGGTTATGGCATTTGCCAACGCGCCGCGAACTTGCCTTCCTTCCGTCAGGCTACACGGAGTCCATATTGTTTGAATCGAACGGCCAAAGCTTGCTCACTTGCAGCAGCAGTCACGGGCTGAAACGCTGGCCGATGCGCGCCGGAGAAAAGGCGGGCGAGTTGCGGCTCGGGCCGCCGAAAGAAGTTCCGTTGTCCTTCCGTCCGTTGCGTATGTCGCCCAGCCGCGATGGCCAGATTCTCGGCATCGTCAGCGTTTCGGGGACAGCAGCGACTTTCGACCTGAGGACTGAAACGCTGCGAGTCGAAAATCTGGCGCACCCCAACGGTGACTATGTGGCTCTCAGCCCGGAGGGACGATGGCTCGCCACGAGCGGCTGGCACTCGGACAAGGTGCGGCTTTGGAACGCCGAGACTGGCGAGCGCGCTGGCGAATGGAACACTGGCCCGCAAACCCGCGTCTCATTCACCCCGGACGGCAGGGAGCTCATCATCGCCCGGACGGATGAGTTCGCCTTCATGGATGTGCATTCGCTGGAAGTGAAAACACGTCTTAGCCGCGCTGCGGGTCTTTATCCCAGCGATGTAGCCTTCTCTTCCGATGAGAAACTTATGGCCATGGAAATCTCACCGGGAGTGATTCATCTCAAGGAGACTTCGACCGCCCGGACCCTGGCCAAACTGGAAGATCCCTTTGGTGATCGCTCGACTTCGCTGGCCTTCACGCCGGATGGCAGCCACCTCATCGCCGTGGCCTACTACGCTGGCGTGATTCATACCTGGGACCTCCGGGCCATCGGCGCGCGGCTGACTCACATGGGACTGAGTTGGGAATTACCGTCCTATGCCCCTCCGGGTGCGGCGGTGACATTGACCAAAAAGACCGCTGCTCCGCGTGTGCGGGTTCTCCTGCCGGAGAGAATCGTGGCCAAAGAAAAAGGAATCCCCCCGCGCGATCCGAATACCGATCCAGGCGCCATTGATCTCTGGGCGTTCTATAACGCGGCCTTGCATGAGGACTGGCACGGCAGCAAATGGAAAGGAAACAATCTGGGCACACTGCCGGCGGGGCGGCAGATGTTTGACGGCGTTGAATTTGACGCGCGGGGAATCATCCAACTCGGCGGAATCCACCTCGACGAATTTGCGCCAGGGTTTCCGACGGAGGTGCGCTCGATTCGCATTGGGCAGCGCTGCCGCCAGCTTCACTTTCTGCACGCGACCGGCTGGGGCAGGCATGTGGAGCCGGGAACGCACATCGCCAGCTACGTGATGCGCTACGCCGATGGTTCGACCGAGGAGTTGCGCCTGTTGGCCAATGAAGATGTCGGCGAGTGGCAAATCGGACAGGCGAGCCAGCATCTCCCGCGCGCGAACGTCGTGTGGACCGGAAAGAATGCCTGGGGCCGGATACAACTCTTCAAACGAAGCTGGGTCAACCCGCGTCCTGAGGTTGAAATCACGACGTTGGACTTCCTTTCCGCCAGGACAGCCGCCGCCCCGTTCCTGATCGCGATTACGGCGGAGCCATAGGAACGATTTGGAGGGACGAGTTACACGCGTTCCCTGATCTTTCCGCGTTTTTCCGAATGAAAATGAGGACTCGTAGAACTCGTCCCTCCAACGAATAGACCGCAAGAACGTCCTTTCCCGTAGCAGCCGACGTGAGTCGGCTCTGACTTTCTGTGCGTTCTCGATTGAATTGGAGCGGACTCACGTCCGCTGCCACCAACCAAAACTTTTTTGAGGGGATTTGCTCACCCAATCCGCATGACTGGTTGGAAAGGCCATTGCGATTATGAAGGCATTCGTTAAAAACGCCGTTCTCACCACCCTGCTGAGCGTCCTTCCTGGTGCGCAAATCTTTGCGCAGGGCACGGCGTTCACCTACCAGGGCCGCCTCAATGCCGGCGGCGCTCCGGCCAGCGGCACTTACGACTTGCAATTCACGGTCTATGATTCCGCTGGCGAAGCCACGGTGATCGCCGGCCCGTTGACTGGCCCGGGCGTCTCCGTCACCAACGGGCTTTTCACGGTCTCACTCGACTTCGGCACGAGCGTATTTACCGGGCCGGCGCGGTGGCTGCAGATTGGCGTGCGCACCAATGGAGCCGCCAGCTTTGTGCCGCTCAACCCGCGGCAGGCGCTGACACCGGCGCCTTACGCCATCTTTGCGGCCACGGCTTCCAACGTCGTCAGCGGGTCGGTCGTCAAGAGCGTCAACGCGTTGAAGGACGACGTGACCCTGGCGGCGGGCACGAACGTGACCATCTCGCGCACGGGCAACACGCTCACTTTTACGGCGGCCGGGCCGGGCGGCAGCGGCATCTGGGACCGCAGCGGCGCCAACACGTACTACAACGCCGGCAACGTGGGCATCGGGACGAGCAGTCCGGCGGAGAAACTCACCATTGCCGGAGTCTCCGGTTACAACACCGGACTGAAGCTGACTGGAAATACCGACTTCGGCACGGGTCTGGCGCTGGAGAATACTTCTGCGGGAGGCCACAAATACTCATTCCTCTCCGGCGGCCTCAGTACCGGAGTGGGCGTGGGCGGATTCGGCATCTTTGACGATACGATTGGCCTCTATCGTCTTGCCATCAGCGCCAGCGGCAACGTCGGCATCGGCACGTACACTCCCGCAACCAGGCTGACGGTGAATGACCCAAACAGCAGTTACGGCATTGAGCACACGGATGGCAACGTCCGCCTGGCAACCTATCTCTTCCCAGCAATTTTCGGACGACCCGGAGGCGGAGGACTGGGAACGATCAGTAATCACAAACTGCACTTCTTCGTGAACGACGGCGACGCGAGCATGACTGTAGATACGACCGGCAGCGTGGGCATTGGCACCCGCGAGCCGCTGACAAAGTTGCACGTCAAGGGCTCGGGCTTTGTTGAAAGCGCGATTCACAGCACGGACGAGCGGGCCATCCTGGCTTTGAACAGCACCATCGGCGGGCATAACAGAGTTTGGACCGTGGAGAACGGCGTGTTCGGGATTCCTGGCTTGTTCGGAATCTACGACCGGACGGCCGGGCGTGCTGCCCTGACTATAGATACGCAGGGGCACGTGAGCGTCGGAGGGAACGTTGCCATCGGAACCGCCAATACCGCACTGGCCAAACTTCATGTCACCACAAGTGTCGGAAACGCAGTGGAAGGGGTGACGTCACACCGATACGGTGTGTATGGCCGGACGACCCGCAACGACCCGAACAGCGCAGGCGTCTATGGAGAATGGGGAGGCCCGGGTTCCACCAGTTGGTCCGGCTTTTTCTTTGGCCCATTTAAAATCGAAGGGAACCTTTACGGTCGCAACGCCGACTTCCTCGGCACGGTCACTGGTGATGTTTTCAACGAGAGAAGTGACCGCAACATCAAAACCAATTTTGCAGAAGTGGATACACGCTCAGTCTTCGAGCGGGTGCTCACACTGCCGATCCAGTCCTGGAGTTTTACGAACCACCCGGCCATCCGCCATGTCGGCCCCATGTCGCAGGATTTCCATGCGGCGTTCAAAGTGGGACGGGATGAGAAACACATCTCGACCATCGACGTTGGCGGCGTCGCGTTCGCCGCCATCCAGGGATTGAACCAGAAACTCGAAGACGAATTGAAACGCAGAGACGCCGAGAACGCCGAGTTGAAGCAACGCGTCACCCAACTCGAACAACTTCTGAAAACACTTACAGAACGATTCAGTGGAGCCACGCCATGAAAACAAATCGGGACGGAAGAATTGAGACTGGCGGAAGCGCCCAGAGCATCTTGAACTGCGGTGGCAAGCCCAGCGCGACACCGCCTTTTCCTCAGACTGGAACAGAAGGAAACGAAGAGAACGAAGGCGGAGTGCTTCGTTACCTTCGTTTCCTTCTGTTGGACACCTCCGTTCCAAAGCGCCGTCGCCGCTGTGCTTCCTCCTTCTCAATGCTTCGGCGGGACAGTCTGCCGGCGCAGTCCAAAACCTGGCGGCGCGTCGGGGCGCGGAACTTATTCCGCTTCATCGTCCGACCGCGTCGTGCGTTTGAAAATGCATTGGCGCCCGCGCCATTCGAAACACGAAGCGGACTGAAGTCCGCGCTCCTCAAGGCAATGGCGGCCGTGCTTGTCTGCTCCGCCTCAGCCCGCGCGCAAACCTACTCCATCGATTGGTACACCATCGATGGCGGCGGCGGCACGAGCACCGGCGGTGTTTATTCCGTCGCCGGCACGGTCGGCCAACCCGATGCCGGGACGATGAGCGGCGGCAGTTATTCGCTCGCGGGCGGCTTTTGGGGAATCATCAGCGCGATTCAAACGCCGGGCGCGCCATTGCTGACCATCCGCCTCACGCAGACGAACACCGTCGTGGTTTCCTGGCCCTCGCCTTCGGCGGGCTTCGGAGTCCAGCAGAACGCAGACTTGAACACAGCCAATTGGACCACGCCACCGGAGTCCATCACCGACAACGGCACGAACAAGTTTATCGTCGTGAACCCGCCGCTTGGCAATCGCTTTTACCGCCTGTTCAAACCATAAACTGAAAAAACACCATTGAGGCGGCCCGCTGGGCGCCGCCGTGGCGACGATTGGAAAGGAACGTTGCGTTATGAAAGAATCGAAATGGTCGGCAACACATCTTCGCGCCCTCAGTTTGCTGCTCCTCATCGGCGCGCTTAGTAACGACTCGCTTGCCGCGCCGGGCGATGTGGATCTGTCCTTTGATCCTGGTTCGGGGGTGAATGGAAGCGTGACTGCACTCGCAGTCCAACCCGATGGCAAAGTGATCATTGGCGAATCGTTTACTACCGTCAAAGGCCTCATGCGTCGCGGCATTGCCCGGCTCAATGCGGACGGCAGCGGCGACCCTACTTTCAATCCGGGGACGGGCAGCGAGGGCGGGGTCAAGGCTGTGGCTTTGCAACCCGATGGCAAGGTGCTGATCGCGGGATCATTCACGAACGTGAATGGGATGAGCAAAAACGGCATCGCCCGGCTCAACGCAGATGGAAGCCTGGACGGGAGTTTCGACACGGGGACAAACGCATTGGGCAGCGTCAATTCCATTAGGCTGCAACCGGATGGCCGTGTGCTTCTTGGAGGCGTGGTGACTGTTGTGAATGGCACGAACGTGTACAACGCCATCACCCGTCTAAACGCGGACGGGAGTTTGGACGGCAGTTTCACTCCCGGGATCTTCGAGGCGGGAGAAGCTTCGGTCGAAGTCCTGTCTCTCGCTGTGCAGGCGGACGGCAAGGTCCTCCTCGGTGGTGTCTCGATTTTCTGTGAGCCGGACCCGGAGACAGGGAATTGCATCTATATTTATCTCTACTTCCTTTTTCGGCTCAACGCCGACGGCAGTCGCGATACGAATTTCGTCACCAGCGTCAACCACGCGGTGAATTCGATCGCCATTCAGCCGGACGGCAAAATTCTGATCGGCGGCGGCTTCTATCGGGTGAATGGCACCAGCCGGAATGGAATCGCCCGCCTCAATGCCAACGGGAGTCTGGATGGCAGTTTCAATCCTGGCTCCACTCCCTACTCCCCCGTTTATTCGGTCGCCCTGCAGCCGGATGGCAAGGTGCTCATCGGCACGGATGTCAATAATGGCACCAATGGATTCGGGATCGCGCGGCTCAAGGCGAATGGAACTCTGGATAACACCTTCGATCCGGGCACAGTGCCAAACTCCTCTGTTTACTCGGTCGCGCTGCAACCGGACGGAAAGGTGCTCATCGGGGGCGCTTTTACGACCATCAACGGGAGCGTCTGCCATCGGGTTGCCCGCCTTAATTCCAACGGCAGTCTCGAGGGTAGTTTCAATGCGGGAACAGGACTGGACAACTCAGTTCTCTCAGTCGCGGCGCAGTCCGACGGCAAGGTGCTCGTTGGGGGCCAATTCACGACGGTCCAGCAGTTCAATCGCGCTGCGCTGGCCCGTCTCCACGCAGACGGCAGTGCCGACAGCTCGTTCGATGCAGGAGTTACCGCCGACCCGAGATACTACGGGAACCCCGTCGTTACAGCGGTTGTTCTGCAGGCGGACGGCAAGGTGCTCATCGGTGGTCAATTTACCGGTGTCCACGGAGCGAGCCGGAACAGGATCGCGCGCCTTCATGCCAATGGCAGTCTGGACGGCAGTTTCAATCCGGGGACGGGCATTTCCGGCAGCGATAATCCTGTGGTCAATTGTGTCGCCGTGCAAGCCGATGGCAAGGTGCTCGTCGGCGGCAGTTTCACCAACGTCAATGGAACAAGCCGGAACGCGATCGCCCGCCTGAATGCGAACGGGAGTCTCGACAACAGTTTCAATCCGGATTTGGGATCCAACAACATTGTCAATGCGGTTGCGTTGCAGTCCGATGGCAAGGTGCTCGTCGGGGGCAGTTCCAGCACGCTTGTTTTTGATCCGGACTCCGGTGAGTTCTATCCCGTTTACAGCCATTTCCTGACCCGGCTCAACGCCGACGGAACTCGCGACGCCGGTTTCGAGGAAGCGGTGGGAGCAATAGACCCCGCGAACCCATTTAGGAATTCATTCATCTGGGCGACAGCTTTGCAGCCGGACGGCAGGATACTAGTCCCTCAACAAGCGTGATTTGTTAGTCGCTTTCAAGAAAAAACTCGAAATGGCCGTAAACATTGGTTGGAATGCGTTTGTCAGAACAACAAACAAACCAACAAAAGGTCATTTCGAGT
>Ga0187893_10008182_pt1 | contig 16653 bp, 15 predicted proteins | sample MA1701074metaG_FD_139574 | JGI IMG/M metagenome (GOLD analysis project Ga0187893, IMG submission 139574) | White microbial mat communities from a basaltic lava cave in the Kipuka Kanohina Cave System on the Island of Hawaii, USA - MA170107-4 metaG ...
CGAAGAGGCAGACGTATTGGGTCGTGTGCGCGGGCTGGATGGTCGGAAACGGCAGCCACACGTTCACGGGCACCTGCGTCCGGACCAGAAACGATCCGACACCCATGGCGATCGCGAGCACCGTCGTCGTCACCCCGTCGATGCGGAGCGGTCCCGGCCGAGGCAGCGCCCGCCGCACCGCCGTGTACACGAGCGTGAAGAGCAGCAGGATCTCCGCGAACCACATCGGTCCCGGGCTGAGCGGCCATCCCGAATGCCGCCCACCGATCCGCGTCGCAAGCCCGTTCAGCACGAAGAAGTAGAGGGCGAACGGAACGCCGAGACGCAGCAGCCGATCACGCACGAACGCGCCGGTGCCTTTGCGCACCAGCGACGGCGGCACGAAGTAGCCCCCGATCAGGAAGAAGAAGCCCATGAAGAAGGCCTGGTTCACGGCCATCAGGAACAGGAAGAAGATGGCCGATCCCGGCCCGCTGACGGGCTCCTGGTAGTACCACACGCCGACGTCCGCGTAGGCCGCCGCGATGTGGTGGAAGATGACGAGGATGGTGAGCAGGACCCGCAGGTTGTCGAGGTAGACGACCCGGCGGGGCACGGCCGCTCCAGCGGCGTCGCTCATGACGACGCGATCGACGCCTTGGCCGCGCGCAGCACCTCGGCGGACCGCTGCAGCGCCGCGCGCTCCGCACGGTCCATCTCGGGTTCGAGCACTTGGGCCGCGCCGTCGGCGCTCACCACCGTCGGCAACGAGAGCGCCACGCCGTGCAGCCCGAAGGCACCCTCCTGCACGCGGCTCACCGTCAGCACGCGACGCTCCCCCCGCAGCGCCCAGCGCAAGAGCGCGGCGGTGACGAGCCCGATGGCGTGGTTGGTCGCTCCCTTGCGCTTGATGATCTCGTGCGCGGCGCCCCGGACCTCGTCGGCGATCCCGCCTTCCCTATCGGCCTGCCACCCAGGCCACGATCGCAACGGGACGCCGCCGATCCTGGCGCCCGACCAGAGCACGACCTCCGAGTCACCATGCTCGCCGATCACCTGCGCGTGGATCGAACGGGGCTCGAGACGAAGCTCGCGTCCCAGGATCTGGCGCAGCCGCGCCGTGTCGAGCATCGTGCCCGTGCCGATGACGCGGCTCGGCGGCATGCCCGATGCTTCGACGGCGACGTGTGTCATCACGTCCACCGGATTCGTCACCACGACGAGCAACCCGCGGGCGCCGGCGAGCTGACCCGCGATCTCGCGCACGATCCGCGCGTTGTCCCGCACCAGATCCAGCCGGGACTCGCCGGGCTTGCCGCCTCGTCCGGCGCTGATCACGACGGCATCGGCGGCCTGCATCTCGCGCACCTCCGCAGTGCGCACCGACGCCGTCGGATAGAAAGCGGCGCCCTGGGCGAGGTCCATCGCTTCGCCGCGGGCGAGATCCTGCTTGGCGTCCGCCACGAGGAGCTCGTTCGGCAGGTCCGAATGCAACGTCGAGATCGCGACGCTGCACCCGACCCAGCCCATGCCGACGATGCCGATCTTCACCCGGTTCCCTCGCCCGTCGCATAGCCCACGCCCGGCGCCCGGTCGACCCGATGGACTGACTCGACGTCCCCCGGATAGACGAGACATGCCCGCATGAGACGCATCTTCACGCCTGGCTACCTCCTGTACACGGCGGCCCTGCTGGTCAGCGCCGCCGGCGCGTACCACGTCCTGGCACCCCGGATGCGTCCGCTCACCGTCGAGGACATGGCGAGCCCCGACTACCGGGACGATCCCGAAACCCTCATGCGCAAGATCGACCGCGACGGGTTGCTGCACGACCTGCGGCCGCACGCCAAGGCCACCCACGACGGGATCGACTACGCCACGAACAACGACGGGCTGCGCGACGATCACGACTACACGCTGGAGAAGGTCCCGGGGGTTCGCCGCGTGCTCATGCTCGGCGATTCGTTCGTGTTCGGCTACGGGCTGCCGCTCGAGCAGACCATGGCGAGGCAGGTCATGTCGTTGCTCGACCCGTCCAGCTGGGAGGTCATGAGCTTCGGCGTGCCGGCCTACAACACCGTGCACGAGGTGAACTTCCTGGAAGAGCGTGGCCTCAAGTACCACCCCGACGACGTGCTCCTCATGTACCATCCGAACGACGCGTCGATCGGCGTCGTGACACCGCTCGGCGACGAGGTCGTGAGTGAGGCGATCATCCTCGCGTACTACGAGGGTACCGCCTCCGAGCACGATCGGGAGCGCGTCGTCGAGTATCTTCGTAGCCAGGGATGGCCGCTCGCCCCCGCCTGGAATGCATCCGACCTGAAGAGCCGCGACCGCAACTACCTGATCCACCATTTCCTGCCCCTGTACTGGGCGGAGGTGGAAAAGGCGCTCGACAAGCTGCAGCAGCTCGCGCGCCAGCACCGCTTCCGCGTGCACGTGGCGGTCATTCCCGAGCTCGACCGGCCCTGGGAAGGGCATCCGTTCGTCGGCCTCTACGAGCACGTGCGCGGCGAGATGGCCCGGCGCGGCTTCGACGTGATCGATCTCTACCGAGTGTTCCGCCACTACCCCAACTCCGATCTCATGCTCTGGGGACACGACGGACACACGAGCGCCTTCGCCAACCGCATCCTGGCGCACGTGCTCGCCGAGCACCTGAAGGGCCACTAGCCGTGCGCTGGCGGCAGGCGCGCGACGCCGCGGCGCTCGCGGCCGCTGCGCTCGCGGCCGCGATCCGCGTGCGCCGGGGCGGACGCCTCGGGCTCCCGCGCCGTACCGACGACGTCACGGCAGCGGTGCTGGAGCGGCTGCTCGCGCAGGCGGCGCCGGGACTGCGCGTAACGGCCGTCGACCTCGGTAGCCGCGACAGCGGGACGACCGACCGCATGCGCATCGGGGTCGGCTACGCCGACGCGGAGACGGCGCGCGCGTTTCCATCCACGTTCTTCGTGAAGCTCGCACCGCGGCACGCGGGCACGCGCGTCTTCGTTGCCATGATGGCGCTCGGCGCCCGCGAGACGCGCTTCTACCGCGATCTGCGGCCGCGGCTCGACGTGGACGCGCCGCGGGCATACGCGGCGATCGCCGACCAGTCCAACGGCGATTTCGTGCTGGTGCTCGAAGACCTGGTCGCGGCTGGGTGCCGGTTCGGCTCGGCGGCCGAGCAGTGCACGCGCGAAACCGCCGAGGCCGTCATCGACGGGTTCGGCCGCCTGCACGCGCGCTTCTGGGATCATCGCGACCTCGACGGCGCGCTCGCCTGGATGCCGAGCCCCACCCGTCACCGCCGTCTCGGCATCGAGCTCGCCGTCTCCCGACTCGGCATCGCCGCGGCGCTGCGGCGGCCCGACGACGTGGTGCCGCCCGAGGCCCGCGCCGTGGCACCCGTCGTGCTCGAACGCCGCGACGCCCTCGAACGCGCCTGGAGCACGCCGCCCCTCACCGTCGTCCACGGCGACGCGCACCTCGGCAACGCGTTCTTCCGCGACGGGCACGCGGGATTCTTCGATTGGCAGGTCGTCCAGCAGGCGCAGGGCATGCGCGACGTGAGCTACTTCCTCTGCAACTCGGTGCCGGTGGCGCTGCGGCGCGAGCACGAGGATGTGCTCATCCGGCGGTACCTGGCCGTGCTCGCGTCGCAGGGCGTGCCCGCCCCGTCGTTCGACGCCGTCTGGGAGCAACATCGGCTGCACGCGGCCTACGCGTGGATCGCCGCCATGGTGACGGCCGGGGCACGCACGATGCAGCCCGATGCCGTGTCGCGGGCCGGCGTCGCGCGCGCCACGGCCGCGATGCACGACCTCGGATCGCTCGAGCGGCTTGCGCGCCTGCCCGGCTAGTCGGGGCTATCGGGCGCCCGCCGGGGGAGCGACGGGTGTCGGCGCGACGGTGGTCACTGCGGCCGCAGCGGCCGGTATCGCCGTCGCCGCCGCCGCCGGCTTCGCGGCGGCGGCTGGAGGCACCGGCGCGGGAGCGGGCGCCGCGGGAGCGGGCGAGATCCCGGAAGGCGGTTGCAACGCCGCCGGCTTTGCCGGTGGAGTCGCGGCCGGCTTCACGACCGCGGTCGCCGGCGGCTTGCCGTCGCTGGGCACACCCTCCGGTGCCGGCGCCAGATAGCCCAGCGCGCGCAGGCGCTCGACGGTTCGCTGATCGAACTCGACCTTCGGGGCCGGCGCGGGGCGCGGGCCTTCGACCCAGCGCCGCGCCTTGCGCCGGAAGTGCTCGAGTCGCGGGTGGCTCGACGCCGCCAGGTTCTCGCGCTCTTCGGGGTCGGCGCGCAGGTCGTACAACTCCTCGGTCTCCGCCTTGATCTTCTGGCGCAGTGCCGTGCGCTGCGGCGAGTAGACGTACTTCATCCCCTGATGCCGGATGACGACCGCCTGCTCGGTGTTGGACAAGAACCCGCCCAACACCGGCCGGTCGCCGCCGATGCCGCGCGCGAGCGGCAGCACGCTCCGCCCGGCGGTGCCGGGCGGGATGGGCAGCTCGAGCGCGTCGAGCACGGTCGGCATGATGTCGACGATCCGGACCTGCTCGTCCACGCGCCGGCCCGGCGGGATCACGCTCGGGTGCCGCAGCAGCAGCGGGATGTGCAGGACCTCGTCGTAGAGCGTCTGCCCGTGGTCGCAGCCCCGATGCTCGAAGAACTCCTCGCCGTGATCGGCCGACAGGATGATCAGCGTCTCGTCGGTGAGGCCGAGCTGGTCGAGCTTGGCCATGATCTCGCCGACGTGCTCGTCCGACTCGCGGATGCGCGCGTCGTAGAAGCCGAGGCGCAAGCGCGCCGCATCGGGATCCTCGTCGTAGAACTTCTGGCACTCGTCGCTCTTCCAGTAGCGCGCGTGATCGCGCTTGTCCTTCCAGCTCTCCGGCACGAACATCTTGTCGTAGGGGGGGGACGGAGTGTACGGCGTGTGCGGCTCCGAGTAGTGCACCCAGAGGAAGAACGGCTTGTCGCGCTGCCGCTCGATCCACTTCAGGATCTCCGGCGTCTTGTAGTTCGCCGGCCGCACCATCGTGTCGTAGCCACGCGCGAAGCCCATGGTGAGCAGCGGGTACGCCGACTGCAGGAAGGTGGCGGTTTCGTACCCGCGCTGCTTGAGCAGGTCCGGGAGATACGGCAGCGACTCGGGCAGCGACGACTTCGGCATGGTCGTTCGATGGTGCGTGGGGTGCCGCGACGTGAAGAGCGACGCCAGCGAGGGGATGGTCCACGACGTATTCGAGTAGGCGTGGAGGAAGACGGCCCCCTCGCGGCCGAGCTCGTCCATGTGGGGCGACGTGTCGCGCTCGTAGCCGTAGATCCCGAGGTTGCGGGCGCGCAGCGTGTCGATGGTGATGAGGAGCACGTTGCTGCCGGCGGCGCGGTCGATGCCGTCGCAGTCCTGGTCGACGCCGTCGAGCGGTTGGTCGGCGGCGCCGGGGTGCACGGCCGCATCGCGGTCGTTGCAGTCGTGGGGCCCGGGGCCGACGTTCCGGTAGCCGTCGAGATCGGCGTCCCACGGCAGGCCGCCGACGAGCGCCAGCACGATCACGCCGAGCGCCGCTCCGCGGAGCATGCGCGCGAGCATCAGGAAGGGCTCCGGAGCACGTTCACTCGCCCAGCTGCACGATCCGCTCGAACGCGGCGCGCTCGAGCGGCATCACGGAGAGGCGCGCCTGGCGCACGAGCGGAATGTCGCGCAGCGCCGGCTCCGCCCGGATCTCGGCGAGGGGAACCGGCCGCGCGAGCTTGCGTCCGGCCTTCAGATCCACGGCGACCCAGCGCGGATCGTCGGCCGTCGGATCGGGATAGGCTTCCTTCACCACCTCGCATATTCCCACCACCGCCGGCTCCTCCACCGACCGGTAGAAGAGTACCGCATCCCCGCGCCGCATGCTCGCCAGGTTCTTGCGCGCCTGGAAGTTGCGCACACCCTCCCACATCGTGCGCTTGTCACGCACGAGATCGTCGAACGAATACTTGGTCGGCTCCTGCTTGACGAGCCAGTAGCCCTGCCCCACGACTCAGTGCACCGCCTCGAAGAGTCCCGCGGCGCCCATGCCCCCGCCGATGCACATGGTGACGATGCCGTAGCGCTGCTTGCGCCGCCGCAGCTCGAGCAGCAGCGTGCCGGTCATGCGCGCGCCCGTCATGCCGTAGGGGTGCCCGATCGAGATCGATCCGCCGTTCGGGTTGAGTTGCTCCATCGAGATGCCGAGCTTGTCCTTGCAGTACAGCACCTGCGACGCGAAGGCTTCGTTCAGCTCGACGAGGTCGATGTCCTTCATGGTGAGCCCGGCGCGCTTGAGCAGCTTCGGCACTGCGAACACGGGTCCGATGCCCATCTCGTCGGCCTCGCAGCCCGCGAAGACGCAGCCGCGGAAGTAGCCGAGCGGCTCGATGCCGAGCGCCTTGGCACGTTCGGCCGACATGATGACGTTGACCGACGCGCCGTCCGAGAACTGCGAGGCGTTGCCTGCCGTCACGCTGCCGTCGGGCTTGAACGCGGGCGCCAGCTTGCGCAGGTTCTCGATGGTGGTCTCGGGGCGGTTGCACTCGTCGCGACCCACCGTGACCTGCTTCTCGCTGGTGGCACCGGTGGCCTTGTCGGTGACCTGCATCTTCACCGTCATGGGCGCGATCTCGTCCTTGTCCTTGCCACTCGACTGGAAGGCCGCGGTACGCTGCTGCGAGATGAGCGCGTAGTCGTCCTGCGCCTCGCGCGAGACCTTGTAGCGGTCGGCCACGACCTCGGCGGTGAGGCCCATCGGCATGTAGATCTGCTTGTAGTGGTCGAGGAGCCACGGGTTGAAGAGATTCTTCGTGTTCAGGTCGTTCTGCAGCATCGTGATCGACTCAATGCCGCCGCCGATGACGGCGTCCGCGCCCTCGGCCTCGACCATGTGCGCGGCGACGGCCACGGCGTTCAGCCCCGACGAGCAGAAACGGGAGACGGCCGAGCCCGGGACGTCGACCGGCAAGCCCGCCATGACGGCGACGTTGCGGCCGACGTTGAAGCCCTGCGGCCCTTCGGGAAAGCCGGTCCCGATGACGCAGTCGTCGATTTCCTTCGGGTCGAGCTTGGGCACTTTGGCGAGCGCGGCCTTGATGCAGTGGGCCGCCATGTCGTCGGGCCGCGTCTGATTGAACGAGCCTCGAAACGACTTCGCCAGGCCCGTGCGGGCCGTGGCAACGATGACCGCTTCGCGCATCTTTCGCATGACCGGGCAAGGTCGCAGGAGTCCGGGTTCGATGCAAGTCGGTTCCGTCCAAGAGTGCTCGATAGTGGCAGGGTGCCCGGGTGGAGACCCCTCGCTCGCTCCCGCTCGTCGGCGCGGACGACAATACCCCTATGGAACCACGTGCGCCGACTCGGACGTGCGCTCGCTCAGGGTCCTCCACCCGGGCCACGTCCGCGATCGGCGCTTGCGCCGAACCGACTTACCTCATGCCTGCCGCCGAGCGGGAGCGTCATCAGCCCGACTAGCGCGAAGAGATTGCCGATTGCGAACGTTGCGAACGCCGGCTGGTAGGTACCGAGCCGGTCGAACGACAGGCCCGAGAGGTACGGGCCGAGCGCGCCGCCGGGGAGGAGCGCCAGCATGAGGGCGCCATAGATGGCGGGGAGATGCCGCGCGCCGAAGCAGGCGGTGATGGCGAGCGGCAGGAGCACGTTCTCGGCGGCCACGGTGAAGCCGTGCACGGTGAGGAAGACCGGGAGCATGCGCGGCGCATGGCCGAGGATGAGCAGCAGCCACGAGGCGGCGGTCAGCAGGCCGAAGGTCAGCAGCATGGCGCGACGGAGCCCGACGCGATCTGCGATGGCGCCGATGCCGAGCTTGCCCGCGATGCCCACCGCGACCACGAAGCTGAAGCGGCGCGCTGCGGCGGCATCCGTGAAGCCCTCGTCGGTGAGAAACGCCACCAGATGATGATTGATGCCGACGTAGTAGAAGTAGAAGGAGAAGAGGACGAAGCCCAGGATCCAGAACGAGCGCGTGCCGCGCGCCTCGGCGAGCGACATGCCCGCCGCGGCGGTCTCGTCCGGAGCCGGGCCCTCGGCATCTCCATTCCGTCCATCGGGCACGATCCAGAGCGCCGCCGGCAGGATGACGGCGAGCCCGATGGCACCCAGCACCTGCAGCGCCACCCGCCAGTTGGCGGCTTCGGTCACCGCCGAGGCGATGAGCGGCACGAGCGCGCCACCGATGTTGGAGCCGATGTACGCCACGCCGAGCGCCAGACCCGCGTGCGCGCCCACGTGCCGCGCCACGACCGTACCGGCCGGAATGTCCCCCAGACCGGTCACGCCGAGGCCGAGCACGAACCCCCACGCGTAGAACTCCCAGAGCGTCTGCATGCTCGAGAGCCCGGCGAGCGTACCGGCCACGACGACGATGCCGGCGGCGAACACACGGTGCGGTCCCAGGCGGTCGGTCAAACCGCCCACGAGCGGGCTCGCGAGCGACATCCCCAGCAGGAACGGCAGCGTCGAGACCGAGAACGCCGCCCGGCTCCAACCGAGCTCGGCGACGATCGGGCGCAGGAACGCGGCAAGCACGTAGCCGCCGAGCCCGAGGCCCATCTGGCAGACGAGCGCGCCGAGCACGGCACGGCGCGCGAGCGACGATGACGGCGTCACGATGCCTGCGACACCACGGGGGTGCGCAGACGCTGCACCGCGAACAGCAGCAACGTCCCGGCGAGTGCGAGGAGCACCAGCGCCACGATCCCGTTGGCGAGCGTGAGCGCCGTGGCACCGGGGGGACTCGTGAGCGCCGTGCGCGCCTGCAGCACGAGCGAGGTCACCGTGACGGTCATGACGAACGCCGCCGGCAGCGCCGTAAACCACCAGCGCCGTCCGCTGCGACGGAGCCAAACGGTGACGCCGAGCAGCGACAGACTCGCGAGCAGCTGGTTGCTCGTGCCGAAGAGCGTCCAGAACGCCAGGTAGGAGCCCGGGCCCGCGCTACGGAGCAGCACGAGCGGCACCAGGCAGGTGAGCGCCGTCGCCGCCAGCACGGTCCCGCGTCCCGTGAGCCCGAACAGCTCCTGCAGGATGTAGCGGCCGAGCCGCGTCGAGACGTCGAGCGTGTCGAACACGAAGGTCGAGAACGCCATCGCGCCGAAGGTGGTCGCGAACGCGAGATGCTGCTCGCCGATCAGCACCGTGACGAAGCGCCCCAGCCCTTCGCCGTACGTGAGCCCCGGGGCCTTGCCGCCCGCCGAGATCATGATGGTGCCGAGCGCGATCAAGGCCACGAACGCCTCCAGCAGCATCGCCCCGTAGCCGATCGGCTTACAGTGCGACTCGCTGGCGATCTGCTTCGAGGTCGTGCCCGAGCAGACCAGCCCGTGGAACCCCGAGCAGGCGCCGCAGGCGATCGTGACGAAGAGGAACGGGAAAAGGAGTCCCGTCGGTCCGCCCGCCTGAAAGCCACGAAACGCCGGCTGCTGCACCTCGAAGCCGCCGAAGAAGATGCCGAGGGTGCCCGCGGCCAACGCCGCGTAGAGGACGAAGCCGCCCAAGTAGCCGCGCGGCTGCAAGAGCGCCCACACCGGCGTGAGCGACGCCGTGAAGCAATAGAGGAGGATCAGCGTGCCCCACGTCCGCTGGTCGAGGACGAGCCAGGTCGAGACCTGCGTGCCGAGCCAGACGACCACGAAGGTCGCGGGAACGAAGACGAGCGTCGTAAGCCAAAGTGGCGGATGGAGCCAGCGATCGACCAGCCCCATCACCACGGCCAGCGTCAGGTACATCACCGAGGCCGCGGCAACCGCCCCACCCTGGTTGAACGACGTCTCGAGGCCGCGCAGCTCCGGATCGCCCGAGACGAAGGTGGCCGCCGTGATGTCCGCGAACGCGACGATCACGTACACCAGCGCCACCCAGATGAAGATCAGCATCGCCAGCCACGCCTGAGACCCGAGGTTCGTGCGAATGACCTCGGCGATCGAGCGCCCCTCGTGCCGCACCGACGCCACCAGCGTCGAGAAGTCGTGCACCGCACCGATGAACACGACCCCGAACGTGATCCACAGGATGGAGGGCAGCCAGCCGAACTGCTGGCACGCGAGAATCGGCCCGGCGATGGGTCCGGCGGCGGCGATGGCCGAGAAGTGCTGCCCCATCAGGTAGAAGGGCTGGGTCGGGACGAAGTCGACGCCGTCGGCGTGCCGCTCCGCTGGCGTCTCCGCGGTCGGGTCGAGATTGTATTGGCGCGCGACGAAGCCGCCGTAGAAATGGTAGCCCGCCGCGAGCGCCACGAGCACGACGCCCGCCAGCAGCGGCAAGCTCACGCCGTGCCCCGGACGATTTCAGGCTCGATGCGCACGGCGCAGGCTAGCGCCAAGCCGATGAAGCAGCCCTCGTGCGCCCGGTCGACGAGCGTCCGGGCGGCGTCGGCGTCGGAGCCGGGCGCGATGGTGATGCGCGGGCGCAGCAGGATCTCCGCAACCCGCATCTTCTTGTCGACGAGGGCGAGCGTCGCCATCGGCGTGTCGTCGTAGGCGAGCACGGTCACGCCGGCGCGCGGTGCCATCGCCAGGTACGTGAGCAGCTGGCAGGAGGCGAGCGACGCTGCCAGCAGCTCCTCGGGATTGAGCTTCGTCCCGTCGCCCCGATACTGCGGCGCACCCGAGACCTCGAGGACCGGACGGCCCGGGAACTCGACACGATGATTGCCGGCCGCCGGTCCCTCGCCACCCGGTCGCCACGCGACGCGCCCCTCGAAATGGTGGGTCGGCATCGCTCCTCTCTGGCTCGATCACCCCCACCTTTGCAATAAGGAGCCATGACCTGGCGCCGCATCGGCCTCGGACTCGTCGTGGCATTCGTCCTGGCACAGCTCGTTCCCGTGGCGCGCACCAACCCGCCCGGCCCCGGCGAGATCACCACGCCCATGGAGATCGACGGGATCCTGCAGCGCGCCTGCTACGACTGCCACTCGAACGACACGCGGTGGCCCTGGTACGCGTGGGTGGCGCCGGCGTCGTGGCTGGTCGCCTGGGACGTGCGGCACGCACGCGGGCACCTGAACTTCTCGGCGTGGGAGCAGTACGAGCCGAAGAAGAAGCGGCACAAGCTCGAAGAGCTGGTCGAGATGATCGAGGAGGACGAGATGCCGCTCTGGTACTACCGCCCGCTCCACCCGGACGCGAAGTTGGCGGACGCCGAGCGCGAGCAGCTCATCGCGTGGGCCAAGGCAGAGCGCGCCCGGCTCGCGACGGCCCAATAGCGAGGCGATTCGTAGCTGACCTTCATGGTCGGGCGCGCACGCGCCGCCGTCACGCGCTCGTGAGGCCCGCATGGCGGAGCAGCGCGTCGGTCGTGGGACCGCGGCCGCGAAACGCCGTGAACACTTCCATCGGCGGACGGCTGCCGCCGAGCGCCAGCACCGTGTCGCGATAGCGCCGCCCGGTGGCCGCGACGGCGGCCCCGTCGTCGAGGCCGGCCTCCTCGAAGGCGCCGAACGCATCGGCGGACAGCACCTCGGCCCATTTGTAGCTGTAGTAGCCCGCCGCATAGCCGCCGGCGAAGATGTGATGGAAGCCGCAGAGGAACCGATCCTCGGGCAACGGTGGCAGGATGCTGGTCCGCGCCGCCAACCGCCGCTGCACGTCGAAGGGCGTCTCGGGGCCGTCCGCGTCGTAGCCGTGGTGCAGCTCGAGATCGAGGAGCGCGAACGTCAGCTGGCGGAGCATCATCGACCCGCTGCGGAAGGTACGCGCGGCCACGATCTTCTCGAACAGCGCATCCGGCAGCGGCTCGCCCGTGTCCACGTGGCGGGAGAGGCCGCGTAGCGTCTCGCGGTGGTAGCACCAGTTCTCCATGAACTGGCTCGGCAGCTCGACGGCGTCCCATTCGACGTTGCGGATGCCGGAGGCCAGGCCGGAATCGACGGTCGTCAGCATGTGCTGCAACCCGTGGCCGAACTCGTGGAAGAGCGTCTCCACCTCGTCGAACGTCATGAGCGACGGCCGGCCGTCGACGGGCGGCACCTGGTTGCAGACGAGGTAGGCGACCGGCCGGCGCACGCCCCCGGCGTCGCGGCGGCGGCCGACGCACTCGTCCATCCACGCCCCGCCCCGTTTCTCCGCGGGCCGGCTGTACGGATCGAGGAAGAACGCCGCGAGCGGCGAACCGTCGGCATCGGCCACGCGAAAGAACCGCACGTCGGGATGCCAGGTCTGGGCCTCGCCGTCGGCGGCGGTGATGCGGACGCCGAAGAGCCGCTCGGCGAGCGCGAACAACCCGGACAGCACGTGCGGCAGTGGGAAGTACGGGCGCAGCACCTCGTCGGTGAAGTCGTAGCGCTCCTCGCGGAGACGCTCCGCCCAGAACGCCACGTCCCAGAGCTGCAGGTCGTCCGCCTCGGGCGCGCCATGGCGGCGGGCGAGCGACCGCAGCTCGTCGAGGTCGCGGCGCGCCGGCTCGAACGCGGCCATGCGGAGCTGCTCGAGCAGCCGCTCCACCGCGGCCACGTCGGGAGCCATCTTGCTGGCGAGGCTCAGCTCGGCGAACGTCCGGAAGTCGAGCAACCGCGCTTGCTCGCGGCGGAGCGCCAGGATGCGGGTGATGATCTCCGTGTTGTCGTGCTCGCCGCTGGCCGCGCGCGTCACGTAGGCGCGGTAGACCTGCTCGCGCAGATCGCGCCGGCGGCTGTGCTCCATGAACGGACCGAAGCTCGGGAAGTCGAGCGTGATGCGCCAGGGGCCGGCCTCGGCCGTCGCCTGCTGCTCGCCCGACTCGCGCGCGGCCTGCGCCGCCAGCGCCAGCAGGCTCGGCGGCAGACCCTCGACCTCGTCCGGCCTCCGCAGCACCAGCGCGAACGCCTTGGTGGCGTCCAGGACGTTGTTGGAGAACCGGGTGGCCAGCTCGGCCTGCTCGGTCTGCACGGCGTTGAAACGCTCGCGCGCCGCGCCATCCAGCCCGACGCCGGAGAGCTCGGCGTCGCGGATCAGCGTGTCGACGATGCGGCGGCGCGCGGCATCCAGCCCGGCCCAGGCCGGTGCGGCGCGCAAGGCGCGCAACGCCTCGTAGACCGGCCGGCTCTGCCCGAGCCGCAAGGAGAACGTCACCACCTCGGGCTGCACTTGCTCGTGGGCGGCGCGCAGCGCGGGCGAGTTACGCACGGCCATCAGGTGGCCGACCACGCCCCACACGCGCCCGAGTCGGTCGCCGAGATGCTCGATGGGTGACACGGCCGACTCCCACGTGGGTGCGATCATTCGTTCGATCGCGTCCAGCTCGGTACCGAGGGCCGTCAGGAGCGTGCGGACGGCGGGCTCGACGTGCTCCGTCCGGATGCGATCGAACGGCGGGAGCAAGAAGTCCTCGAGCAGCGGATTGTCGGCCGACGCCATGCTCGACCCTGTCTAGCCTGCCGCGCGCGTTCCCTCCAGCGCGGCACGTTTCAGTCCACGAGCGTGAGGAAATTGCCGCCGATCGCCGGATGATAGAGGGCTCGACGCTGCCATTCGGTCGGACGCCTCCTGGCATGCGTGTTGCTGAGTCCGCCCGGATGCCTTCGACGATCCTACCCGCCGTCATCGGAATCGCCCCGGAACTGAACGTCGCCGCGCCGCTCGCGGCCTTCGGCCCGATCGTCTGGGCATGTACCAGCCTCGCGGTGCTGCTGATCGCCGCGCATCTGACGCGCACGAAGCGCCTGGCCGCCGCGTCCGACTGGCCGCCGAGCGAGCCGCCCGGCCGCGAAGCCGCCTAGACCGACGCGTTGTCGCGGCCGGCCGGGTGCGCTAAGCCCGTGCCATGCACGTCGGCACGGCGGTCATCTTTCAGAACCCGCAGGATCGGCGCCCCGATCACGCCGTCTACGCGGAAGAGCTGGCGCTGATCGACCTGGCCGAGCCGCTCGGCTTCGAGTCGGTGTGGGGAGTCGAGCACCACTTCACCGACTACACGATGTGCCCGGACGTGCTGCAGTACCTCACCTGGATCGCCGCCCGTACCCGCACCGTTCAGCTCGGCTCCATGGTGGTCGTGCTCCCGTGGCACGACCCGATGCGGGTCGCCGAGCAGGTCGCCATGCTCGACAACATGAGCGGCGGCCGGCTCATCCTCGGGCTCGGTCGCGGGCTCGGCCGGGTCGAGTTCGACGGCTTCCGCGTGCCCATGGACGAAGCGCGCGGGCGCTTCGTGGAGAGCGCCGAGATGATCCTGGCCGGGCTCGAGAGCGGCGTCTGCGAGTACGACGGCCGCTACGTGCGCCAGCCGCGCCGGGCGATCCGGCCTGCGCCCTTCAAATCGTTCCGCGGCCGCACGTACGCCGCCGCCGTCTCCGCGGAGTCCATGCCCATCGTCGCCAAGCTCGGCGCCGGCATCCTCATCATTCCGCAGAAGCCGTGGGAGACGATGGAGCACGAGCTGGCCGACTACCGCCGCATCTACCGCGAGGTGAACGCGGCCGACGCGCCGCCGCCGGTGCTGGCCGGCTGGACCTTCTGCGACGAGGACGCCGCGCGCGCCCGCGAGATAGCCGTGCGCTACATCGGCGGCTACTGGGAGACGGTCATGCGCCACTACGAGCTGGTGGGCGACCACCTGGCGCACACGGTGGGCTACGAGTACTACGCCAAGCTGCAGGAGATCGCGCGCGCGCGAGGTGGCAACGACGCGCTCACCGAGTTCTTCCTCGACCTCCAAGTGTGGGGCACGCCCGAGCAGTGCTTCGAGAAGATCCTCGACATCCGCCGGCGCACGGGCTGCGGGACGTACATCGGGGTGTTCAGCTACGCCGGCATGCCGATCGCGGAAGCGGAGCGGAACATGCGGCTCTTCGCCCGCGACGTGATGCCGCGACTCCGCGCACTCGAGGCCGGCAGCAGCCCCTCGCCGGCGATGACCGCGACCGCGTAGGCAAGGAGTAGTCATGGAGCTGCGAGCGATCGCCCGGGACGTTCACGCGTGCCTGCAGGAGGATCGCGGCCTCGGCTACAGCAACTCCGGGCTCGTCGCGCGAGGCAGCGGCCTAGTCGTCGACACGTTCTGGGACCTGCCGCACACGCGGCAGATGATCGATCTCTACGCGCGCGTGCTCTCCTCCCCCGCCCGTCGCGTCGTCAACACGCACCACAACGGCGACCACTGCTGGGGCAACCAGCTCTTCGAGGACGCCGAGATCATCGGCCACCGGCTCTGCGCAGCGGCGATGGCGAAGGAGAACCCCGCGGGGATGCAGGCGCTGCGCGGGATGACGAACAGTGACGACCCCGCGCTCGCGGGCTTCGCGCGCCGGCTCGCCGAGTGGGACTTCAGCGGAATCACGCTCACGCCGCCGACCACGCTCGTGGACGAGCGGCTCGACCTCGACGTCGACGGCCTTCCCGTCGAGCTCCACTACGTCGGCCCCGCCCATACGCAGGGCGACGTCATCGTGTATCTGCCCGAGCAGCGCATCGTGTTCACCGGCGACGTCCTCTTCCGGCTCTGCACGCCGATCGGTTGGGAAGGCACGTTCGCCAACTGGAAGGCTGCCCTCGACGCGATCGTGGCACTCGCACCCGACGTCGTCGTGCCGGGGCATGGCCCGCTCTGCGGCGTCGAAGGCCCGCAGGAGATGCGCGCGTATCTCGACTACGTCGAGCGGGAGAGCAAGGCCGCCTTCGCCGACGGCTTGACCGAGCTGGAAGCCGCCAAGCGGATCGACCTCGGCCCGTACGCGGACTGGACGGAGCCCGAGCGCCTCGTCTTCAACGTCGCGCGCGCCTACCGCGAGTGCCGGGGCGAGCCGTGGGACGCACCGGTCGACGTGGCCTCGATCATGCGCGGCATGAGCGAGCTGGCGAAGGGATGGTCCCGATGAATCGAATCACACCGGGCTGGAACTACATCGTTCGCCTCGATCGTCCACGCGCCGCGATCCTCGACGGCACGTGGAAGTTCCCCGAGGCGCAGCCCCTGGGCTGAGCAGCCGTGAGCATCCCTGTGTCCATGGAGGAGCTTCGCAACGCCACGGCCGAGCGTCCGCCGCTCGCCTACGTGCTCATCGTCTCCGACGACGGCCGGCCACACTCGGTGCACGCCCCGGTGGAATGGCGAGGTGATGCGCTGGCCGTGCGGGTGGGCCGTCGTACCGCCGCGAATGCCGCCACGCGTCCGTCTGTGTCGCTCCTCTTTCCGGTGCGCGCCGACGGCGACTACAGCCTGATCGTCGACGGAACGGCCGAGGTCGCGGCCGACGCTGGCGAGCCCCGCCTGTTGATCACGCCCACGAAGGCGGTGCTCCATCGCCCGGCGGCCGCGCCGAACCCGGAAGCCTCCGCGTGCGGCGCGGATTGCGTGCCGCTCTTTCCCGAGCCCGCGGCGTCGCCGCGCACGCGCTGACGGCCCCTTGCCTCAAGCGGCCGGCGGGGCGACAAGGCGGGACGATGCCGACCCCCCAGCGCGAGTTCGACCCCGCGACGATCGACATCGCCAGCCCCGAGCACTACGAGCGCCACGGGTACCCACACCCCGAATGGACGTGGTTGCGACGCAACGCGCCGGTCTTCTGGTACGACCGCCCGAACGTCGATCCCTTCTGGGCCATCACCAAGCACGCCGACATCATCGAGCTCGGCAAGCAGCCCGATCTGTTCCTGAACGCTCCGCGCATGGCGGTGTTCACGAACGACTTCCCGCCGCCGCCCGAAGATCAGTCGCGCCACCTGCTCAACATGGACCC